>OBLI01000521.1_pt1 | contig 41065 bp, 38 predicted proteins | sample 1519701 | NCBI WGS metagenome assembly OBLI01 (sample SAMEA3663005, study PRJEB22513) | pig gut metagenome | biome: pig gut; feature: pig-associated habitat; material: faeces | place: France | collected 2012
AAAGCAAATCAAAGCCTTAACAGGTACCAGCAAAACGGGAGCAGGGATGTTTGATATCTGCGGTCCTTAGCAAACGCGCTTCGCTTGAACGGTGCACGAACCGCAGTTCATCCCTGCTGCACCGTTTTGGATACCTGTAACAGCCTTTGCTCAATGCTTTTTCAGGAAGTGTTTCTGGGCGGACATGAGATGGCAGTGCTCAGACAAGAAAAATTTTCTGCTTTGATGATTTTACAGGAAATCCGAAAGTACTAAGAAATCCCTGCATATGGCCAGCGAAAATAAGAAAATGTCTTTCTGATTTTTCAATGAAAGAGCGTGTCCCAGCGTCTGCCGGATGCCTGCCCGGGATGAGGGAAATGTCTGGTGCGGCAGAGAAAAGGACCGGTGGTTGTAATTGACAAGTAGCTGTAAGACAGAGTAAAATAAAGAAAAGCAGGGTGAAGAAAAGGGGAATGACATGACAAGAAAAATATCCTTTGAAAAGGAAAAAGAACTGATTTTACTGGGAAAGGCCCTCTCTTCGGAAATCAGAATCCAGATTTTGAAATTGTTGGATGAAAGACCCTATTGTGTCAATGAGATAGCGGAGTTATTGCAGATACCTGCCTCTTCTGCGGCTTTGAATGTGCGTGTGCTGGAGGAGGCGCAGTTGATTCGGACGGAGTTGAAGCCGGGTGTCAGGGGTTCTATGAAGCAGTGTATTCGTCAGGAGGACGAAATCCTTCTTCTTTTGAAAGAAAACAAAGAGAAAAAACAGGAAGAAATCATTTCCATGCCGGTAGGAAATTATGTGGATTATAAGATCACACCGACCTGCGGGATGGTCAATGATGAAGAATATATCGACGGAGAGGACGAACCAAGGTGTTTCTATGATCCCAGGCGAACCTCGGCCAAGCTGGTCTGGTTTTCTTCGGGCTATCTGGAATACCGGTTTCCGAATGCCGGAATACAGGGCGGGAAGGTAACAAGCATGGAATTGTCAGCGGAGTTATGCTCCGAGACTGCAGATTATGATCTGGATTGCCCTTCCGATATTACTTTATGGGTGAATGGTCTGGATGCAGGAACCTGGACTTGTCCCAGTGATTTCGGCGGACGAAGAGGCAAATTGAACCCGGACTGGTGGGAAGACAAAAATACCCAGTATGGAAACCTGAAAACATGGAGGATCGATGAAAGCGGGACCTATCTGGATCAGGAGAAAGTCAATGATACGGGAATTTCCGCTTACTCTCTGGCAGAAGGTCCTTATATATCCATTCGGATCGGAATCAAAGAAGACGCCGCACACATTGGGGGTGTCAATATTTTCGGCAACTCTTTCGGAGATTATCCGCAGGATATTGTAATGCGGATTGCATACGAATAAAAAATTTCTTTACAAAAAGGATTCTTGTGTTATAATAATAACAGGAATTATGTTATAAAACAAAAATATTATAATGTTTCTGAGGAATCATTGAGATCCTTCAGAAAACGGGAAGGGGATTGCATGTTAAACAAAAGTATTAAGAAGCTGGTACAGTATGGTATGGAGTCAGGTCTGGTGCCTGCATGTGAACGCAATTACACCATCAATCTGCTGTTGGATCTGTTCCATCAGGATGAGTATGAAGAACCGGAAGAAGCGTATGAAAATGTCGATTTGGAAGAGACTCTGAAAGAACTGCTGGATGAAGCGGTAAAAAGAGGAATCATTGAAGACAGCATCGGATACAGAGATTTGTTTGATACAAAGATCATGAACTGTCTCATGCCTCGTCCTGCACAGGTACAGGAAACCTTCTGGAAGAAATACGAAGAATCACCGGAGACGGCAACGGATTATTTCTATAAACTCAGTCAGGACAGCGATTATATTCGCCGTTACCGGATCAAAAAAGACAGAAAATGGACGGTTGACAGTGAATACGGAACCATTGACATTACCATCAACCTTTCCAAACCGGAGAAGGATCCGAAAGCCATTGCAGCTGCAAAGAATGCAAAACAGAGCAGTTATCCGAAATGTCTTCTCTGTATGGAAAATGAAGGATATGCAGGACGTCTGAACCATCCTGCAAGAGAGAATCACAGAATCATTCCGATCACCATTAATGACAGCAAATGGGGATTTCAGTATTCTCCTTACGTATATTACAATGAACATTGCATCGTATTTAACGGACAGCATGTGCCGATGAAAATTGAACGCAATGCATTCATCAAACTTTTTGATTTTGTAAAACTGTTCCCGCATTATTTCCTGGGCTCCAATGCAGATCTTCCGATCGTAGGCGGCTCCATCTTAAGCCATGACCATTTCCAGGGCGGACATTACACCTTTGCCATGGCAAAAGCACCGATGGAAGAAACCGTTACCATTCCAGGATATGAAGATGTAGAAGCCGGAATCGTAAAATGGCCGTTATCCGTACTGCGTATCCGTCACAAAGACGAAAAACGCCTCATTGACCTGGCTTCTCATGTACTGGAAAAATGGAGAGGCTATACGGATGAAGCAGCATTTATTTTTGCAGAGACAGACGGAGAACCACACAATACCATCACACCGATCGCAAGAAAAGTGGGCGATACTTATGAACTGGATCTGACCCTTCGCAACAATATTACAACAGATGAACATCCGCTTGGCGTTTACCATCCACATGCAGAATATCATCATATTAAAAAAGAAAACATCGGTCTGATCGAAGTTATGGGACTTGCCGTACTTCCTGCAAGACTGAAAGAAGAACTCGAACTGCTTGCTGCGTATATTCTGGAAGGAAAAGATCCGGCAGAAAATGAAGCGCTGGAGAAACATGCAGACTGGGTAAAAGAATTCCTGCCAAAATACAGCGAGATCAACAAAGACAATGTAATGGAAATCCTGCAAAAAGAAGTAGGAGAAGTCTTTGTAAAAGTTCTGGAAGATGCAGGCGTTTACAAATGTACACCGGAAGGAAGAGAAGCCTTCAAACGTTTTATTTCTGTTTTATAACAAAAAAGACAGGCCTGTGCCTGTCTTTTTTATTTTCGGTATGCTATAATGAGGGAAACTGGCCAGATGCCAGAAAGGAAGCGTAGGAAAGGAGAAGAAGATGAGCGAAAAAATCCTGTTGATTGACGGGCACAGTATATTGAACCGGGCTTTTTACGGGCTGCCGGAACTAACCAACGCAGAAGGGCTTCATACGAATGCTATTTATGGATTTTTAAATATTCTTTTTAAGACAATCGAAGAGGAAAAGCCGGATTATCTGACCGTTGCATTTGATCTGCATGCACCTACTTTTCGTCATAAAATGTATACCGAATATAAAGGAACCAGAAAACCCATGCCTGCGGAATTGCGTGAGCAGGTACCGATTATGAAAGATGTGCTGACTGCCATGGGTGTCACCATTCTTTCGAAGGAAGGGTACGAGGCGGACGATCTGCTTGGAACGGTGGCAAAAAAAAGCGAGGCAAAGGGAATGGACGTTACGGTGCTTTCCGGAGACAGGGATCTATTGCAGCTTGCCAGTGAGAAGATCTGTATTCGGATTCCAAAGACGCGGTTTGGAAAAACCACAGTGGAGGATTATTTCGCAAAAGATGTGAAGGAAAAATATCAGCTGGAGCCGGAACAGATCATTGAATTAAAGGCATTGATGGGAGATTCGGCAGACAATATCCCGGGACTGCCGGGCGTGGGAGAGAAGACCGCTACCAAGCTTTTGTTAGAATATGGAACGGTGGAAAATGCCTGGGAACATGTGCAGGAAATCAAACCAAAGAAAGCCCAGAATGCATTTCTGGATCATTATGATATGGCCATACTCAGCAAAAAGCTGGCTACGATCAAGATAGACAGTCCCATTGATTATGACTGGGAGACCTCCCGACTGGGAAATCTTTATACCCAGGAGGCTTACGAATTTTTTAAAGAACTGGAATTTAAAAATTTTCTGACACGATTTGAAGAACAGGGACAGGAAAAAGAGATTCCCCTTGTGATGGAGACGATAAGAGCATTTGGTGATACCGAAGAACTTTTTCGACAGGCCAAAGAACAGGACATCGTTGCGATGGAGATGCTGCGGGAAAACGGGGTGCTTTTCGGACTGGGACTTGCCTGGAAAGCGGAAGACAAAACAAAGGCATTCTGCATTTTCCCGGAAGGATTTGTCACAGAAGCGTACCTGATGGATAAAGCAGAGGATCTGTGTGCCCATACAGCAGTGGCATCTCTGGATGTCAAATCCATGCTTCGCTATATGGAGCTGAAATCCCATAAAGGAATGTTTGACGGAGGCATTGCTTCCTATCTGCTGAATCCTCTGAAATCTTCCTATACGTATGATGACATTGCAAAAGAATATTTGCAGGAAATGCTTCCGGCCAGAGAAGACCTGCTTGGAAAACTGAGCTACACAAAAGCAATGGCAGAGAAAGAAGACAAAGTGGCAGAAAGCATCTGCTACATGGCATATACGGCACTGAATTGCCGGGAACCTTTGCAGAAAGCCCTGAAAGAAACAGGAATGCTGTCTCTGTTTGAAGAAATCGAAATGCCCCTCTTATTTACCCTCTCAAATATGGAGAAAGAGGGAATCCGGGTAAATGGAGAAGCATTAAAAGAATACGGAAATCAGCTTCAGATCCGGATTGGGGAACTGGAAAAAGAAATTTATGAAGAAGCGGGTGAAACCTTTAATATCAATTCTCCAAAACAGCTGGGGGTGATTCTGTTTGAAAAACTGCAGCTGCCAGGAGGCAAGAAAACGAAAACCGGCTATTCCACAGCTGCGGAAGTACTGGAAAAACTGGCACCGGATCATAAACTGGTGGCAGATATTCTGGAGTACCGGCAGCTGGCAAAACTGAAATCCACTTATGCAGACGGTCTGGCAGTCTTTATCGGAGAAGACGGACGGATTCATTCCACCTTCAATCAGACCATTACTGCTACAGGAAGGATCAGCAGTACAGAACCCAATCTGCAGAATATCCCCATTCGTATGGAACTGGGAAGACTGATCCGAAAAGTATTTATTCCAAGAGAAGGATTTGTATTTGTGGATGCGGATTATTCCCAGATCGAGCTGCGCGTACTTGCCCATATGTCCGGGGATAAGACCCTGATCCAGGCATACCGGGAAGCACAGGATATCCACCGCATAACGGCATCGCAGGTCTTTCATGTGCCCTTTGATCAGGTTACCGATCTGCAGCGAAGAAATGCAAAAGCCGTCAATTTCGGAATTGTATACGGCATCAGTTCCTTCGGACTTTCACAGGATCTGAGTATTACAAGAAAAGAAGCCGCACAATACATTGAAAATTATTTTGAAACTTATCCGGGAATCAAAGGATTTCTGGACGGACTGGTGGAACAGGGAACAGAGCTGGGGTATGTCAGCACTATGTTCGGCAGAAGACGTCCGGTACCGGAACTGAAATCCAGTAATTTCATGCAGCGTTCTTTCGGGGAACGGGTTGCCATGAATTCTCCGATTCAGGGAACCGCCGCAGACATTATTAAAATTGCTATGATCCGGGTTGAAAAAGCACTGCAGGAACAGAATCTGAAATCCAGACTGATCCTCCAGGTGCATGATGAACTGCTCATTGAGACCGCAGAGGACGAACTGGAACAGGTGAAAAGGATTCTTGAAAAAGAGATGAAACATGCAGCAGATCTTGCGGTATCTCTGGAAATCGATATGCATACAGGGAAGAACTGGTATGAGGCAAAATAGCAGGGGACAAAGGAGGAAGACGTATGAGAGTCATAGGAGTAACCGGTGGAGTAGGATCCGGAAAAAGTGCAGTACTGAATTATATTGAAGCACATTTTGATGCAAGAATCGTAAAGGCAGATGATGTGGGGCATCTCCTGATGATGCCGGGACAGGCCTGCTATGAACCGGTGATTTCTCTGTTCGGTGAATGGATTGTGAAAGAAGACGGTTCTCTTGACCGGGAGACCATCTCAAAAATCGTTTTTGAAAAGAAAGAGATGCTGGAAAAACTCAACGGAATCATTCATCCGGCAGTCAAGCGCTACATCAAAAGAGAAATCAAACGTTCGGAAAAAGAAGGAACAGAATTTTTCTTTATTGAGGCAGCTTTGTTGATTGAAGATAATTATGATGAAATTTACGATGAAATGTGGTATGTTTATTGCGAAAAAGAAGTCCGTATGGAAAGACTGCGCCGGGACAGAGGCTATTCCGAAGAAAAAATCCGAAAAATGATGGCAAATCAGTTGTCCGAGGATGAGTTTGAAGCCAGATGTGACTTCCAGTTATATAATGATGAGGATGTGTCTCATACATATCTTCAGATTGAGCGAAGGATGAGAACTTATTATGAATCTATGTAGTATTGCCAGCGGAAGCAGCGGCAATTGTATTTATGTGGGCAGCGACCATACAAGCCTGCTGGTGGATGTGGGAATCAGCGGAAAGCGGATCGAAGAGGGGCTTCGTACCATTGACCGGACCACAAAGGATTGCGACGGAATCCTGATCACCCATGAACATTCCGATCATATCAAAGGCCTCGGGGTGGTTTCCAGGAAATATAAGATTCCTATTTACTGTACCGAAGGAACCAGAAACCGCCTGCAGGGAATGGCATCCCTTGGAAAGATGCCGGAAGGATTGTACCACGTCATAAAAGCAGATGAAGGCTTTTCCATCGGTGATCTGGACATTCATCCCTTTCAGATTTCCCATGATGCGGCAGAACCGGTGGGATACCGGGTGAATCATGGAGAAAAATCGGTGGGAATTGCCACAGACCTGGGAAAATACAATGATTACATCGTGGATCGGCTGCAGGGGTTGGATGCACTGCTGCTGGAAGCCAACCATGATGTAAACATGCTTCAGGTAGGACCGTATCCCTATGCGCTGAAACAGCGGATCCTGGGAGAAAAAGGCCATCTGTCCAACGAGTCCGCAGGACGGCTTCTTTGCCGCCTGCTCCATGACAAGATGAAAGAAATCCTGCTGGGACATCTCAGCAAGGAGAATAATTATGAAGCACTGGCCTATGAGACCGTGTGCTCGGAAGTGACCATGGGAGAAAATCCCTGGTATTCTTCTGATTTTAAGATTTCTGTGGCACATAGAGATTGCGCATCAGAACTTATTATTGTATAATGGCGAATTATAGACACTTTCGAAAAAACGAAAAGGAGATAAGAAAAGATGAAGAAAACAATTATCAGCGTAGTAGGACAGGACACGGTAGGAATCATTGCGAAAGTCTGCACTTATCTGGCAGAAAACAACATCAATATTCTGGATATTTCCCAGACCATTATTGACGGTTATTTTAATATGATGATGATCACAGATACTTCCAGATCAGAGAAAAAACTGGATCAGATTTCTACAGAACTTGCTGAGATTGGAAAAGAAATCGGCGTTGTGATTCACGCACAGCACGAAGATATCTTTACAAAAATGCATCGTATCTAAGACACGGATCTGAGAAAGGACAGAAGTATATATGATTAACATATTTGAAGTAAACGAAACCAATAAGATGATCGAGCAGGAAAATCTGGATGTGCGTACCATCACGATGGGTATCAGCCTTCTGGATTGTATTGACGCAGATCTCCAGCAGGTGAATCGTAAAGTATATGAAAAGATTACAAGACTGGCAAGAAATCTTGTGGAAACAGGCGAAGAAATCTCCAGAGAATTCGGTATTCCTGTTGTAAACAAACGAATTTCCGTTACACCGATCGCGCTGATCGGCGGCGCTGCATGCAAAGCACCGGAAGATTTCGTGACACTTGCGGAAACACTGGATCAAGCAGCAAAAGAAGTAGGCGTAAACTTCATCGGCGGATATTCTGCCATGGTATCAAAGGGCATGACAAAAGCAGACGAAATGCTGATCCGTTCCATTCCGGAAGCACTGGCATGTACCGAAAGAGTCTGCAGTTCTGTCAACCTGGGTTCCACAAAAACAGGAATCAATATGGATGCAGTAAAACTCATGGGTGAAATCGTTCTGGCAACTGCCAATGCCACAAAAGATCAGGATTCTCTGGGTTGTGCAAAACTGGTTGTATTCTGTAATGCACCGGATGACAACCCGTTCATGGCTGGTGCATTCCACGGTGTAACCGAAGCCGATGCGATCATCAATGTAGGGGTATCCGGACCGGGCGTTGTAAAAACAGCACTGGAAAAAGTACGCGGCAAAGACTTTGAAGTCCTTTGTGAGACGATCAAGAAAACCGCATTTAAAGTAACCCGTGTAGGACAGCTGGTAGCAAAAGAAGCATCCAAGAGACTGGGGATTCCATTTGGTATCGTGGATCTTTCCCTTGCACCGACACCGGCGATCGGAGACAGCGTGGCAGATATTCTTCATGAAATCGGTGTGGAATATGCAGGTGCACCGGGAACTACCGCAGCACTGGCACTCTTAAATGACCAGGTGAAAAAAGGCGGCGTTATGGCCTCTTCTTATGTCGGCGGACTCAGCGGTGCATTCATTCCGGTCAGTGAAGACCAGGGTATGATCGATGCCGTAAAAGCCAATGCCCTGACACTCGAGAAACTGGAAGCAATGACCTGTGTCTGCTCCGTAGGACTGGACATGATCGCAATTCCCGGTGATACAAAAGCAACCACCATCTCCGGAATCATTGCAGATGAATGTGCGATCGGTATGGTGAATCAGAAAACAACAGCCGTACGTCTGATTCCGGTAATCGGAAAAGGCGTAGGAGAAACCGTAGAATTCGGCGGCCTTCTGGGCTATGCACCAATCATGCCGGTGAATCCGTATTCCTGCGATGCATTTGTAAACAGAGGCGGAAGAATTCCGGCTCCGATCCACAGCTTCAAAAACTAATCCATACAGAGAGGATGCCGGTACAGCGGCACCCTCTCTTTCTTTATGAAAATCAGAGAAAGAGAGGATGTAAAAATTTGGGGTTGACAAAAGACGTTAGTTTATGCTAACTTATAGACGAATCAAAGAAAAAGAAACTGTGAAAGAGATCAGGAAGTTTGGAAAGGTGATGGATATGAATCTGGGAACAATGGTTGTATTGGCGATTCTTGTTTGTGTAGTGGCACTTGTGCTGAATAAAATGTATAAGGATAAAAAAGCAGGAAAGACCTGCAGCAGCTGCGGAGGCGGCTGCAGTTGTGGATGCGATGGATGCCATACAGAGGAATAAGTTTTCATTGAATTAAGAAAGAATCACGGGAGAGCGTTTCAGGTCATGGAGAAACGCTCTTTTTTGTTTGGCGGCTGCGATGGTTTCATATAAGTTGGCGGCAAAGAGATCTTTTTCGAAGAGCGGCTGCAGATCCGGTGTGAGGTAGGTTTTGTAGTCTGCCGCTTTTGGGATGATGGGAATGCGGCTGTTTTCTTTCAGCAGGCCAAGGATGCGGGAGTGGTCTTTTCGGAAGCCCAGGATCCGGGCATAGGGCATGGCCACGGAGTTTCGTGTATCTTCTCCTGTCAGGTTCAGAAGGATATGAAAGAGTGCACGGGTAATTCTTGTATAAGTCACATCTTTTGTTTTCACCAGGGCTACAAACTCTGAAAAAGAAGAAAATTTGTCTGCGCAGTTTTTCAGGCGTCTGCCAAGGTCCGGGGAGATATCTGCATACCGGGTAAGGTCCGAAGCGGACTGGCGCAGAAGTTCATAGCGCAGAAGCATGGAAAAGTCTTCTTCCCATACAGGCAGAGTATGCGCAAGGGTGTCTTTCAGGACTTCCATCACCGGATCCGGAAAGGATTCTTTCAGGGCAGGCAGAGCAGACAGGGGGGCTTCTTCTTGCTTCAGGAATCTGCGGATGCCGGAAGCACTGGCAAATCCCGAATCCAGGAGCGTATCGTGATATCCCTGGCCTTTGCGTTTTATAGTCACCGGTTTTATGCTGCTTTCCCTTTGAAGCAGAGCTTTGAGGTATTCAATTCCCAGGATATTGTTTGGAAGATCCAGAATATCCGGGTTCGAGGCACAGGCACGAAAGGCTTCTTTTCTGGCGGCAGGAAAAGAAAGACCCAAAGAAAGTCCTCTGCGCAGTGCCTCCTGAAATACGGGACTTTCCTTAGCCAGAATCCGTGCAGGCTCCATCAGGGATTGCAGATTGCCGGATTCACTTCCAAAACAAAGAAAGTCAACACAGCCCAGACCATCCAGCAGGGAAACTGCGCCGGAAGCAAAAAATTCCGCACTGGCACAGGAACAGGCAACGGGAAGTTCCAGAACCAGATCGGCTCCGCAGGCCAGTGCCATGCGCGCCCGGGTATATTTGTCGAAGACAGCAGGGGCGCCCCGCTGCACATAATCGCCGCTCATAACGACCACAAGAAAGTCACAGCCCGTGAGCAGACGCGCCTGTTCGAGCTGATAGGCGTGTCCGTTGTGAAATGGATTGTATTCTGCAATGATACCGGTAATCCCTGCCATAAAAAACTCCTTTTTTCTTCTGCTATTCTGAATAGAGCCAGTATAAGCAAAAAAAAGAAAGAAGTCAACGCTATATGTTTGGAAAAGAATACAATTTTCTTCCTGAAATTTCCGAACCGGACTTGTGCCTTTTTTTGAAAAGAGTTATAATAACAACAAGCGCGGCCATTCACAGGCCGTAAAGATATTGATAACGGAGGAAAAATTATGAACGTATTAGTAGTAAACTGCGGAAGTTCATCTCTGAAATTCCAGCTCATTAACTCGGAAACAGAGGAAGTTGCAGCAAAAGGTCTGTGCGAGCGTATCGGTATTGACGGAAGACTTGTATATCAGCCGACAGGCGGAGAAAAAGAAATTACAGAGGCTGCCATGCCTACACATACAGAAGCAATCAAGATGGTTCTTGACGCTCTGGTAAATCCTTCTACAGGTGTACTGAAGAGCCTGGATGAAGTAGAAGCAATCGGACACCGTGTACTCCACGGCGGCGCAAAAATCTCCGATTCCTGCATCATCAATGACGAAGTACTCAGTGTAATCGAAGAATGCTGCGACCTTGGACCTCTGCACAACCCTGCAAACCTGATGGGGATCCGTGCATGTATGGAACTGATGCCGGGCAAACCAAACGTAGCTGTATTTGATACTGCTTTCCATCAGACCATGCCGGAAAAAGCATATATGTATGCAATTCCTTATGAATACTATGAAAAATACAAAGTTCGTAAATACGGCTTCCACGGAACATCACACAGATTCGTTTCCAAAGAAACCATCAAATTCCTGGGACTGGATCCGGACAACTCCAAAGTCATCGTTGCACACCTTGGAAACGGTTCTTCCATCAGTGCAGTTGTAAACGGAAAATGTGTAGATACTTCTATGGGTCTGACTCCACTGGAAGGTCTGATCATGGGTACACGTTCCGGTGACCTGGATCCTGCAGTTCTGGACTTCGTATGCAAAAAAGAAGGCATAGATGTTACAGAGATGGTAAACATCCTGAACAAAAAATCCGGTTTATTAGGACTTTCCAAAGGACTGTCCAGCGACTTCCGTGACCTGAACGAAGCAAGCGAACAGGGCAACGCAGATGCAAAACGTGCAGTTGACTGCCTGTGCTACAGAATCATCAAATACATCGGTTCTTATGTAGCAGCTATGAATGGAGTAGACGCAATCGCTTTCACAGGCGGTATCGGTGAAAATGCGATCCCGGTTCGTAAAACCGTTGTCAAGAGCCTGGCTTATCTGGGAATCACACTGGATGAAGAAGCAAATCAGACAAGAGGCGAGAATAAAATCATCTCTACACCGGATTCTAAAGTAACAGTTGCCATCGTTCCGACAAACGAAGAGCTGGCAATTTGCCAGGAAACAGCAGAACTGGTAAAGAATCAGAAATAATGGTTGACAAATAGAACTTACCTATGTATAATTTACTAGGTGTGATTAGGAGACTATTATGCTAATTGATTTATCAGATATTTTATCCCTGGATGGAAAGACAGAGGTGTTAGAAACACCGGTTTCCATGGATTTCTTTGAAACCAGACTGGGAAAATTTCCCGTTGTGAAAAAAGAACCCATAAACCTGACCATTACGAATACAGGTAAGAAAGTTCTTAAGATTCAGGCAGAAGGAAAAATTTCCATTGCCCTTCCCTGTGACCGCTGTCTCAAAGACGTGATTACAGAATTTTCCATTCAAACGGAAAGAGAAGTGGATATGAAGGCTTCTGAGGAAGACAGGATAAAAGACTTAGATGAAATTAATTATATCACAGGTTGCAGCCTGAACATGGAGCAGCTTTTGCATAATGAGATTTTAATCCATTGGCCTATGAGGGTCCTGTGTAAAGAGGACTGTAAGGGAATCTGCAGCCATTGCGGAAAAGATTTAAATGAGGGCCCCTGTTCCTGCGAACAGGAAAGCCTCGATCCGAGAATGGCGGCAATCCGTGATATATTTAGCAAATTTAAGGAGGTGTAACGAATGTCCATCTGTCCAAAAAATAAAACTTCTAAAGCAAGAAGAGATAAAAGAAGAGCAAACTGGAAAATGAGCGCTCCGAACTTAGTAAAATGCAGCAAATGTGGTGCTTTAATGATGCCTCACAGAGTATGCAAAGCTTGCGGAAGTTACAACAAAAAAGAAATCATTTCTATGGATGCAGAATAATTTTGTATGCCAGAAAGCTGTCGCATTTATGCGGCAGCTTTTTTTACCCCCTAAGATCATCAAAGCAGAAAATTTTTCTTGTTTGAGCAACTGCATCCATGTCCGCCCCGAAACACTTCCTGCAAAAGCAAATCAAAGCCTTAACAGGTACCGGCAAAACGGGAGCAGGGATGTTTGATTTCTGCGGCCCTTAGCAAACGCGCTGCGCTTGAACGGTGCACGGACCGCAGTTCATCCCTGCTGCACCGTTTTGGGTACCTGTATGTAATAAGTTTGTAATAAAATGAAAGAAATCCTTGCGATTTTTGCAAAAACAAGTTAATATATTAGGTAGAAGTTATTGATGAAGGAGGATTTGATGCGATGAATAGATGGTTAAAGAAGGGAATGCTGCTTCTTGCAGTCGGATGCCTTACTTTTACTATGACCGGCTGTAGTGTGGAAAGCGTCATGGATCAGCTCCTGGCGAAGACAGATCCAAAGCCGGATAAAAAGACAGAAGCAACCGAAGATACAACCGATACCACACAGGAAGCGGAGCCGGAAGTCGATGTGGCAAAGCCGGAATTTACGCAGAATCTCAGTGGTACGGCTGCGTATGCCATAGGAGACGAGGCAGAAGCCCTCACAGTAGAAGCGGAGACTTCGGATGAGGGCAGCATTACTTATCAGTGGTATAAGAGTCAGACGAATACCAACGGAGGCGGAACACCGATTGAAGGTGCGACAGAGGCTTCTTTCACACCGCCGACGGATACCGAGGGAACGATGTATTATTATGTGGTTGCAACCAGCACCATTGGTTCTTCCAGTAAGGGGGCTACCAGTGAGACCGCAGAGATTCTGGTATCGGAGGATGGAACGCTTATCGCAGAGAGTGAAGCCGATGCGGGAGCAAGTAAGGTCCTTGGTTCCTGGCAGGAGGACGACAAGGGCTGGTGGTATGACAATGGAGACGGTACTTACCCGAGAAATGCCTGGAAAGAAATCGATGGGGAATGGTATGTCTTTGATGAAAATGGTTACATGCGAACCGGTTGGTTCAAAGACGGAAAAGACTGGTACTACATGAAAAAGAACGGTGCCATGGCAAAAGACACGGATGTAGATGGTTATCATCTGGGAAGCAACGGAAAATGGACGGAAGAATAAGCGTCAGAGAGGGCGGTTGTAAAAGAGGATCTTTTGCAGCCGCCCTCTTGCGGTTTTAAAAGATGTCTGGTAAAATTGGTTTCAGAGTACAGGAGGAAGTGAGTAAGATGGAAAACAGAATTACAGTAGCAGTGGATGCTATGGGCGGAGACAACGCACCGTTTGAGATTATCAAAGGAGCGGTAGAAGCGGTAAAAGAAAGAGAGAATGTAAGCGTATTACTGACCGGTCAGGAAGCAATCATAAAAAAAGAACTGGAAGCGTATGACTATCCAAAAGAACGGGTTGCGATTCTTCCTGCATCCCAGGTGATCGAGACCGGAGAACCGCCGGTGGCTGCCATCAAAGGCAAGAAAGATTCTTCGATTGTTGTTGGAATGAAAGCAGTGAGAAAAGGAGAGGCAGATGCATTTGTATCAGCCGGAAGTTCCGGTGCGATTCTGGTAGGAGGGACTACGATCGTGGGCAGAATCCGCGGGATTGAACGGGCACCGCTGGCTCCGGTCATTCCTACAAGAGACGGATTTTCTCTTCTGATTGATTGTGGGGCCAATGTAGATGCCAGAGCTTCCCATCTGGTACAGTTTGCAAAAATGGGCTCCATTTACATGGAACATGTGATGGGTGTAAAGAATCCCCGTGTGGGAATCGTGAATATCGGTGTAGAAGAAGAGAAGGGCAATGCACTGGTAAAGGAAACCTATCCTCTGTTAAAAGAATGCAAAGATATCAACTTTGTAGGCAGCATTGAAGCAAGAGAGATTCCGTCCGGTGCGGCAGATGTCATCGTTGCAGAGGCATTTGTGGGCAATGTCATCCTGAAACTGTATGAAGGTCTTGGAAGTACCCTGATCTCAAAAGTAAAAGAAGGTATGATGTCTACGACACGCAGCAAAGTAGGCGCACTTCTGGTAAAACCGGCATTAAAAGAAACCCTGAAAAGTTTTGATGCAAGCCGGTACGGAGGCGCACCGCTTCTCGGACTCAAAGGCCTTGTCGTAAAATGCCATGGCAATTCCAAAGCCCTGGAAGTGAAAAACTCAATCCTTCAGTGTATTTCCTTTAAAGAACAGGAAATCAGCAAGAAGATCAGTGAGAATATCGTGGTACCTGCAAAAGAAAAAGAAGAACTTTAAGGAGGAAGATCATGGAACTGGAAAAATTACAGAAGATTATAGCAGAGGTTCTCAATGTGGATGCTCAGGAAGTAACCATGGACACTACATTTGTGGAGGACCTGGGAGCAGATTCTCTGGATATTTTTCAAATTATTATGGGGATAGAAGAAGAATTTGATATTGAGATGCCTTCAGAAGAGGTAGAACAGATTGTGTCCGTAGGAGATGCGGTAGAAGAAATCAAAAAGCTGATTGGCTGACAAAAAAGGGATGTCTCCGATTCTGCGGATTTGGAGACATCTTCTTTGTTTTGGTACAGAAAGGACGATTTATGAATAAGGATAGAAAGAAACTGCTGGAGCTGGAGAAGAAAATCGGTTATCCGTTTCAGGACTTTGATCTCCTGATCCGGGCTATGACGCACAGTTCCTATGCAAACGAACACAAAAAAGAACAAAGAGAACACAATGAACGTCTGGAATTTCTGGGGGATGCCGTCCTGGAGCTGATTTCCAGCGATTATTTATTCCGGAATTATCCGGATACACCGGAAGGAACGCTGACCAAGAAACGGGCCAGCATGGTCTGTGAGCCGACACTGGCGCTTTGTGCAAGAGAAATTTCTCTGGGAGAGTATCTGCTTCTGGGAAAGGGTGAGGATGCCACAGGCGGAAGAAAACGGGACTCCATTGTTTCCGATGCAATGGAAGCACTGATCGGAGCCATTTATCTGGATGGTGGGTTTGCTAATGCAAAAGAGTTTATTGACCGGTTTATTCTGGACGATATTGAAAACAAACAACTCTTTTATGATAGCAAGACTACGCTTCAGGAAATTGTACAGGGAAGTTACGACGAAGATGTCCGGTATGAAATTGTAAAAGAAGAAGGACCGGACCACAACAAAAACTTCTATGTACATGCGCTTCTGGGAAAACGGATCCTGGGAGAAGGATGCGGCCATACCAAGAAAGCGGCAGAACAGCAGGCTGCCTACTGCGCAATCAAAAAATTGAGAAAACAAGGGTGATCTATGTATTTAAAAACCATTGAGGTACAGGGATTCAAATCCTTTGCCAATAAGATAACATTTGAATTTCACAACGGCATCACAGGAATCGTGGGACCAAACGGCAGTGGAAAGAGTAATGTAGCAGATGCTGTCCGGTGGGTGCTGGGCGAGCAAAGTGCCAAACAGCTCCGCGGCGGCAACATGCAGGATGTGATTTTCTCCGGGACAGAGACCAGAAAACCCCTGGGATTTGCCTATGTGGCCATTACTCTGGATAACAGCGACCATAAGCTTCCCGTAGAATATGAAGAAGTCACGATCGCCAGACGTCTGTATCGTTCCGGAGAAAGTGAATATCTGATGAACGGTGTATCCTGCCGTCTGAAAGATGTCAATGAACTGTTTTACGACACCGGTATCGGAAAAGAAGGCTATTCCATTATCGGCCAGGGACAGATCGATAAAATATTAAGCGGCAAGCCGGAAGAACGAAGAGAGCTGTTTGATGAGGCAGCAGGCATCGTAAAATTCAAACGAAGAAAAGCGGCTTCCCTGAAAAAACTGGAAGAAGAGCAGCAGAATCTGACCCGTGTCAATGACATTTTATCGGAACTGACCAGACAGCTGGCTCCGCTTGAAAAGCAGTCCGAAACAGCGAAAATCTATCTGAAAAAGAAAGAAGACTTAAAAGAACTGGATATCCGGATGTTTCTGACGGAGATGGAGCGGATTAAGGCCCAGCTAAAAGAAATCGAAGAGAAGAATCAGATCGCACAGCAGCAGCTGGAAGAAACCGGAAAGAACTTTGAGACAACCAAAGCGGAATACGAAGCACTGGAAGAACAGCTGGAGCAGTTGGATGCAAGAATCGAATCCTTCCGCCAGGAATCGACCAGAAAAGCGCTTTTGAAACAGCAGCTGGAAGGGCAGATCAATGTGATGCGCGAGCAGATCCATGCGGCCAGACAAAGCGATGCGCAGTATCAGGAACGAACGGCAGCACTGGAAGAAGAGCGCAGGCGGCGGCAGGAAGAAGCCGAAAAATACAGGCAGGAAAAACAGGAACTGGATCAACAGCTGGCACAGTTAGAAGCCCAACAGGAACAGGCCCAGAAAGCATTCCGGGATCTTGCGCTGGAAATCCACAAGCTGGAAGAAGTGATAGAAGAAGACAAGAATGAGATTATAGAGATTCTGAATCTGCGGGCTTCCACAAAAGGAAAGATGCAGCGTTATGATGCTATGATGGAGCAGATTTCCCTTCGAAAAACAGAGCTGAACCAGAAACATCTCCGGCTCAAAAGCGAGATCCAGCAGCAAAAAGAAGCAAAAGAACAATATGAAAAAGAGCAGCAGGAAATTGATGCAGCCATTGACCAGCTCACCAGAAAAAGCAATCACAGCGAAGATAAGATCAAACAGTATCAGACCTTGATCGGGCAGGCATCCAAAGAACTGCAGACCAGCCAGGCAGATTATCACAGAGAAGCCTCCCGTCTGGAATCCCTGCGGAATCTGACGGAACGTTATGACGGATACGGAAACAGCATCCGCCGTGTGATGGAACAGCGAAAACGCGTTCCCGGCATTCGCGGTGTAGTGGCCGATCGGATCAAAGTAGAGAAGAATTATGAAACGGCCATAGAGACGGCACTGGGCGGCAGCATCCAGAACATTGTCACAGACAACGAAACAACGGCAAAGGAAATGATTGCTTTTCTAAAGCAGAACAAATACGGAAGAGCCACCTTCCTGCCGCTTACCAGCATGAAAAACAAGAAACCATTCGGTACGCCGGCAGCCCTGAAAGAACCCGGGGTGATCGGTGTGGCCAGTGAACTGGTAACGGTAGAAAAAGAATACGAAGGCATGGCTTCCTACCTGCTTGGCCGTACACTGGTGGTGGATCACATTGACCACGCCATTGCCATTGCCCGGAAATACCAGTATAGTCTCCGGATGGTGACCATCGAAGGAGAATCCCTGAATCCGGGTGGTTCCATGACCGGAGGTGCTTTTAAGAATAACAGCAATCTGCTGGGACGAAGGCGTGAGATCGAAGAACTGCAAAATCGGGTGGAAACCTTGAAAAACCGGATGGAAACCAGCCAGAAAGATCTGGAAACTTATCGGGAGAAGCGCAACCACTATCGAGATGAAGTAACCCGTATGGGAGAGCTTCTGCAGGAACAGTATCTGAAAGACAACACAGTCCGTATGAACCTGAAAGCCATGACTGCCAAGAAAGAGGAAATGGCAGCAGAATACGAAAGCCTGAAACGGGAACGGCAGGAACTGGAACAGCAGCTGGAAGAAATCGAAGAAAACAGCAATTCCATCCGTCTGGAGCTGGAAACCAGTGCAGAGCGGGAGAAAGAACTGGAACAGACCATTACCGAAAATCAGGAAGCACTGGAAGAGAAAAAAGCAGTTGAAGAAGCATGTTCCAAAACTCTGGAAACGGTGAATCTGGAAATCGTCAACCGGACCTCCAAACGGGGATTCTTAAAAGAAAATCTGAGCCGTATCCGGGAAGAAGCCAAAAATCTGGAAGCACAGTTAGCCGGTTTAAAAGAAAATCTGTCTGCCGGAAAGGAAGAAATCCAGAAAAAAGAAGAAGACATCTGCGAAATGCAGCAGACGATCCGCAAGGCAGAGAAAGAAGCGGCAGAAGATGAGACACAGATGCAGGAATATCTCAAACAGAAAGAAGAGATGAATCAGAGCCATAAATCCTTCTTTGAGCGAAGAGATGAACTGTCCGGCCGTATGAACCTTCTGGATAAAGAAATTTACCGTCTGGAAAATCAGAAAGAAAAACTGGAAGAAAGCCAGGAAAACCAGATCAACTATATGTGGGAAGAATATGAAATCACCTATGGCCAGGCTTGCACCCGTGCGCCCGAAGAACGGATGGAACGCCAGGAGATCCGCAAGGCACAGGCGGCTGTACGGGAGGAAATCCGAAAACTGGGAAATGTCAATGTGAATGCCATAGAAGAATTCAAAGAATTGTCAAAGCGTCACACCTTCCTGAAGGAGCAGCACGAAGATCTGGTACAGGCAGAGCAGACCTTGCTTGCGATTATTGAGGAGCTGGATACCGGCATGCGCAGACAGTTTGAAGAGAAGTTTGCCCAGATCCGCCTGGAATTTGACAAGGCATTCAAAGAACTGTTTGGCGGAGGAAAAGGAACGCTGGAACTGGATGAGGACGAAGATATCCTGGAAGCAGGCATCCGGATCATTTCCCAGCCGCCGGGCAAGAAACTGCAGAATATGATGCAGCTTTCCGGAGGGGAGAAAGCTTTGACAGCCATTGCGCTTCTCTTTGCCATTCAGAATCTGAAACCATCCCCGTTCTGTCTTCTGGATGAGATCGAGGCTGCTCTGGATGATTCCAACGTTACAAGATATGCACAGTATCTTCATAAGTTGACAAAGAATACACAATTTATTATTATTACACATAGACGTGGTACAATGACGGCCGCAGACCGGCTTTATGGTATTACCATGCAGGAGAAAGGTGTGTCTACCCTGGTCTCCGTAAATCTCATAGAGAACGATTTGGATAAATAGTAGGAGGGCGTTATGGGAGAAGAAAAGAAAGGTTTTTTTCAACGTCTGGTATCCGGTCTTTCGAAGACAAGAGCCAATATTGTAAACAGCATTGACTCTATATTCAGCGGATATTCCAGTATTGATGATGATTTTTATGAAGAAATAGAAGAAATTCTGGTTATGGGAGACCTGGGGATCAATGCCACCACAAAGATCATTGAAGATTTGAAAATGCAGGTGACAGAAAAGAAAATCAAAGATCCGCAGGAATGTAAAAAACTTCTGATGGACAGTATCAAAGCACAGATGGCAGTAGGAGAGACCGCATACGAATTTGAAAACCGGAAATCCGTGATTCTGGTCATCGGTGTCAACGGAGTGGGAAAAACCACATCCGTAGGAAAACTGGCAGGAAAGTTAAAAGACCAGGGCAAGAAAGTCATTCTGGCAGCAGCCGATACCTTCCGTGCGGCAGCAGGCGAACAGCTGACTCAGTGGGCCAACCGTGCAGGGGTAGAGCTGATCGGGGGACAGGCAGGCGCAGATCCGGCTTCCGTCGTTTATGATGCCATTGCAGCAGCAAAAGCCAGAGATGCAGACGTACTGCTCTGTGATACAGCCGGACGTCTGCACAATAAGAAAAATCTGATGGAAGAGCTGCGCAAGATTTACCGGATCATCGAAAGAGAATATCCGGAAGCTTATCTGGAAACCCTTGTGGTACTGGATGGAACCACCGGACAGAACGCCTTGCTGCAGGCAAGACAGTTTAACGAAGTGGCAGATGTGACCGGCATCATCCTGACCAAACTGGACGGAACTGCCAAAGGGGGCATTGCCGTTGCTATCGAATCCGAGCTTGACATCCCCGTAAAATACATTGGTGTAGGAGAGAGCATTGACGACTTGCAGAAATTTGATTCCGACCAATTCGTAAACGCCCTTTTCAATATGACAGAATAGATAAAGGAGAAGAATCATGCTGACATTAGAGAAATTTGAAGAAGCGTCGGAAATTGTAAAGAAAGTGACGCAGGACACAAAACTGGTATACAGTGATTACTTCAGCGCACAGACAGGAAACAAAGTGTATCTGAAACCGGAAAATATGCAGATGACCGGTGCTTACAAATTACGAGGAGCCTATTACAAGATCAGCACCCTTTCCGAGGAAGAACGGGCAAAAGGTCTGATCACGGCATCTGCAGGAAACCATGCACAGGGCGTGGCTTATGCAGCCAAAGCCTTCGGTGTGAAAGCCGTCATCGTAATGCCCACGACCACCCCTCTGATCAAAGTCGAACGCACCAAAGGTTATGGAGCAGAAGTCGTACTCTACGGAAATGTATACGATGAAGCCTGTGAACATGCGTATCAGCTGGCAGAAGAAAACGGCTACACCTTCATCCATCCATTCGATGACCTGGCCGTTGCGACCGGACAGGGAACCATTGCCATGGAAATTATCAAAGAACTGCCTCTGGTAGACTACATTCTCGTACCAATCGGCGGCGGCGGACTGGCAACCGGTGTTTCCACTCTGGTAAAACTGCTCAATCCGAACATCAAAGTCATCGGTGTAGAACCTTCCGGAGCAAACTGCATGCAGGAATCCGTAAGAAGAGGCGAAGTGACCACTCTGGAAACCGTCAATACCATTGCAGACGGTACTGCAGTTAAGACACCGGGAGAAAAAATCTTCCCATACATCCAGAAAAACGTAGACGAGATCATTACCGTAGATGACGATGAACTGATTGTCGCATTCCTGGATATGGTAGAAAACCACAAAATGATCGTGGAAAACTCCGGACTTCTTACCGTTGCAGCATTAAAACACCTGCAGTTTAAAGGAAAGAAAGTGGTATCCATCTTAAGCGGCGGAAATATGGACGTGATCACCATGGCTTCTGTGGTACAGTTAGGCCTCATCGCCCGTGACCGAATCTTTACAGTCTCCGTACTCCTTCCGGACAAACCGGGAGAACTGGTACGCGTGGCAACCGTGATTGCAAACGAGAGAGGAAACGTGATCAAACTGGATCACAACCAGTTCGTAAGCACGAACCGTTCCGCAGCAGTGGAACTGAAGATTACCATCGAAGCCTTCGGAACCGAACACAAAAACCAGATCATCCATGCACTGGAAGAAGAAGGCTATCGCCCGAGACAGATTACAGCAAATCTTTAAAAAGAAAACAGGCATCAACCGTTTGATTGACGCCTGTTTTTTCTTTTATTTTACCTGAATCAATTCGTATTCTTTCTGACCGATACCGATCTTTACTCCATGTTCAATGGAAGATTCCCAGTTGGTTTCCGGAGAAACGGTATGGAAGTGATCGTGATGCGGTTCGGTTTCCATCTTGTCTCCGAGAAGACTGTTTTTGATCACCGGCTGTTTGTTTACTGCTTCTGCACAGGCCAGGTCAAGTGCAACCGGGTCAAAGGAAGCAAACATACCTACATTTGGTACGATGGCAGCATCATTTTCTGCATGGCAGTCGCAGTATGGAGAAACATCAATGACCAGACTGATATGGAAGTTTGGACGTCCGTCGATGACTGCTTTTGTGTATTCTGCGATTTTGCAGTTCAGGATGTCGTTGGATTCGTCCGATGCCGGAAGTACCGCATCTTTCGGACAGACACCGATGCATCTGCCGCAGCCGACACATTTGTTATGGTCAATAAAAGCCTTTTTATCTTCAAACTGCGGTGCGCCATGTGCACAGATTTTTGCACACTGTTTACATCCGATACACAGATCCTGATCGACATGCGGTTTTCCTGCGCTGTGCATTTCCATCTTTCCTGCACGGGAACCGCATCCCATACCGATATTCTTCAGTGTACCGCCGAAACCGGTCGCTTCATGACCTTTAAAATGACTCAGAGAAATGAAAATATCTGCGTCCATAATGGCACGACCGATCTTGGCTTCTTTTACGTATTCGCCGCCTGCCACAGGAACCAGTTCTTCATCGGTTCCTTTCAGACCATCCGCGATCAGAATCTGACAGCCGGTTGTAATTGAGTTAAATCCGTTCAGATTGGCACCGTCCAGATGATCCAGCGCATTCTTTCTTCCGCCCACATATAATGTATTACAGTCGGTAAGAAACGGTTTTCCGCCCAATTCCTTTACCACATCAGCTACAGCCTTTGCATAATTCGGACGAAGAAACGCCAGATTACCCGGTTCACCGAAATGCATCTTGATGGCTACATACTTGCCTCCAAAATCAATCGCACCAATTCCTGCTGTTTTGATCAGACGCTGCAGCTTTGTAAGAAGATTGTCCCCGTTCTTGACACGCAGATCTGTATAATATACTTTTGAAGCACTCATGTTTTTATCCTCCTGTTGTTCTATGGACATATTCTATCACCTGGAAAAGAAAATCACAATACATTACTGTTCAGAAAAAATGAATCAGCAGATCCGGATAAAGACCGGATGAAACGGCATCCGAAAATGTATATTCGTTTGTATCTTCTGTTTCAAAATTATAAACGGTAATGCGGTTTTTGTCTGGATCCACGATCCAATATTCCCGAATGCCTGCTGTCCGATATTTGAAAAGTTTGGTAAAGTAATCCATGCGTCTGCTTCCGGGAGAGACAATTTCGATTATCCAGTCCGGTGCACCGATGCAGCCTTTGTCATTGAGTTTACTGGAATCGCAGATAACGCTGATATCAGGTTCTACATAGTTTTTTTGATCTTCTGAGAGAAAGACTGCAAAAGGTGCGAGATAAGTCTTGCAGCTTCCACCTTGGGAATCAATGTAATCTGCAATTTTCCGATAGAACAGGCCGAGAATTTCCTGGTGTTTTCTGGAAGGAGGAGCCATGTAATAGATATGACCGTCTATCAGTTCCGCCCGGATTCCTTCCGGCAAGGCATAAATATCTTCTGTAGTATAGACTTTTTCCAGTGGTAATGGCATAGGGATCATCCTTTCTGTTTTGACACTGTAATGATTACAGTTCTATTTTACAGGAAAAGAATCCAGATGTAAACAGCAGGAGAGAAAGCGGTAGTGATTCGGACGGATTTGTGCTATAATAGCTCGTGAATGAAAAAGACAGAGAGGAAAGAGGCATGAGCAGAGAATTGTATCTGGAATGTTATTCCGGAATCAGCGGGGATATGACGGTAGCTGCACTTCTTGACCTTGGAGTGGAGCCGTCTGATTTAATAGAGGAACTAAAGAAGCTGCATCTGGATGGGTATGAGGTCAAGATTACAGAAACGAAGAAAAATCAGATCCGGGCAATGGATTTTGATGTGATTCTTACGGAAGAGGAGCCTCATCATGTACATAACCACGCATACGACCATACCCATGCGCACAACAGCTACCGGGAGATCCGGGCATTTATTCAGGCTTCGGATCTGACTGCAAGGGTAAAAGACCGAATCCTGAAGATTTTCCATGTGATTGCGGAGGCGGAGGCAGCAGTTCATGGCACTTCTGTGGAGGAGGTGCATTTTCATGAGGTGGGAGCGGTCGATTCGATTGTGGATGTTGCAGCTGTTGCCATTTGTATGGAGAGGCTGGGATTTGACCGGATTCTGATCTCGGAATTATGGGAAGGAAAAGGAACGACCTGGTGTCAGCACGGAAGGATTCCGGTGCCTGCCCCGGCAGTGCTTGAAATGCTGGCAAACAGCAGTTTGCGCGTACATTTTACCGGTGTGGAAGGGGAGATGATCACACCGACCGGAGCAGGGATTGCAGTGGCACTGGCAGACAAAAGAGCACTCCCGGATTCTTTTATAATAGAAAGAATCGGAGTGGGTGCAGGGAAAAAAGAGTTTCCACATGCCAATATTCTGCGAGCCATGATTCTTTGTACAGAAGAATATCCTGCGGCAGAAAGAGAACAGAGACAAGAAGAGGAGCCGAAAACAGGGGAACTGCAGAATCCGGTACGGGTACTGGAGACCAACGTCGATGACTGTTCGGGAGAGGTGCTGGGCTATACGATGGAACGATTGTTGGAGGCCGGTGCACTGGATGCCTGCTGTATGCCATTATATATGAAGAAAAACCGACCGGCCTACCTGCTTCAGGTTCTGTGCAGACCGGAGCAGGAAGCAGTGATGGAATCGATTATCTTTCAGGAGACCACCAGCATCGGCCTTCGGAAATATACAGAAGAGCGAACCGTTCTTCCACGGGAAATGATTCGGGTCAAACTTCCAGGAGGACAGGAGGTACGGATTAAAAAATGCACCCATCACGGGGAAATATTTTACTATCCGGAATACGAAGACGTAAGGCAGATTTGTCTGGATAATGGGAACGCATTCCGGTCTGTCTATGAGCAGGCCGTGCAGGCAGCAGTCTTCTTCTGAAACTGGCAGTGAAATATTTCTGAAACAGGAAGGATTCCGAAGTGGAAGTATGGATGAAATTCACCTTGGAAAAAAGGATTCGGTATGTTAAAATAAAAGTAAACTCAAAGACGAGGAAAGCCGCAGGTACGGCTTTCCTCGTTTTGCATTTCAGTCAAAAATAAAAAGCAGCTGTACAAAGCTGCAGAATGGAGGGTTTATGGCAGCATTTGACAGAATTTTATCCGGAATTCCGGGGCTTGATGAAGCACTGGATTCCATTCGGCTGGGAGACAATGTCGTGTGGCAGGTACCAAATCTGGAAAGCTATCGTTTCTTTGTGGTGCCTTATGTGGAACAGGCTATCCGGGACGGGCGCAATCTGATTTATGTGCGGTTTTCCGCAGATCCGCCGCTTCTGCAACCGATGGAAGGTTTGAAAATCCGGGAATTTCATCCGGAAGAAGGATTTGAGCCATTTACGGTGGCGATTCATGAGATGATCACAGAAGAAGGAAGGGATGCGTTTTATGTATTTGACTGTTTGTCTGATTTGCAGGCGGCCTGGTGGGCAGATCTGATGATGGGAAATTTTTTCTGCGTAACTTGTCCGTATCTCTTTGAACTGGATACGGTGGCTTATTTCCCGGTCATCCGGGGCAAACATTCCTTTGATACCATTGCCCGGATCCGGGAGACCACCCAGCTGCTTCTGGATATTTATGAGGATGAAACACAGGGCAGATATATGTACCCCCTGAAGGTATGGAACCGGTATTCCACGATCATGTTTCTGCCAAAGAAATACAACGAGGAAAAAGGCTGCTTTCAGTCGCTCTCTGACGGTGTGGAGATCAGTTATTTCTATGAAATGCTGAACCGGGAGAGTATGGAACATGAAAATCAGGCGCAGGACAGCTGGAACCGGTGGATCGAGCAGGTGCGCAGTCTCTACAAAGCAGGAATCTTTACAAAAGAGACGGAAAGGGATCTGTGCAGAAGTATGATCACTCGGGAAAAAGAGATGGCCGGGCTGGTGCGGCAGTATTTTGAACCGAAGGATTATTTCCGGATCCGGGGGCGGATGGTAGGAACCGGAACCATCGGAGGGAAAGCCTGCGGCATGCTGCTTTCCAGAAAATTGTTGGAAAAGGATTATCCGGAGATGATGGAACATATGGAACCGCATGATTCCTTTTATATCGGCTCCGATGTATTCTATACTTACATTGTAGAGAACAAAGGATGGAAACTGCGTCTGCGCCAGAAAACAGAAGAGGGCTGGCTGGCAGAGGCGGACAAACTGAAAGAGCTGCTCCTTCACGGCACGTTTCCGGCGAATATTCTGGAACAGATCCGCCGGATGCTGGAATATTTCGGACAAAGTCCGATTATTGTCCGTTCCAGCAGCCTTCTGGAAGACGGGTTCGGGAATGCCTTTGCAGGAAAATATGAATCTGTGTTCTGCGCCAATCAGGGTACGCCGGAAGAACGCCTGGAAGAATTTCTCCATGCTGTGCGGATCGTATATGCAAGTACCATGGATCCCTCTGCCCTGGAATACCGGACCCGGCAGGGACTGGCAGACAAAGACGAACAGATGGCCATTCTGGTACAGCGCGTGTCCGGTACCCGGTGGGGCAAGTATTTCCTGCCGACGGCAGCAGGCGTTGGCTATTCCTGCAGCATGTGGCGCTGGAACAAAGAACTGGATCCAACCGCAGGCATGCTGCGAATCGTAGCCGGTCTTGGTACAAGAGCTGTCGACCGGATCGCAGGGGACTATCCGCGCTTATCCAATCTGGACCACCCGACTGTGACAACCCTTGGCGATGTGGCAGAGAAAAGCCGATACTCCCAGCACTATGTGGACGCACTCGATCTGGAAGCCAACAAACAGGTGACCGTTCCCCTCTCCAGAATCCAGGACTGCCTGCCGAAATGGTCACAGAAACTTCTGCTGGAACACGACACCGATGCCGAATACCGGCTGCGGGAGATGGGGCGCTACACTTCTGTATGCTTTGCCTCCTGCCAGGGAATTCTGGAACAGCAGGCATTTACAGAAATGATGCGCCGGATCCTGGCAACCATACAGAATGCCTACCATTATCCGGTCGATATTGAATTTACCGTAAACTATGGAGAAAAAGGCGACTTCCTGATCAACTTGCTGCAATGCCGTCCGCTCCAGATCATCCGGCAGCAGCAAGACGTCTCCATACCGGAAATTCCGAAAGAAAACATTCTCTTCGAAATTCAGGACTCTGCGATGGGAAGCCTGACGGAGACAAACATTGATGTGGTAGTTCTGGTAGAAACAAAAGGTTATTATGAATACCCCTACGTAAAAAAAGCCATGGCAGCAAGAGCCATTGGCGCAATCAACCGGTATTACAAAGAAACAAACAAGCACCTGATGCTTCTGACCCCGGGACGCCTGGGGACTTCCTCTCCGGAATTGGGCGTTCCTGCTGTCTTTGCAGATATCTCCGGTTTCACCTGCCTGTGTGAAGTAGAAGACAACCAGGTCGGCTATGCACCGGAACTCTCTTACGGCAGCCACATGTTCCAGGATCTGGTAGAAGCAGAAATCTTCTATGCGGCCATCCATGAAGACAACCGTACCCGCACCTACCAGCCGGAACTTCTGAAAAACTGTCCGGACCGCTTCCTGGAAATCTGCCCCGAATACGACAGCCTCAATGGAATCATCCATGTCTATGATACAGAAAATCGGAACCTCATTCTGTATGCCGACAGGATGGAAGGCAGAACCCTGTGTGGGGAACATTAAAATGCTGTTCAGATTTCAGACATGTCGTCGACTCTGAACAGCACAGATAAATTTCCCTGCCCTTTTCATTTTTTTAAAATTGTTGTTGGATTTGTAATCGATTCCGTACAGGACTGCAGGCAACGCCTGCAGCCTGCACGGATCAAGAAAATTTTGATTAATTAAGAAATGATATCAGATGTTATATTTGGTGTACAGCTCTTCGAGTGCTTCCGGATCATGCAATGCCTTATCCAGATCCTCCTGACTTCCGGAATCTGTGAGGACAAGAAACAATTTCCGGAAACGCTCCTGATTGCTCACTGCTTCTTGCTGCATTTTTTCTCTTTCGTCTTTTAACCGTTCTTCCAATCGGTCCTCCAGTTCACTTTCTAACCATTCTGTAAGCCACATGTAGCGTCCCTCCAGTTCTCTGCTGTCTTTCAAATCCTGGACCCGTGTGTGCAGTTTTTTCAAAGTGTCGTTGTTTGATTTCTGGATGGTGCGATCGGTGCTGCTTTCTACATATTTCAGAAAGTCAACCAGTAACTCCGGTACATCATCAGGATTTCGCCCTTTTGTATTGAGAAATACTACGTGTGTCTCATCGTCATAGAGATCACCGGTTTCTGCAAAACGTTTCTCGATGGTATACCGATACAGACGCTTTCCAAAAGGATCGAAAGAACAGATGAAAATAATATAAGTGGGTTTTAACTGGTTGAAATTGTCACCGGGCTTTAAAGAAGAAATATCGATTTCAGCCTGATGATAACGGGTTCGTTTTGGAAGGTTACGTTCATTTTTATTCTGCATTTCCAGATGATAACCGACCTGAACCTGATCCGATGCATAGACATCAAGACGGACACTTCGAAAGTCCGAGCTGAATAGAATATTGCGTTCCGGCTTCACTGTGACATGATCGATGGGGCGCTCCAGAATAATCTCCAGTACCAGGCGGCAGATCTCCGGGTCCTCCAGTGCAGCTGCAAACAGAAACGCATTACTTAAGTTGAGTTTTTTGAAATTTTCACTTGCCATAGACGGTTCTCCTTTTGGCAAGGGAAATTTATCTGTTACTTCCATTATATAAGAGTTGATGGGAAAGTCAACAAAAAATTTCTTAGTACTTTCGGATTTCCTGTAAAATCATCAAAGCAGAAAATTTTTCTTGTTTGAGCACGGCATCCATGTCCGCCCCGAAACCATCGGCACATCTTTGACGCCGGATTTGTTGGAATGAAAAATATTTTGAAGTGTCAAGAAAAAATACTTGACACCTGAAAAAACATGTAGTATGATACACAAGGTGATGACAAGTGGAAAGATTTGTAGAGCAGACTTTACTGTATGATTTCTACGGTGAGCTCCTGACCGAGCATCAGCGAAGAATCTACGAGGATGTAGTTCTGAATGATTATTCCTTCAGTGAAGTGGCCCAGGATCTGGGAATCAGCCGGCAGGGTGTTCACGACAATGTGAAGCGTTGTAATAAAACACTTCAGGACTATGAAGACAAGCTGCATCTGGTAGAGAAGTTTGTAAATATTAAGGAAAAAATCCACAGGATTCACGGCCTTGCAAAAAACTGTGAAAGCATGAGCAAGGAAGAACTGGTTTCCGAGGTGGAACATATTTCCCTGGAGATTTTAGAGGAGTTGTAGCAGATGGCATTTGAAAGCTTAACGGACAAACTACAGAACGTATTTAAAAACCTGAGAAAAAAAGGCCGTCTGACGGAAGCCGACGTAAAAGCCGCACTGAAAGAAGTAAAGATGGCGCTTCTGGAAGCGGACGTAAGCTTCAAGGTGGTAAAACAGTTTATGAAATCCGTTCAGGAACGGGCAGTGGGACAGGATGTAATGTCCGGACTGAATCCGGGACAGATGGTAATCAAGATTGTAAATGAAGAGCTGATCCATCTCATGGGCAGTGAGACGACAGAGCTGGTACTGAAGCCGGCAAGTGAGATCACCGTGATCATGATGGCAGGTCTTCAGGGTGCAGGTAAGACGACCACCACCGCAAAGCTGGCCGGAAAATTAAAATCAAAAGGACGCAAGCCGCTTCTTGTGGCCTGTGACGTATACCGCCCCGCAGCGATCACACAGCTGCAGGTGAACGGACAGAAGCAGGGTGTGGAAGTCTTCTCTATGGGAGATAAACAGAGCCCTGTAGACATTGCAAAAGCTGCATACGAACATGCGAAGAAAGAGAAATTCAATGTTCTGATCCTGGATACAGCCGGACGTCTTCACATTGACGAAGACATGATGAAAGAGCTGGCAGATATCAAGACAGCCATCCGGGTAGATCAGACGGTGCTGGTAGTCGATGCCATGACCGGTCAGGATGCAGTGAATGTGGCAGAAACCTTCGGTGAGAAAGTAGGAGTTGACGGCGTCATTCTTACGAAGCTGGATGGAGATGCACGAGGCGGTGCTGCTTTGTCGATCAAAGCAATTACCGGAAAACCCATTCTCTTTGTAGGTATGGGTGAGAAGCTTTCCGATCTGGAACAGTTCTATCCGGAACGTATGGCATCCCGTATTCTTGGCATGGGTGATGTCATGAGTCTGATCGAGAAGGCGCAGGCGAATCTGGACGAAGAGAAAGCCAAAGAGATGGAACAGAAGTTCCGCAAGAATTCCTTCGGATTCGACGATTATCTGGAAAGCATGAACCAGATGAAGAACATGGGTGGAATTTCCAGTGTGCTGAGTATGCTTCCGGGCATAGGCGGCCAGATGAAAGACATTGAAAGCATGGTCGATGAAAAAGATATGGCAAGAAAAGAAGCTATCATCCTTTCCATGACACCAAGAGAACGGTCTCATCCGGAGATTCTCAATCCTTCCAGAAAGGCAAGAATCGCAAAAGGAGCCGGTGTGGATGTAGCAGAAGTCAACCGGCTTGTAAAACAGTTCGAACAGGCAAAGAAAATGATGAAACAGATGCCCGGACTGATGAATGGTAAAGGTGCTAAAAGGGGAAAATTCAAACTTCCCTTTTAACATATAGAAAAAACAGGAATAACCCAGGAGGTGAAAAGAAATGGCAGTAAAAATCAGATTAAGAAGAATGGGACAGAAAAAAGCTCCTTTCTATAGAATCGTTGTTGCAGATTCCAAATCCCCAAGAGATGGTAAATTCATCGACGAAATCGGAACATACGATCCAAACCAGGATCCAAGCGTATACAAAGTAGACGAAGAAGCAGCAAAGAAATGGCTGGCAAACGGCGCTCAGCCGACAGAGGTTGTAGCTAAAATCTTCAAAGCAGCTGGTATCGAGAAATAAGATCCGGGAGGTGGCTTGTAATGAAAGAATTAGTTGAAGTAATTGCAAAGTCTCTTGTAGATTATCCGGACGAAGTAGCTGTAACTGAAACAGAAGAAGACAACGCAATCGTGGTCGAACTGAAGGTGGCACCTGCTGATATGGGAAAAGTCATCGGACGTCAGGGAAGAATTGCAAAAGCGATTCGTACCGTAGTAAAGGCTGCATCTTCCAAAAGTGACAAGAAAGTTGTCGTAGATATTTTACAATAAGAATTACAACCGGGAGCTCACGCATGTGCAGCTCCTTTTTTCAATATAGACAGACCGGAGGACAGGAATATGGAAGATTTATTACAGATCGGTGTGATCACCACCACCCACGGCATCCGGGGGGAAGTGAAAGTATATCCCACGACAGATGATGTGCATCGTTTTGAAGAACTGAACAGTCTGCTCCTTGATACAGGAAGAGAATACCGGGAACTGGAGATCCAGAATGTGAAATATTTCAAACAGTATGCCATTTTGAAGTTCCGGGGCATTGACAATATCAATGACATTGAGAAATACAAAGGAAAGAGTCTCTATGTAACGAGAGAGAATGCGCAGCATCTGGATGAGGATGAGTATTATATTGCAGACCTGATCGGTATGGAACTCTATCTGGAAGACGGCAGCCGGTTCGGTACCTTGAAAGATGTCATGGAGACGGGTGCCAATGATGTGTATATCGTAACGACAGAAGAGGGAAAAGAAGTGCTGATTCCTGCCATTCATGACTGTATTCTGGATGTGGACGTAGAAGCGAACCGGATGGAAATTCATCTGCTGGATGGTCTTCTGGATTAATTGGATAGGAGGGAACGTTCGTGAATTTTCATGTGCTGACGCTGTTTCCGGAGATGGTGGAACAGGGACTCAATACAAGCATTATCGGAAGGGCAATGAAAGACAAACACATTTCCCTGCATACGGTTAATATCCGGGATTTCTCGGATAACAAACACAACCGGGTGGATGATTACCCTTATGGCGGAGGCGCCGGTATGGTTATCCAGCCGGAGCCGGTCTACCGGGCCTACGCTTCGGTGGCAGAGACTTCCCTTTCCCGGGCAGCCGGAAAAAAGCCGCGCTGTATTTACCTGACTCCGCAGGGAAAGGTGTTTAACCAGACTATGGTAGAAGAATTTGCCCAGGAGGAGGAGCTGATTTTTTTGTGCGGCCATTACGAGGGAATCGATGAGCGGGTACTGCAGGAAATCGTGACGGATTACGTGTCCATCGGAGATTATGTACTGACCGGCGGGGAACTTGCCTCGATGGTCATGATCGATGCCATTTCCCGGTTTGTGCCGGGAGTGCTCAGCAATGAGGAATCTGCCCAGTTTGAGTCCATGCAGGATAATCTTCTGGAATATCCGCATTATACACGACCGGAAGAATGGCACGGACAGAAGGTGCCGCCGGTACTTCTGACCGGTGATCATAATAAAATCGAGAGCTGGCGCTGGGAACGGTCTCTGGAACGGACAAGAGAGCGCAGACCGGATCTGATGGAAAAGAACCGGAAACTGACGGTGGCTTATTTCAGTCCCACAGGAGGAACCAGAAGGGCGGCAGAGATGCTGGCAGGGCTTCTGTCCCAGAATCCGCAGTATCTGGATCTGACCAGAAGAAAATTCCGGAAACAGACCCGGCGGTTTACCGACAAGGATCTGCTTCTGGCAGCTGCGCCCGTCTACGGCGGACAGCTTCCCCAGTTAAAAGAAGCCCTCTTTACCAATTTCCGGGGCAATCATACGCCATGCATTCTCATGGCCGCCTACGGAAACCGGCATTACGAGGATACCCTTGCTCAGATGCAGGATATCCTGGAAGCGCGGGGCTTCTATTGTATCGGTGCCATTGCACCGGTGATTCCACACATCTATTCGGAGAAACTCGGGGCAGGACGTCCCGACGCGGAAGACCAGAAACTGTTCCGCAGATTTGCAGTGACGATCAAGAAACGACTGGAAGAGAATTTTCAGGAGCATCTGGAACTGCCCGGCAATCCCAAGCCGGAACCGAAAGTCCTGAAGCCGGTACAGCAGTTCTTTGATCCCGACAAATGTACCGGCTGCCAAAGCTGTGTACAGAAATGTCCGGCAGCTGCCATTGACAAAGACAGCCACCGGATTCTGGAAAACCTCTGTGTACATTGCCTCCGCTGCGAACAGGCTTGTCCCACAGGGGCACGAACCAGCGATACGACTGCTGTCCGGGAGCGTCTGGAAAGCAGCAGCAGCAGAAGAGTAGTAGAAGCGTACTGATTTTTGCAAAAAACAGCCTGATTAAGAACCGGAATCCGTTTTGCGGCGTTCGGATTCGTAGTCAGGCTCTTTTTCCATGCGGTTGATCTGAAGCAGGCACATCAGGGTAATCCCCAGAAAACAACCCAGGAAAAAAGCACCGATGGTTACAAACATAAGAATCACATCCTGTCTTTTTGATGATTGCATTCGAATAGTATAAGTATATGGAAGATTTAAAAAATTTATTCGAAAAGCAATTGCTTTGACTGAAGAAATATTATATCATTAGAAACAGGTAGGGGAACCTGCTTATTTTTGACAGAAGAAATACGGAGGAAGTGATATGTACAGGAAGTCACCAGGTGGATGGGTCAAGCATTTTGATTTCATATTATTTGATTTGATCTGCCTTGAAAGTTCTTATTTTTTTGCCTATCTTATCCGGCATGGGTCGGCAGATTTGTTTCGTAATATCATCTACAGGAATATGTTTATCGTCTTGTTCTTTATTCAGATTCTTGTTGTTTTCTTTTTTGAATCCTTTAAAAACATACTGAAGCGAGGATACTACAGAGAATTTCTTGTAACGGTACAGCATGTTGTGCTTGTCATATTGATTTTCTCCTTTTATCTTTTTCTTATGCAGGAAGGGAATATCTATTCCAGAGCAACCATGATTCTGACGGGGGTCATCTACTTCGTTATGACTTATATTGTCCGGATTTCCTGGAAACATTATCTCACAAGCAGAAATCTCTGGCGGGAAGGGAATCGTTCCCTTCTGGTTATCACAGTAAGACCAATGATTCATAGTGTGCTTGAAAATATCAGGAAAGATAATTATGAAGGATTTCGTATGGCAGGGCTTGTGATGTGTGATGAAGACATGGAAGGAGACACCATTGACGGTATCCCCATTGTGGCGAATATGAGTACAGTGGCCGAATATGTATGCAGAGAATGGATTGATGAAGTATTCATTGATTTGCCGGAGAATATGCCTCTTTGCGAAGAACGGATCAATCAGTTTGTGGCTATGGGTGTGACGGTTCATCTGAAACTTGCCAAGGTGACGAATATCAGAGGACAGAAACAGTTTGTCGAGCGGCTGGGAAGCTATACCGTCCTTACTACCAGCGTGAATATGATGTCTGCAAGGCAATTGTTTATCAAACGTGCCATGGATATTTGCGGAGGCTTGGTCGGGTGTATAGGAACGGGGCTGTTGGCATTGTTTATAGGACCCGCTATTTGTATCAAGTCCCCTGGAAAGATTTTTTTCTCTCAGGTGCGAGTAGGGAAAAATGGACGCAAGTTTAAACTGTATAAATTCCGGAGTATGTATCCGGATGCAGAAAAAAGAAAAAAAGAATTAATGGAACAGAATCGGGTCAGTGACGGCCGGATGTTCAAGATGGAAGCGGATCCTCGGATTATCAAGGGAATTGGCCATTTTATCCGGAAAACCTCTCTGGATGAATTTCCGCAGTTCTGGAATGTACTGAAAGGAGATATGAGTCTCGTCGGTACCCGGCCGCCCACCGTGGATGAGTGGGAAAAATACGAATTGCATCATAGAGCCAGACTTGCAATCAAACCGGGCATTACCGGTATGTGGCAGGTAAGCGGAAGAAGTGAGATTACGGACTTTGAAGAAGTAGTAAAGCTGGATACGGAATACATAGAGAACTGGAGCATTGGATTGGATCTCAGGCTGTTGCTGAAGACGGTTCTCGTGGTTTTGAAGGGCAGCGGCTCTATGTAAACCTTATATAAATAGGAAGAAAACGGGATATCGGTTACAAATATTTGTAATCGGTATCCCGTTTTTTGGGCTGCTGAAAAAGATAAAAAAAGCATTACGAAAAAAGGCAATTGGAAAGAAATGAAACTTTTTGTAATTATTTGTTGAAAAAAGGGAAAAAATGTGTATAATGTAAGAAGGAATTATTACGAAAAATTTGCTTTAGCTATAAGTAATGGAAACAGTATTATTCCTTATTGATAGATATTGGTAATTTGAAAACTCAAAATAATAACAATTATTTTGCTTTCATCAGGAAAACGGAGAAAAAGTTATGTGTGGAATTGTAGGTTTTACCGGGAAACAGCAGGCGGCCCCGATCCTTCTGGACGGGCTTTCAAAACTGGAATACAGAGGGTATGACTCTGCAGGCCTTGCCGTACGTGACGGCGAGCAGATGGCAGAGGTCGTAAAGTCCAAAGGGCGTCTGTCCAATCTGGTGGAAAAAACAGATGGCGGCAAGGCTTTGACCGGGACCTGCGGCTTGGGACATACCCGCTGGGCCACCCATGGGGAACCCAGCCAGGTCAATGCACATCCACATGTTTCCGGCAACTGCACCGGCTCCGGTTCCGGCACGGTGGAATCGGAGGTTGTGGGCGTCCATAACGGGATCATTGAAAATTATGTGGAACTGAAAGAAAAACTGCTGAAGCATGGCTACACCTTCTACAGTGAGACTGATACCGAAGTAATCGTCAAGCTGGTGGATTACTATTACAAAAAATATAAAATGGGCCCAGTGGATGCCATTGCCAAGACCATGGTACGTGTGCGCGGTTCCTATGCCTTGTGTCTGATGTTTAAAGACTATCCGGGAGAGATCTGGGTGGCGCGTAAAGACAGCCCCATGATCATCGGGATCTCCGAGGGTGAGACCTATGTGGCTTCCGATGTCCCGGCCATTTTGAAATATACAAGAAACGTTTATTATATCGGCAATCTGGAGTTTGCCCGGCTCACACCGGGAGAAGCCTGCTTCTTCAATCTGGATGGGGAAGAGATTCAGAAAGAGACCACCGAGATCAAGGGGGATTCCGAGGCGGCAGAAAAAGGCGGATTCGAGCATTTCATGATGAAAGAGATCCATGAACAGCCCGGTGCCGTACAGGATACTCTGAATTCGGTGTTCAAAGACGGAACCATCGATCTTACTTCTGTGGGAATCACGGAGGAAGAAATAAAAGCGGTCAGCCAGATCTATCTAGTTGCCTGCGGCTCTGCCTGGCATGCTGGGATGGCCTTCCAGTATGTGATGGAAGACTTGGCCGGGATTCCGGTCCGTGTGGAACTGGCATCGGAATTCCGCTACCGGAAGATGCCGCTGGATCCCCATGCACTGATTCTTGCGATCAGCCAGTCCGGGGAGACGGCAGACACCCTGGCTGCCCTGCGGCTTGCCAAAGAAAAAGGCATCCGTACCCTTGCCATCGTCAATGTGGTAGGAAGCAGTATCGCAAGGGAAGCCGACTATGTCTTCTACACCCTTGCCGGCCCGGAGATCTCCGTGGCGACCACAAAGGCCTACAGTGCACAGCTTGCGGCAGGCTACGCATTGGCGGTACAGTTTGCCCGGATACGGGAAACGATTACAGAAGAACATTATAAAAACTATATTTCCGAACTCCAGACACTTCCGAATAAGATCCGAAAGATCCTGGAGGATAAAGAACGGATCCAGTGGTTTGCGGCAAAATACGCCAATGCACACGATGTCTTCTTCATCGGCCGCGGCATCGATTATGCCGTAGGCCTGGAAGGGAGCCTGAAGCTGAAAGAGATCTCCTATGTGCATTCTGAAGCGTATGCAGCCGGTGAACTGAAACATGGGACGATCAGTCTGATCGAGGACGGCACTTTGGTGATCGGCCTGCTCACCCAGTCCGGATTATACGAAAAAACTATCAGCAACCTGGTGGAATGCAAATCCAGGGGCGCCTATCTGATGGGGCTGACCACCTATGGAAAGTATGAAACGGAAGACCAGGTGGATTTCACCGTATATGTGCCGAAAGTGGACGAACACTTTGTGGGAAGCCTGGCTGTGGTTCCCCTGCAGCTGTTGGGGTATTACGTGAGCGTGGCAAAGGGTCTGGATGTAGATAAGCCGAGAAATCTGGCCAAGAGCGTTACGGTGGAATAACGGGAATCTGTAAGCGAAAGAAATAGGTAAGGAAATGAAAATGAACAAAGATTTAAAGAAAAAGAAAATCGAGCACTGGAAAGTCGTGACGCTCCTGCTGATCGCCTATGACTTTCTGGCTGTGGCCGTCTCCTACTTTGCGGCTCTGTGGATCCGCTTCGACTGTCGGTTCAGCGGAATCGAGCCCCACTACCTGGAAGCCTATTACCACACGATTTTGATCTACGCCGGTTTTTGCGTGGTCGTATTCTGGTTTATGCGGCTCTATAAGAGTATCTGGCGATTTGCCAGCTATACCGAGCTCCTGCGGGTGCTCCTCGCAACCATGGTCACGGGAACGGTCCATGTTCTGGCGACCGGGTTTGGCATGCGGATGCCGCTCTCCTATTTCGTGTTCGGTATCCTGATCCAGTTCTGCCTGATTCTGGGCATCCGGTTTTCCTACCGCTTTGTCCTTCTTCTGCGGGGACGCAGAAATACGGAGGCTGCCGAAAAGAAGGTTCTGCTGATCGGTGCAGGCAGTGCGGGGCAGATGATCTACCGGGATATCAAAGGGGCCAGAGAGACAAATGAAACAGTTGCCTGCTTCATCGATGACAACCCCAATAAATGGGGACGGTATATCGACAATGTTCCCGTCTTCGGGGGGGGGGGGGGGAAGGGAACGGATCCTGGAAGCTGTGGATAAATTTGGGATTGAGAAGATCTATGTGGCGATCCCCAGTGCAAAGCCGGAAGACAAACGGGAGATTTTGCGGATCTGTAATGAGACTGCCTGCGAACTGATGAACCTCCCGGGCATGTACCAGTTGTATACCGGAGAAGTGTCGGTAAGCAAAATGAAGCCGGTCCAGATCGAAGACCTGCTGGGCAGGGATCCCATCAAGCCGGATATGGAAGATGTATTTGAATACATCAGCGGTAAGGTGGTACTGATCACAGGGGTTGGTTCCATTGGTTCCGAACTGGCCAGACAGATCGCATCTCATCATCCGAAACACCTGATTCTGTTTGATATCTATGAAAACAATGCTTATGACATCCAGCTGGAATTGAAGAAAAAATATCCGGAACTGAAGCTGGATACTATCATCGGTTTGGTTCGGGACAGCCGGAAGATCTTCAAAGTATTTGAAGTATACCGACCGGAGATCGTTTACCATGCGGCAGCTCATAAACACGTTCCACTCATGGAAGACAGCCCATGCGAAGCAATCAAGAATAATGCAATGGGTACCTATAAAACCGCCTATGCTGCAATGGTACATAACTGCAAACGGTTTGTTCTGATCAGTACGGACAAAGCGGTCAACCCCACCAACATCATGGGAGCTTCCAAACGCCTGTGTGAAATGATCATCCAGGCATTTGATGCAAAGATCAAAGAAGGCAAAGCCCATGAGATCCCGCAGCTGTTTACCCATGGGATGGATGAAGTTATTACGGCTCCCGAAGTAATAGAAGCATTAAAGATTACACAAACCGAATTTGTAGCCGTCCGTTTTGGGAATGTCCTGGGAAGCAATGGTTCGGTGGTCCCACTGTTCAAAAAGCAGATCGAAGCAGGCGGGCCGGTAACCGTTACCCATCCGGATATCATCCGCTATTTTATGACTATCCCGGAAGCAGTAAGCCTGGTGCTTCTCGCCGGAACCTATGCAAATGGCGGAGAGATCTTCGTCCTGGATATGGGCGAGCCGGTGAAGATCGATACCCTTGCACGGAACCTGATCCGCTTATCCGGATACACGCCGGATGTGGATATTAAACTGGAATATACGGGGCTTAGAAGTGGGGAGAAACTCTTTGAGGAAAAACTGATGGCCGAGGAAGGCTTAAAGAAGACGAAGAATGAGTTGATCCATATCTGCTGCCCGATCCCGTTTGATATCGAAGAATTCTTAGAGCAGCTGGATGCACTTCTGGAGGCTGCATATAAGAATAAAGAAGATATGCGTGAAAGAGTTCAGAAAGTTGTGCCTACCTATCATCCGGCATAACAATGCGATAGAAGTAGTACCTACATGTAGATATAGGAAGAGTGTGTAACAATATGAAAAACTGGTATATCCTGTTTGTCCAGACAGAGAAGCAGAGTCAGCTGTGCTTCCTTCTTGAGCAGGAAGGAGTTCACGCATTCCTTCCCATGATGGAATATTACCGGAGAGATAAAAAGGGATTGGCAGAAAAGCCTATGTTCCCGGGATATATCTTCGTACAGTCAGAGCTGGATCAGAAAGAGTTCGATAGCCTGCTGGATTCCATGGGGGAAAGACGGTGGGGATTCATCAGACAGTTGAAGGAAGAAGGAGGTACTGCCCTGACGGAGGAAGAGAGAGCCTTCTTCCAGTGGCTTTTGGATGATGTCGGAACAGTCCGCATGTCCTACGGATATCTGAATCCTGCAGGAAAAGCGGTCATCACCTACGGTCCATTAATCGGTTGTGAGAGACATATCCGAAAGACGGATAAGCATAACTGTTTGGTGTTGATGGATTTTGCTTTCCGGGAAGAACCGGTGAAGCTTGGGTTGACGATCCTGACTCTGAAGGAACTAAGGGAGCAGGAACTGTATACAGAAGAAACTGAGAGTAAGATTCTGAGAAATAAAGAAAAGGGTGCAGATAAAGTATCTGAAGACGAGAGAGTTATCACTGTCTTTGATGAAGAACTGCAGGAAGAAGTAGAAATCGATATAGAAGCACTGATAAGCAAAATGACGCAGTTGTAGCTGGTTTACCGCACGACCGGGGAATTTGAACATAGCGGAGCAGGGGGTCTCATTCCGGGTGGATGAGGAATGGCGAAGCTATGTCTTTTCGCGGGAGTTGTGATTTTAGAGTTGTGATGGATGCTCATGATGTGAGCACCAATCAGAACCGTAAATAATCAGTGAAGTTAATAAAGTGCTCAAGGGATATTGGAAATGATGACAACAGTAGGTGCATATGCCCACAGCTGATGGAGCACTTTACTCATTTGATGCTGATGATGAATGGTGTTTTCTTAGTGAGGATGGGGGAACGGTTGTTTATGCGTACGGAAGTGCTGAGATGACAGCGTTGATCCCTGGAGAAAGCACAAGTGCTCTGACAAGTCGGATGACAATGAGTGAAATAAGCAATGCAGAATATGCAGCTATTGAAGATATTAATGTCACGATTACTGGATATGCAATTGGGACAGAAGGAATTGATGGTAATCCTTCAGAAGCATGGAATCAATGTAAGTTGATAGGTAATATTCAATAGATTTCTTACGAGTTGTAATTAAAGGGTATTACAACTCGTAAGTATATAGATTTTTGGATTTGAAAAGTTGGTTTAGAGTAGCAAGTTACATCATTTATTTGGCAGTGAACTTGAGTGTAGTATACACAGGAGTTGTGATTTTAGAGTTGTGATGGATGCTCATAATGTGAGTACCGATCAGAGCTTTGAAACAGAAGCTCACAGTAAGAAAGGAGCCCGAGATGACAAAGTTTCAGGAGCGAGTGAAGTAACGAATGATACCATATCGCTCTGGGAGAGAGGTTTGAGAAGACCTGAGAATAAGCAGTTAAAGAAGCTGTCGGAGTTTTTTGATGTGTCAATCGCATACCTTACCGGAAACAGTTATAACAGACATGCCGAGAATGATTTTGAATCAGAAGCGGTGTGGCTTGAAAATGTAGATTTCTTGGAGGATATGTTTGAGAAGGCTACACGGCTCAGCGATGATTCTCTGATGGTTATTCGAGAGATGATCGAGAGAACATTGATTGCGGATGATGCACAGGGAAAATTGAAACCGGAAGGGATGTACACGGTCAAGATTACCAAGCATGGTGATGAAGAGTGATGGACTGTCCTTTAGAGGGCTTTAGTTCTGGTGTTTCAAAGTGTTCGAAAGAACGCTAGAGCGTGTTTGAAAAATAAAAATTGCACAAAATATATGTTTTACCTGCCTTTC
>OBLI01000522.1_pt1 | contig 41009 bp, 59 predicted proteins | sample 1519701 | NCBI WGS metagenome assembly OBLI01 (sample SAMEA3663005, study PRJEB22513) | pig gut metagenome | biome: pig gut; feature: pig-associated habitat; material: faeces | place: France | collected 2012
CCCACCGTCAGATTTTCCGGCAATTCGGTGATTTGGGTTCCGGAAAGGTCAAGCCCACAGCCCACTGTCAGATTTTCCGGCAATTCGGTGATTTGGGTTCCGGAAAGGTCAAGCCCACCGCCCACCGTCAGATTTTCCGGCAATGCGGTGATTGAGGTGTTGGAAAGGTCAAGGTTTCCGTGCTCATCCATTCTTTTTTTTAATTCATCCAAGGTGTAATTCATTTCAAACAATCCTTTCAAAATTTATCACTTGACAACTCCGGCCGTGAGCTGTAAAATGTAGTGTGAGGTGTGATTACATTGTAGCTTACAAATCTCACAATGTCAACAGTTTTTGTTCGCAAATCTCACTTTTGTATGATTGCACAAATTTTATTTGAAAGATTTGTGAGTTTTTAAAAAGGGGGAATTACTCATGTTTTGGGAAAATTATGTTAGATTATGTAGCAAAGTTGGATTATCTCCAAACGCTGTAGCGAAGAAGCTTTCCATTTCTTCAGGTGCTGTAACAAGATGGAAGAATGGGAGCGTTCCGCAAAGCGCTCAACTATTAAAGATTGCCGATTATTTTTCTGTTCCGGTTTCCGTTCTGACTGCAGAAACCACGGAAAAAGCCACGGCAGAATCATCTGCAGCAAAAGAGCCGAGCAACATAGGCGCGGTTATGTCGGGAAATATCCATTTAATCCCCGTGTTCGAATCGGTTTCCGCCGGATTTGGCACAATGGCGCAGGAATATGTTGTGGATTATTATCCTTGTTTAATAGGGAGTGAGGCGGAAGCCGAAGAAACGATTATCATCCGGGTCAAAGGCGATAGTATGTTCCCAAAGATTGAGGACGGAGATCTGATCCAAGTCCATAAGCAATCATGCGTGGACAGCGGAGAGGTTGCTGTGGTGCTTGTAGAAGGAACAGACGGTTTTGTTAAAAAGGTTGAATACGGTGAAAATTGGGTTGAGCTGCACTCGTTTAACCCGATGTACCCCGTCATGCGCTTTACCGGAACGGATATCCAGAAAATTCGCATTATCGGGCGTGTGAGAAAAGTGATTAAAAGCATCTGATAATGTTTAGTCTTTTTGAACGAGTGTAGTAAAAAAATAAGAATGGATTTCAGAATCTTCAATTTGAAGAATATCTGCCGCTTTAACAATTTCTTTTTGCGAAAACTCAACCCGTTGATTAAGTTTTAATGAAACTGTACGCTCAGACAAGTGCATTTTTTCTGCAAAATCCGCTTGCGTCTTAAACTTTTCCCGGATTCTTCCGTGAAGTTTAGAGTAGTCGAACAAGTTCTTCACCCTCCCGTTTGTTTAGCGGTTTTGAACAGATTATAGCACGCAAAACTTGTCTTGTCAATGGGTTTTGTTCAAATTTTTTGTTTTTTTGTTCAAGCCTATTGACTTTTAGTACAGAATGATGTACAATAAATCCGCAAGCAAAAAATCAAGGGAAACCGGTGAAACATTATGAACGCAATTTTTCTGTCATCCTTTTTCCGATAATTTGGGTCACAATGTACTTGTATCGTATCGTGTGGTTCGATCTGATTGAAAATCTGTTGCAAGCCATCTTGGGGCAGAATCTTCTTTTGCTTATTGCATTGCCTTTCATATTACTGATTGAAATTCCTGTCGGATTATATGCGACATTCATTGCTTCCGTTTCGATGTGCAAGGAGATCTTCACAGGAGAAATGGACATTGCCGGATCTATTAAAGGGGCGTTTACACGAAACAAATGAAAAATATCGGAAAGTCTTTTAAGGAAAGTTCCGCCGGAATCAAATTCTGCTTGGCTTCATGCTTCTCTTTTGGTTTGCTTTGTCTGATTGGGATTGCGGATTTGGACTATGGGTACTATACTTTTTTGCGTATTTTCTCTTTTTTTGCGCTTGGTATCACGATTATCGCATATGGCATTGACATAGATGTTTTTCTGAATCCCGTAACATTTATCGCAGGTTCTTTGTTGATTCTCTTCAACCCCGTTGCACCTGTATACTTGGATAAGGATGTTTGGATCGTGCTGGATGTGATTTCTGCAACTCTTTCATTCGGACTGGCTATTTATATTTTTGTGAGGAATATTGTAAATAACAAAATAGAAACGAAATGAAATCTTGTAACACTGCTGAACGATTGAAACAAATTATGGAGGAGAGAAACCTCCGGCAAATTGATATTATTGAAAAATGCAGGCCTTTTTGCAAAGAACTGGGCGTTAAAATGGGGAGAAGTGATTTTTCCCAATATCTGTCCGGCAAAATTCAACCTAAGCAAACAAAGCTGGCTATTTTATCGCGCGCTTTAAATGTAAGCGAAGCCTGGCTTATGGGTTTTGATGTTCCAATGTCTGCAAAGGACGCATCCACCGCCGAAACGATGGATGAAAGAGAGCAGGTTTTGTTGGAGCTGTTTCGACTTGTGCCTGACGGTCAGAAGGATGAAGTTATCAATCTGATTCACTCCGCCCTAAAAATGCAAGGATTATCGAAATAGCAATCTCGGCGGCTTGTTTCGGGTCTTCTGATTCCAGAACGATTTTAAGCAATTCTTCTTCCATGATGATGTAAGCTCCTTTTCGTTTTGTTGTTTCCATTGTAAGGCAAATATGGAAATAAAGCAATAATCAAAAAATGACATTGCCTAATCATATCTGACAACATCCACAAAAAATGCGGATTTGAATTTATCATTATGTTGGAGGCAAATTATGGCTTTCTGGGAGCGGCTGAAATATGCTAAAGAAAAGGCGAAAATGACAAATCAGGATATTTCCGAACGATCAGGCGTTCCGCTTCCTACTGTAAACCGGATTTTGTCCGGAGGAACAGACAGCCCCGGCGTGGATAATGTCAGAGCAATCGCAAACGCGCTTGGCGTTTCCATGGACGAAATATTTTCCGAAGAAAAGAAACCGGAGGAAATAACAAACGCCGGCCTTCTTGCAAGAATGTTGTCTAACAAAAACGAAACCATACGAATCGTCATGCAGGCATACGAATCCGAAATGGAGAAGATCAGAAAAGACCGGGATGAGATTCTAAGGAGAGAGACAAGATCGAAGCACTTATTCATGGTTCTTGCTATCGTCTCCATTTTGGCTATTTCCACCGCGCTCATTATTGATATTTGCCTGTCGAACTATGGATGGTTCAAAAGATAGGAGGGATGTTATATGAGCTTTAAAACGATTCTTTCTGTGGTTGTAATGATCCTTCTCATTATTTTTATGATCCGGATGAGTGTGGAGGCTTACCGCATAAGCAATCACGAAAACTTCCACCGTTTAGACCCGTTTTACTGGAAAAAACCGAAATACAAAAAGCCGAAAAAAGAAAAAAATCCGGAAAATCCGGATAAAATTTAAATAAATAGGAGACTTACTATGATACCAGCTATGTTGCAAGGAATACTGACGGGTTTGATTTTGGCTCTTATATTCACTTTTATAAAGGTGGTTTTTTATAAACAGCCAAAAGAAGGAGACTGGCCTGAAGCTCAGAAGAAAAGATACAAATGTGAAAAATGCGGAAGAGACGGTCCCTTTATAAAGGATGGTTCAAGTCCCGTTTCTCGCACCAACAACGGAAAAGTCCCGCAAGCCTGATTTTATCAAGGTTTGCGGGATTTTCCTTTATTCATGCGGGTTTGCCGGCTGTTTCAGTTTTGTTTATAATATTGCAAATTGTACATGATTTTATAAAAATAGTTCCGAAATCGGAAATTTTGCAACACGGTTGCAACACATGCAACACGGATGCAACACGGGAAAAGCCGCTCAGAATCTCTGAGCGGCCGTGTTTATTTAACGATTTGCAAATAGTAGGAGAGCGTCTTTCCGGGTTTTGCGTCTTCGTCACGGATAAAGTCGGCGGCCATCTCCGCATAAATGTCCGTCCCGAACTTCGGATTATAATAATCACTGTAGACGGAGTTCAAGACAGCATAGAAATCCCATGGGTCAGCAGATGGGCAATATTGCCGGCGTACAGCGTCTGTCTGTTCCGGTGTCCAGTGCCCTCCTTGCGTTCCGTCCTTGTTTTCCATTTTACGCACCCACTCTTTTGCCATTGTTTCTCCGAGGTGATCTCCATAAAGTATTTTATGAATTTCACATTCAATCTCCGCATAGTCCCTTTCGTCAAGAAGGCAAACTGCTTCCGAAAGAACCTCTTCCAGCCTTATCATCTGCTCCTTACTTCCGTTTTCTATGATTTCGCGGATCATTTGCTTGTGCATGGTCTCCTCCGATCAAAGTCGGCTGACTGTCATGGCAACATTGGTGAAAGTTGCCGCAACGCCGCTGTTCTTCACGGTCAGGAAGTCGTTGGTTTTTCCGGCCGTTGCCCGGATAATTGCTTGGAAAGAAAGACTGTTTGTTTCGGTGCTTGCCGTTGTTACGGTGGCGCTTGCCTTTGCACCGGTAACAGCGTTTCCGTTCTGGAGCAGTTCCAGCGAAACATCACCGGCGGCCGGGGCAGTAAAGGTCGCGTTGACCGTTACCAAGTAATAATTCGCGTAGCAGTCAGAGATTGTGACTGCGTTCCCGGAAAGGTCGATGACATTCTGACAATATCTCCGAACAGGAGGTACAGAAAAAGGCACTACCGCAGAAGCCGCAACAGCTGTACTTGCAGTATTCGTGACGAAAATCAAAGGTTTTGACATATTTTTCTCCTTTCTTAAAAAATGCGGGACGGTTTCGGCCGTCCCGCGTGTGGCCAAAAAGCCGAAGTTAAATTGCTCCGGCACAACCGCAACCGGCTGCGAACGGATTTGTTCCGGAACAATAGGTCATAGTGGTCGGATATCTCACGACACCGCACATAGCGCCCTGGAGTTCAAGCTGATTGATTCTGGCCTGCAAAGATGCAATCTTGTCCGCCGCCAGCGCGTCCAGAACCTTCTGGGTGTTTGCCGTGCTGGTTGCCTGGATTGCCGCAGACTGCGAGATCAGATTGTAGTTCACGCCGTCAATGGCTCTCTGCGTTTCGCAGCAACATTTCTGAGATTCCGCAAAGCCAGTCGTGACAGCCGCCTGAATGTCCCGGATTTCTCCGAGGTTGTTATACGCCGCGTCTTTCACCGCGTTCACGATGCCGGACTGACCGCTTTTCAGTGTGTCCAGATCCACCGCTCTCTGAATATCTGCCTGCGTTGCATAGGCCTCTCCGACCCGATTCCCGTTTCCGCCAAACAGACCACCGCCGCCCCACATCAGGGCAAGGATGGCAAAAATGGCAAACCAGGAGCCGTCACCGCCGAACAGACCGCCGCTGTTGCCCATCGGCATAACAGGGGTGATTCCGTTTTCCATGTTTTTTCTCCTTTTATAAATGTATTTTATTTCAGCCGGCAGGCGCGCACTGCCGGGCTAAAATCATCTGAGCTGGGAAATCAGATCCTCATATTTGATTCCGGCCTTTTCGCACATTTGCCGCGCAACCTCCTCCGGGTTCTTCCCGGCGCATAATTGCATGACCTGTCCGATTGCCGGATTACTTTGCGCCATTTGTCCTAAAATCTGCTGCGGGTTTCCCCGTGCTATGGACATGATACTCTTTGCCTGTCTGATTCCATTCAAAAGCGGGGCGGGAAAGGCGGGGACACCTCTTCCGAGAATGTTCATGCTTCTGCTCCTTTCTTTTCAATCAGGCCTTCAATTTTGGCCTTCAGATCGTCAAATTCAGTTCGTGAAACAAATGTGCCGGTCAAGTCGTCTGCACTTGCGGCAAGCTGTTTTTCGGCGCGTGGCACGATGTCAAATGCCTGAACCTCAAACTGCCCTTTAGAATCCACCTTTTTCTGATATATGATGCTTTTGTCATTATCAAGGAAGATGTATTCGCTGTCGAAAGGCAACTGTTTTGCACGCACTTCTTCGATACCCGAAACAAATAACTTGTTTGTGTTCGGCAGATTCTGTGCCGCAGAAGTCTGCGGGATTGTCATTTGCGGAGCGAGCGGAAACCCATATGGCTGTGTAGCCGTGGGTGCGGTCGCACCGAAAGGATAATAAGGTTGAAACATTTCGCAAGCCCTCCTTTCTCGCTTGTATTTATTCTACAATGACGAAAAGAAAAAGTACACCTACAAAAGGTGTACTCTTTCTTTACGGTTTGTTAGCAGAGCAGTTCTTTCATCCGGTTTTTCTTTGTCGTGACCGACTTTTCCGCAATGCAAAGCCTGTCTGCCAATTCTCCATGCCTTGTTTTCTTTACAAAGAACTCAACGGCCAGTTCTGTATTTTCGGCCGACAGGCCACGCTCACGGCATCTTCTCCGGAGCTCTGATTCCGTGCAGGAATCAATGTCAAACGGTCGCGCTCTCCGGATGACTGTAATGTGGATCGGAATGCTCACTTTTTTCCTCTCTTTCTGCCGAAATAGCCGGATACTCTTCTACATAGGTCATAAACTGGCTCATCATGCTCATCTGCGCTCTCATATATCGTACAGACGAAATCACAATGTTCTCATAGCCGCATTTATAACCGAAAAAACCGCTCAAAATAACAGAGACCATCTTTAAAAAAACAGAGACAAACATTTCCCATGTCGGTGTCTGAATAATCTGCACGCTAATGATTGACATCACAAAAGAGATAAAACTGGTGGTAAAAAATTTACGGATAAAAGCCATTCGTTTCAGCTCTTCAGGAGCATGTCCGAGCGGGTCTCTGCTGTTACTTCTGCACTCTCGCTTCATAATCATGTTTGGAGTAAGATTCAGAGATTTTACTCCATTTGCGTGTAGAATCGCCTTTTTTTGCTGTTCAGAAATTCCAGAAAAAGCCCTGATTTCCTTTTTCCCTTTCCCGATGTATTTCTCAGCGTATTCTTCGTATGTAATGTTCTGTTCGACCAGAATACGCTCTCTGACTTTCCTGAGTTCTCCATCGGCATACCAACGGCAAAATTCAAATAAACGGTTTTGGAGCTTGGAAGAAACAATCTTTTCATTTAACGCGTCATATGCCGATACCGTTTTTGAATAGGTCTCCGTAAGATATCCCGCGCGCATTCCGCTGTCCGAACAACAGATATAGGCCGAGTATGAGCAAAACAAAATCACAAAGAAAGAAAGGCCAAGAGAAGTAAGACCCTCCCACGAAGCGGTTATATCGGTCGTAAGCGCAACAGTGGCCACAAAAACAATGACCACACAGGAAAGAATTCCGGCGTAGTTAAGAAAACCCTTTGCGGCTTTCTTTTTAAAGGAGGAAACAGAAAGAACCGCACTTTCCATTTTTGTTGTGCCGGGTGCGGGTTGATTTTGCCAGTCAAAATTACTGTTCATTTCCGGCCTCCCTTACCTTGTCCGAACTATGATACAAAATCATTGCCGCAAACGCTCCGAAAGTTGCCCACGCCATAATGACCGTCATGCTGTGAATGAATTGCTCCACGCCATAACAAACAGCAGTAAGAAGCGCACAAGGGATTATTCCGGTTTTCGGCAGTTTGATTTTGCGGGAAAAGAACCGCCATAGCGTCAGGGCAGCGCAGATACAGACAATGGAAAAAGCAGCCGCCGATAAATGGAGTACATCCAAAAAAGATGAACCTGTTCCCGCTGTCGCCGTCCGGATATGCGGAAACTCTGCAATGGCCGCAGCTGAAGGGGCGGCAAAGGAAATGACCGCCCCGGCGATATCAAGCGCTCTTGCTTTCTGTGTGTTCGTCATGTTCCACCTCCGTCACAGCAGAAAGAAGTCCGGCAATCTTGCGGTCTCCCTCCAGCCACGCATCCTCAATTTCTGCCTTTCTTTTCGCGGAAATAGTTGTGGACATTCCTACAAAATCATTTAATTGTTTCGCCATCAAACGAATGGCTTCAATGTTGGCTTCCAGCATAGCACGATCGGAAGAAGTCAACCTTTTCATCTCTTCGGCAAGATCTGTCACGGTCATATTTCCGTTTTTCAGCGATTCCAATATTGGGGACGCTTCTTTCATAAAGGCGCTGATCGTAGTCGCGGATCGTGCCATAACATTATAAACGCTGTCCTTATTGTTTTTATCATCCATGTAAAGCTTAAATGCGCGAAGGTAGGAAAGCAATTTCGCCACGCCGCCGAACTTGGGGAAAATCAAATAAATCGTGGAAAGCATGACTGTAAGAGAAGCAATATTTTCTTTTACAAAATTCCATGCCTCCTCAAACCAGGTCGTGTCATCCGTGGTTTTTCCCGTTTCGTCCGGTAACTCTGACTGCTCGCCAGATTCCGTTTCAAAAATGATCTCCGGAGAAGATTCTTCCGCAAAGACAAAAACCGTAAAAAGCGCAAAAAGCGTAAGCGTTACGCAAAGAAAAGTCATTACTTTTTTCATGATTATTTCCTCCTCACTTGAAAACATCCACGGTGGTGCTGTCCACTGTTTTTTTGATGTCTGAAATCATATTTTTGGCCTGTTCCGCCAAAGATGCATATGGAATAAGTGTGCGCGGGTCAAAAGATCCAGGCCGGACCGTGTTCCGCTCCCTTGTAAGATCTTCCGTTTCCGTAAACAGAATGTTCAAGCGGAATACCCCCTGCGGAATCTCTTTTTCCGGAATGATGGCCACCCCGTTTGTCACGCCGGTGTGATATGTGCCAAGATAGAGAAGGCCGGAGGTAGCCGGATAAACGCGAACGGTCAGCGGCGCACCTCCGCTCAGGTCGTCACCGAGCGAAGATGCGCAGATGTATTTACCACCGATTTTATAAAAGTCCATATCAGCCCTCCGCCAGTTTTGCCTGTGCCAGTTCTTCCGTTGTAAACAGTTTCACGCCGATGTTTTGCATTGGTACAATATGCGTTTCGCTGTTTGTAATATCGGCCATGCGGACGGTGAAAAGGACAGTATCTTTGAGTACCATGTTCCAGATCACTGCAACCGGACGAATAACACCGTCCTTGATAAAGTAAGCAGTTCCACCAACCGGGAAAGCTGTCAGTGCATTGATTTTGTCCTGTGTCATGTTATCCTCCTTTTTTATTTCCACAGAGAGATGAACTCTGCGTCATCGGTTAGCGTAATAGTGCAAGGCGTTGAATCGTGACTTGACTCTGCGTTTGGCGGCATTTTATAAGCCAAGGTATAGGTCTCATATTCATCATTATCCGAAAAAGAAACCTTTGTAACATTCACATAGGATTTTCCTGCCGCGTCATCAAGTACCGTAGTAGACCCATCCGAAGCTGTAATAGATATTGTAAAGGTACTGGCAGTATATATTGAGTAAATTCCATCAGAAAAAGTAACGGTGTGCCCACCTCCAGGACTCCCACCGACATTCACAGTGACGGTAAATGTGTTATAAACACTTCCTTCTGGCGGCGTGTAAACTGTTGTGCCGTTCTCTGTTACGATGACCTCTTTTTCAACAAGACTATAAGCCGTAAGCGTACCAGTTACACCGCCGATGGTATAGCCCTTTCTGATATATTCAGGGGCTAACTGCCACGGCTTTTTTACGGTTACTTTGGACATTGCTTTTCCATCGGTTGGCAGAATCACTTGATTCCCGCTCGCCATGTTTAGGTCAACGGTCTTTTCCTCTTCCGGCTTTCCAGTCTGAATTTTTGAAATTTCTCCTGCCAAATCCGCAATTTTTGTCTTACTGGTTGTCACACCTTTGTTTCTTACGGCGGTATATGCGTCGGAAACTTTTGATTTGATTCGGTCTATTTCTGTTGCAACACTCATTTGTTACCTCCTTAAATACCCGCCAGCTCTGTTTCAAGGTCAGCTGTGAGAGAAACAGTTTTCCCGCTGTAATGGCCAGACGGAATGGATACGGAGGTTTGAGACAGTGCATTGAAAGAGATGTTCTTCCCCTCCGGCATACTGCCCTGTGCAAGCACGCCAACAACTGGTTTTGTCTGATCTCCATCTGCATTATAGGCGACAATGGCTTTTTTCCCGGAAAGGAGCTGATCGCAAAAATAAACTTCATCCGATTTGATAGCTGTTGCCCTTATCGTTCCGTCCAGTTCGTTGAATGTGATATTCACATTTGTAACGCCTTCCGGAATCGTCAGATAAACTCGGCTTGCCCATTTCCCGTCTGTATCTGTCGCTTTGTCAAAAACAAGAACAGTTCCGGCCGCAAAAGAAACATCCGTCCCAAGCGTTTTGGAAATTTCTTTGTCCGGCACGGCTTTTACCACAACGGAGGAAAGACCGTAATAATCAATTTCCGGTGTGCTGGGATTGTCGTCCTGTGGCGTAACGGTTTGCTGAGATCCGCTTGGCGTGACGGTTTTGCTTTGCAATTTGTATATTTTCTCGGCTTCCGTAACATCCGTGGTTGCGGAGACGGTGCTTGCGTTCGGATAATACCCGGCGGGAAGCGTTACGGATTGCCCCGGTTTGACCCCTTTTGAGATCGCGCCGCCTGATTCGCTTTTTTGCACCGGAATTCTCGTTATTGCCACGGTAATATCCGCGAGCTTGCTTTGGTCGTTAATGGCGGAATCACCGGTTGACAGATCCATGGTAATTGATTTTTCCCTGAGTTGATCCCGGTTTGTCTGAATAGCTGCTATTTTTTCACTAACACTCATTTGTTACCTCCTTAAATACCCGCCAGCGCTGTTTCAATATTGCCAATGCCGGCTTTGAAATCTTTGTAAGAGACCGGTTTTTCCTCGTCATCCGAAGCGGCCGTTTTGTCAAATGTCTCAACATAAAGCGTTTCCGCTGTTTCATTCAGTTTCAGCCCACGCCCCAAAATTCCTTTTGTGAAAAGTGTTTCGGTGGAACCGTCTTTGGTATAAAGCGCCGTTCCGGTCGCCGTCTGTGCCGCATCTGCGGCGGCCTGCGCCGCTTTTGCCGCCGCCTCTGCCGCCGTTCTTTGCGCTGTGAGGAATGTAATAGCATCTTCATCTTCCGGAACGCTTGCCGCCGTAGAATCCAACAGAACGCGGATTTTGGGGGCACACAGCGTTGTGCCGCCGTCCGTTACCTTAAGAACCAGCACTACTTCTCCCCCTGTACAGTCGGCAAGAGAAGGCAAAGAGACAACTGCCGTTCCGTCTTTAATCGCGCAACTGAGCGCAACGGTTTTTGTCGCGGTTGTTTCTGCAGCATCTTCTGTTGCAGCAACTGTCGCTTCATATTCGCCGCAAAGCACCGCCACCGCATCCTGCGGAATCGAAATAATCTGAGAACCGTTGCGTAGCTTGAAAACCAGCGTCCGGCTGTTGTCTGTTCTTCCTTTCATCACGGTATACTGCGCAGAATATGAATTATTTATATCCAGTGTAATATAGTGAACCGGATACACTTATACTTCACCCCTTTTCTTTTATTTTCTCAAGTATAACAAAAAAGGGCAGGCAGTCGGAACTGCCCACCCTCCGGTGTCTTTATCTTTCAATGATCTTCATGCTGATGTTGTAAAGTCCTTTGAGAATTTTCAGAATGTTTTCAAGCGGCAATCCGAACGCGCTGGCAAGCTTTCCGGCAAAGCCTTCAAGGTCTTGCCATTCAAAATTGCCGTTGATGGCGCTCTTGCTGATGTTGACAATTTCATTTGCAATGTCAGCCGGAACACCGATTGCGTCTACATCTCCGAATCCGTAATAACGGTCTCCGGATACGATTGAGTATACCATTTCGTAAATCTCCGTTCCGCCCGTAAATGTGCCGAACAAAGATGACATAAACGCATTGGCATATTCAAGCGGGATGTGGGTGATTTCAATCTCTTTTCCAAGACCCATCAGATTCCGGCGGATAAGTTTGCGAGTTCCGTCAATCAGCGCAATAATCAGGGCGGCCACCAGTTGAGAGGTAATAGCGCGCGAAAGTTTTACTTTTGCGGCCCGCATCTCTGCGCTTCCTTTTTCAAAGTTTTTCCTTGCATACCCATATTCCATACATGCCTCGGCCAGTATGTTGAAGTTCTGCATAATCTGTGTTTTGAACATAAAGAGCGCACGGACCAAAGCGTTGGGATTCCTCAGGATGTCCGGCCGTTGCATGACGGTATAGTTCGGCTGTGTGTCATAGGTCACTTGGTTGAATAGTTTTGCAACCTCCTTGTAGTATTCCTCGCTGCCGACCTGCAAAGCCTTGTTGCTGTCTTTTACATTCTCCTCGCAGGCGTACCAGAGAGAGCCGACCGTGTGCGCGTCCATGGCGGTGATCCAGTTCATAAGCCACGGAACATTTTCCGTCACTGTATCGGAAATACTCTTTCCGCGATAAATATCTCCGATATCCGCATCCATATAGCCCCTTTGTCTGTACCAAAGCAAGGGCGTATATTTCTGAATTGTCTCAAATGTTTCGCGCCAGTTCTTTTTGCTTTCCCAGTCCTTTGCAAATCGCGCTGTGGCGGTGCCCATGTTCTTCCATCCGAGAACTGCCGCAGCTGTCGGCAAAGAAGCGGCCTGTTTCAGCGTTACCCCGGCATTGACGGCCAGAACTGCACCGGCATAATTGGAACGGAATTTGTCAAGCACATTCGGCTCCTGACGGCGGGCACCGGCAATGTCAAGCAGAAGTTTATCAATGTATTTCGTTGCGCTTGCACCGAAATAATCATTGATCTCTGCTTTCAAGGACTTCTGATAGTTTTTGTCCGTAAAGTTGTACACTTTGTTAAAGTTGTGGACAGCCTGAACAAACCCGGCATAGAGCGAAACATCGTTGATATGGAGGTCAACAATGGCCGAAATATCCAACAAAAGCAAAGGGTTGGTCGCTCCGACACGGTCTTTTGTCATTCCCATTGCTTCCAGGGAAAAGTTTTTGGAGAATGTGGCCATGTCTGCTTTGGCGCTCATGAGATATCTTGTGTCTGTTTGAATCGGGAAATAGTTCTTCACCGTGAACCGATTGAACCCATAACGCTCCATAGCCGTTTTATTAAGTGTATCTCCGGAGAACTCCCAGAAGAAAGCCTTTGCCGCTTCAACATATCGGCGCTCATAAGCGGTAAATTTTTTCTCGATCTGATCCGAAAGCTCCTTTGCCTTGACCATCATCTCCGCTTTCGCCGTTGCAAGAGAACTTTCAAGACCGGAGATCCTGCCCTCCAGTTCGGCCGCAAGTTTGTTGTTTTTAAGCGCGCGTGCAGCTTCAAGATCGGATCTGGTCGTTTCAAGTTGCTCCTGAAGTTGAAAAACAGCGTTTGCAAGGCCGTACACGCGCCGGTCTGCCCCACTCCGGAAGGCACCGTCATAATCGCCCTTGTAATAGGCTTTCATGTTCGGTACAGTCAGTCCGCCCATCATAAAGTGCGCGGCGTTTTGCTCGTTTTGCAGGTGCATATACAGCGTAATCATCATGCCGCGGCTGATTTCCACCTTGTTCCCGTTACGGTCTTTCAGACCGATATCCACCATTTCAGCCATGTTGTCAATGTTTTCCCTGTTTTGCTTTCCATTGATCAGATCACTGAATAGCAGGTATGCGTCACGCTTAATCGTCAGCATTTGTGTCTGACCGTCATTGAGCATATTGTAAAGTTTAACGGCGGCAGAACCTTCTCCTTTACCTCCGGAAAGGTAGGAGAAGAATGTGCGCGGGCGCAACTGCATCACAAAATACGGGTCAAGGTATTTTCTGTTTTTGTGCCCGCTTTTCTCCATGTCTCCGATAAAGTCATGAGACAGTTCCTCCACACTTTCGCGGAATTTGGAGCCGATCAGTTTATTTGCGTCCGTGGATGTCTTATAGATGGCTTTCATAATGTCATACGCCTTCTGAAGTTGCTCTGTGGTCAGCTCGGAGACAGGCTTCCCGGCAATCTCTTCCCGGAGATATTTCAGCATTTGCGAGATCGTCTCGTCATATTCTCCGGTGTTTTTAAAATCATCGGATTCATACCGTTCTCTGAGTTCAGCCAGTTTTTCTTTCAGCGCGTTTGCGTTCTGCGTGTTTCCGATCAGATATGTTTCCAGTCTTTGCTTTTGCCCACGGAGTTCTTCAATGCGATCCAGCACGCGCGGCTCTTCGGAATTCTCACCTGTTGCAAGTTTTTCCATCTCCGCCTCAATCTTTGCAATTTTGGCGGCGCGTTCCTCCATTTTGCGCTGAAGGTCAATATCTCCGTTTCCGAGCGTATCCAGCACTTCCAGTGCGGAGCGAACAATGCCGGCATTAAAATGCTTGGCAGAACCTTCCGCAGGATGTTCCAGCATGGAAAGGAATTTGCCGGAAAGCCTGCCCATTTTGTCAATCACATTCTTTCGCTCACCCGCCGCCATGCGCTGTGCGAGTTTTTGGCGGTGTTCTTCAAGGATCGAACGAACCAAGGCGTTTTCACTATTGCGGAATTCGGCCAGTTTGGCGCGGCTATTTTCGCGTTCCTGCCTTGCCACTTCATTTTGCACCCTGGTGACATAGGCGGCAAGAGGTTTGGCATTGACAAACTGCGTCAGTACGCCGTCCTCCGTCTGGATCTTTTGCGTCAGGCTTCGGATCTGTGTGCGGATCTCCGCGCGTTCCGCTGCGCTGTGTCCCTTGGTGAAATAATCTTTCCACAGTTCGCGCAGCCGGGTGTTATATCCGGCCAGCTCTTCCGCTCTTTCCCGATATCTCGCCGCCCAGTTCCGCTCCCGCTGATTGGTGGCAATCTGTTCAAATGCGTCTGCCAGTGCCAGGCGTGAGGTCACATAGTCCGTTGTGCTCCCGTCTCTCACCTGATATTTTGTCGGCTCGGTCAGGCTGTCTGCAAAGGTGCGGGAAGATCCCGTCAAAACATCGGAAATATTTTCTTTTAAAGAATTTTTGCTTTGGCTATTGTCATACTTATCAAGGCCAAGTTCAGAAAGTGTTTTGTTTCCTCCGACACGCTCTTTTGGTTTCAATCCCTTTGACTTTAAAATTTCATTTACTTCCGCATCTCCGAGAAGTTTTTTAACTTTCATAGCACCGGTAATCAACCACGGCACTGTTTCAGGGTTCGGATTTGTTCTATACCGATAATACCCGTCTGTCGGGAGTTTGGGAAGGCCGGCCAAAGAATGCTGAAATTTCCCGTTCTTTGTGTAGCCATAAGACATCGCCTCTTTTTGATAATCAACATCAGCTGCAACATCGCAAAGTGCCCACACAAAATTTTCGGGGAACAATTCTTTTTTCCCGGTTTCCGGATTCAATCTGTCAAACTGAGTTGCCAACGGTATCTCGCCAAGATGCCATCCTGGACGGAAAGCAAGACTTCCACTTCCTCCTTGAGTTCCTTTTCCACCCGCTTTTACCTGTGCCCGGCCCGTTTTACTGTCCGGAGCACGCTGTCCAATGTCAGCATTCAGCCACACGCCAACAGGAGTGTCTTCAGCATTCGGGTTTGCGACCATAGGCGGGTACAGTTTCCCGTCTTTTACAACAAACACTTTATAGCCTTCAATAGTCTTTTTTGGGGGGGCTTCGTCTCGCACAGAAAATCTAACATCTTTGTCAGAAAACTCAACCTCTTCTGCCCGCGTGGAGTACCGGATATCCGGATTGTCGGTAGGGTTACGATTGTCCGCATTTTTGAATTGATCCGAGGCGAAGGCAACATAAACTGTGGAATTTTCATATTTGCCATCGACAATATAACCATCGTAGCCAAGAACGCGTTTCGCTGTAAGTAACACTGTTTCTGCTCCTGCGCCAGAATTTGCGATGTTTGCAAGGATTTCCGAATCGCTGTCACAGTATTCCATACACGAGCTGACAGCGTCAGCAAGCGCACGGTTGTACCAAGTCTTTGAGGGGTAACCCATTCCGCCCGCGGAATCGTAATTGACAAGCACATCATCTCCCGTTGGGTCAACGGCTTGAATCAATCGTTTTACTTCGGTGGAAGTAAGTGTTATTTCGCTGTCGGATAAAGGCTTTTTTATGCTTAGATAACCTTCAAGCAGTTGCCCACCTTTTTTGGTGTATCCTTCCGCCATATCCTTATTCTGAGTGAAGTAGATACCTTGTCCCTCAGAAGATCCGTTTCTGCTCATAAACTGATAGGAAAATTCCGTAAAAATCGAGGGGGAACCGTGATATACGCGTAGCAGGTTTCCGTTGGCATCCACGACCTTTGTACCGTTAAAGTATTTCCGTTGCCCGTCAGAGAGCAGTTTGCCGTCACTGTCCGTTTCTGGAAGTTCAAATCGCACGCCTTCTGCGTTGTTTCGCGTGGAGTACCGGATATCCGGATTTTCAGTATTATCGGCAAGAAAAGATTTAATATTTGCCGACCATCCATTTGCAGAGCGTTTGAGTGGCATATCAAAATGCACTTCGCCTTCAAATATGTCATTTACGCGCAACTGTGTTGAAGGTATTTTGAGAGTGAGCACGGTATCGCCATAGTCAGAGGCATAGCCTTCTCTTTTGCTTGAGAAAAACAAAGCATCTTCGTTTGCCTTCATAATTCCGGTTTTGCGAATCTCGGCGGCGCTTTCTTTGCTCGTTCTGTGATAAACAGTAATTCTTCCGTCAGCCGATACTTCCGCGCTTGGATCATAAATGCGCAATTCCTCAAGCAAAGCTTCATTAACAACGGCGTTTTTATTTAAGGTGTATCCGTGAACAACTTTTGTATCTGCGCCTCCCCGAATGGACGATTTTTCCGATTTTTCCGAAATATTTTCAAAATTTCCGGAATTTTTTTCGGAAAAAGTATTGACATTTGCGCCGGAATCGGATATTCTACTATCAGAAGCAGTTCCTGCCCCTATAAGACCGTTTAAATCGGTTACCGTGGGGGCTGCTTCTTTTTTTCTGTTTTCTTTCAGGAAAAGCGTGTAAAAATATCCTCCGTTTTCTCCGTACTTCTTCTTTACGCTTGCATTAAGATTAAAAACTTTACCGTCAATTTGAACCTGTTTCACAAAATAATCAAAATAATCCGTGAACCCGTCTTTGCGGTTATGGTTTTTAGTATCTTTGGCGCTATCTTTAAAAGAAGAATTTTCGATCAGATTGAAAAATCCGCCGTCCGCACCTTCTTTAATAAAAGCTTTTTTCCCGGATTCGGAGAAATGTTTCTCGCCATAAAGACTTTTGACCGGATTCGATCTGTCGATTTCTGCATAATAAGTGTGCCCGTTCCTTTCAAATTTTGCAGTTCTTCCGGAGTACTCGTTTTTGAGAAGATTTTCAAATTTTGAGATCCGCTCTTTCCAGGTCAGTTTCTTGGTTTCTTCACTGGTTTCGTACACTTCAATACCATCAGCGGTATATCCGCGCAACATATAGTTTTCTCCATCCGAATCGCTTTCCCACTTTCCGTCTTTGAGCAGCTTATAATTGGCCGAAGCTCTGAGAATGAGCTCATTGAACATCTTCTGTGCCTGTTCGTAGGCTTTTGCGTCCCCGGCTGATACTGTCTTTCCTTCTTCCGTCTTCGCCTGTGCGCCGTTCCATGCGAGCTTAAAGGCGGAGATTTTTCTTTTCATCCGTTCAATGACATTTCCGAGAACACGCAGTACGCCCTTGTATTTCGGCTTCTGAAGATCTTCCGTGACGGTCTCCATGTCCACGCGACCTTCTCCGGACTGATTCCCAAGCTCCACTTTCAAGCCGAGAAATCCCTTTAAGAACATTTCCGAAGCGTCCGCAACCACTTCTTCCATGGCTTCGTTATAAGAGAGCTTTTTGCCGTTGTTTGCCTTTTCATACTGGCGCTGTCTACGGAAAATCAGCTCATCGGCATTCTCGGAAAGGAAGTTGTCAAAAATGAAGTCGCTGTACCGCTCAAAATACCCCGGAGACATCTGCTTTGCCATGTGGATCATTTCATGCGACATCGTGCGGAGCATGGCCACGCTGCACACATCCGCCACAGAATCCGCGCCGGCATAAATGTCAATGCCGAATTCTCTCTTGGCAAGGTTATAGTATCCCTGTCTGTTTTCAAGCGTTCCGTCCTCTTTTACGGAAGAGAACACCCGTATCTTATAGCCGAAAATGTCCGAAAGCACGCGCAATGCCGCCACTTGCTCTTTCTGATTTTCGGTAAGGTTCTTTTCCTCCACGCCGGATTCCAGAATCACTTTCCCCGGAAGAGACTTCTGCCCCGATTTTTCGGCTTTTTCGGCGGCGCTGTCTACCGCCTTCTGTTTTGCCTGTGCCGCACTGTCAGAAGCTTCCCGCGCCTTTTTTGCGAACATATTGATCAGTTCATCCGGCATGGTTAAAGTGGCGCTGGTGTTTTTGCGGATCTTTTCAGCGTCCCAACCCAATTTGCCAAGACCCATGACGATCTTCATCTCGTTGTCATATCGTGCCGGATTCATGCCCTTTTTGTCCTTCACAAAGTCATATCCGCTCAAAAAGGCATTCGCGTCTTCTTTGCTGTCAAAAGAGGCGGCATAATAAAGCAGGGCGGCCGTATCTGCATCCACACCGGCTGCCGTTGCATTCATCACTTCGCCCGCTTTGTTTCTAACGGTCACTTTACCCGTCTTCCGGTCAATATCGGTCACGACAAGATTTTTATAGTTTTCGGTGCCGCTCTCATATTCGGAAAGGTCAACGCCGCCGACTTTTTCCAGATATTCACGGTAATTTGCGTCTCCGCTTTTTCTGATATTGCTCTGTCCGGCCGCTCCAAGATTTTCCGCCATGTTCTGTGTCGCGTTTCTAAGGCTCTGCACGGATTTGGATTCACTGGCGGCTTTTATGACGGATTGGCGCGCCGAAAGATCCGACAGGAGATTCTTTGCCGCCGGATAATTCTTTTCGATTTCTTTTTGAGCCGATTTTTCGATTCTGGTCAGTTTCTCGTTGTTTTTTTGCTTGTTGTCAACTTCCCATGCGTCCACCATTTTCTGAGCGACTTTGGCCGCCGTTTCCGCCTTCATGCCGGTCTTTACCAGTCTTTGTTTAAGCTCCGCCGTTACGCTGTCGTTCATGGCCTTGCTGGTTGAGAGGTCAATTTCCGCGCGGAAACGCGCCTTTCCCACTGCCATATCGGTACGGATACCCTCTTTCCCGGAATCAAGCCGTGCAGACGCTTTTTTGGCCGCACGAAGGGTGTCCTTGCTGTATACATCCGGATTGTCGCGGATGTTTTGAATCATGTCCGCCCGCGCCTTTGTGTCTGCCGAAACATCGGAGCCCATGGAGCTGTAAATAAAGGGCGTTTTTACGGCTGTTGCTCCGCCGCTCATCACACCGCCTGCCACTGCGCCGCCTAAAAAAGCAGTTCCGGCATCTTTAGCAAACAGCCAAAGGGAACTCTTCAAAGCCTCGTTTTCGGAATAACCTTGTGAAATCATGTCATCATAGAGTTTTTCGCTTTCAGACATCACAACGCCGGTGGTCGAAGAAAAAATACGGTTGATCGCTTCTTCAGCAATATTGTTGTTAATCTCCTCCACACCTTCCATCAGTGCAGAGCGAACCACATTGGTAATAAGCTTTTTCGGGCCTGCACCCCGCACTATTTTTTCCGTGGGATTGATATACTCGCTTGCGGACGCAGAAGCGCCGATCATCCAACCGTAAAGCACGGCCTGTCCGTCCGTCATACCCGCATCCGAAGCTTCAAGGATCGCGTCAGCCGCCGCCGGAGAGGACATCAAAACCGTGGTAATGGCGTTTGCAATATTAGCGGCCGCCGTTCCTGCGGCAGGAGCTCCACCGAGAAGACCCCCGGCAAAAGCAAAGTTTACAATGTTGTCTCCGATGTTCATAGCGGTATTATAAATAAATGCTCCGGAACCGGACATATCACGGGAAACAGTATCGCGGATGAGTGAGGTCTGCCCCGCAATTTGATGTGCCGTGCTGTAAGGATTCAGCTCACGCCCTTTTGCCACATCAATGGTATCTTGGATTGAAGCAATGCCGGCAGCTATTCCGGTAACAGGAGCAGACAAATTTGTTTCAATAGAAGAGATTACAGGGTGTTCTTTTGCGTCAGATACCAAAAATCCGGACACATATCCGTTTTGCCTTTCCTGTGCCGCTCTTTTTAACCCTTTTTTATACTTTTTGTATTCCTCCTTATTTGTTTCTTTCAGATAGTCAAGCAGTTGTGCCTCATCTCTTCGATAAAAAGACGGAATTGACTGAAGATATTGCCCCTCAATTCTTGCAAAATAATTTTCGGAAGTGGGAGATCTTTTCCCGGTCATTTGGCTTCTGATTTCTTCGCTTAACGCATTATCGCTTTGATAATAGTCGCCTTCTGACTTATAATTTTCAAGAAACTTTTTGAATTCATCGGATTTCAGAATGTTTTCATAGTCTCCGTAATAGGCGTTGTATCCCTCGTTATACTCAAAGCGGGACATACCTTTTCCGATGAGCGCGTCCTTGCGCTTATTATATTCGGCTTCCTGCGCGTCTCTTTGCGCGGCGGCCAGTTTCTTTTGCTCCTCGGCCAGCTGTGCTTCCTTCTCTCTTTTTGCGCGTTCTGCGGCAATGGAGAGAAGGGTCTGCTGTTCGTGCAGGTCTGCCAGTTGACTGCCGCTTACACCTCCCCTTGCCGTTTTCCCGTATGTATTTGTTCTGCTGTATGCCATAGCAGCCTCCTTTTATCCTTCCGGAACGAATTCTTCTTCTCCGCTGAGTTCTCTTTTTTGTCTCTTAATCTCTTCCTGCGTGTATAACCCTGCCTTTTTGCGGTATTCCTCTATCACATCGGACGCTTCGGCCGCTGTAATATACCCGCTGTCGGCAAGTGTGTTCAGGTAGTCCTCAATGTTGGCCACCGCCTGCATTTTGTCACCTGAGTTTTTGTACATCTCCTTGACATTTTTGATGATTGTTTTACCATCCTCGCCTGCGATTTTACCTTTAAGACCGATATAATTCTGGGAAAATTTTTGTTTATACTCCTCTATGGCGGCTTCATAATCCGTCAGTTGCTGTTGCGTACTGGCCATGTTTGCCGCCGCTACCGCATAGTTTGCTGCCAGCTTTTCTCCCTCTTCGTCATAACGAGATTTTGCAATGGAATAAAGCTGTGGGTAAAGCTCCGCAAAATTGCGCGCATACTTGTTTTGAACCTGCTGCCCGGCTTGCTGTGCATAGGAATTTCCGTACCCGCCGCTTCTTGATTGTACCTGCGCCACCGTTTCCTTCATGGCCTGTTTTCCCTGTCTCATAAAGTTGTCCCGGTACATCTGAGAAAGTTGGTCGTTGTTCACATCGAAAGAGAAAGCAGGTCTTTCTGTATATGCCTTTCCTGCCGATTCTACAGACTTTTGCTGTTCTGCAAGTCTTTTTTTGAGAGCTTCATATTCTTCGTTGGTCATCTCTTTTTTTCCTCCGAATTAAATTTCATGTTGAGTTGTTCGCATAACTGCACCAGCCATCTCTCCAGTTGAGAAAGCTTCTGCTCTGCCGTTCCGGTCAGTCGCGGCGGGGAAAGATTCACTTTCATCATTCGTCACTCCCTTGCTCCAGTATTTTGGCGATAGAATAAAGACGGAAATTACCTTGTCCTTCAATTCTGAATTTCATGTGGTCACAACGCCGGGGGACAATCGGGAATGTCACGGAACGGACTACGCCGGTTCCGGATACTCTTCCTTTGTTGATCCAGTTGCCGTCCGAATCGTACATGATCCAAACATCCACCTGCGCACCGAGACTGACCGAAAGCCTTAGATTGAAGCGGGAGATATATTTGTTATCCGGCATAGAATATCCGATGTTCCCACTTTCAAGGACTGTGCGGAAATCCTTTTCTTCTGTATATCCGGTTTCAGATGGGCTTCCGATGCAACAAACCTCTCCGGCCTTTCCTTCGTTGTTCCAGCCGTACAGAGATCCGGCGCATTGTGCCGTACCTGTAAATCGTGTGTTGTCCTCTCTCATCCACAGCCCGGTTCGCGTGTCGTAGCAGAAAAGATGCCAGCTTCCTGCGCTGTCTTTCATGCTGATATAATAAAATCTGCCTTCTGCCGAACCCGCCACGGCGTTGGTATATCTGACACCGCCGAAATCGTCCGAAATCAGAGAGAATGTAGATCCGTCAAAGGAATAAACGCCGCTCTTGCCTTTGTAGTAAAGCAATCCGCCCACCGAACAAAGGGATTTTTCGCTTCCTTCTTCCACTCCCGGCGCGTCAATTTTAAGAACCTCATAGTTGCTCGGATAGTCCCCGTACACTTTATAGATGACATTCTCCTTAAAGAAAAATGGATAACCGCCATAAGAGATGCAGGCCGTGAAATTTCCGTCAGTGCCCACCGTTGCGCTGTATGACCCGCCGTCTGTTTCCTCAAAATTGGAAAAACTGAAACCACCCAATTCGGAAGCCGAGATCTCATTGACAAAAACGCCGCTCTTTTTCCCTCTGATAGCGCCCCAGATCCGGTTGTTGTGTTCGCAATAACAACTCATGGCTTCTTTCAGATCCGAAGGACGGACGGTCAGTGTTTGTCCGGGGCACGAAATATACGGAATTTCCGGACACTTGTCAACTTTGAAATAGTAACGGCTGTGATGCACATCCGAACTGTCTTTATAGTTTTCGCATTTTACCAGTTGCACTTTGGCCGAATTCAGGTTTTTCAGAAATTCGAATGCCGGTCCGTCCTCTACATGGAAATCAACAATCCCTGAATCCTGTTGGATTGTAATATTTTCCTCTTTTGATACAAGCAGATAGGCCTGTACCTCGTTGTTGCCGCTATACAGCGTTCCGTTGAAAATCCGGTATGTGCTGCTGATTGTGGAAGTGGTACCATCATAAATGACTATTTCAAAATATTGCTTGGCATAACTGTTTGTTTGACCGTTCTCCGTCACATATCTTGCGTATGTCAGTGTGGCAGTTCCTTCTTGTACAAATTCAATTTCTCCGGTACTTGCATTTACAGTTGCGCACCCGGCAGGATTTGCGTTATCTATTCTCCATTCGACTGCATCCTCATTTCCGAGTTTTTTAATCTCTGACGCATATCCATAAGAAAGAAGTTTTTCTCCCGCTTTTTCTGTTGTTCCTTTTTTACCTGTTACACGGCTTCTTTCGTAAATTGTGGATTTTCCGGGCAGATAACTTCCGTCATAGCTTGATTTAACTTCTACAAAGTCGCCGGAATCGTTTTTTACGCAAACGGAATATGTTAGAATAGCGCCTTTATAATTCAGGTTAATATGCTGCGCTTTAAACCGTCCTTTTTCTGTCGGGTCGGCCGTGTTGAAGTAACATCCGTCCGGATATACGGCAATATACGCGCCCATTCCGACCATGGTTCTTTCATCGTTGTTTTCAGACAGCCCGATGTCATAGTCCTGCCCGTTATAGTGCAGTTTCGGCGCGGCCGCGTCTACCCCTGTCAGATTATCAGAAGCTAAAATATAACAAAGTCCGTCTCCCCGTCCGACCATTCCAAGAATCTTTTTCCCGTATTGCTTTTTATGTCTCTTCCCACGGTTTGCGGCAACCGGAGCAAAGCGCGCTGTGGCATTTATAGTGTCGTACCATTCTCCGTCCGAAATAGTCAGGTTGTGGTTATATCCGAGAAATTGATCCGTCATGATCCTTGTCTGTTCCGGTACATTAAGGTATGGCAACTTCATTCTCTTGCCCCCCCAAACCTTGGCCGCCATTTTCCGGTCTGCTTGTGCGAACGGAAATACCACGCGCGGAATTCCTCATACTGCGTGTTGAAAAGGCTCACGGCGGCGTTATATTTTGACATCTCCGCATTGTGATAATGAATCTTTGTTTCCAGGTAATGCGTATATATTCCCGAAAATTCGTCCGGAAGGATCAGAATGATTGTTTCACCGTTTTCCGGATTGTAGCGGCCGATTTCCCGCCGGAAGCCGTCATTTAGTTCCTCACGCGCAAGAATGATCTCACGGAGTATTTTCCGGTCTATTTCTTCAACCCACGCGGCTTTCAGGTCCGTTTCGTATTGATTCGGCGTTTCATCGTCTACCCGCGCGAGTATTTCATTCAAAGTCATATGTGCTCCTCCTTTTCAAAAACGGAGAAACCGCGCAGGCCTCTCCGTTTTTGTATTTACCTTTACGCAAAAGTTATTCGCGCGATTCTGCGCGCTGTCTCCTGAATGCATCCATTTTTGCGCGGAAGATGTCATCCACCTGCGCTTTGATATAATCCGGCACCTCATACGGTACTCCGCGCGGAATCAGGTAGTTTTCTCCGTTCACACCGCAATAAAATGCTTCCATTCCGTCTTCTGTTGCTTCTTCCGGAATGATGATGGTCACATATTTCACGCCCGGTTTTTTTACGCGGCCGTCTGCGGTATACTCCACTTTTGCTTCTGTTTTTTCAGCCATGATTTTCTCCTTTTCGGCGGGGCATATCGCCCCGCCTTATGTTTTTAGTTGCCGGCCGAAATGTTGCCGGAATAACTGGACACGCATTCAATGCGGGTGATATATTCCGGAACCAAAACGACATCGGCATTGGTCGCTTTCCAGCCGACCGTTGCGCGCTGGTTCAGCGGGTCTTCACCCGATCCGAGCGGTTTGACAATGGTTTGCAGACCACCGTCAGCAAGGTCAGTGGTCGCATAGGCACCCTTGCCAAAGCACACGCAGCAGTAAACGCCCAGCGTAGCAGGTGCGGCCGCCCCGGTGGAATCAGGACCGATGATTTTCGCCTCGGAGGATTCAATAATCCGGAAGCCGGCAATCTGCCCAACCTCGTTGCGATAGATATTCGTAGTGTCCTGATACTGATGAGGTTTCTTCCATTCCTCGTCATCCATCAGGTCGCGGGTCACATCCGGATGCATGATGCAGATGTAGAATCCGTCAAACTTCGGCGCGTTGTTACGCCGAAGCTCGGCATAAGCGTCTTTGAGGATCTTCACGCTGATCTTGCTGTCAGCGGCAAGGTCTTTTCGCGCGGTTACAGCGGTCACGGTATTGCCTACCACCTTGCTGGGGAAATGGACCGTTCCGGCTGAACACACAACATCCCGCGTCAGCGAATCCAGAGACCGGGCGGCCTGGGAAGCCATTGCCCGGTTTGCTTCCGTCACAATGGGGTCAATGTGCGTCATGGAAACCATGTCGTCAATGGCGATATAATCACCATACTGTTTCACGGTCGCGGTAATCGCTTTTTGAGACAGCTTCGTGCCGGAAGGCGTTACACCTTCTTTGAGTGCCGTGGTGTTTTTGGCAATCGAACCAAACTGGCGGAACTGAATTGTTTTGCCGTTGTTGGCAGGAATCTTTTTCTTTTCCGCGAACTGACGGTAGACCAGTTCGGGCTCTGCCAGACGGATGAGGTCTTTGGAGTAAAATGTTACCATACCCTCCGAAAGACCGTTTCCGGCCGTATACTCCGTTTTGGTGGTGCCGGTCAGATCCTGGTACTGCGTGGTGGTGTGCACATTGTCATAAGCGGCAAAGCGCTGAAGATCGATAAAAAGGTTTTTCATTGGTTTTCCCTCCATAAAAATTTAAAATTTGAATTTTTATGCGGGAAGAAATCAGAAACGGATTTTCTCCCCGCGTTCTGCGCGGGCAATGATTTCGTCAATGTCCGCATCGGTGAGGGAATTCACATCGTTCTTGATACGAGCCGCCGGTGTTGTCCGAGCGCCGGTTTCTGCCGGTCTGCCGCTTCCAGCCGCGATTTTTCGCGCCGTTTGCTGCTCGGCCATCTGCGTGGCCATCTGAATGGTCGCATTTCGGATCTCGTCTGCGTGCACTTTATAAAAGGCATCCGTAAGACTGTAACCCGGAAGGCGTAACAAACGGTCGATTTCCGGATTTGCCATTTCCGCATTAAGATCAAAACTGGGAAAGATCTTTTTCAGTCCTTCCGATTCCTCGATAAATGACTGATACATCCTTTCCGTCCGTTCCTCTTCCGCTTTTTTGGCAATCTCGTCTGACATCTGACGGTTCTGTCGCTCCAATTCTTTCATGTGCATATAATCGTTTACATTCATGCCTCGCGCGTCCGCTTCGGCTTCATATAGCGATTTGTCACCTAAAATGGCTTTTGACAGTCCGTCAATGTCATCAAGATCGGTGATCCCGTATTTTTCCGCAATCGGGGAAACAGCCGCAATCAGCTTGTCCAGCCGGTCTTTTTCGGCTTTAGAGCTTTTCAGCCGGGACTTGACCGTGTCCTGCACACGCTTTGCATACTGCTCTTTGTATTTGCCGTTAATAAGTTGCTCAAACTCACTCGACAAATCCGGTGCGGGTTTTCCCTTTGCCGCTTCCCCTGCGGCTTTTTCACCGGTAGCGGCTCCGGTCTCCTCCTCCTGCACGCCGTATTTTACGGCGCTCAGGTCCTCGCTTCCGGCATCGTCCTGCCGGATTCCGGTGTCATCTGCTGCGGCGGAGTAGGTTTCGCCCCCGCCATCTCCTTCGCCCTCACCAAAGCGTTGGAGATCTATCAGATCATCCGGAGTGGGATAAATGTTTTTGATCATACAGACCCTCCTTTTTTTCTGTCGGATTTATTACGCGGTGACGGGCCGCAATCAGTGTGTCTGCTGATGTTACGATTTTATCATGCGTGCATATTTGGGCGGAACTGCCCACCCTTTTGCAATTTAATATTTTTTATTTCCACGCATTCCGGGTATTCTCCGGCAATCAATGAAATGCCGTCCATAGCAAATTTAAACATTTGCAAAACGATTTCCCGGTCTGCATTTTTTGGGACACATCGGACAACGGCGCTGCCTTTTGCAAAGTCCAGTACCGTCTCGCCGTGGCAAAGCCTGCCGCTTTGTTTGCTTAACCAAAACCCAAGTGCATTTATAATCGCGGAGATCCCCGCGCATACAATGTCCTGCCCCGGCGCGGCATGACCGGAATGCCCCTGCGCCGTCAGAAACAGCGCAGGATGGGCGGAACAGTCCGCAGAAATGCGAATCATGAGGGAACACTCGCTTCCTGCGCCTGTTCTCTTGCTTTTTCAACGGTCCTGTTTTCGTCCTTACTTTCCCCGGTCTCTCCGTCCGCCGATTTTGCCGCATAAGCCGGGTTTATTCCGGAAGGAACTGGGAACACTGGCGCGGCCATCAAAGCGCTGTACTGATCTGCAATTTTGCGCTGAACAACATCCTTGCCTCTAAAGTCCATCATGTCAAGGCACATCAGCGCCATGGGTGCCATTTGCGGATTAAAAAATCCGGCGTTGTAAAACTGCAATGCCAACTCATTTTGAGACATTTTGTTATACCCGGTAGCCTTTTGCGCGGAAACCGATATGTCATAGATGGGCAATCTTTCCCCGGTCGCCTGTCCCAGCGCGTTATACTGCATTTGCGGCTGCATTCCGGCATTCGAAAACGCCATAAACTTGGCCATGCCGTTATCACCGATGATCCGGTAATATCGCGGCAGGTTGTAAAACTGCCTGATCAGCTCAATGCAGACGCGGATCAGCTTGACATAGGTGCGGTAGGATGCCCGGATTGCGTCACGGCTCAGTTTGCCGGACTGTTCCTGCATGGCGGCGATCCCGCTTGCCGCAGTCACTCCTGCCGCTGTCCCGCCGTTGTTTACATCACGGTTGCCGGAGGTCTCTTTAAGCTCGTTTATTTTGCTGTCCAGGACCGTCATGGCATAATTCGGGATGGATGTTTGCGGCATGGCTCGCATTGAGATTTCCGAAAGATCCGCGTCACCAGCATCCACAATCCGCTTGGACAGATCGGAAAGGTCGGCGTTGTTTAGCCCAGATCCTTTCCGGACAAACCATCGCGGAACGGAATTGTATACAGCGTTTTCCGTTATCGCCGCCGAAAGCGTGTCAATCTGGTTTTGCGTCTCTTTACACATATCCACAATGCCAAATCCGTATGGTGTGCCCTGCTCAGGGTAAAGCACATCCATGACAAACGGATAAAGGCCGTGATCATATATGCCTGTAACGCTCAAAGGCTGGCCGACAGGCACATTTACCATTTCGCCCGTCATCGGATCTCTCTCCTGCACGCTCGGCGCTTTACGGTCGTTTTCCGTAGCGTACAGCACGATGTTATTGACAAATTTGCAAAAATGTACAACCTCGCGCCCATCCACAAGTGTCTTATAATACCAATCAACGACCACGCTTTTTTTGCTGGTATCCACATTATCGTCAAAAAGGTATTTGGGTAGATCTATGTCGCTTTGACCAAGTTTGTCCTTTGTCTGAGGGTAAAGCTGTGTCAGACGGTCGTTGTCCACTAATGCGCAGAGAAAAATATCGCGCGAATCCTGGAGATCCGTTACGCCGGGCTCCCAAAAGATGTTAAGCGCGTCCACAAAGGAGATGCTTATATCTCCAAGGCCTCCGTTTTTGGAGCTGTCCCAAAAAACGCCGTACACGGCAAACCCGTGTTTGAGTTTGTACCACCACGCCTGTGAATAGGTTTCCTCAAAGTCGTTTTGCTCAAGGATGCAGGGGAGTACAGAGGTCAGCAACTCTGCCTGCGCTTTGTCCGATTCCTCGCGCGGAAGGATGTTAAATTCCGGAAAAGCGTCCATTGCGTCCGCGTGCTTGGACATGATCACATTCTGCAGCCATCCGGAGGTAGGCATCCCCTCCTCGTCACCTGCCACGAAACCCGCCTCGCCTTTAAATTTCCGCGCGTGTAGCCTTTTCCAATACTCCTCGTTTCGGATAATTTTATCCTCAAGATGTGACTTTCCGGCCTTGTATTCCCTCAACCGCCCGGCAGCCGCTGTAATCTGCTTCTCTCCGATTGGGTTTTTGGAAAGATCAAATCCGGTCTCTCCTGTTTTTCCGCCACCGATAACCGGTGTTTGCCCGGCTCCGTTTTCTGGGATCGCAGTCTGTTGCATTGATTCCTCGTTTGCTCCTTCGGCCGCCTGCGCAAAGTCGCGGCGAGCCTTCGCCTGACGCATTACAGAGGTCAACATATCTTCCTTGTTTTTGTCCATTTTCTCGTCCTTTCTTGTATTTTTTAAATTAAACGGTTATAACGCGCGTTCCGGCGGAATAATCCACCAACTGATTTAGAGGATCGTCCCGAATCTGACGGCCTGCGGATTTTACCATGGCCGAGATCGGCCTGGTCATCAAAAAATAACGGATATCGTCACACACATGATCTTCAAGGTCAGTGTCAAGGTCCTCCGCGTTTGTGGTGCTGTACATCATGAGCGGAATAGTCCTGATCGCGGCGCGGCAAGTATTAAATATATACATTCTTGCCTTGCCGTTTTCGTCAAATTGCAATCTGTAATGCATCTGCATCCATCCGGGTATGCGTTTATTATCTCCGGGAGTAAATGTTATTCCATGTTTGAGCGCCGTCTCTGCCACGCTTTCACCCCGGCTTGCGTCCCAGATCGCTGGGTCTGCAACGCCGGAGATTTGTTTCCCAGCCAGTAGCGGGTGCTCTCGCTCTATTTTTTTGATCTCGGCAAACTGCCGGTCAGGTGTCCACTTAACACCCTCGTTAGGGGTCTCTGTGCAGCCGTACAGCTCCGCAATGCGATACACCGTTCCGTCCTTATCGGATGCCCACCATCCGCACGAAAACGGCTTACCGTAACCGAAGTCATAAGAGCGGTAGATTGGCCAATACTCAGGGATTTGGAAAGGCGCGATTACATGCGTGTTCCGCCGCAGTTTTTGTTCCTCCGGCGTTCCGATTCGGAACTCCTCAAAAAACTGACCATCAAATATGTCCCATGCTCCGTCCAGCCAGGCGCGGCGGAGCTTTGGCGGAAGCGCCTGGAGCTGACTGTAATAGTCAGGATCTGACTGCATGAGAGCCTTATTATCTGTCACAAGAGACTGTATAAATTCATATTCATCAGGGTTTTCCCCGGCCTTAAAGTCTCTGTCGATAAACAACCGCTTAACCCATTGATGGCCTACTCCGCCGGGGTTGCAGGTGATATAGATCCGTTTTGGATAATTATTCACGCCACGCACACATGCGGTAAGCTTTTTAAAGATTTCTTCAGTCTGTTGCGTTGCCTCGTCAATAAATAATGCATCGACTTCTGTTCCTTGAAACCTCTCAGCGTCCTTGGCATGGTCGCAATATCGGAACAAAATTCTGCTTCCGTTCGGAAATGTGATGTTTTTTTTCGCGTCATTGTACGCGGCAATTCGCTGATCTTTGTCAGGATGGTAGCACTTTAACATGTTGCAGATAGGGTTGATGTGGTTTTCTTGCAACTCAGCGTAGGTTTTTCGAATAATCATACATTTTATACCGGGATAATTCAGACAAAGGAGAATCGATTTTATACGGACAGCCCAGCTTTTTCCGCCTCCACGCGCGCCGCCAAAGCCTATATTTCTTTTTTTTGCCATAAAAAACAGCCTTTGCTTATCGTTTGGCTTTGATATCACCAGTTCCGGCACGATTTAAACCTCCTTTATTCGTTAAGCCCCTCACTGTCTCCCTCAAATCTGACCGTAACGGTCGTGTCTTTTACCTCGCCGTCTTTTGCATCTTTTTTAAGCTTTTCAATCCGTGCCAGCTGCTCTTCGATGTCCAGGCTCGGCCGGATCTCCTTGATCTCCTTTAAATCCTTTAACGCGCCCGTAATGTCACGCAATCGGCCGGAATAAAGGATAGATCCGTCATCTAATCCGTCCTTGATGATCTGCAAAAGCTTGTCTGCAATAGCCAAAAACATGTCAATCCGCTTTGTCTCCTCTTTTGCGGCCTTTTTAATCAGGTTTTTTCGTGTTTTTGTGCGGACCTCTTTTTTCATTCCGGTCCATTCTTCTTCTGCTGATATTTTGCGCAAAGTGCTTTCAGAAACTTTATATTTTTCGGCCAGGGCGCGGAGTGTCACGCCGCCTTTTATATATTCTTTTTTAATTTTCCTGTAGTCTGCCACAAAGCGCCCTCCTTTTTGAAAAATTGTACATTTTTTTGTGTACGCGGCGGAACTGCCCACGATGTTCCGAAAAAATTTTAAGCATTGAGGTTAAAGTTAAATAAAAAAGATATCCCACCCGGACAAACCGGGTGGGATCTTGCTATGTTATTTTTGCAACTCTATTCAAACATTTTGCAGTTCCTCCACATAGCACCACGATTGCGGGGGGCGGGTGACATTGTGGCACCATCCACTCCATTCTTTCCAGCAACGATAGCAATTCAGAATGTTGTTGTAGGCATCGCCGCAATCGGTCAGTGCTTCGCCATACTCATTCGTGTCATTATAACAGCAAAAATCCTCCTCGGAATCGTAGCGTTTATGGAGTTTTTCGTTGTACGCCCAAAACTCGCTCAACTCCCGCTGCTTGTCATAAATCTTTAAGTTGGAGATGTGCCATGCCCACCCGCCCCCTGTCTTCCGGTCTGCCTTGTAGAGATAATCAAACATTTGTTTTTCGGAAAGGAACGATTTTCTCAGCAGGAAATTTGCGTTTGCAAGATGTTTTTCACCGTTGTTATCAATTCGCGCTTCAACATATGTCAATTTGTCGCAAATAAACTCACCGATGACTTTCCCGTTTCCGTTCACTTCACTGCAAGTTACCATTTTCCGCTTTGTGCAATAAATATAGCACTTGAACGGCGTTTGAATATTCGGTCGTGTCTTTCGCATTTCAACCGTCTTTTCTCCGCTTGCAATCAGTTCACACCATTTCGGGCGGATGCTTATCAATACGCTTTTCATCTTTCGTCACCACCCATTTTCGCGCCGCAAACTGGGCAGAAATTCCAGCCGAACTGCGTTTTAATATTTCGCGCGCACCCGCACACTGTGCATTTGCTCACATTTTTCGCAATCAGTTCCCACCGCCCATGCCTGACTTCCTGCACATCGGCGGTCGGTGTCATTTGCAATGATTTCCGGACATCTGACAACGGAATAAGCATTTCAAGGTTTTGGTCAAATACAGAAATTCCTTTCAATTTGATATTCTCAACATCAATGTATCTTGGCATCGTTCGCCCTCCTGTTCCATGCTTCGTCAGCATCTTTTTGCTTTTTGAAAAATCCGGTGTCCGGATGAACACTGCAAGGATTTGAAGATGGGCAATAGACATGAACCATTTGTGTAACGCTTATGTATCGTCTTGCTTTACATCCGCAAAACGGACAAGGTAACAATTCAGCCATCACCCCTCACCGCCTTTCAGCCGTTCATAGGTTTCACGGTCGAGCAGAAGAAATCCACCAATATATTTGCGGCTACCATTGGTTAAATCGTACGCAATATCGGCAGGAATATTTATTTTGATTGTTCCGTAACCTTTTTTAAATTTTATGTCCGCTCCTACTATATTCGACAATGGTGCAAGCTTAACACCATCATTATTTTGTTCTACCATTCTTGATGCAATTTCAAGCCAATTCATTCCTGCTCACCGCCTTTCTCGGTTGGGTGGTCTAAAGCATCAATTCGCTTTTCTGCATCTTCCAAAATACGAAAGACAACATCTGCGGCGGCGCTCCCTTGTTCTTGATATGTGTTTACTGTGCTCTGCTCAATCGCTTTTGCCAATAAACGCAATATTTCTGTTACTTTTTTCATTTCCACTCATCTTCCTTTCTTCTTTCAAATTTCATTTCCGTTTTCATCGCACGGAATAACAGAAAAAGGATCTCTTAAACGCTCATCCCATTGGTATTCATTTAGTAGAACATTGATATATCCCCCCAAAGTTCTATAATCAAATGCTTTTGGTTTCATTCTCCAAAGTGTTTTAAATTCACAGAATGAATGTCTTACCCCCATTGTTGGTGCCGTTCCTGTTCTGCTATAATTTTCGTTAATATCTATACCTTGCAGGTATTCTCCTGTTGGTATTCTCACACAATAAAATGGTGTTTTGTTCATTGTTAAAACCACCTCTAAAAATTCGTCTTTGTTGCGTATTTTTCCGTTCTATATAAACTCGTTGGCAAGCATTTTATAAATGACTTCATTTCAACACCTCGAAAAGCCTAAATCCGTTAATGTGTTTATCTCTTCTTGATTTGCGTAAATCTCAGGGCGAGAGTATTTAACAATCAAACACTTTTCTTTTTTCGAGCGTTTAAGAGGACACACAACGAAAATATTGTCATCTGCTATCACAACCTCATATAGCTTCATATTACGATCAAGCCAATCGCCCGTCTTTACTAATGTGTTTTTGGGGAGTGGTACACCTGTATTTGACATAGGGCATACACCGTTTCTTTCTTCGACCTTGCACCCATTCAATGTGTTATAAGGGCATATTTGATTGCAACTCATATTATTCTCCTTTCTTTTTCGGAAATTCGGGAAGCGGTAGCCAATGCGTTGTGTCATCATAATTGCCAAATTCACGAACATAGGATTTTAAGCAATTACACAAGCCACCCCTTCCACTTTTTGCCGAATATCCCAAAACCCATACACCATCTTCAGGCAACCTCTCGTCAACGCTGATCCACTCGTCACCTTTTTCCTGACCGAACGAAAAATGTTCACTCTGCTTTCTGTAGCCCTGTTCTTCTATTACAAATCTTGCTATCTTTTCTGCTTCGCTAAAAAATAGTCCACAATTACAGTTCTGAAATATTGCTTCTGCCATTTCCTCAATCTGTTTTTCTCTACCCATCACGCCTCACCGCCTTTCAGTCGTTAATATGTTTCACGGTCAAGCAGAAGAAATCCAACAACATATTTGCGACTACCATTTGTTAAATTTTCTTCGACTCTCTGATATTCACACATTGCTTATTCCTCCCTTATGTCATATACTCTGTCAATTAATACTTTTTGTATTTTGCCATTCGACGAAACAAAGGCATAATCGTTGAAAATTCCAGATACAATCTCTATGAGTTCATATCTTTTGGTATTATAATCGCACTTTGGACAATCGGGGAGTTGATCGAAATATTCCGTTATTTCTGCACACATATTACACTCGCCAAATGTTGGTTTTACCTTGCATGTTTTCATTTCCCCTCATCTTCCTTTCTCCTGTCATCAAGTGCTTTCTCGGCTTCTTCGCGAGTTAGAAAAATAGTTTTGCCAATGCTATTAATATCAAAGTTGAGTCCAAAAACCGTTGCAATTATTTTTAATTCTATAATTTCTTTTTCTACTACTTTCAATTTTGGATGATGGTCTGTGTCAAAGCATGGCGCAAAGCAATATACTATGTCTCCCACCTTGCATGGCAGATGAACCAACTGGTTGCGCTGCGTAAATTCCGGGCAATCCGTCACTTTATCCCACGAAGCCCCGCCGCAAGGCACAAAGTGCAAACAGTCTTTGCAAGTCATTTAATCCTCCTCATCTGCATAAATAACGCGCTTTAGTATTGATTTATAGTTCCCGTCCTTTTCCTTTCGGACTTTTACAGAGTACCCCATTTTCACAAGCAATGCGGTCAGCGTTTTGTACTCTTCGTCAGTGATCGATGTTCCGCCATCCTGAGTTATGATTTTCATTTTATACCTCCCTGATTTTTATTCCATGTACATACAACATCAGTTTCCGCTTGATGATGTACTCTTTTGTTTTAACGCCTTTTGCGTCCTCCACAACGGTCTGCCACGCTTCGGCTGCTTCCGTGGGCGATTTTTGCCGCTCCAGATAGACAAAGTCCGCGCGGTAGACCACTTGCCGCTCCAACAGTTTTCCGGGCTTTTCCCGGCCGTTTTTTTGTGTCTGAGACGGTTCTCGCTGTTCTGGCACAAGGACAAAATCGACCTGCCTTTTCAGATCCCGGATTTCCCCGGAGCGCTGGAGGAGTTTAAGCTCACACCAGCGCCTGAATTCTTTTTGGGAATCAAACCTTCCTTCCGGCGTATCGATCCGAAACGCGCCGTATTTGTTAGGCTTCCGGAATGTTGTTGAACTCATACCGGGCATAATAGACCTCCTCGCCGTACCTGTTTTTGCCTCGTTCCATGGTCTTTTTGATGTCATAGCCTGCCTTTTTTGCGTCACTGATCCTGGAAGCAAGTCGCATAACGCCGATATCCCGGATTGCTTCCAGCTGTGAAATGGAGCCGAAATCTATCATGTAGGCAATGACGCGGTCCAGTTGTTTGGGTTTTGCTGTTTTTTGCATATTCCTCTCTCCTTTATTTTCGGCCTTTAAAGGCTTTTAATTTTGTTTACGGTATAGTTGGTCTATTTCTCCGTCAAAATCGCTTCTACCACCGTTTTTTCGGCTCACGGGACATTCCACGGTGCCGCCCTGAGATTCAATTCTGTAAATTGCGCAAAAAACAGGGCATTTGGAAAACTCTTTGATGTCGTGGCAGTATGCGGCGGAATGTGCGTCTCGCTCTCTCCGGTCTGCAAAGGATACGACAAGTGTTTTTACATCCGGAGAATCCACGCCGCACCGGATCTGTCTGCACCGTTCCTCCGGCGGCGTGGATCTGCAGGAAGGACGGCGATATGGACAGACCGCATAAGCGTCCTGTGCGCTGAGATAAGTTGCCATGGTCAACTGCCCCCTTTCTCCTGCCGGTATGTCTGGTTAACGGCCGCGTCAAAAAATTCTGTTGCGTCAAAGCTGGATGGCGTACTCCCATGGTTGGTGGGATACTGCCTTTTTTGGGCGCGGTGCATCCACAGCGCCACTCTTTTTTTCCAGCCGATCCAATTTGTTTTTGTGCAGTTATACGCCAAAAAGCACCTTGCTTCTCCTTCCGGGTCTGCCGCTTCCAGAATGTCAAATTCGTTTCGGACCTCTTCAAAGCTCGGCCTTCCGGCCGCGCTTCGTTTCGGTTTTTCCGCCGGTTCTCCCTCATCTACGCGCGTACACGCGCATGGTTTTGTGTGTGTGTGTTTTTTGTTTTCGTTCTTTTCTTCTTTTCTTTTTGGTTCTTTTTCTTTTCTTTTTTCTTCTTTTGTTTTTATCACCTCGTTTTCTATGGCCGTTAACATTTCGTTTACATTTATGTTAGCACCATGCAACTGATTTTTTTCTTCCTTTTTATTTAATGTGGGTGTTTCTTTTTCACCTGCTGTCAACTCGTTTTTGTTGACATTTTGTTGACATTGGTGTTGACATTTTGTTGACATTGGTGTTGACATTTGTGTTGACATTTGTGTTGACATTTGTGTTGACATTTGTGTTGACATCGGTGTTGACATTTTGCTGACATTGGTGTTGACACTTTCTTTTTTTCTTTGTTCGGCCTTGTATTGCCGCTGATATTCCCGCCGTTTTTCCTCTTTGCTTTCCTTTTGCGACTGCTGATATTTTTCCCAGTTTTTAATGATAAGCACGCCGTCAGACAGCTCAATCATGCCGAGCTTTTCAAAAACGCTGACCGCAAATTTTATATCGCTTACAGGCCGCCGGAAATATGCCGCCAGCATTTCGGCGGTATAGGCGGTCTGTCCGACTTTAAACACACCGCCGTTGTTCAGCCGACCGGCAAAGCAAAGGAGCTTGATCCAGATAGTAAGGATTGTGTCACATTGAGGCATGGAATCAATCACGGCGATCTTTTCATCCTCAAAAAGCCCTACCGATAGTTTGATCAGTTTCACTTCCACCGTTTATTCTCCTTTCCGAAACAGCCCTTGCAAAACTGTCTATCTCCGATGCCCACAGGCAAGAGCCCTTTCCGTTGATTTGTTCCCACAAAAACGGGAATCCTGCGATCCCGTCAAAAAGACTGGCCATTGTTGCGTCACGCTCGTACATTGCCGAGATACGCTTGATAAGGTATTTCCAAAAGGGGAGCGCAATACTGTTTCCGAGCGCTTTATAGCGGTTGCTGTCGGTTGTTTTATGTACTTTTCCGTTTTCATCCGTCCAGTCCCCAATGTCCGTCCAGCCGTCCGGAAATCCCTGCAATCGCTCACACTCCAGCGGAGTTAATCTTCTTACAGTATCGCTTTCCCTTATGGTGTTGTTGTAGTTTACGGATGATCCGCCGCTTTCCTTTGCTTGGAGCGTTCCGTTTATGCCGCTCTCTTTTCCGTTCCGGCAATCTACAAAAGCATTCAGGCTTCCCTTGTCAGGCATACGCTGATCTGTGAGACTGGCAGTAAGTGTCTGCACGGTGTCTTTTCCGTCCCACCATTTGACAGGAGGATGTTTGCAGTCCGAACTTCTCAGCGAAACGGATACTCCTTCGGCAATCTCTCTTCCGGATTCGTGCATGATAAATTCTTTGTATACGGCATAGTTTCTGCTATCGGTGCTGAGAGTTGGTGAAGGGTCTCCGGGTTTCGGGTTTTGCTTGTTCAGCAAAGATGTCAATTGCGCTCCGCTATAAACAACATTCTGACCGCGGCTTCCGTCAAATGAGCTATCATATCTTGCTGTCAGCGTTCTCGCCGTATCTCCGTAGACTGTTCTGCCTGTTTTTGCAGTGCATGGTACAGCTTGTCCGGAAGCTTCTTTCCTCTCCGCTTCGCACGGTTCAGAATTCCCTGGCATGCTTTTGCGGATAAAACATATTTCCGGGGCACATTCTCCTGCAAAATCTGCGACAAGCGAGATTCGACGGCGGCGTTGGGGGACTCCCCAAAACTGTGCGTCATGTACTCTCCAAGCAATGCTCCATCCGTCTCCCATGATAACGCCCGCGTTTCTCCACTTTCCTTGCGGAGGTCCAGGTATAACGGCATTTTCGTCTGCAATACGCGCGGTTTCTTCAAGGACTGATCGGAAGTCTTTTCCTTGGTTTGAGGAAAAAGCGCCGCAGACATTTTCCCACACCATAAATCTTGGTCGAACATCGAAATTTGCAGGATGTCTTGTTTTTCTGTCATTTTCTCTCATCTCCTTTATGATCCTGATCTGCTCCAAAAACAAAACGCTTCTTTCGCCCGAAAATCCTTGCCTTTTTCCCGCAATTGAGAGATCCTGGCAAGGGCTTCCTCCGATTACGCAATCAACCGAAGGCAACTCTGATCCTCTTAACTTACAGATGTCTCCCAGATGTTTCATCAGAACGGCAGCTCCTCATCCGCCGAAATCGGCTCAAAATGGGGCGTTTCGCTCTTTTTCGGTTCGGTTGACTGTCCCCACTTTGCAAGGTCGCTCACGGGCGGATTTTGGGGGGCAGGGGCGGCTTGTGTAGGCGCTTTCGATTCCACAAACCGGATATCCTGTGCAATGACCTCCGCCGAGTTTCTTTTTTGTCCGTCCCGGTCAGTCCATTGACGGATCTGCAACTGCCCTTCCACATAAATCGGAAATCCTTTTGCAAAGTGCCGGCAGATGATTTCGGCTCGTTTTTCAAAGGCCACCACGGTGATAAAATCCGCTTCCTGTTTTTCGCCTTCTTTGGTATAACGGTTGACGGCAACCTGTACATTTACCACCGATTTTCCAGATGTGGTCATTTTCATTTCCGGGTCGGCGGTCATCCGTCCGGCAAGCATGATTTTGTTAAGATTCAGAGACATTCTCCGTTACCTCCGTTTCATCATTTTTGGGCTCTTCTGCACCGGGGAAGGCCTTTGCAAGGCAATCCGCGCCGCACAGCGCCCGTCCGTATTTTTTCAGGCTGCCGTTATAGATGTGCTCCGGAATCACTTTACCGCACACCGAACACAGCCGGACGGGGAGCGCCTTGATGCGCAGTCCCTGGACAAGCTCACCGCCGAATTTGATCCCGTCTTGAACAAACACAATGATTTGTTTCCCGTACCAGTCTTCAATGTTGTCAGATGCAAAAATCCGAGATAATGTGCGCATGTTTGTCTTGTTCAGAACCATTGGCAGCGCGTTGTTTTCAAACCGGCACACCGGCACCGTTTCTTTTCGTCCGTTGTTTGACACAATCTGCTCACGCGAGATGGATTTGATGGTCATCACTTCTTCTTTTTCAACGATGGATGATGCGGAAAGGCTCTGCCAATCCACAAGGGTTTTCCAGCTTGTCTTTTCCATTTTTTATACCTCCTCGATCTTTGTTTCATCCAGCATTTTGGTTGCCCGGCAATAGTCACAGCTGCCGCACCGGGGCGCGGCAGTTTTTCCTTCTTTCATTGCCTGATAACGCGGGGCGTTTTCCGCAACTTCGGCCAGTGCCGCCTCCACCGTTTCGTCCTCGATTCGGAAAAGACGCTTGTCCGGCGTTTTTTCTTTGGTCACTACGGCAAAAATAAAATCTTTTGTCTTTCCGCCGTTGTTTTGCGACCAGAGCGTTTTGTAAATGGCGTTTTGCAGATCATAGCGATAAGCCATGTAAAAGGGAACCTTCATGCCGTCTGCTTCACTCCATACCTCGTCTACATTGGCTAACACTTTGCCGTCTACTACATAGCGGGGTGTTTCGCTGTCCAACTTGCATTTAAACGGTACTCCGGCAATAAAACCGGTCAGAATCTTTTGGCGTTTCAGTCCGTGCAACAGCCCGAAAAGATAGGGGTCGTTTTCAATTACCCGGCAGATCTCCTCAGCCTGACGGAATGGGGCGGTCAGCTCTCCTTTTTTGGTAAACATCTCCGGGTGTTGCGTTCGAAAATCGGAAAGCTCTTTCTCCCCGTCCAGCCATGCGTCCACATAGGAGCCGACCAACATGCCTGTGCTTGGTTCTCTTTTCCATTCTCCCCGCAGTTCCGCCAGCGCCCGCGCCGGGCACTCCGAAAAGCTTTTAAACTGAGAGTAACTCATGTATTCTTCGTTTGCGTTCCGGCCGTAATAGTTCCGCTTTGACAGCCGGAGAAGCCCGCCGTTTTTACCATACATCCGCAGTCACCACCCGTCTGATGTGTTTTTTCGCACATTCGGTGCAAATAAACTGTGTTTCAAATCCGAAATCGGCCACAAATGCCGCTTCTCCGATCCGAATCTGTCGGCCGCACTCTTCGCAGATAACGCCCGGCGCTCCACGGTCCTTTCCGGTGCATTCCCCACAGGCAACGCACGGGGTGTCATAGCTTCTTATACATTGCATTTCATTTCCTCCGCTTTTTTCCGCTCTATCCTGACAGCCGCACCTTTCGCCTTCTTCCAGCGGTGCGCCGCAAACAAGACAGTTCCGAAAAATCATCTGTATGTCCCCCCGGTTTTCAGCGTAACCTGTTGGATTCCTGCAACATAAGCAATTTTAAGCAGTCTTCCAAGCGCCGCTTTTCCGGGCTCCCTCAGGTCCTTGTAAATTGTTGATCTCGGTATGTTCGTTTTTTTGGATACCTTTTCAATGGTAATTCGGTGTGCCCGCATCGCTTCCCGAATCCGGAAAGCAAGTTCCTCACCGTCAGTCCTGTAAGGATGCGCCAGCATAATTACCCTCCTTTTTGATGGTAATCAGGATAAAATCGCTGAATACATCTCTCTCTTCGTCCGTCATTCCTCTTTTCCGGATCTCCGGATCTTTCTTTTCCATTGCGCTAAAAAACCGCTCACGGTAGTGGGAGATCCAGTCAATAAAATCCGGCGTCAGCTTTTTTTCTCCTGTAATCATTTTCCAGATTTCAAACGGTGCCAAAGACCTCATAATCAGTCATCCCCCAACAGATCGGTTGCTTTCACGCCGGTCGCTTTTGCGATGTTGCGCAGCAGTGCGATGGACGGCGATTTCTGCCCGTTCTCAATATAAACAAGGTGTTCGCGCGTGATGGCCAGACAACCGGCAAGATCCGCCTGCGTCATGCCTGCATTCTTTCTCGCTTTTTTGATTCTTGCTCCCATGTTCATGCTATTTCTCCTTTCTTCGCAAAAAACTCTTCAAAGGTTCTTGCGCCGTAATTTCCTTTTGTAAGCTTGATAATTTCCGCAATGGTATATTCCGGTTTGATTTCCTTCAGCCCGGCCAAAAAGTGCTCTGTTCCGGCTTGACAAGCGCCTGTAATGATCCGATACATCTTGATCGCTTTTTCATAGGTGACAGTGGACGAAAGATAAAGGTTTTTGTACTGCTCTGCTCCCCGGTCTTTTTCCGCCTTAAATTCAAGATCCCGAACGCCGCTTTGGAAATCCTTACAATGGGCGTATCTTTCCCCATCAAAAATAACATTTTGGTTCTGAATCTTTCCGATGTAGTATGTATATTTGCCAACCTTTTTTTTCCGTTTTATGTGGGTCAAGATTTCGTCAACATAAAGATATTTTCCGGGAACATATTCTGCTTCTTTAAGCTTCCGATATTTTAAAGTGTTGCGTATTTTGAAAATTGGGGTTTCGGAAAGGTAAAGCCCACCGCCCACTGTCAGATTTTCCGGCAATGCGGTGATTTGGGTTCCGGAAAGGTCA
>OBLI01000524.1_pt1 | contig 40924 bp, 39 predicted proteins | sample 1519701 | NCBI WGS metagenome assembly OBLI01 (sample SAMEA3663005, study PRJEB22513) | pig gut metagenome | biome: pig gut; feature: pig-associated habitat; material: faeces | place: France | collected 2012
ACCAAAATGACTGGTGCAGAACTTATCGCCCTCGCAATTCAACAGTATGGTGCAGAGGCTGTGGATGCTCAACTGCTCCTTGAAGCTACTGCTAAGCACAAAGTAGCACAGGATATTCTTGAACAGTATGATAATCCCAAAGTAGACCTGAGCGCAACTAAAGTCGGTGGCTACTATGTAGCGCAGCAGATTAAAGATGTTACTGCAATTATCCTTGATATTATCATGAGTGTAAAAGCCAAGAAATCCGGGGCAGTGCCTCAATGGCATGCCGGTATCTCTGTACTGCTTGAAGCTTATCGCAAAGCGACGGATAAGCGCAAAGTAGAAAAAGAAGTAGCTAAGCTTATTGCCCTTGCTGTAGTTAATAGCTTGATTAACAATTTGCATGTACCTGTTGCAATTGACAATCATCGCATTGCTATTTTGAAAGACATTAGTGATGAACTCAATTTCATGGATTATATCAGGCATTATGCTAAGGCTCCTGTAGGTGTAAAGCTGGGGCTGTCGTATCGCATCGGTGCGACCTACAAGCATGATTACATTGTAGCTTGCTGCAAAAAAGATGGCTACAAGCGCACAGCCTATAGCACCAACAAAGATATTAAGAACGCCATTGCTTACATTATTACGGCTGTTGTTACAAAAAGTCCCTACTGGAGTCTTGAGGCTGACGACAGCACTGCAACCAGCAAAAACAGAGCACCCATGCAAATTGTTAAGCCTACGGCTGCTTTCTTGAAGGCATGGGCACATGCAACGCAGCAACAAGCTACCCTTACTTATCGCTATATCCCTACTATAATCCCTCCTCTTCCGTGGTCTTCTTTTCATATGGGAGGTTACTGGGGAGAGCTTGCGGATGGCTGCAACATGATGAGGCTGCACGCAAACAATAGTTATGCACTTGAGTACATTCAAGAGCTTGACAGCCTTGACCTGTCCAGAGTGTACAGAGCAATCAATGTAGTGCAGGGGACTGCTTGGCGTGTTAATACGAGAGTATATAACATTCTCAAGCAACTTGTATCTGAGGACTCCGGACGTGGTCACCTGCCTCGCCAAATTGATGACGACGACAAGCCTATTAAACCTCAATGGGATACTGCAAGTGAAGATGTTAAAAAGGCTTATAAGGCTTCTAATACTCGGTGGTTTCAAAAGCACAATAAGCGTGTAGGGCATAGGAGCAGGCTGGAGACCATGATTAGTACTTTTGATATCCTCAAACAGTACCCTAAACACTATTACCCTTGCAACCTTGATTTTAGAGGTCGCCTGTATTATATTCCCAGCATAAATCCTCAGGGTGATGACTGCGTGAGAGGTTGTCTTGAGATGGTGGACGCTCCGCCCTGCAAGGATGCTAAAGACATTGAGATGTTGGCTCGGCAAGTCGCTTACGCTTATGGTTATGACAAGGTTAGCTATGAAAATCGTTATAAATGGGTTCTTGAACACACTGCTGAAATTGTCGCCACTGCCAAAGACCCTCTTAATAATAATCGCTGGGAGTACGAGTATGATGGTGCCGCCAAAAATAAGAAAGCTTGGCAAGCGCTCGCAGCATCTATGGCATGGGCTGACTGGATTGAGTGGAGAGAAAGCCACAACGGAGACCCTGCAGGGTTCATCTCTCATCTGCCTTGTGCTATGGATGGTACCTGTAGTGGAACGCAACATTACTCCGCAATGCTTAGAGACCCTGTCGGTGCTCAAAATGTGTCTCTTGCTCCTGCTGACAAGCCTAGCGACATATATCAACTTGTAGCTGATAAAGTAATGCCTATGCTTCAAAAAGATGCAGTAAATGGCACCGGTGACGAGCTTGCAGGCGAAAAGATTAAATATGGTACTCGCACCCTTGCACAAATTTGGCTGACTTTTGGTATTACTCGCAAAATCTGCAAGCGCCCTACCATGACTCTTGCGTATGGTGCAACTCTCAGAGGGTATGCTGAACAAATCAAGACTGACACGCTGGACCCCTACATTCTAGACAACCCGGAACAGACACTTGTTAATGATAGCAACAAAATGCAGCTGTGCAACTACCTCGCAGTTATTATCAAAGCGGCTGTAGATGATACTGTGATTGCCGCACGCAAGGGTATGGACTGGTTGCAAGCGACTGCGAAAATAGTCGCTAAATCCGGTAATATAGTAAGCTGGATTACTCCGATGGGCTTACCCATCAAGCAAATTTACCTTAAATATACTAGCACCAATTATCAGTTATCCTGCCAAGGGAAAAGGGTACGTGTTTATGACAACACCTGCACTGGACAGATTGACAATGAGGCACAGAGGGCAGGCATTGCACCTAACTTTATCCATAGTTTGGATGCAGCTCATATGATGGCTACTGTTAATATGTGTCGTGATGAAGGTATCACCGGTATCATGACTGTGCATGATAGCTTTGCTGTCCCCTGCTCTCAGGCAAGTATTTTGTATAAGGTACTTAGAGAAGCTTTTGTAAACCAATACAAAGGCAAACATTTGCTTGATGATTTGCGTGATTATCTCGCTCCCCTCGCAGATGACGAGTTAACGCCTCCTCCGGATCAAGGAGATTTTGACCTTGACTTAATTCTTAAATCTGAATATGTGTTTAGTTAATGTTCGCTTTTCAAAGGCTGTCGCAAGGCAGCCTTTTTTGTGTCTCAAATCCTTTAGTACTTTAAAGTGTTGATATGCACAGACAGTAGAAGAAAGGAAGGACTTAAGACCTTAAGGAAACTATAGTATCTGAAGATAATACCTTATGTTACTCATGTAAACTCATGATAATTATAGGTCTTATAAGTGACATGAGTTTATATGAGGTAACATAAGCTCCCTTAAGTAACCTTCTAATAAAATCTATAGTAAGTATCTTAAGGTACTATAGGTACCTATAGTATGGGAGACAATCCCTCATTTTTTTCATTATTAGTGGCTATAGGTAACCGCATCCCATAAGTTACCGCAAGTACCATGAATAACCGGTATTGTCGCCTACCATAAAACTTGCAAGGTCTTATGTACCTGCATGTAATATGCACAGACATTAGAGCAAGAAGCTCCTATGTAATATGCACAGACATTAGAGCAGAGTGTGCTCACGAAACTATTACAACTATTATTGTCTTTAGAAAAAGGAGGACAAACACTATGAAAAATAAGACTATTGTTACCCCTAAGGGTATCGCTCAATACCCTAATTTGAGAAGCACCGAAACTTACAATGGGCAGGACACTGGCAAGTACAGCGTTCAGCTTAAGTTGACTGAGTCGGAGACGGATAAGCTTACCGACTATCTCGCGCACGAATGGGATGTAATCAAGGGTACTGGTGAGTATGCAACTAAAAGGTATGCCAAGGGTAGTGTTCCTAATCTTGGCACTAAAGAAACTACTGAGGGTACTGTTTTTAAATTTAAGACGACCGCTAGCATTAAAACTAAGTCCGGTGACGTCCTTAAAAAGACTGTACCTATCTATGATGCCAAGTGCAACGTAATTAATGGTGAGATTGGAGCAGGAAGCACTATTAAAGTCGCCTGTCAGATTGCCCCTTACTATGTGTCCGCCAGCAACTACGGCTTAACCCTGTATCTGACTGGCGTACAAGTGATTGAGTATGTCGCTCCCGGCGAGGTTGGCTCCGCTTCTGCCCTCGGCTTTGCGGTTGAGGATGGTTATGAGGTTGGCAACGATGAGGAAAGCACTGGCATGCTTAACCCTGTCGCAGATGACATGATTGAGGACTTTTAATCATGCGGAGATATAGCAGGAGGGGTGGCTTTAGTGAGCTCTCCCTCCCTTATCGGAGTGGACTGGAAGACAGAATTGCGGAGCAACTTAAAAACAGGGGCGTCCCTGTGGTTTATGAGCGCTACCAAATAGACTATATTATCCCCTCGCAAAAACATGTATATACTCCTGATTTCTTGTTGCCTAACGGCATTATAGTCGAGGCTAAGGGTTTGTTTGATGCTGATGACAGACGTAAGCATTTATTGTTAAAACAACAACATCCTAATCTCGACATTAGATTTATTTTTAGTAATACTAAGACGAAAATCTATAAAGGTGCTAAATCTACTGTGGCAGACTGGTGTGACAAGCATGGCTTTAAATATGCATGTCGTGAGATACCTGCAGCTTGGTTTTTAGAGCCTCCTAAACCGCATGGGCTAAATAAAAAAGGAGGTGATTGAGATGCTTAAATATAAGGTGAGGGAGAAGACCACTGCAATCCTTGTAACCCTTAGAATTCTGCCTGTGGGCTGTACTGCTGACCACTTGCGCAGACAAGCAAGGCGTGCAGGGCGTGTTGATACAGGTTTTCATATTATACTGTGGGAGGATGGAACTCATAATAATGATAGACCCATTGAAAGTCAGGCAACTACTGACTATCCGGAGGCAATCATGGTGTTAGCTGCTGTCGACTCTAAAGGGAAGCTGTCGCATTGTCAGAAAAAATGGCTTGATACCTATGCAAGCATTAGACAAGTACCTTGGGACGTGATTAAAGATGATGACTAATGTAACGACTGTTGCGGAGCACCAACCCTGCCCTGACTGTGGCTCTCATGATGCTCTAGCTGTCTACAGCGATGGGCATACTTACTGTTTCTCCTGCGAGGCGTATCATGGTGGAGGGCTTGCACTAAGTCGCCCCAAAGCTAAACCTAAGGCAGGTATGGTTGATACTAATACTATGCAGATTGGACCCCTTAAAAAGAGGCTGATAGGTGCGGATGCTTGCACTAAATACGGCTACTTTCAAGGGTTGGTAGATGGACAACCTGCTCAAGTTGCTAATTATATTAATGATGATGGAACTATCACCGGACAAAAAATTAGGTATCCTGATAAGGTTTTTACCTGTCGTGGTAGCATGGGAGACCGCTTTTTTGGTCAACACCTTTGGCAGGGCGGAGGGCAGAAACTTGTTATAACTGAGGGCGAAATAGACTGCCTCAGCGTGTATCAGGTATTGGGCAATAATACCCCTGTAGTCTCCCTGCCTAATGGGTGCAAGAGCGCTCGGAAAGTTTTTGGCTGTCAGTATGACTGGCTGGACAAATTTCAAGAAATAATATTGATGTTCGATATGGATGCTCCCGGAAGAGCTGCAATTAAGGATGTTGTAGGTCTGCTTGAGCCCGGAAAAGTTAAGGTTGCGTATCTCCCTTACAAAGATGCTAATGAGTGTTTACAACAGGGAAAGGCAGCAGCAATAATGGAGGGCGTCTGGCAAGCGAAAGTTTATAAGCCTGCATGTATTATTAATGGTAATGAGCTTTGGGATAGCATTGCAACTGAGGATACTCAGGAGCAATACCCCCTGCCTTGGGAAAAACTACCTCTGCAAAGCATGACTCAAGGAGTGCGGAGGGGTGAACTTATTATGATAACTGCCGGGACCGGTGTAGGTAAGACTACTTTCGTGAGACAACTTGCACATCATTTTGGTGTCGGATTAGGGCTTAAGACAGGTATGATAATGCTTGAGGAGTCTGCTAAAAGGACTGCACTTGGTTTGCTGTCACTTCATTTAGGAAAACGCATCTCTGTTAATAGGTCGCTCGCTTCAATGACAGAGATTAAGCACGCCTATGATACGGTATTTGGCACAGGAAACTATGTTTTATACGACCATTTTGGAAGTTTAGCAGCTGATGACCTTATACGTACAATGCGTTATATGATATTAGCTGAGGGATGCCAGTTTGTTATCCTTGACCACATAAGCATTGCAATTAGTGGGCTGGAAATTAGTGATGAGCGCAAGGCTATTGATGTAATGATGACTAGATTAAGGTCTCTTGTTGAGGAGACCGGAGTTGGGATGCTTGTTGTGTCTCACCTCAGACGAACTGAGGGCACTCCTGCAGAAGAGGGAGGAGCTATAAGCCTGTCTATGCTTAGGGGCTCACAAGCTTCTGCACAGCTGTCTGATGGTGTATGGGCTTTAGAACGCAACCAACAGGCAGAGGATTTGGAGGAGCGTAATCTTGTTAGGGTTAGAGTCCTCAAAAATCGCTACACTGGTGAGACAGGGCTTGCAGGCTATCTTAAGTATGATAAGGATACTGATAGGCTTATTGATGGTACTAATATTCACAAGCAAAAAGATAAAGAAGAAAAAACTGTAAGATTTGATGAACCAACGGACGATATACCTTTTTAAGTTAGGAGGTTTCTAATATGATGACTTTTTATAAATGTATGACTAATATTTGTTACGAGCTTGCACTTGCATGCCACAAGCGTGCTATTGCTTCTGCAAAACGCAAAAAGGCTCGCAATGAAGTTGCTTTGCGTCGTCTTGATAGGGCAATTAACAAACTTCAAAATAATAATGAAGTACTTACTGAATGGATTGAAATGGCAACTGCAAAGATTGGTGATTAATTATGTTATATTTTGACTTGGAGACCGATGGGCTTTTGCCCTCGGTCACTAAAGTACACTGCCTCGCTATCGTTGATGACAATGATAATGTATATCGCTACCATGGTGATGCTGAGATATATGATGGGGCTCTTAGACTCCTTGAAGCGTTAGAGCGTGGTGAGCCTATTTGTGGACACAACATTATTGCTTTTGATATCCCTGTTTTAGAAAAAATCTACGATATAGAAATTTGGAGAGAGTATAGACACTTGGTTGTCGATACTCTCGTTTTATCGCGCCTCCAATATGGCAATATTGGGGATACTGATATTATTACTCTTAATAGGCAACTTAAGGGAATTAATGACCCCAAAGAGGCTGCAAAGTATAAGGCTTGGTATAACTCAAATATTACAGGACACCACTCCCTTAAGGCTTGGGGATATAGGCTGGGTAACCACAAAGGTACCTATGCACAGGAGCACGAGGATTGTTGGGCTGAGTATAATGAGGATATGATGGATTACTGTGTACAAGACGTCAGAGTTACAAAGACGTTAAAAGAGTATTTGTCTTTACAGCAGTATCCTCAAAAAGCTATAGATTTAGAGCATCAGGCGCAATGGCTTATGGCAAAGCAGGAGCGCAATGGATTTTGCTTTGATGTTGCTAAGGCACAAGATTTATTAAAAGTTCTGCAGTTGCGTGAGGCGGATTTGCGTAATAATTTACGTATACAAGTTCCTGCAATTCCTGATAAGGTCTTTGTGCCTAAGCGAGACAACAAAACTAAAGGGTACGTTAAGGGCGTACCTATCCAACGCTACAAGGATTTTAATCCCGGGAGTCGTGACCAGATTAAGTGGCTCTTAGGACAATATAAATATGAGCCCAAAAATGAAGATTTATATGACGCTGATACTGGAAGTCTCAAAATGGATGATGACACTTTTAGTTTTATCCAACAAGACCCTGCCTGTCCTGAAGAGCTGCGCAAGCTTGCAGGAGATTTGGCGGAGTATATGTTAGTTGCAAAACGTATCGGACAATTGGCGACAGGAAACAAAGCATGGCTTAAATATCTTGGTGATGATGGTCGCATACATGGCACAGTTAATCCCTGCGGTGCAGTGTCAGGGCGTGCTACTCATGCTAATCCTAATATTGCACAGGTTCCGAGAGTTGGTAATCCTTATGGCAAAGAGTGTCGTGAGTTGTTTTGTCCTCCTGATGGATGGTGGCAGGTTGGTGTAGATGCCAGCGGACTAGAGCTGAGATGTCTCGCACATTACCTGTACCCTTATGATAAGGGTGCGTATGCACATGAAATACTTAATGGCGATATTCATACTGCTAATCAAAAAGCAGCTGGATTGCCTGAGCGTAATCAGGCAAAGACTTTTATATACGCCTTTCTGTATGGTGCAGGTGACGCTAAAATCGGACGCATTGTGCATGGAGATGCAAAGGATGGTAAGAGACTTAAGAAAGAATTTTTAGCTAAGACTCCTGCTATTGCTCAGCTTAAGCAAGCTATAGCTGACACGTTAGTTGAACAATATCATGGAAAAATCAAAGCTTGGAAAAGAAATTACTTAAAGGGACTGGATGGAAGACCTCTACATGTAAGGTCTTTACACTCTGCCTTAAACCTGCTCTTGCAAAGTGCAGGTGCACTAATTTGTAAAAAATGGATTTGTCTTGTGGAGGAGCGCATGTTGGCAATAGGCTACGACCACGGCAAGGACTTTTTATTTATGGCGTGGGTGCACGACGAGTTTCAGATGGCATGCCGGACTGAGGCTATTGCCAGAGTAGCAATAGAGGTTGGGCAACAAGCAATGAGGGAAGCTCAAGCTTATTATAAGTTTAGAGTACAATTAGATACTGAAGGTAAGATTGGACATAACTGGGCAGATTGTCACTAGGCACCTGCTCAGTCTTTTTATATAAGGAGGTTTTACAATGTTGGCTAAAGATTATAAAGGTATGTATCTGTCGATGGGCGACACTGTCACCTGTGTTTATAAGGGTAAGCTTTACAGCGGTAAAATTACTCGCATAAGGCTTGAAATTGATGGAAAGGTACTGAGGAGTGCTCATACTCTCATTTGGGAGGGTGGCGCTGATGCTTACGAAAATGTCCCTGACGCACGTAAACTTCCCAAAGTTAGAAGTTAACTATGGATAGTATACAGATTATTGGGTTTAGGTCTAACGTCCCTTGGCATACTGTGTCAAGGGACAAGGCTATTGACTACGCACGCTGGCTTGCAGAGCATATCACTGCAAGGGGCAACAAAGTCGAAAAGGTTCAAAAACATATTAAAGGGTTGAAGATTACTCAGGAGATGCTTGATAGTGAGGAGGTTGACTAAAATGAAAGATTGGTGCGTATTTGTATTTTCTATTGCGTGGGCTGTTTGTGTAGGTAATATACTCGCTTGGTGGATTGTTTTGAGGTAATTTATGGATATCAAAAAACTTACAGGAAGAGATGCAAAGCACCTTGTACAGCTTTGTCTCCCTCTTAGCCATGTCAAAGGGGAGTTGCACTATCCCCTTTTCATGTCTGAAAAACTGGATGGGGTGTATTGCCTCGCTATTATTCTAGACAATAAGTGCACTATCTACAGTAGGACAGGCGAGGTCTACACCTCGCTTGAGCACCTGCATGCACCTCTCATGATGCTTTCTGATGCATGCAATGTGCAAGTGTTAATTTTTGAGGCTTATACTAGAGGTATCCCCCAGCCTACCATTAGTGGTGCTTGCAGGGATAAGCACAAACAGCATCCTGAAATACATGCTTATGTACATGATGGCATGAGTCTTGAGGACTTTTGTGCTCATCAGTCTAAAGTACCTTTTGTACGCAGGTATCAATTATTATTACAAGGTTTTACGAATATTGATGACCATTATGATTCTCCCCTATATTTTGTTTTTCAACAAAATGTGACTTGCAGAGAGGATATTGACAATTACTACAAGTTTATTATTGCACGTGGTGGTGAGGGTGTAATATTGAGGGACAAGTACGCTTATTACCAACCGGGTAAACGCAACAAGACAATGATTAAGCTTAAGCAGGGGGTATCGTTTGACCTGCGTGTAGTCAAAGTTGTATTAGGTACTGGAAAATATGCATCTAAAATGGGGTCTCTTATTTGTGAGGATGCGAAAGGTACAAGAGTTAATGTTGGTACAGGATTTAGCGACAAAGAGAGAGAGGAGTACTTTAACAAATCTTGGTATATTGTCGGAAAAATTGTGCAGATAGATGCAATGGCTGTATCTACTGGTGGAGTACTAAGAGAACCCAGATTTTGTGGAATCAGGAGGGACAAGCAGGAGGTAGATACAATTGCTTAAGATAATTATGGATGCTGATATGTTTGCTTTTAGGGCAAGCATAACTGTAGAAACAGAGATTAACTGGCAAGGTGACCTGTGGACGATGCATAGTGACCTTGCTGACGCTAAAGCTACATTTGACGACACTACTCAAAATATCGTTGACAAAATTCTTGCACACTACAAGTATGAGGGTGAATATGAAATTATTATGTGTCTTTCGTCTGCTAGCAATTTTAGGAAGCAAGTCCTCCCCACTTATAAACTTAACAGGGCGAGCAAGCGCAAGCCTCTTGCATACACAGCCCTTGTTGACTGGATTACAGATAATTATACCTGCTGTCAAATTGATGGTCTTGAAGCAGATGATTGTATTGGAATTCTTGCGACAACTCCGGGTACTAATGCTGTTATTTGTTCAGGTGATAAGGATATGAGGTCTATCCCCGGACGTTATTATGATTTTATTCACGACATATATTATGATATCAGTGAGTATGAGGCAAACTATAGGCACCTGTGGCAAACCCTTGTAGGAGACATTGCAGATAATTATAAGGGCTGTCCCGGTATCGGTGAGGTGAGTGCTAAAAAGTTACTGGATAAAGATTGTAGCTGGAAAGCTGTCTTGGATGCTTTTAGCAAAAAAGGATTGCCTGAATATGAGGCACTTGCACAGGCGAGGGTGGCTCGCATTTTACGTTATAGTGATTATGATTTTGAGAAAAATAAGCCTATTCTGTGGACGCCTACTTAAGGCGTCCTTTTTTTATGCACAGACATAGGAAGCGCAATAATATGCACAGATAGAGAGGGAAAATTTTAAAATGAATAAAGTTGTTTTTGATTATGAAAATGACAATCAATTACCTCAAGTACCCACAATTATTTATGAGGTACTTAATCAACAGTTTGACCTTGGCTATATACTCACACGTACCGACCTGAAAAATAATGACGAGCGTGTTGGATACATGAGGGGTGTCAGAGACGTGTTAGAGCGTATAGCCATACTTTGTAATATTAGGGAGGAGTAAATATATGTGCTTTTTCAAGTTTAAGCAACCTAGTGTTGCTAATACGTCTGTTACTGCAAGCCAGCTTTTACCCTCGACCGAAACTAAAGAACCTGAAACTTATGTTGCAGGTGGTGAAGATGATAGCGCTATGGCTAAGCGTAAAGGGCGCAGTTCTCTCCTTATTAAGAGAACACAGACAAATCAAGGATACAACCCTGTTAATTACTAAGCGAAAGGAGGTAAGCCAAATATGTGTAAGAAACCAAAAGCAAAAACCTATGAGGCTCCTACACCTGCCCCGGCTGCTGCTCCTGTCGCTGCTCCCGGTGCTGAACAATCTCAAAATGTGATTGAGGCTGTCGAGGGCACTGGTGCAACCAAGCAACGCAAAGCACGTGGCAAGAGAGCACTGATGATTAACACCGGTGGTGGGCAAGGGGTGAATATTTAAAATGTTAACCCTGCAGAATGAAGATGCTCGCACTCTGTACAACAGATTAGAAGCAGAGCGGAGACCTTATGTAGACAGGGCTGAGGATTGTGCAAAATATACAATCCCTGCACTGTTTCCTCAAGAGGGTGACAATGGAAGTACTACCTATGATACTCCTTATCAGTCTATGGGCGCGAGAGGCGTTAATAATCTAGCTTCTAAGCTGCTTATGGCTCTGTTTCCGCCTAATGCTGCTTTTTTCCGTCTTGATGTAAGAGATGATGTAAAGCAGTATTTTGAGTCTGCTCCTGATGCTAAACAAGAAATTGAGCAAAAACTTGTACAACAAGAGCAAATTACAATGAATTATATTGAGACAAACCAAATAAGGGTAACGCTTTACGAAGCTCTGAAACAGCTTGTAGTTTCCGGAAACTGTCTCTTATTCCTACCTCCTGCTGAAGGTGGTATAAAACTGTACAGGCTTAATGATTATGTTATTCAGCGTGATGCAATGGGTAATGTGATACAGCTTGTTACTGTCGACCATTTAGCAGTAGCTACCCTACCTGCTGAGGTATTAGCTACAATTAGTGCTAATAAAAATCCTTCGGATGCTGTCGAGATATACACTCATATTTGGTATGACGCAAAAGACGATAAGTATTATTCAAGACAAGAATGTGAAGGGAAAGCACTGCAAGGTTATGATGGTGCTTATCCTGCTACTGCTTCTCCTTGGATACCACTGAGACTGGTAAAGATGGATGGGGAGAGTTATGGTCGCTCTTATGTAGAGGAGTATTTAGGAGACCTCAAATCCCTTGAAACTCTTCAAAAAGCTATTGTAGAAGCATCTGCTATTGCTGCTACAATTCTGTACCTTGTAAATCCTAATGGAGTAACGCAGGTACGCAAACTTACTAAATGTAAAAATGGTGGCTTTGTACCGGGCAAGGCTGACGACATCTCAACCCTGTCTCTTAACAAGTCCACTGATTTAAGTATAGCTAAAGCAACAAGTGAAGTATTAGAGATGCGTCTTAGCTATGCATTTATGTTGAATTCTGCTGTACAGCGCAATGCTGAACGTGTAACCGCTGAAGAAATTAGATATGTTGCAGGAGAATTAGAAGACACCCTTGGTGGTATCTATTCACTGTTATCTCAAGAACTGCAATTACCTTTAGTAAATCGCTTACTTCTACAACTGCAATCTAGGGGAGCTCTTGCTAATCTCCCTGCTAATGTCGTAAAACCTGCAGTAACTACAGGCGTTGAAGCTCTCGGAAGAGGTCACGACTTTAGCAAGTTGACTACATTCTTACAGACTATCTCCCAAATCCCTGCAGCGACTGAGGTAATCAACTGGGGCAATATTGTTAGGGCTATTGGCTCTAGCTGTAACATTGATACGACAGGAATTATTAAGACTGCTGAAGAGATACAGCAGGAACAACAGCAAGTAATGATGCAACAAATGGCACAACAAGTTGCACCTGACGCCATGAAGAGTGCAATGACTAACCCTGACATGCTCTCCGGTATGTCTGATATGATGGCACAATAATTAGGAGGTATAAACAATGGACCCTGTAAATCAAAACACACTGACACTACCTACCCCGGCTCCTGCCCCTGCTCCGGCTCCTACCCCTGCTCCTGCCCCGGCTCCTGCAGCTAATCCCAACCCTGCTCCTGCCCCGGCTCCTACCCCTGCAGGTGGTGTAACTATTATGTCTAATGGACAGATTATCAATGGAACTAATCCTGCTCCTGCAGCTAACCCTAACCCTGTACCTGCTCCGGCTCCTTTAGCTAATCCGGTACAGATGCAGTATCAACAGGCTCAACAGGATATCAAAAATGCACAAAATACCCTTGAAAGTAAAGGTGTTAATTATGCACAACTTGAGGCTGAATATAATGCAACAGGTGCTTTGTCTGCTGATAGTTATGCAGCATTATTTAAGGCTGGTTATGACAAGCAAGTAGTAGATGCTGTCATTGCCGGCTGGCAGGCAAAGGCTGATAATTTCGCTAATGCTGTCGTTAACTCTGTAGGTGGACAAGCTGAGTATGAAAAGATTACTCGCTTTGTGCAAGGACAAGGTGCGCAGGCAGTAAATGCTTATAATGCTATTGTATCCAATGGCGACCTTAATGTAATTGGAGCTTACCTGCAAGGTATCAGGGCTCAGATGGTGTCTGTATATGGCACTCAACAGCCTATGCTTACCGGAAGGAGCTCTAATAATGTAGGACTGCAAGGCTTTAATGGACAAGCTGAGATGATTGCTGCTATGTCTGATAAAAGATATGGCAGAGATGCAGCGTACACGCACGAAGTGGAGCAAAGGCTTGCAATTAGTAAAGGTATTTTTAATTAAAAATATAAAGACAAAAAATTTTAATGTGAAAGGATGATAATGAATGGCTGACTTAATTAATATCTCTGCACCCGGTCAGGTGCTGAGCGACGGAGACCAGCTTGCGCTGTTTCTGAAAACTTTCGGCGGTGAAGTGTTGACTGCATTCTCTAATGCGTCTGTTACTCTTGGTCGTCATATTGAGCGCAACATCACCTCTGGTAAATCTGCACAGTTTCCGGTTGTAGGTCGCACTGCTGCCCACTACCTGAAGAAGGGACAGAGCTTGGATGCACTGCGCACCAATATTGAAAGTGCAGAAAAGACCATTGTAATTGATGGTCTGCTTGTAGCTGACTGCATGATTTTTGACCTTGATGAAGCGATGGCTCACTATGATGTGCGCTCTGCATATTCTAAGGAGCTTGGTGATGCAATGGCTGTCGCAAATGATGGTGCTGTAATTGCTGAAATTGCTAAAATGGTTGTAGCTGATACCGAAAATATCCCGACTAAGGGAGACGTAAAAGGTACTGGCAAAGGCAAGATTATTTCTGAAGAACTCCCTGCTGCTGATATTGGTGAAACCGAGGCAATGGGTGCTGCTATTATGCGTGAGTTGCTGAAAGCTAAGACTGTATTGTCTGATAACAAAGTACCTGCTGTAGACCGTTACTGCTACATCCGTCCTGTAGCTCTGAATGCTATGCTGGCAAACAAGGATGTACTGAACAAGCTGTATGGTGCTGAAATTACCATTAGAGACAATAAAGCTCCTATGGTATTTGGTTTTGAGTTGATTGAAACTCCGGACTTGACCACTGGCGGAGCTACTGTAAATGAAGGTGTAGTACAGGGCAATGGTCATGTATTCCCTGCTGAATACAAAGACAGCTGCATGTTTGTAGTTGCTCACCGCTCTGCGGTAGGTGTTCTGACCCTTAAGGGCTTGAATGTCGAAAACAATCGCCGTGGTAACTATCAGGCAAATGAGATTACTACCTCCTACTCTAAGGGTTATGGTGGCTTGCGTCCTGAAGCAGCTTGCATTGGTGTCGTAACCACTCAGGCTTAATCCTAGTTCTAAAGGCTTTGTATATTCATTTTTTCTTTTTTGTGTGTCTAAGGGTGGGGCTGTGCCCTGCCCTTTTTTTTGTAATTTAGACAGGAGGACCCCATGTTAATAACACCAGCTACAGAGCTTGACGCAATCAACAATATATTAGGTGCCATAGGTGAGAGCCCTGTCAACACCCTTGAAGATGTAACTAATGTTGATGTTATCAACGCTCAAAGAATACTTACCAATATCAACCGACAGCAACAGGCAAGAGGTTGGTCTTTTAATGTCATTGATGATTATACACTCAATCCTGACGACAACACGCACCGCATAAGGTGGTCTGATAGCTACCTCTATTTAAGAGGAGCTAATGGCGAAAAATACGCCAAGTCAGGAGATTACCTTAAAGACGTAACCAACAATACCACTACTTTTTATAGTCCCATCAAAGTAACCATCATTTTACTTGTACCCTTTGAGGAAATGCCTGAGGCAATGCGTGAATATATCACCGCTAAAGCTGCACTTGCATTCCAGACCCGGTACCTTGCAGACTCTACTCTTACTCAAATGTTGTCTGCTGATGTTAAGGAAGCATGGGCACACCTGCAAGAATATGAAATGGATGTAAATGAGTATGGTATGTTAGACAATACAGCTGTACAGCAATTGCTAATGAGGTGATACTTATGGCACGAATGGTATCACAAACAATAAAAAATCTTGTTGCAGGTATTAGCCAACAACCTGCAAGCCTTAGACACCCCAGCCAACTTGAAGAACAAATAAATGGCTTGTCTAGTGAAACAGGAGGGCTACAAAAGCGACCCCCTACCCTGCATATTAAGAGGCTCCCTCAGCTGCCTAAGACAGGAGTAAAGCCTTTAATTCACTTTATCAACAGGGACATATATGAAAAATATATTGTAATTATGGATGGCTCAACAATCCACATTTATGACTTGCAGGGACAGGAAATAGGAGTATCCTATACTTCCCATGACTTGGAGTATCTTGCAAGCGATAATCCCAGACAGGAGCTGAGGTGTGTAACTGTCGCAGACTATACTTTTATAGTAAATGTCGGTAAAACTGTAGCAATGTCCACAACTGCTGATACTAATACTTTTGCTTCTCAAGGTGCTCTTATTAACGTAAAAAGCGGACAGTATGGGCGCACCTATCAAGTAATTATTAATGGTAGTGTAGCAGGTACTTACACTACTCCTGATGGTAGCGACAAATCACACACCACCATGATTGATACTAATTATATCTCAAGTCAACTTGCTGCAAGTCTTAATGAACATGGATACACTACAACTCAAGGCGAAAGCTGGGTATATATCAACAGTAACAGTATCAGTTCTTTAGCAACCAAAGACGGCTACAACAACCAAGCAATGTTTGGTATTTTGAAGAATGTACAGAAGTTTTCTTACTTACCTGCAAGTGCTCCTAATGGTTTTACCTGTCGTGTACAAGGCGAACCCGGTAGTAGTTCTGATGATTATTATGTAAAATTTGATGCATCTGAGAAGGTATGGAAAGAATGTGTCTGCCCTGGACTATGCAACAATATTAATGCTGACACTATGCCTCATGTACTCATAAGACAAGCTAACGGCAATTTTGAATTTAAAGCAGCATCTTGGGAACCTCGCAGGACAGGTGACGAAGACAGCAACCCTGAGCCCTCTTTTATCGACCAAAAAATAAATGATATCTTTTTCTATCGCAACCGCCTCGGAGTTATCGCAGGTGAAAATGTAATCTTAAGTCGCTCAGCTGATTTCTTTAATTTTTGGATTGCTTCTGTTACTGAATTACAGGATACTGATGCAATTGATTTAGCAGTAAGCGACAACAAAATAGCTATCCTGCGTCATGCAATTCCTTTCGGTGATGATTGTCTTTTGTTCTCGGATAATTCGCAATTCGCACTCAGAGCAAGCAGCACTCTTACACCCAAAACTGCTACTACTCCCATGCTTACTAACTACTCTAATACTCCTGAGGTAAAACCGGTAGCAGCAGGGCGTATTGTTTACTTTGCAACTAAGCGTGCTCAGTATACCTCAATCAAAGAATATGCTACAGCAACCGACAACACCGAAGAAAAAGAAGCACAGGAGACAACTGCACATGCTCCTAACCTTATCCCCAATGGACTCTACAAGATTATCAGTAGCAACGCTGAAAACATTCTGCTGTTTTTGTCTACTGGTGCTGAAAGCAAGATTTTTGTCTACAAGTACCTTTATTTGCAAGGTGTACGCCAGCAAGCCTCTTGGAGCACTTGGGAATTTGGTGCACCCATTGTCGGTGCTGAGTTTATCAATTCCGACTTGTATTTAGTAGTTCAGAGGGACGACTACTATTATTTAGAAAAGATGAATTTCACCTATAACACTGTTGATTATACTGGTGAGCCTTATCGCATTTTTGTCGACAGAAAAGTAATTACTGATGCTCTCCCTGATGCATCCTATAATGAGGCTGATAACCTTACAACTCTTAATCTGTCTCAGTACTACAACACTTTAGGCTTACTCCCTGAGTGCGAGTATGCTATTGTAACTCAAGATGGTGTATTCAATCGCATTGAAGCAGGTGTATCAGAAGTCTCCCTTGTAGGTGATTTCAGAGGACAACGCTTAATTATAGGACAGCTTTATAATTTCAGGATTATCTTTAGTACCCTCATGATTAAACGCTCTAATGATAATGGCTCTTCTTATTCTGAGACTGATGGGCGCCTTAATATCAGGTATTTGAGGGTACGCTATAGCGACAGCGGTTACTTCTGCACTACAGTCGAACATAAAGGCAAGCTTATCTATAAGTATCCCTTTACAGGTCGCAACCTCGATAGTAGTGCTGTAATTGGTATGCTTGTAGCACAAACAGGTGAATTTAGTGTACCTATTCAATCCTTAAATACTAACTGCATTATTACTATCGATTCTGATGTTCCTACTGCCCTCGCTCTTGTAGGCGCAAGCTGGGACGGAAGCTATTACAGGAGGACGCAAAGCATATGATGAGTAAATTGGAGGTAGCTCCTGCTACACTTAATGATATGCTTAAATTTTTGGCAACTGCTCGCCCTGAGGACATTGCAGAAGCTGAATATGGTGAGGCTCCTTTTGTCGATAATTATCTGGCGTCTTTTGCTAACTGTCTATGTATCAAGGACACTCAAGGCAAAATTTACGCTATTGGAGGGGTAGAATCTCCAGATCCCGAAGCTCCAACCCTAGGACAAGTATGGATGCTGTGCACTGTAGAAGTACACAAGCATCCTACTACCTTTTTAAGATTTACTAGAAAAGTACTTTATGACATTATCGACAAATGCAATTATGAAGGACTCACTAATAAAGCATGGCTGAAAAATCAGCTACACATAAAATGGTTAACATTTATGGGTTGTCGGTGGCTTAATAAGACTCCTGACAACTTTCAATATTTTGTGTTCAGGAAGGATGATTTTTAATGTGTACTTTTCCGGCTATTGCTCAGACCGGACTTAGCGTAATGGGTAATTATTTTGGACAAAGAGCCTTAGCTAAGTCAGCTCAAAAGCAAATGAATGCTGCTGCCACTGCTGCCATTACTGAAATGAACTACACATTCCAAAATTATGAGCAAGAGCGTACTGATGCATTTGATGCAGCTGTAGCTAAGTTGGAACAAGTACAACACAATGCTCTGCAGCTCAACAGCGGAGTACAAGCAGCAGTGAATGAAAACCAATCAGGCAGGACTGCTAATCTAATTGTTAGGAATACTTGGGGCGACACTAACCGCACCAAGACCTCAATCAAAGATAACTACTTGAGGCAGTCTAATGAAATTGACCTTAACAAAGAAAGTAAGCTTAAATCGACAAAAGCTTACATAAACAACCTTAATGCCTCTGCTCCTAAAATGCCTAGTGCATTCTCTAATTTTCTGTCGACAGCAGGTACTGCATTGTCAGCTTATACTACTGTAGCTAATCAACGGAATGCTTTAAAGGCTAACGGATTTGAGCAAGACTTTTGGACAGGAGGAGCAAAGGACATTAAAACAAATACCAACAGCCTGCTTATAGGCAATGATTATGGAGGGCTTAATAATGATGTCTGGGTAGGCACTATCCCCTATAGTCAGTACAAAAAACAAGGAGGTAAATAAGCATGGCTATAAAAGCTAACAACGCTGTAAGTAACGCCGTAGGTACTGCTACACAGTTTGCAAAACAGCCTGAATCTGTCTATGGTCGCAAGTTACAGGCTCCCTCTTTCGGTGCAGGTATTAACCAGCAAACTGACTATGATGCAAGGTTGCTCGCTCAGTCCTTAGGTGTACTGGGCGACAACATTATGAAAGAATCAATTGCCATGGATAAACGCAAGCAGGAACAGTTTACCATGGAAGATGCTCAGAGAATGCTTGCAGGTAAAACTTCTGAAGACCTCGCAAAGTTCGACAGGGTAAACTCACTGCAACATGCAAAAGCTGGCTTTGATGTGTCTGATAATCCCTATGCTGTCGCAAACCTCGACAGAGCTATAGGACAGAATGCAGCTAAATTTGCAGCTGAACAATGGGCACAGGACGCAGCAAGCCAACACCCTAAAACGGTGAATGAAGCTATTAACAGCTTTAATGAATACTTGCAGGATGCTATGGAGCAAGGGAAAAGCAATACTCGCAATGAGTATGCTTATTCTCAAGGTTTCTTCGAGTCCTATCAAAGCAAAGTATTGCAAGTAGCATCTACAGCTCACAAGAGAATTAACGACGAAATGAGAGCACAGGGAAAAGCTCTGTACAATACTAAATTGACTGATATTGTCTCTAATGCTGATAAGCTTGATACTGAGACCTTTAAGACTCAGATGGGCGAGGTAATGAGGGGCTTACAATCCTTTTGCACCACTAGCGACGAAGCAAAGCAATATATTACAAAAGCACTTGAAGCAATGTCTGATAACGCATACGACATGGAAAAGTTCGATGCAATCAAGGATGTTGCATTCTTTGATGATAGAGTACTTGGCAGTGAAATTCCTTTTGCTAGGTACAAGAAGAAAATAGCTACTAACTGTGTTTATCGTGATGCTCTTAATGTCCTTAATCAATACAAGCGTGCTGATGGCACTGCTGATATGAGCAGGGTATATAATAACTTATTCTCTCCTAAAGCAGGTAAAATAACTCCTGTTAACATGCGTGTCTCTACTACCTATCAGTCAGGCTTTGACAAGCTGAGTGATGAGATTAAAGCAGCTGTGCCTTATATTGGGGGTATCCTGTCTTCTAAAGGGTTTGGAGAGGTTATGGAACTTACAAGTGGTTACAGAGATGCAGACCACAATGCCTCAGTAAATGGCTCTCCTACTAGTTATCACCTGACAGGAGGAGCAGTAGATATTTATTTAGGCAACCTATCTGAAAGGGCTCAGCAGGATATAAAAGACACATTCAGTGCTTACTTTGATGAGGTCTTATATCATGATGCTGGTACAGGAATGCACCTGCACCTTGCAGGGTATAAAGGTGGTATTGAGAATGCTGAGGGACCTGAGGAGCCTGTAGATTATGAAAGAGCTGTTAGGCAATATCAGATTGCATCCGCTCAAAACAATCAGGTAATAGCTTTTAATAAGCAGAAGTACAACGAGTATAAAACTGATTTTATGGTTAAACTTCTTAAAATTGAAAATCCTGAGGAAGCACTGCGCCTTATTGAGAATGATGATAAATTAAATGTTGCAGATGCAATGAAGTTGAAAAGAAGCGTAGAAGCACAAGCAAAAAGAGCTGCTAAAGTAGCTGCTCAAGGTGGTAATACTAAACTAGATGCTGAGTATAAAAAGAGTAAAACACAAGTTATTAATGACATTATCTATATTAGAGATTACAATAATTGGCTTAGTCATAATATAGAGGTTACTGATGAACAGACTTTAAAATATAAGAGGGCATGGGCGTCAATTGAAGCACATGACATTACTTATGATGAAAATAATTATGAACTTCTTAATGGCAATCCCAAGTATAAAAATCCTCTCATTACTCCTACTAATACTGGTGGTAGTGATGACACAGAGACTAAGGAAGAAGAAGGATTCTTTAGCAACCTTTGGGAGAAAATAAAACCCACACTACCCAAACCAACACCTAAAGCAGTCCTTGATGATTTTGTAAAAGGAGGCATGCAGATTACTCCTGACCCGAATTTAACGAAAGAAGAAGCTGCTAACATGATTAAAACAGAAGCTAAGGCTAGGATTGATAAGGGTGAAGATATGGATAAGGTCTACAAGGCTATCTATAAATTCTGTGATGCTTATAACATTGATGCTGTAGCTTTAATGAATGAAATGGGAATTTAAAGGTGACACACTAAAAAGGAGGTACTATATAAATGACAATAAAGGAGCAATGGGATGCGCTTGATGCTCATGAAGCAGAACTAAAGAAAACGTTTGAAGAGCCGGAACCCTTTATCAAAACTAGTCCTGAGGAAGCTATTAACCAAATAGGTGCATCAGTTAACGACTGGGCACAGGGAGCTAAAATTGATGTTGCTGATGTCTATGATGCAGCAGTCAATGGTACAACTGAAGACCTCAAGCGTGCAGGGTGGCAGGCTTATAAAGGCACTGTCGCCCCTGCCCTTAATGCTGCTTTTGACACTGCAGCTCTTGCAGCTATGGCAGGTGCAGCAGGTGCTACAGGTGGCGTGTCTGCTCTTGCAGGTATTTATCTGAGAAACCAAGGCAAGCAATTGCTTGTAAACTTGCCTATGCTTATTGATGGTTTTCTTACAGAGCAGGAGACAAATGGGACAATGTCTGCTGTTACAAATGTAGGTGGTGAAGCTGTCAAAGGTATGTTACCTTTTTATAACAACTACAATATGCTCACCACTGATGACCCTGAAATGAAAAAGAAGCGTGAGGAAAGACCTGCTGTATTTTGGCTTGAATTCTTTAAAGAGGGTATCCTGTCCACAGGCGGTGCTCTCGGTACTGCTAAATGGGGACTTAAAAAGTATGGTAAAACTCATATTGAGGGACAAGGTAAACCTAATATAGCCAATGATTTCACTCTTAATGAAAACAGTCTTGCCAAAGGCGTAACTACTGAAACCTATGTAGGCTATTTAGTTAAACACAAAGGCAAAACACTTGATGATGCAATTAAAATGGCTAATGAGGTTGCAGACCCTGAAGTAAAAAGCAAGGTATCTCCTGAAAGGTATAATGAGCTCTCAAAGACCTATGCTGAATGTATGGAAATTGTCTCCGAAGCTGAAAAGGAATTAAAGCGCAAGCCTACTCCCCAAGAAGAGGAAGCTTACAAAAATAAAACCATAGAGGAGCGCATGGACGAAGCCAAAGTAAGTGCTGAGCAAAATGGTGAAGTAATCAGGAGAGTAAGCCAAGAAACAACTCAAGAAGCCTTTGACAAAATTAAGCAAAGACAAAACCTATTATGGGAAGACAATACAGATATTGCAGATAATCCCATTGCAGTAGCAAAATCTGAAAGAGCTGAGGCTGTCTCTATTGCAGATATTTATGATGCAGCTAATGAAATTACTCCTGTAAAGGTTGGTAAGCTCAAGGATGCTGATGGTGCTGAAGGTTATTTTGAATATGAGTCTGAGGGTATCAGAATTAAAAACACTCAGTCCTTTACTACTATGCTACATGAGATAGGTCACTACCTTGATAAGGCTCTTGGTATTGAGGGTGCTGATGAAGAACTCAAAATCAATGCTAAACAAAAATTCAAGGATGCTTACATGGAAAGTGAATATAGGAGTGAGGGCGTCGCTGAGTTCTTTAAAGAATACTCAATGAATCCTGAAGTAGCTCAAGCCAACTACCCTAAATACTTTGAGTTATTTGAAAAGGGACTTGTAACCCACCCTGAGCTTGCAACTAAGGCTAATAACTTAATTGATATGACACGCAAATGGTACAATCAGACTGCTGAAGAGAGAGCAATAGGAACTATAGCCAGAGACAAACAGCAGACTACTAAAACTGCATGGGAAAAGATAAAAACAGGAATTGCAGAAGCAATAGCTGATAAAAATGCAGGTGCTAGAGAAGCCATGACTAATTGGAGTAAAAAGACAGGCAATGAAGTAGATTTTAAGGACAACCCTATAAATATTGTCCACAACGCACGCTCAGAGTCTGCAGGCGTTATTTCTCAATTCTTTGGCTTAACTGAACTTGTTCAGGATACTAAGATTCTTATTGATGCGCTGAGTGAGAAATTTGGTGTGTCGTTGCACTATGTTACTTTTAGGGATGTAGCTGAACGCCTTGAGCATCTTACTACTGTCGATACCTTCAAAAAATACTGTAAACAAAAAGGCTTTAAGAGCTCTTATGATGCACTTGAAGCACTGAAAGTAGCGCAGCACAATTTAGAAATTATCAAGAAGCAAAACGAAAACAATATTGCAAAACTCACTGAAAATATAGAGACAAAGTATAAAGAAGCAGGGGCACTCATGGCTGAAAATAACACTCTGAAAAAAGAGCGTGCTACCTTGTCTCCTGATAAAGATGCTGTACGTATCTCCGAAATTGATGCAAAAATACAGGAAAATGAACTCTTAATTAAGGATTGTCACGACAAGAGACACAAGATGATGAATAAGCGCAAGATGATTGAAGAGGGTAAAGCAGACTATAAAACTTCTCAATCCCGGAAAGACTGCGAAGAAATAATAGCTAATGCACCTAAAGAACTGCTCGAAGTTTCTAACATGCTCAGTCAAATAAATGAGAACTATTTACTGCTTATGTCTTCACTTGGTATGATTGATGCAAATACAGCAAAAGAACTCACAACGGCTTATAAACACTATGTACCTTTTCAACGTGATTTTTCTAATGGGCTTGGTAATACCTCTTTGTATGCAGGAAACACAGGCTTTGTAAATCTTGATAATGGCTTGAAAAAGCTGAGCTCTACAGGCTCTGACAGAGCTATTGTAGACCCCCTGCAGAACTATATGACAAAAATGGCAAAAGGCTTAGATGCAGGTATTCGCAACCAAGCAGGGGTAGCTCTGTATAAATTGTCTCACAAAAAAGGTGGTGCATGGCTTGCAATGGATGCATCTCCGGGCAAAAGAGCCTCTGACGGATATGTTAATATTTGGATTGATGGCAAAGAGCGCACTATACAGATAAACGACCCTTACATTTACAATGCATTAACAGAAAAGAACAGCTCTCAAGCACATGGCATAATCAAAACAATTGATGCTATTGCTCGTATTCCTGCCAAAATCTTAAGAGTAGGTGCAACACAAACTCCTGCATTTACTGCTTACAATGCAATGAGAGACGTAAACACCGCAATTATTCAATCAGTAACAGGGGTTAAGCATACAGACATAGCATCAGCATTTAAAACACTTTTGGGCGAATGCTCCGAAGCAGACAAGAAACTTTTAGCAGAATTTGAGTCTGAGGGCGTTACTTTTTGTTCTTTGTGGAAAGGTGCAGAAGACCTTGCCGGAGGCATTAAAGATAAGACGACTTTTAAAGAGTATAAACCTTTAGCGTCTAAAGCAGCTGCTGTAACCATTGACCCTGTCAAAAAAGTATGGAATGTTGTCAACAAATATAATGACCCTGTAGAAATGGCACCCAGATTTGCAGAGTACAAAAAAGCACGCTTGCAGGGAAAGAGCAGAGCTGAAGCAGCACAAATGGCAAGGGATGTTACTACAGACTTTACCAAAGGTGGCACTGCTATAATGGCACTTAATAGATATGCTCCTTTTCTCAATGCAATTGTACAAGGTAATCTTAATGTACCTCGCAACCTGAAGAAGCACCCCGGACATGTAATTACTTATGGCGTTACTTATCTTACTGTCCCTACTGTCGCATTGTGGCTTGTAAACAAGGATAATCCTGCTTATCAGGATATACCCTTAGAGCAACGTATGCGCCATTGGTTTATTCCTGATGGTAGTGGAGGTTTCTATAAGATACCTAAGCCTGAAATGCTTGGTCACTTATTCGCCTCTATGCCTGAGGAGATACTGAATACAATTTATAAGGATGACCCTTACGCTGTCAAAGATGCTGCACGTTATGTTTTAGGTGAAACTACCTTAGGGTTCTCTAATTCTTTCGGTGAAGGTGTAGCTCGTATGATACCTACAGGACTGTCGCTTGTAATGGAAAATGTAGCCAATTATAATTTCTTCAGGCAACGTCCTATTGTTGACCCTTTCACTGCAAAGAATACAGCAGAAGAAGACCAATATAACATTTATACATCTGAACTCGCAAAGGATATCGGAAAACTAGCAGGATGGTCTCCTTTAAAGGTTGATAACACTTTAAGGGGTGCAACTGGTTCTGTCGGTGCTACTGCCTTGGGTGCTTATGACTTTATGTTTAAACAAAATAAAGCACCTGCAAAACACAAAGAAGCGTATACTCGCTTTACTTATGATATCAAAACTCCTAATACTCGGACTGCAGCAGTCTACAATAGAGCCCTTGAAGAAGCTACTAAGCGCAAAGACAAGAATGATAGAGCAAAGAAACAGTATGAAATTTTCAAGAAGAGTGAAAAGGAAATAACAAAAGCTCGCCAGCAAATCAAGATTATTAGAGACATGCAAGGCTTAACAGGTGAGCAAAAGACAAAGAAGATTGATAGGTGGAATGCTTATATTCATGAGCAACAAATCCAAGCTAATAAAGATGCTTTAGGTTATACTGTTATCAAACGTAACAGCAAAGTAACAAAACCCGAAGAACACTATCAGAATCCCAAGAAGTATAAGCATATTACCAACCCTGAGACCATTAATAAAAAGTTAAAAAAAACAAAGAGGGCACTACAGCACTAATTGGTGGCTGGGGTGTCCTCTTTCTCTATTTTATGTGAGGTGAGAAACAAATGGCAATTCCTTTAAGGGCGACCATCCAAATTACTGCTGATGGTGTCCAAACTGTATTTGGCTTTAACTTTGATTATCTCAGAGCGTCCTTTGTCAAAGTAAAGCTTAACGGAGTATCTGCTTATGTCTATGGTGATGATTATCTTGTGACTAATCGCACTATAGAATTTGTAACTCCTCCCTCTAAAGATGATGTTATAACCATCTACAGGGAAACTCCCACTGATAGACTTGTAGCATTTACAGAGGGCAGTGTACTGAAAGCAACAGACCTGTCTATAAATCAGGTGCAGACAATCCATATCTTAGAGGAAACTCTTGACACCATTTATCAGACTTCTATGTCTCAGGATACTGACGGAAACTGGGATGCAAAAGATAAACGCATAGTAAATGTAAGAGACCCTATCAATCCTCAGGACGCTGTAACTTATCAATTCCTCAAGACTTACTCAAGCCTTGGAGATACCGGACTTGACCCCGAGGATATCAAGAAGCTGCTCACAGGTATTAACTCTTTGTCTGAGGATGTCGCCTTGCTTGAAGGTGAACTCGCAAAAGTAAAACAGTCTATACCTACTAAAATCAGTGAGCTTGAAAATGATGACAACACTGTAAAAGATGCTGGGTATATTCACACTGATAACAATCTCACTGACCAGAGAAGAGATGTTATCGACAATCTGAAAGAGATAACCTGCATTGACTTTACAACTTCAAGTCCTTATTGGTCAGGTAACACTCTTACTCTTACCCTTCCTGACATTGACCATAGATTTATTGCACTTTATCGCAATGAATCTTCAGGAGCTGTACTTGATACCTCTACTACTTGTCGCCAACAGGGAGCAACTGTTACTGTTAGTGCTTCTGCACCTTTTAATGGTTATGTAATGGTTTCAGGTACTTTTGCTTATGGTGACCTTAATGAGATGCTTGCAGTTATCCTCAATGAAGAAGCGGAGCACACTTATACACTTGAAGAAATTATAGGCAGTGCTTACTCTACTCCTGTCTATCCTGATGCTGCTCAATGTCAGGCTTTTGTAACTGCACTCAATAACTGCGCTAATACTGTGCATACTCAATGTGCTGATATTTTGCAGGAGTGCAGGACAATTCTTGAACAGGTAAAGGCTTATTATAATTCCAATAACTAAGGAGGTTTTGTATGTCTACTGTATCTGAAAAACTAAGCTTAATTTTTGACACCAAGCAGCTTATAAAACAAGCTATAAATTCTAAGGGTGGTAATGTCTCTGATACTACTCCCTTTACTGATTACCCTGCTGCTATTCATGGCTTATCTATTTATAACCCTACAGCTCCTGCTTACAAATGGAACTATAACCCTACTTGGTGGGACTTGAAGCAAGTGCTTGCGGAGGATGTTGCTCCTGATGGTTATGTAGCTGTTGCAGCTTTTCTTCTGACTAATATCAGCACCCAAACTACCCTTGAAGGCTTTAATGCTTATAAAACCAGTGATGGCAATTTATACACTGCGAAAACTGTTCATATTTGGGACACTACGAAGGATAAAGAATGTGACGAAGGGTATTACACTCGCTACATTATCGCTTATGTAAAAACTACAGCTGATTGGTATGGAAAATTGCTACTGAATTCCAAAGGCTCGACTATTACTGGAAAGATTGGCTTTAAAGGACAAATTGGTGTTGTCTTTGATTCTTATGTGTATCTTTCCATGAAGGACCCTACCAACATGACTATTTTCAAGTATTCAGCTTCAAAAACCAGTGGCTATGTAAACAAATATAGCTTTGCTATTGTTTATGGGGATGCTCTGCAGTTTATTGATGTTACCTATAGGTGTAAATTGGCTGTAAACACCTCTTGGCTTTTTAGCTCTAAGCAATATTTCCCTGCTTTGCGTTACCTTGCTCCCTTGTGGGTAATCTCTACAATTTGGGATGAAATAGTCCCTGATTGGTCTGCAATGTCTTATCCTTATAATCAGTTTGAGTGTCTGTATCTTGCTAAGACTTCTTCCGCTCCTTCTAAACCTGATGAATGTGATAGCAATAGTATGTTGTTACCGCCTAACCTTAATGCTATAGAGTTACATATTCCTAATGCATATCACGGATATTATGCAACTGACGCTAATGGCTTCCCTACTTCTGAAACTTATGGTGTTAATATCTATTTACCCGCATTTGACAACTCTCAGACTTATTCTGTGCCGAGACAACTTCACATCTACATTGAAGAAGATAAAACGGATATCAACCACATCTATACTGGAAGCTCTTCTTATAAGACCTTCAAGCATGCAAATACTATTTATGTCCTCTTAAAAACTTCCAGCAGTGTCTCCGGCGGATACGAATATTCTACTTATTTTATTCAACCTGTGACTAAGTTCAAAGTTATAGACAATACAGCTGCAACTCCCTATGTACTTAATACTACTTATGGTTGGTACTTCATGGGCTGTTCTGATGCTGATATCGCCAATATTTTTGGGCATTTGCAGGACAGAACTGGTCTAACTACTCAGACCCTGCTTGTAAGTGAGAGCATGCTTGAAAGAATGAGTTCTACTTTAAAAGCTGAAATTGCTAATAAAAACTGGACTATTTCAGCTTCTTGGAAGAGGTAAGGAGGTAGTCATATATGCTTAAGAAAAAAGTGGCAAATATTCTCGTAATTCGCGCAAATGAGGGTTTTTATATCAGTAGAGCTGATGACCCTGAATTTAAAGCTAAAGAGGTATGGTTAGGCAAAGGAGACCTTCTCTCTAACTATATCGAAGTCAAAGAGGAGGCTATCGAAGATGAATAACCAAGAAATGCATGACGAAATTTTAAAACTCTCTCCGCCTGTAGGTGTCTCTACTCTCTCGGTGCTCGGAGTTCCCTTGTCTGATATGGTTTACATTATGACCATCATTTACATCATCATCCAAATTATCTGTACGCTGTATAAGACCTATAAAGAGACCAAAAAGGAAGGAGGGAAATAATATGGCTAAATGTGGTAGCAAAGGTGGTAAAGGCGGTCGCAAGGGCGGTCGTGGCTGTGGCAAATAACAGCCAAATTCCCAAGGGCAGGTGCTAAATCACCTGCTCTTTTCTTTTTGTTTTTATAGAAAGTGAGGTAACTATAAAATGAAATTGTCTGCTCATTTTGATTCCAGTGAATTTGCATGTCGCTGTGGTTGTGGTGGCTTGAATAATGGTGCCAGTGTAAACCCTCGCCTTGTTGAAGTTCTTGAAAAAATGCGTCGTGCTTGTAATAAACCTTTAGAGCTCTCCTGTGGCTATCGTTGTCCTTTTCATAATGCTGAGGTTGGTGGTGTTTCCAACAGTCAACACCTTTATGGTACTGCTGCGGATGTTCAGTGCCCTGAGGGTATGACCCCTTGGGAACTTTTTGAACTTGCTAAAGACTGTGGTGCTGATGGTATCGGACTTTATGATTGGGGAGTTCATGTTGATGTTAGGGGGTACAAGGTAACATGGTAATAGACGAAAAATTACTTGACGAATTAGCAACCCTTGAAGTACAGGCACTGCTTGAAGGACTGAAAGACCCTGAGTTAAAACGCAACCCTTCTTTTCTAGAAAAGGTGCGCAAGTTCCTTGTACAGAACAGGCTTGAAGTGGCTCCTGAAACAAAAGGTGTCGAGGAAATAAAAAAGATTACCGAGGAAATTCCTGTTTTTAATATGGAGAGGATGACTGTTAATTGATAGGCTGGACTGAAGAACAAATAAAAGAGGCTCGCAGGGATTTTAGAGTTTTCCTGTTTATGGTATGGAGGACTATTGGACTCCCTGCGCCTACTCCTATACAATACGACATAGCAAACACCCTGCAAAATCCCTCTTCTGACAGGCTTATTATTGAGGGTTTCCGTGGTGTTGCTAAGTCTTTTATTACTTGTTCTTTCGCAGCTTGGAGGCTGTGGAGGGACCCTCAGACAAAAGTATTAATAATATCTGCATCTAAGGACAGAGCGGATGCCAATGCCATTTTCGTAAAGAGAATTATAAAGACTATGCCGTTCTTAGAGCACCTTATCCCCTGCCCGGACAAAGGAAACAGAGACACCCAAAATTTATTTGATGTCGCTCCTGCTGTCCCTGATATTTCACCCTCTGTAAAGTCAGTAGGTATAACAGGTCAAATTACTGGCTCTCGTGCTGACCTCTTAATTTCTGATGACGTTGAAGTACCTAAGAACAGTGCAACACAACAACAGCGTGAAAAGCTCGCTGAGGCTGTTAAGGAATATGACTCTATTATTAAACCCAAGGGACAGATAATATACTTAGGTACGCCTCAATGTGAAATGTCGCTTTACAATGAGCTTCAGAAAAGAGGGTACGACTGTATTATTTATCCTGTAACTTACCCTACTGACCAGAAAATACGTGACGAATATGGCAGCAGGCTTGCACCTTTTGTTGCTCAGCCATATGACGACAATCCCGAAGCATACAAAGGTGCACCTACTGACCCTACAAGATTCGACGAAAAAGAAATAAATAAGCGTCGTGTATCCTATGGAAAAGCAGGTTTCTCCCTGCAATTCCTGTTAAACACAAGCCTTTCAGACTTTGAAAAGTTTCCGCTTAAGGTTTCCGATTTAATTGTAACTGACTTGGATATGACTGAAACGTCTCTTAAATGGGGGTGGGCTACCTCACCTAACCTTATTTTGCAGGATGTCCCCTGTATCGCCTTAAAGAATGACCGCTACTATGCACCTTTTTTCAGGTCTCCGGAAACTGCACCTTATACCGGGACTGTTATGGCTATTGACCCCAGTGGTCGTGGCAAGGACGAAACCGCTTTTGCTGTCGTAAAATACCTAAACGGCTATCTGTTTCTCATGGAGGTAGGCGGTTATCCTAATGGTTATACTGATGCTACTCTTACCCTCTTGGCTAATAAAGCTAAGTTTTGGGGCGTAAATGAGATAGTAGTTGAAGCTAACTTTGGTGATGGTATGTTTACACAATTGTTTAAGCCAATATTGAATAAAGTACACGTTTGTTCAGTTGAGGAAACACGAAGCAATTCACAGAAAGAAGCAAGAATTATTGATACTTTAGAGCCTGTTTTGATGAGACACAAACTGATTGTAAATACCGCTGTACTGCTTGACGATTACAGAGTATCGCAGGAAAGACCCTCTTACAGCTTGATATATCAGCTGACACGCCTGAGCCGTGACAGAGGTTCACTCGCTCATGATGACCGCCTTGATGCACTCGCAATGGCTGTTGCTCACTGGATTAAGGTGCTTGACAGGGACGCAGATGCTGGACTTGAAGAGCTCTCTGAGGAGGAGCTTGAAGCATGGGCTGACCCTGACAAGTCCTTTTGGCTTAGGGAGCCTCCCCTGCCCCCGGGGCTTACGCTTCCCAAGAGGGTAAAGACAGCTCAGAGTTTTGAGGGATACTCAATGCTTAGACTATCTTAATATGCACAGACATATGGCATTAGACAATTCTGCACAGTACGGGGAGGGAGGTATTTAAGTATACTTAAGAGTACTTAAGAAGTACTTAAGGTTATAACTAAAGATACTTAAGGTTACTATAGGTAACATGTAATCAGACTATAGATACTTAATGTTGTTTTAGCCACTAAGTGTCCCTATAAAGATATTTCTTTAAAGAGACACTAAGGTAGCTTAAGTTACCTTAGGATGCTAACACAGCTAGTAAATTTTGGTGTTAAGGGCTCGATAGAGGACGTAAGGGGCGGTGATGCCTCCTAAACCGCCTCATTCTATCGAGCCCTTTTTTTTATTGTCGTGAAGGAGGAAAACCATGAAAAAGAAGTTTTTATTGTTGATGCTAGGCATTATGTGCCTTTTCATGCTTATTTGGGTTGTGGATATCCTTTTGCCGTCTTGGTCTCCTGATTACAGACCTTTATTATCTATTTTGCAAGTTTTGCAGGCTTTGTTGTCTGTAATTATTGGGATGTGATTTTTATGATTTTAGACACAATAAAAGATTTCATATCATCAATAAAAGCCAACCAAAAACCACTTTTAATAGGCTTGGCAATAGGAAGTATAAGCACTGCCATTTTAATGCTAATTTTGAGTGGATTTTTAGACAAATCAGCACCTAAAGTGCCCACTGCCACCTCACCCCGGTCAGACGCTACCAGTGCACCATTGTCTACCACTACAGATATTGCAATTTCAGTAACGAACAAAAAATCCGAATATTCACCAGATTTAGAACTAAATCAAACATATGTTGCTAATATTAACGGCAAGGAAGTTGAGGTAAAAGTAAAAGACAATGAACAACCTAAGACCCCTGCTGCCTCTGCTGGTGCAACTGCTCCTATTGGTACTACTGCTACTGTCTCACAGACAATAGACCTAACTCCCTTTGTCGATGCTATGCGTCCTGATTGGGAGCTTGGTGTTGGCATTGGCAGAAACGGCAGCAAGACTTATATCCCTGTCAGCTTACAAAGAAACTACAAGTACGACAGGGCTTTACAATTTGAGATACATTTAGATGCTCATGATAGGAGTGTTAAAGGCTTTGAGGTTCAGCACAAGTGGAGCTTCTAAGAACAAAAAAATAAAGGCTGGCTCATGATTACCACAAGCCAGCCTTTTTGTAATTTTAGTAGTATTGCCATCTGTTGTTGTCCAAAGGATTGAATCGGTCATTTTGTACTTTCATTTCGTTGTTGTTTAAGTCAACATAAATCCTTGTTGTCGATATATCCTCATGACCGAGAATTTTTTGGAGAGAGAACAGGTCCCCACCATTCAGCAGGAAAAACTTTGCAAAAGTGTGCCTGAAGGTGTGTGCAGATACTCTTGTTGACCAAGACTTTTTACCTAGTTTCAGGTGGCTAAAGACAGTATCAAGTCCGCTTTTAGAGAGTGGGTGTCCATCCTTGGTTATAAATAACTTGATATTATTAGGGCACTTCCGTTCCCTGATGTACTCTTTACGCTTCCTGAGGTATGCAAGCAGTACTTTTTGTATTGTGTTTCCGAGTGGTACAAGTCGCTCTTTGCGTCCCTTACCATATATCTTTACTAGGTTTGTCGCCCAGTCAATATCAGGTAACTCAATATCCAAGAGCTCACTCTTGCGGATACCGGTAGCAAACAGGAGACACATAATAGTATAATTGCGGTAACCTATGAAATCCGACTTATCAAAGCTATTCATTATTTCTTTTATGTCGCTCTGGCTGAAAGAATTGATAATTGTCTTTTCTACCTTAGGACGCCTCATGTTTTCCATAGGATTCACAGGAATGTTATCAAGATTAGTCATGCAGGTGAAAAAAGCTTTGAGGATAATAAACTTGTCACAGGCTGTAACAGAGCTGTACTTGTCATTCAGGTAAGCCATGTAATCCATGATGTTGTAGCGGTTGACCTGCTCAATGTCGCTGATGTTTCTTTGTCGACAAAAATCAAAGAAAGTTTTCAGGCAGTATTTGTAGTTTCTGATGGTCTCCTCAGATAAATTTTGGGCGTTACACTTTCTTACAAAAATTGCTTCACATTCTTCAAATAACATAATAATTCCTCCTTTTTCTTAGGTCGTTGGAGGAACTCTAGCACGCCTCATGTGCTAAAAAACGACACAAACAGTAAAGTCTAGCATGAGTGCCACAATAAAAAATGAGTATATCGCAAGGTACGACATACTCATAAATATTAAAAACATTTACTGACATTAAATACTAAGAAATGCTCAGAGACGCATAAAACCGCAGCAAGAAAGGGCTTTAGAGCATCCTTAATATAAACTATTAAACAAGCTGTAGCTGAGCTCGAGACGCTTGGAAACATCCTAAGTCTAGTGCGTCTGCCAGTTCCGCCACACTCGCGCATTATGACGACACAATCCGATGCGTCTTGCTATATTCTACTTCAAATTGCTAAGCGTGTCAAGTCATACTCAGCCATTATACCCCTGTGGATGACCCTTATGCCATTTCCACGCGGTGCTAATAACCTCGTCCACGCTGCTATGCTGGGGCACCCAGCCCAGCTCGCTACGAATCCTCTCAGAAGAAGCAATAAGCACAGCCGGGTCACCAGCACGTCGCTCCTCCTCAACCACAGTAAAATCTACCGCGGTAATCTTCTTCGCAGAATCAATCATTTGCCGCACGCTAAAGCCATTCTCACTGCCCAAATTATACACGCGGCTGGAGCCACCCTTCAAAAGATGCTCCAAAGCCAGCACATGCGCCCTAGCTAAATCGCACACATGAATATAATCGCGAATACAGGTGCCATCCTCTGTGGGATAATCCGTACCAAAAATAGCCACCTGCTTGCGCACGCCCTGCGCAGTCTTCAAAATCAAAGGAATCAAATGGCTTTCGGGGTTGTGGTCCTCGCCAATATCACGGGTGGGCGAAGCGCCGGCGGCGTTAAAATAACGCAGTGCCACATAGCGCATATCGTAGGCCATATCATAATCGGCCAGCATCTTTTCGATCATCAGCTTGCTGCGACCATACACATTCGTAGGCGCAAGCTTGCTATCTTCCGTAATAGGCACCTGCTCCGGCTCACCATACACAGCCGCAGTGGAAGAAAACACGATTCTATCCACCCCTGCGCCGCGCATAGCCTCTAAAAGGTGCAGGCTGCCCTCCACATTATTAAAATAATACTTGCTAGGATTGGTCATGGATTCGCCCACAAGACTGGAGGCCGCGAAATGAATGACCGCATCAATCTTAAACTGCTCCATAATATGCTTAGCGAAGCGCACATCATGAATATCGCCCTCCACCAGCTGCACCTCCTCGGGCACAGCTTCCTCATGTCCGGTGGAAAAATTATCATAAACAATGGGAGTGTAGCCACATTTTTGCAGCTCCTCCACTACATGGGAGCCGATATAACCAGCGCCGCCTGTAACAAGAATATTCATCTTTATCCCTCGTTCTTTTTATTTTTAGAAAACAAGTGGACTCTCAAGCCCCCTTGTAAAATGTTTACGCCTCTTCACCGCCAATAATCGCCAAAAGCTCCTCGGTCTTAGCTGCCATAAGCTCCTTGTCGCCCCTGGTCTCCACATTCAAGCGCATTACGGGCTCGGTATTGGACACTCGCACATTAAAGCGCCAGGTGTCATAGGCCACGCTTAAGCCATCCAAATGATCCTGTTCGCCATCAGCATAGCACTTGCCCAGCTCGGCCAAAACTGCCGCCGAATCAGCCACCTTACGATTGATTTCACCACTGCAGGGATACATGGCCACGCGCTCGCCCACCAGCTCGGACAAGGTTTTGCCACTGCGGCAAATGAGCTCGGTTACGAGCAGCCACGGAATCATGCCGCTGTCGCAGCAGGAAAAATCGCGGAAATAATGGTGCGCACTCATCTCGCCACCGTAGAGCACATCATTATTACGCATGCACTCCTTCATAAAAGCATGACCGCTCTTGCAACGCACGGGCACACCGCCATCACGCTGCAAAATATCCTCGGTATTCCAGGTCAGGCGCGGGTCGAACATAATCTTAGCACCAGGCTCCTTTAACAGGAACACTTCGGCCAAAAGGCCCACGATATAATAGCCCTCGATAAACTCTGCCTTCTCGTCAAAGAGGAAGCAACGGTCAAAATCGCCATCCCAGGCAATGCCTAAATCAGCACCACTCTCGCGCACCACCTTAGCAGTGGCCTCACGGTTGGGCATTAGCAGAGGATTGGGCACACCATTGGGGAAGGTGCCATCGGGCGTATCGTTAAGCGTAATAAACTCAAACGGCAAATGCTTGGCCAGCTCCTTTAAAATGGGGCCTGCACCACCATTGCCGGGATTAGCTACAATTTTCATCGGCTTTAAAGCCTTTAAATCGACATAGCTCAAAAGATGCTTGATATAGGCGGGCACAATATCAACCTTTTCCACTGCGCCCAGCTTTTTGCCCGGAACCAGCTGATGAGGCATATCGCCGGAAGCGGCCACCATTTCGCCAATTTCCTTCAATCCTGTATCAGCACTAATGGGACGCGCATCGCGACGCACCAGCTTCATGCCATTGTATTCCTTAGGATTATGGCTAGCCGTAACCATAATACCGCCATCTGCCTTTAAATGAGCAGTAGCAAAATAAATCATCTCGGTGCCGCATTGGCCAATATCAATAACCTTGGTGCCACCATGGCGCAAGCCTTCGGTAAGTGCTGCCACAAGGGCAGGACCGCTCAAGCGAATATCATGGCCCACTACCACGGTTTCTGCTGCAAACATAGCGGAAAAAATTCGACCCACACGATAAGCCATTTCTTCGTTAACTTCGCTTGGATACACACCACGCACATCATAAGCTTTAAATGCTTTGTTGGTAACTTCCATCATTCAAGTCTCCTTCATCAATGAATTTATATTATTATCAAATATACACAGTAATCAGTATATACTATTCTGCAAAAAAAAAGAAAATCCTGCTTAAAGCGGGATTTTCTCAATAATTACCAAGTAAAATACGAATAAACGCTAAACACCGTCAGGATAAGCACCTCACACAGCAAAACCGGCTGCAGTGTTTTAAAAAAGTTGGACTTAAAATAATCCACCGTTACCACTAAGCACATATGGGTGGGGGTGAGCATTTGCCCTGCTACACCAAAGGCCATGGCCACACCGGCCAAATTTAGATTGCCCGTGGCCATCGCTGCTACAATAGGCATTACGATAGCTACGTGGCCCTGGCTCATGCCCGTCAGCACGCCGATAATAAAGCTTACGCAGCCAATAATCACCGGCACCGGCAAAGGAGAGCTTTGGAAGGCTACTACGATTTCCTTCAGCACATTGGTTACCGTAAGGATTTGGATAAAGTACAGGATGCAGAGCACGTTAAAGAACATTTTAAAGTCCAGCGCCCCCAGCACAACCTCCTTAAAGCTCACAAAGCGCTTCGTAAAACGCAGCACGAAAAACAACCCTGCCGTTACCACGCCCATACCCACGGAAGCATTCATATCACAAAAAACGACCAGCACAAAGGTCAAAACTACGGGCGAAAGGCTCAGCCACAAATCCTGGGTATTTTGCTCCTGCTCCAGCTTGTCCTCCTTGTAATCGGTCATCCCAGCGGTTTTAATAGGTGTTATCAAAACCAGCCAGCCAGCCACAAAGGCCAACACGGTGAGCCAGCACAAATGCATAATAAAATCACTATAGGAAACACCCGCAATATTACAAGCCATAATCATACCCGGAATAATAGGGCTAGAAAACTCGAAAATATGTCTAAACCAAAAATTAATTGCAGCTCGATGCTCCTGCGTCAAGGGTAGCTCCTTGCTGGCCTCCTCCACAATGGGCGCACTAAAGCGTGCACCGCCGAGCGAGGGCAAGAGTCCCAAAAAGGCCGGCATAACAGCCAAGGTCACCTTGGTGCTGGAAAAAATGCGCTGCAGCGCATGCACCATGCCTGCCAAAGCACCACTGGTGCGCAGCTCGATTTCCAAGCACATGACAAAGTACAGCGCAAACAAAATATCATAGGTACGGCTCATGGTTATGGTTTCCGTAAAGCCCTGCCACAAATAATGCAGGCTAGGAGTTTTCATCGCCCAAATAAATAGGCCACCCACCAACATACACGGCCCAATGGGCACATGCTTGCGCAGCAGAATAATAATCAAGGTCATAGCAATAGCTAGCAAGATAAATATATTCATAAAAACCATCCTTATCTACTTAATAAATTCTTAAAGCCTTTTCAATAGCACAGCTTGCTTATTATACCACCTTCTCCACAATTTTGTCTCTTTTTCTGCACAAAAAAGTTTCTTCAACCCCTAGTTTAGAGGTATAATGTTAACATAGATACAAAAGTGGAGGCGATACCATGCAGATAGAAAAGCTAAAGCTAAAAAATTTTCGTTGCTACGATGCCTTGGAAATAGACTTTGAACCCAAGCTCACCGTGATTGTGGGTGAAAACGGCAAGGGAAAAACTGCTATATTTGATGCACTGGCCATTGGGCTGGAGCCTTTTTTACGTTGCTTTAATATCGCAGGCAAGCATATCTGCGCTAAGGATGTGCGCCGCGTCCCTATTTACCAAAAGGATGGCAAGCATCTCGAAGCCATGCGCAGCGAATACCCTGTGGAGCTCACCCTAGAGGGCGAGGTGCACGGCAAACACATCCGCTGTCACAAAAGCGTAAGCAGCGCCACTGCGACCGAAGAGCTGGCCGAGGACCTGCTAGAGCGAGGCAAGCTTCTGTGCAGCGCTCTTTGCGAGGATGAAAGCACGCTTTTACCCGCCTTCGCCTACTACGGTACAGCCCGCATGTGGGTGGATAGCAGCCTTATGGAGGATGACCAGCAAGAGCAGCTTAATGAGCGCCTTATCGGCTATAAGGAATGTCTTGAACCCTCCAGCTCCTACAACACCTTTGGCCACTGGTTTAAGCTAATCAGCGAACGCGCAGCACAGCAGGACCATAGCGAGGCAGCTGCCGATGCCCTATTGGTACAGGAGGCAGTGCGTCAGGCCATCGATGCCTGTCTAGAAAGCACTGGCTTTCATAATTTATATTATCATGATGAGCTGGGCTGCTTTGTTATCAACCATCCCGATATGGGCGAAATGGTCGTGGATGATTTAAGCGATGGCTTTCGCAGTATTTTAAGCATGGTAGCCGATTTAGCCTACCGCATGGTGCGACTCAATCCCCATCTGGGTGCCGAGGCTGTGGTAGCAACGCCCGGTCTAGTGCTTATCGATGAAATCGATATGCATTTGCATCCCTTATGGCAACAATCAGTGCTGCTGGATATGCAGCGCGCCTTTCCCAATATGCAGTTTATCGTCACCACTCACAGCCCGCAGGTGCTGAGCAGTGTGCCTGCTGAAAGCGTGCGCGTGCTCGTTTGGGGACGCAACTTTGAGGGCGTACGCCGCGTTAGCTTCGCCATGGGTGCATCCAGCGCGCAAATTTTGCAGGATATCCAAAATGTTACCCTGCGCTCCGAGCGCTTGCCCATCGTGCAAAGCCTCAAGCGTTATTTGGAGCTGGTCAGCGAGGATAAATGGGATGGCCAAGAGGCACTCGCTCTGCGCAAGCAGCTGGATGCCTGGTCCAAGGGCAACGAGCCCGAGTTGCTGCGGGCGGATATGGATATCCGCATGCGTAAATTCCGGAGGCAGCGCTCATGAAACGAGTATATAAATGCAAGGAAGAGCCCGAAGGCTTAAAACGCTACCGCACCAATTATCCTTGGGAAAGCTGGGAGCACTTTCGTCGGCGTGCCCAACGCGGCTACCAGGAGGTTAAGCAGCAAATCCTGCACGACCAGCATGGCCTGTGCGCCTATTGCGAAATCAGCATTAAGCTGGCCGAGGAGGAGGGCGAGGTGGATGATTTTCGCGTGGAGCATTATTATCCCAAAAGCGCCACCACCGAATACGGCCACAACTACCATTTAGATTGGTATAATCTCCTGGGAGTTTGCCACGGCGGCAGCCAGCCCTCCGTTCCCGATGCCCAGTGGCGCTATTCCAAACAAAAAAATGACCGCAGCTGCGATGTCCCCAAAGGGGGCAAGCCCATTACGGCCATGATTTTGAATCCACTTAAGATTCCTGGCAAGGTACGCATTTTTTGCTATACGGAGCATTCCGGCAAAATGCTGGTCGATAAAACAACCTGCCCTAAAAAGCTGTGGAACAAAGCCGAGCGCACGATTAAGGAGTTAAACTTAAACGCTCCTAGGCTGATGCGGATGCGCCTGGCTGTTATCCAAAAGCTAGAGGATGAGATCGCCGCCGAGCTGGAACAGGGCATCCCGCTGGAGGAGGTTTTGGCCATGTTGGCTGAAACCTGCTTAGTGCCGGACTACGAGGGCATTTCTCTGCCCTTCTTTTCTGTAATACGCTGGTATTTAGGCGATGCAGCCGAAAAGGTTATCGCCGCCAGTGGCGACAAGCTGTAAAAAAGCAAGCATCCCACATCACTACCTAAATAGCTAAAGGGTAGTAGATGTGGGATTTTTGTGTATTCCAATACTACAAACGTAGTATATATTTATCCCTTGCAAAACGCAATAGGAAACAAAACGTTTTTCTTATTAATACCACTGTGTCTTGCTACGCTGCCAGGCCTCACTTTTATCATCCTTTTTGCGCAAGCGCAGCCAAGTCCCCTCGTCCACTGGCACGGCCGCATCCTTGGGCACTGCCAGCTCCACCAGCAGTCCCTTGGTGGTTTTCACCTGCACGATGCAGGGGGCAGCTGGCTTATCCAGCTGAGCCTTGGCAATTTTGTAGACAGCACCCGGCTCCAGCTTATATTTGGTGTGCTCAGCATCCTCCAAAAGCAGTGGCTTTACCATTTTTATAGCAGTGGGCTGCTTAAGCTCAAGCTTGTCCACCACCAGCAGCTCCTCCCCCACATGAAACAGCGAGGTAGCACTCATAGCCGTCACGCTGGGCTCCACATAAAAGCTATCCCCATCACGCACAGTAATGGTACGGATGCGCGTACCTAAAATATTATTGGCCATCACAAAGCCAGCTAAGGAGGCGAGCACAACTAAAAATATCATCATTGTCCTTTTATTCATGGCCACACCTCACGTGAGCTTACTTTCGGAAAGCGTATCATACTTCATAAAGCCAGGCTTCCCCTGAAACTCCACCTTTTTCCATTGCCCCACATAGGGAAAACGCAGATACTGTAGGTCAAAGTCCTTGTCGTAATATTTTCCGTCCACAAAAACACGTCCTCTAACCTCGCCATTATCCCTAGCAGAGCGCAAAATCTGCACCTTGCTGCCTTCGGGAATTATATGCCTAGCTCCCCAAAAGCGTTGGAACTGCAACTCCACCGTTGTAATGGCAAAGCTTTCATCCTTATCCTGACTAGAAACAGTCTCTAAATAATCTACCTTCACGCCCTTGGACATGCGCTCGATAACCTTACCCTCCAGTCCCGAAGGAATATTATAAAGCTCTGCCTTGTCCTGCAAAACGATGCACTGCAAGCGTCCTGCCTCCACCTCAGCATACTGCAAATGCTGGGTAAGCTGGGCAGTGTTATATTTATTAGTTTTTACGCTATTAGCACTCACCAAGGCATAACAGCTACCTGCTACAGCACCCACCACAAAGAAGCCTGCCAGCACCAGCGCTGCAGCCTTCAGCTCCCTTCCATTCATGCTTTCACTCCTTTATTGCGTGCGTTTTACGCAAATATACTACTTAAATATATTTTTACATAACTTACGCCTCTTTGCAAGTAGCCAAGCATAATAAGGCCGCGTCAGTTTACTGTAGGAATCAAAAGGACAGACTCCACCAATTTTGTCTTAC
>OBLI01000525.1_pt1 | contig 40895 bp, 49 predicted proteins | sample 1519701 | NCBI WGS metagenome assembly OBLI01 (sample SAMEA3663005, study PRJEB22513) | pig gut metagenome | biome: pig gut; feature: pig-associated habitat; material: faeces | place: France | collected 2012
AGCGCAAAATACCGTACCCGTAACGTCCAACTGGTTGTTGTGAATGGATATTGTATCCTTCTGCACCCACTCACTTCCGCCGGGAAGTGTCGGGGCGGTTAAGCTCCATCCCATTTAGACCACCTCACGAATACTTGATATACACGTCTCCGTTCGAGCCGCCGGACGGTTCTGCCGTGCCGAACGTGATCTTTCGCACCTGCTCGGCGGAAAGCCCGAACTTGGTGTAGGGGATGTTGTCGGCAAGCTGGCCAGCGCCGACAGTCTTGTCCGCGATCTTCTCCGCTGTAACAACCTTGTCTCCGAGATTCGCCGTGCCAACCGCGCCGTTGGCGTTGGACAGCGCTCCGAGATTTTCCCGCGCCGTCTCCGCCGTCGTTGCGCCCGTGCCGCCGTTTGCCACGCTGATGGGGTAATCCACCGCCGTTTTCACAACAAAAACGTAAGTGGAGTTGTCCGAAAGCGTGGCGGTGTACTCCATACCATCGGCAGTCTCGCCGGTTTTGGCAAAGCTCCGGATGCCGACCGTCGCCGCCACCCAGTATGTCTGCCAGGTGGACGAAACGCCCGGTTCGATATTCGAGCAGCCCCGCTTGCACAGATAGGAACCGCCGTTGTGCGTGACAAGATTCAGCGGCGCGTAAGACGCCGCCGCGCTGTACGCGCCCTTGCTGACTATCGCAGCTTGTCCGAGATTGATGGTCGCCATAATTCCCTCCTAATTTACCCGTTGGTATCTTGTAGTACCGTTACTTGCGGGTAGTCGTTCACGCTCACAGCGTTGATCGTCATTGTCCCCTGCTGTCCGAGCGGACGGGTGAAGCCCTGTACAACGAACCGCTCCACAGGGCGCCCCGGCTTGCCGTTGAGCGCCACCGTCACGATCTCGTTTTCCACAATGTGGAACATCTGCGTCGAGGTGATCGCCACCTCTTTCGTGAGCGCCGTGGTTCGCTTCAGCTTCCACTCCGCATAATCGCGGCATATCTCGTCCGAATAGTAGTTCGGCATTTCGAGCCGCTGCGTCTTTAGCCCGATGCGGCTGATGCAGGTATCGGAGGCAGGATCGCGGTTCTGTACCCGCGCCCGCGCCGTCCGCCCCTCGTCAGATGTTGCCCCGACTACAATGATGTCGTTGTAGACTTCTGTGTTTCGGAATGTATACTCCGCACCGAGAAACTGCTTTTCCGCGTCGGTGAAGTTCCACAGCACCGGCTTTGTAGCGTCGGCGATATCGTCCTGCGATGGGTCAACGATGAGCCTTCCGATGTGGTTATATCCTACCCACGCCGCCAGCATCTCGCACAGCCCCAGAACCACGTCTGCAAGCGTTTCATTGTCTGCGGAAAGGTATGTATATGGCGTCGTCGTAAGCGGCCACAGCGTGCCGTCTGAGAGCGTCTGCGTCATGTGGTTGTAATAGCCGGTAAAGATCGGCTTGGCCGCATCGAGAGGGCTCGTCCCGTTGTTGTCCATCGTGAACCGGTCGAGTCGGAGCACAGAGTCGATAGCCTCGAAAATGTTGGTTCCCGCCGCCACCGAGTACGCGCCCTCCAGATTCCCGCGGAGCGTGCCGTCCAGATTCGCCCATTTGTCCGTCAAATGGTAGGTAACGGTCTTCGCGTTCGGCGTGACCGTCTCCTTCGGCGTGACGATCTCGAAGATCCCCTGCGGGATGAGATATTCCGTCCCGTCCGGCAGAAGCAGCCCTTCCAGAATGCGGATCTGCTGCCCGAACCATATCTGCCCCACGGCGTAGTTGTATTCTTCGTCCAGATTGGAAAGCGTGATATCCGCCTGCCGGCGCGCGCCGTTCTGAAGATTGCAGGAGATCGCTCCCTGCTGGAGAAACGCGCCCGACCGCCGGTTTTTATAGTCGTTGTCGAGCGCGTATCCCACACTGCCGCTCGGTGTCAGAAATTCCAGGCGCGTCACCTTTGTGAAGTCGGTCTTCAGCGCGTTCAGATACGCCGCATACCGGTTCTCCGCGCCGATAATCGTTTTGTCGCTCATGCCGCCTCCCTCCTCAGCGGACGGTAGCCGTCAGCGTCCCGGTATCGGCGTCGAGCACCATGCTGGCCGGAGTGAAGGAGCCGTTCGCCGTCTGAATGAGCTCGCCGTCCTCGTTGAGCGACAGCACAGAGCCGTTTTCGTAAGGCGTTTCCGTCGTCCAGAGCAGCCGTCCCGTTGCCGGGTCGATGGTGATCGTCGTGAACACGATGTTGTCCGTCGGGTAAAACTGGCTGCCGTCTGCGGAAACGATGGAAACGCCGTCCGTGCTCCCGACCTCAGCCCAGGAGATCGTTCCCGTCTGCGGCATCACCCGGCTCTTGTAGTCGATGCTGATCGCCGTAGCGCTCGCCGTGTGGACGCGGAGGAAGTGCCCCTTCGGGTTGAGAAGAAACAGCGTATTGTCTGAATTGCTCAGCGTCATGAGAGCGTCGAACTGCTTCACGGTGTCCTTGTACGCCTTGCCGTTGATAAATCCGCCGATGAACCCGGAAAGCGTTCCGGTAAGGTAATTGGAGGCGTCCGGCTGTCTCGTGGGATACCGGGTGAAGTTGCGCTCGAGCGTCGGCGTATTGTTGTTGGAAACGGACCCGGCGCTCACTCCGTCCTTGCCGTACCGGAAAAAGTACGCCGCAACAACGTTGTAGTACTGCGTCTGCGCGTCGTATTCCGTCTCAAGGATAGCCCAGAACCAGAACTGTACCGGCGCCTCGTTCGACACCATCGGGGTCGTGAGATAGACGAGCGCGCCTTCGGGGAAAACGTAATACACATACGATTCCCCGGATTTGGCGCTGTAGTCGCGCAGCTCGTTGACGTTCGCGCCGACATAGGCCAGTTTCTTGAGCTTCGTATCGCCCACCGTCCGGCGCAGCACCGTATATCCCTGTGCCAGAACATCCGGCGTCCACTTGACATAAACGCACGGTTCGTTGGCAAGCTGGCACGCCGTCACGTTGCCGGTAGTCTCGCTCACGGTATAGGAAACATTGAAGTCCACCCACCCCGTCGTAACGCTCACGCCGTTGGCCGTCTCCACGGTGCATTGGATGGAGTAGGCGTTCCCGGTGAGAAATCCGTTATAATCGACCCGCAGCTCGCCTGTTCCGGAGATTTTCCCCGTGTCCACAAACGGGTTCGCCGTATCGCCCTTATCGGCGATACGCCAGCGTACCCAGTTGATGGAATCGCCCTGCGCCTGAGAGTACGTCGCCGTGAAAGAATATTCCTTTACGCTCACCGGAGACGGGATCGCATTGATGGCGAGCGTCGGTGTGCTTCTGGCAAGAAAAAGCGCCGGCGTCGTCTGAAGAACATATTCATCGCCGCCGCTGTAGGCTGTGCCTGTCAGCTCCGTTCCGGCGGCTTCTGCCGCCCTGGTAACGGTCAGCGTGTAGAAAAATCCGCTCGCCGTCACAGCGAGAGTATGGTTTTTCGTGCTGTAGCGGATGGAGTCGCCGGCGGCAAGCGCCTGATCGAGCGTGAAAACGGCATATTCCGCGTCGCTGATCCGGAAATAATACTGTCCGGCGTTTACCGCTCCGGCCGCCGTGTACAAAACGCCCGCATCGTTGGAAGCGAACCACTGTACGATGAGCATCTTGTATTCGTTGCCGTTTGCCATGCCGGCGGCGCTCATATTCGCCGTCTCAATCTGCGCGGCGAAAAAAGCGGTGTCACCGGCGTAGTTCACGCCCCACCACGGCGCGGAAAGCGTGGTTTTTCCCGTGCTGTACAGCTTTGTGGAGGCGGTGTCGTTTTTATAAAGCGTGATCTGATAGGCGCTCATCGGGGAATCGCCGCTCACCTGCCAGCTCACGTCCATGTCCTGCGAGATGTCTACGCATCCGCTTCCGTTGATTTCGTCCGGGGAGATATTGGATGGTTGATTGAGCATTGTTTCACCCCTTTATGCCGGTCCGGAGCCGAAAAACCACGCCTTTGCGTTGCTCATCGACCCCCACCAGACCACCAGCACCGTGTCCCCCACGGCGGCGGAGGCTACCTCCGCCGCGTAGGGTATCTTTATCTCCTGTGCCCCGAAGGGCTGTCTCACGCCGATGACCTTTCCGTCCGGCGCGGTCGTAACGTCGTACCGCTCTGCGCGGAGAGCGTTTGCCGTCTCCTGTCGGCACAGCCGCGCCACATGGCTCCGCATCGCGTCCCAAAAGGCTTTGGCATCCTGCATCATACGATTTCCGTCTCCTTTCAGGTGAGATTCAGTATCCGCAGCTGCCGCGCAAGCTCTCCGAGCGTCGTGGTGTTCGCCTGCTGCTCGGTAAGGTTGATGCCGCCAGGGAACGAATATACCGTGTCGTGGCTGTCCGTAGAAGCGCCGTAGGAGTTCGTCGGCGCCGTGGGTATCCCGGCATTGGGCATGCCGTAAACAGCGCCCAGAGCCCGCGCGAAAGCGTCAAACTGCGCGTTCGGCGTCGGCGTTAGGATTTTGGCGGAAAGCGCCGGTCCGAGAACGATCTCGTCCTCGCTCGTGGCCTTCACGCCGCCCATGCCGCGCAGCACGCCGCCGGAGTCGTAGCCCGGAAGCTTCCAGCCGGACGGGTTTGTTGCGATGAAGTCGGCGATCCGCTCCGCAAGAGACTTGACATTGCCCGTCTCGCCCTTCTGCCGGTCGGTGCCGGATTTGGCGACATCCGCCAGAATGTCCGCAATCTCTCGCAGCGGCTCTTCCACGGACTCAAGAATCTCTTTCCACTTGTTTTCCAGCTCGTCGTACCGGGCGTTAACCGCGTCCTGCTGCGCCTTGATGGCGGCAACCGCCGCGTCGTATTCCTGATCCTTTCGGAATTTGTCGAGCGCGTCCTGCGCATTCTTGAGCTGGTCTTTGGCGCTCTGCACCGCCTTCTGGTCGGCGATCCATTCCCACTGGCCGGTAGCGGCGTTGTACATGCGCACATTGCGCTCCGCCTGCGCGTTGGCGAGCTTTGCCTGCGCCTCCGTAACAGCGAGGATCTTCTCCTCGAGCTCCAGCCGGTCTTCCTCGGTGTCTCGCGCCTTTTTGAGCGCTTCCAGCTGCGCGTCCAGATCGGCAAGTTCGGCTTTGCGGGCTTTTTCCGCTTCGTCGAACTTCTTGTCCATCGCTTCCTGCAGCTCTTTCCAGTATTCGCTGTTGCCTCCGCCGCCGGAACCGCCGGAACCGCCGCCTCCGCCGCCGTTTCCGCCGGCGTTCCCGGAAAGACCGGGGACATAAAACTTTCCCTTGTCGGGGTTTCCGAGCTCTCCCGTCGGGTCGTAGTAGCCCATCGCCGCCGCCCGAAACAGGCCTGCAGGCCGCTGTCCGTGCAGCATCCGGCGTGTCTGCGGCGCCGTGTACACCATTGCGCCGGGTGCCAGCATCGTGACCGTAGGCTCACCGCCTCCGGCAATACGCGCCGTGCTGCCTTCCTGAATGATCTCCGGTCCCTGCTCGTTGACAAGCGTAAGGCCGCCGCCGGAGCTCTTGCCGCCGGAGGCTTTTCGGCCGATACCCGCTCCTGTAAGGGCCCCAATAACGCCAGCAGTACCCGCGTGCACGGTTACTGTCCATGTTTTGTCTGTAAGCCCATGGAGTTGAGATTCAAGAGCGTTGAGGGTCTGCGTTGCGCTTGCCGTTTCCGTAAAAACGTTAACTGTTTTTTCTTCAGGAATTTCTTTTGCTGTTGTCGCAACATCTTGTAGCGACTCTTGCGCCGCGTCAAACGTTATTCCATCAATGCTTTGCAGCGTTGCAACCAGCCCGTCGATTTCCTCCTGACTTTTTCCGGCTTCGCTCAATCCTTTGCGGAATTTGTCCAGATCGACGTTTTGCGCCCCGTTCGCCGCCTTCGTCAGAGCGCCTACGTCTTCGGCAAGCTTGAGTGCCTGATCGCCCGCGTTGTAGATCTCCGAGCCGTAGACCCCCATGGCCTCCGCCCAGGAGAGGATAACGTCCTCCGAAACGCCGGTATAGTCGGCGAGATCCTGCAGACTCTCCACGGTGAAGCTAAGCCCGCTGTCCGTTTTCTCAAAAGACGCCAGCAGTTTTCCGTTTTCGTCGCGGAGTTTTCCCTCGGCGTCGGCCGCATTATAGAGCCACTGCGCAAACCCGGCGCCGGCATCCTCTCCGCCGCCACTGAGCATGGCTTTGAGCCCTTCCAGCCCCTGAATGTATGCCGCCATTTTCTGCGGATCATTTTCGAGAGCTTCGCGCTCCTTATCAGAGAGGAACAGACCATAGCCCGCCTGTGCCGTGTTGCTGCCGATGCGCCCGTTGGCTATCTCCTCCATGGTTTTCGCGTAAGCGTCCGCCATGTCCTGGAATCCGTCGTCCTGATCGGACGCCGCTGCCTGCTTAAAGCTGTCTATCGCGCTGGTTGCGTCCTTTACGCGGTCAGAGAGCGATTCATAGGCTTCCGTTTGCTCGTCAATGGTTTCTGTATTGGTCTCTGTTTCTGATGTTGCGTCTGCGGTTTCTCCTTTGAGTTCGCGGGCAGCGGACGTTAATACTTGCCACGCCGTCAGCACTTCCAGATCCGTTTTAGATAATTTGATTCCCGCTTCGCTCGCATTTTCCAGCGCATCGGCAATGGGCCGATATTTTGTTACCAGCTCGTCGAGGCTTTTGCCATATTCTTCGGCACTTAATTTCCCGTCTTGCCAATCTTTCCGCCAGTTGAATATTTGTTTTGGATACACCCGAAGGGCCGTGTAATCGTCATCTCGTCGGGCCTGGCGAAGCTCTCTCTTCGCATTCCTGCGATTTTCTTTGTCTGCCGCTTCCTGTAAGTCTTTTGTGGCTTCTATTTGATCTTGGAGAACTTTGAGTCTTTTTTCTTCTACCTCAGTAAGCGCCCCTGCTTTGTTCAGCAGCTCGTTATATTCTTCCTGCGCCGCGGTCAGCGCATCTTGATTTTTGTGTTTGTCTGGGAAAAACAGATTGTTGAGTGCCGTTACAAAATCCGTAACCGCACTTATAACGTTTTTTTGCCAATCGGTGGTGGCTATAGACTGCACGAAATCTGTCCAGGTGTTTTGAAGGACAGTGATTTGCGACTGCAGACTTTCCAGCCTTGTCGAAACTTCTTTATCTGCACTCCCAGCCGCGTCCCCCAGAGACTCCAACATCTTTTTGTAGGTGTCAAATTCTGTAACGAGCGCAACGAGCGAGTTCGTGCGGAGCTTTCCGCCAAGCCCAGACAGCATCTCCATGAGTTGCTGCTCTGTCAGTGCGCCCTCTTTCATCGCCTTGGAAAGCGCGGCAATGGCGTCCATCGGATTGATGAGCTCGCCGGTCGCCCTCGCTGCCTCAACCACGTCACTCGCGTAAACTTCCAGAACGTCGCTGAGGCTCTGGATCTCTTCTTTTGTTACGGTGACGCCTTCCTCGACTTCCGTCGTGGTATCACCCATGATGTTGAGGATGATGGCGCGGAACGCGCGCGCCGCTTCGCTGCCGGACACCTGCGTTTTCGCCGTGATCGTTCCGAGCGCGGCCAGAAGCTGTTCCTGCGTAATGTGTGCATTCGCCGCTACCGAGGCGACGATAGGCATGCCGCTCGCCAGTTTTTCTATGCTTGTCGCATAGTGGTTGTCGATCTCGTTCGCCTGATCTACGATGAGAGACAGCGCCTCCACGGAGCCGCCGAGCTGATACGCGGCGTCCATGGCGATGAGCATCTTGTTAGCGGTCTCGGAGTTGATGTCGCCGACAAGCTGCGTTTTCGTGGCAACTTCGGCAAGTCCCTCCGCCAGCTCGCCGTAACCGGCGCGGCTGAACTCGGCAACGCTCTGCAGAAACTCGTTGGCCGCCACGCCGTATTTGCTCGCAGTTTCGTAAGCGCGGTCGTTAAGCTCGGAGATATAGCTGTTGCTCGCTCCCGTTACCTTCTTAATGGTATTTAGCTGGCTGTCAACTTCTCTTATCGTGGAAAGAGCTTCACGAAGTGATTGCCTCAAAAGGTTCAGCGCAGCATAAATTGCTCGGGACGCGAGCGACTGAATTAGCGTCTGCCCAAAGGATTTTGCTGCATTGCTGCTCTGCTCGAGTTCTCCGCGAAGATCGCCTTCCGCTCGCGCATGTTGCTGCGCGGCCGCTGCCGCCCGCTCCTGCTGAAACGTCAGTTTTGCGCCGACAGTTTTCTGCCGTTCCTGTTCGGTGGCGGTTCGCTGAGTCTCCTGCTGCAGGCGGGCGTTTGCCGCTGCCACCTGGTTCGCCGTCTGCTTTGTGCGCTCCTGCGCAATCGCAAGGTTTACTTCGGCTATCCGGCGGCGCTCCTGGGCCGTAGCCAGCGCGAGCTGCTGACGTGTCAGGTTCTCGATCCCTGCCGCCCCGGTAACTTTTATCTCGATAGTAACCGGCTTGGCGCTCAGGCTTTTCGCTTTTGCGTCGATTTGCGTCAGCTGCGCCAGAACGTTGGCGCCGTCTCGCAGTTCTGTCCGCAGGACAATGGTGTCTGCCATTTTTTCACCGCCTGTACTTGAGCTTTATCGGAAAGAGTGATAAAATTTATTTATTGAAATGGTTGCGTTTTGGCCGTCTGCTTGCCATATATGGTAGAAAGGAGATGTATGATTTGAGTTTAAGAAACTTTTTGCTTGGCGTATTAAATCGTTCGATATCTGCCGCCGGGTATAGAACCATCGGGTGCTCTCCGGACGAAGCGTTTTTTTTGGCAGACATGGAGGTCAACAGCTGCAATACACCCCGCCGCTCTCGACAGCTCAGCGATGAAGAGATTGAAAAGCGTATAGAAGAAAGCCGCAAGGGTTATGACGCAGCAATGACCACGCTTGCTGAATGCCAACGCAAGCTACGCGAAGGCGGGCCGTTGGTTCGTGAGGGAGCGGAAAAAGCTCGTCAGGAAGCTCTGCGGTTTCGTGAAGAAGTCAGGAAGAAGAACAGTTAACTCACTTCTATCTCAAACCCCGCCGCCAACAGCGCCGATACGACGATGGCCTCCGCCTCGCTGGAATCCACAAAATCCCGCAGCGCTTCTTCCATGAACGGGCGCGGTCCGGCGTTGCCCTGACGGTAGCCGGATTCGACCCACGGCGTTTCTGGCTCGCTTCCGTTGGTCTGCAGCGTCGTCTCGTTGGTGATCTCCACGCTGTCTTCGCTGATAACGGCAGCCAGATTACTGTCTGCGCCGAGCTGATACCGGCGGCGCTCCATCGCCCACGGCGACGCCTCATAGCTGTATACCCGCTCGTCCGCCGATCTCCGTATAGCCGCTTTCAGCCCCGCCGCCAGTTCGGACTGCGCGGAGGCCACGGCGCTTTGTATGCGCGAACGGATGGTGTAATACTGGTCCAGTACGCTCATGAAAATCACTCCTGATTCCCGGAAAAAGCGTGATATTTCACGCGCTTTCAGCGAAGCAGGGGGAAAGCCCCGACCCGATGCCGGATCGGGGCTTTATCATGCTCAGGTAACGGTCACGGGGATCGTGTCCGTATAGGTCTCGTTGGTGAGCGTATTGGTAACGCTCACGGTAACGGTGGTATTGCCCGCCGCAACGCCGGACAGCACATTGCTGTGCGCATCGTTGAACTTGGCCGTGGCCGCCGCAGCGGACGCGAACGTGACCTTACTCATATCGGAGATATTGGCAAGGATGCCGCCGACCGAATACTTCACCGGCAGGGTGATCGTCTCGCCGTGGGCAACAGACGCGCCGGAGCCGAGACCGATGAAGTAGATGCCGTCCACGCCATAGGTGCTCGTGTCGCTGCCGATGAACTCGTCCACGATGAAACCGTAGGACTGAGAACCGGAGTTGTCGCACAGACCGGCTCCGACGGCCTCCTCGTAGGTCAGGCAGTTGCCGGAGAGGTCAACGCTGCCGGTAGAGGTCTGTCCAACGCTGTCCTGCATGCCGTTGGTGAAGAAGTAGTACGGGATGTAGTAATGGCGGATCTTGTAGAGACTCGACGCCATAACATCCGAACCGGTCTTCTTCGCGTAGCAGTTGACGGCGAAGTGCGCGCGCACGACCTTCGGCTGGAAGAGCGCCGGAATGCCGAGCTGCAGAGCGCTGGAGTTCTTCACGAAGTACTTCACGCAGTAGCTGTTGCCGCTGACGGCCGTGAAGCCGGTGATAACGCCGTCGGAGGACACGGGATACGCCGTGCCGCTGTTCTGCTCGACCGTCGCCTTGTCCGAGCCGGAGCTCGTCAGAATGTAGGCAACCGCGCCGTTGGAGCCGCCGAGCGGAGCCACCGCGTTGTTGATGGTCAGATTGGCGCCCGTCGCGGTAACAACGGTGCTGGTCTCCACAACGCCGTTGGCGGCAAGGTCGCTGCCGATGGTGATCGCCATGTTGTTGAGCGCGCTGTCCGCCGTCTTCGCCGTGATAGCAAGGCGGGCCGTGTCGGGGATAGACATGACGAGCATGTTGCCGGGGCCGCCTTCCACGTCGCCGCTATTCATGCTGCCGTTCAGGCCGAAATCGGTGACGTACTTGGAAAAGCCAACGAGGTTGTCGGTAGCGGGGTCAAAGAACTCCGCATACACAATGCCCTTGGTGAACATATAGTCGGGCTTAAACGTGTAGTTCATAATCGAAAGTCACTCCTTTGTAGTGTCAGCAAGAAGCCCTTTAGCTCCCGCGTCGAGATCGTCGATGGTCTTCATGGCGCCCGGCAGACTGACCTTTCGGGCGTATTTCCACGTCGGGAAGGGATTGCCCTTGGGAAAGGTCACGAAACCGGACATGGAAGCCGTGGTATAGACCTGATATCCAAGCGTTCGGTCGATGGCCTCCTGCGTTTTCTGAAAGTCTCGGATCGTCCAGCCCCACACGGAGGCCGGATCGGTGTGCGCGTTGATCGCCACGGAATAGACGAGCGCGTCAAAGTCCAGCACAAGATCGCTTTCCTGCTGCGCGGCAGTATACTGCAGCGCGGCAACGAGCTCCGGGTTATAATTCTCATCCGGTATCTCATAGCAGTTCTGTGCCGCAATAATACGCCGCACCTCGTCCATCTGCGGCATGCTGAGGCAAAACTCGCCCTGGATGAAAATCGCGTCAAGCACGCCGTTCCGCGTCTGAAACTGGATGGGCAGCATCGCTTCCCCGGTCCTGCGGTCGGAAAACGTCTCGAGCCGCAGCGCTTTTACAAGCACTGCCATAGCCAAATAGAAGAAATTTCCGGCTATGTTCTGCTCCTGCGCGGTTTTATCCAGTTCGTACAGGCACGCGCACCACGAAAGCCGCGCCAGCTTCGGTGGCAGGGAGCTTTGCATCAGCTCAAAGGCGATCCGCGCATTATGGTACAGGGCATAATCGCGCACCGTCAGCGGCCAGAACTCCAGCCCCGCATATTCCACCGGTCGATTCTCGCGTATGGCTTCCGCGTATTTATCTTCGATGCTCATAAAAACTCCTTTGCATCGTCCATAACATTGTCATTCGGCAAACGCCGGGTGTTCGTCCGTGCCGTACCAGTCCACATACTGGTAGAGCTTGTAACCGAGATTGGCGCGTTCATCGTCCACCTTGGTCACGCGGCTCATGAACAGCGGTCCAACGCCGCCGACGTTGACTCCCTCTGTCGCCTCCATAATGGCCTGAAGCATCGCGTAGGAGCGGGAGTTTCCCGGCGTTCCGAGATTTGCTTCCTGTGCGTAGTTGGTCATGATGGTGTATATAACCGTCTGTCGGTACACCGCGCGGTTCCGTTCCCGTATCGTCGTGATTTCTCCCAGCGCAATGCGAAGGATGGACTGCGCGTTGTACTGCGACTGGCGCGTAAGATCCTGCGCAAACACGCGGTAGCCGCGCTTTTCATCCGGCGGATTGGCCGGAAGCTCCGGGTCGAACAGTATCGTGCGTATCTGCTCTCCCGTGGGAAGCGGCTGGGAGAGCGGCCTTTCGCCGTCCCAGTAGAGCAGCTTCTTCAGCCGAGCCCGAGGGTACCGGTTATCGCTCGGCGGCGTGTAACCGGGGCTCTCCATGTCCATGAGGTACCGCGACAGAAGATATGGCAGCGTTTCCGCTCCCGCCATGGAGTTTGACGCCAAGACCTTCCAAAACGGGTAGTACGGGGAGTCCGTCGTCGGTTGAACGTTCACCCAGTCATTCTGCTTCATGGGCATCCCCGCCGTTCTTCGCGGCTTCGCGGATCTCGCCGACCGCAGTTTTTATCATGTCCGGCGTGACCTCGCAGAGAACCGCCGCCGCACGATGCAGCGCATCGTTCCGTGCTTCCAGCTCATCGCGGATAGCGCCGAAGATCATGCCTTCAAAGGCTTTATAGTCATAAAGAAGGTCGTATACCGTGTTGGAAACCTTCTTTGTTTTGTCCTTTTTCAAGCGTTCCAGCTGATTGATGACGTGAGATCCAGCCCAATCGTCATACTCCGAAAGCTGCATGAGCAGTCTCACATCCTGCTCTTCGCCGCTCTCTCCGAGCTTTACCCGCTGAATCCGGTAATCTCGGTGCAGATACATTTCCGCCAGAATGCCCATGAGGAACATCTGTCGGAGTTTACGGTTCTCTCGATATACGGTCGCACCGTTTTCCCCATCCGCCGGTTCAACGCAGAACGCAGCAACGATGCGGGCGATTCGGTCCTTTGACTCTATGGGAATATAGGTGCTCGCGTTCGCAAGATCCGCTTCGGTAATCGTGATGACAGCCATGCATAACACTCCTTTTCGGCTGGTCTTTTTTACTTGCGGTTTCCGCTTTTGCGTTTGGCCGCAGTCTTCACCGCCGGAGCGGTGGAATCTTCTTTGCGCTTCATGCACTCTCCCCAGTCGGGAGAAAGCTTGTGGCAGTTCTTTGCCGGGCAGAACTCTTGGCAGGAGCAGAGCGCGTGGAAATAGCTTGCCCTATCGCCGAACACGGGCGGCGTCTCCCTGCGGCATAAGATATGTTCGTTGGGCGGGTCAAGATAGGCATATTTGCAATCCATAACTGATATCCTCCGTTGGTCATGTGGTAAGCGCTGTCTGAGCCGTCACGCTGTATTCTCCGCAGACCGCTGTAATGACCAGCGGGTCGAACGCCGCGGCATACCCGGTGATCTTCCAGATGTTTTCTCCTGCGCTCTCGATGGAATAAGCGCTTTCCGGCGCACCGGAAACGACGATCTCCACAGCCTCATCCGTTGCCGCTCCGTTCCGGAAGAACGCGGCGGAAAATGTAACGGAATCGAACGCCCGCAATGTCGCCGGCGGCGGCGTGGTAAATGCCGTGAACGCATTCCCGCTCTTTGCCGCGGTAATGGTCACGTCCGCGCTGACTTCCTGGTTCTGCGCCAGACATACCGTAATAACAGCGCTTCCGGCTCTCACTGCCGTCACAAGGCCGCTATCGTCCACGGTCAGCACGTTTTCATTGCTGCTGTAGAAGAGATACCGGATAGGATGTTCGTCCGTAGAAACGACTACAGCGCCGTTCCGGATGCTCTGCACCGCAACCGTCTGTGTCGTCCCGACAGGCATTTCCTCTGCTGCCGTCAGCACGGGCTCCCACGAGAACGAGCCGTAGTCCGCGCACTGCTTTTCAATGCTGTCTTGCGGCAGCGGCTCGTTTCGCTCCACGGTGAACGTCAGAAGGTGAACGCTGTCCGCATCATCCGTAAACTCTCTCGTAAAATCGTTCAGACCACGGATGGCATAGGCGCTCTTCCCCATCACGAACCGAGTATTTTCGGTGAACTCGCTGCTGACCTTGTTTCTCTGGCAGATACAGGCGATATAGTTCTTGGCAATAATGCTGTCTTCTGTCACCTGATTTGCGTTGCCGAGCGTGCTGATCTTGGCAAAACTCATCGGCACGCTGACAATATTGCCGTAGTAATCCAGCCGGTTGATAACTGCGTTGCAGCGGCGAACAATGGCGTGCGCGTAGGCGTTGCCAATGTTTTTCGGCTTGAACACGATCCATGTATTCCCGCCGTACTTCATGTAAGCCCCCTGCGGTATGTGCGAAATTCCCGAAGGAGCAATGATGTATACCCGGTGCCAGTCGTCCGGCATCGTCTCGCCCATGCTGCTCTGCGACGTGGCAGAGGAGCGGATGCGGACAGGGGTGTAGTCGTACCAGTCCGGCGCGGAAAGGCCCTGACACACCGCGTCAAAGCAGTTGGAGGCAAGCGCGCCGTAAGCGGCGGCATAAGCCGTCGTGTCTGTACCGAAATACTGCTGGTTGAGCCCCTTGTTGAACTTGGATGCGACACCGGAGGCGGGGCTTGGGGCGTTTCCCAGCATGGCGGCGTTTTTTGCCATGCGCTCAAGATTTGCCATGCTGTAAAGCCCTCCTCACAGGTTGTAGTTTTTAACGGTGTTGAGATACGCCACGTTGGTTTCGTACTCGCGCATTTTCCCGTAGAGCTGTTCGGCAACGAGCCGCTGGCGGCCGGAGTTGGCGTTCGTCTGGCTCGCCTCGCTGATCGTCGTGAAAGACCCGTCGCGGATCTTGCTTTTTCGCTCGATCGCGTCGTTGTCGAATCTCTGTTCCCAGACGAAATAAACAGCGAACGCAAGAATAGATATTTCCGTTGCGTTCAGTTCGTCGCGGAAACTTCCGGATTTATAAAAATCCATCGTGATTTCCGTCCCCGCCGCAATACCCTGCCCGATTGTTACAATGCCCGTCGCGCTGTCGTAGGTGACAGGAAGCGGGCTATACTGCGGGTCTCCGTAAGCATCTTGGGAGACGACCCCGGCAGATACGATGTCATACCCTGTCAATCCGGTATCGATTGCGGTGGTGCCGGTGGTGGTTTCCTCTGCGGTGTAAACGCCGTCCGTAAACTCCGGCGGCGTATTTTGCGCAAGCCGCACGACCATTTCTGCCGGTCGGTTGAACAGCGGGATAGCCTCGCGCATATACGAAAGCATACGATTGTAGAAGACCGGGAGGCGGTTGCGCATATCCCAAACCAGCGAGATATCGTTTTGTATGTAGGTCATGGCCTGCGTTTCGATTGTTTCCCATGCGGTTCCCATGGCACTGCCTCCCGTAATGATTCATTCCTCGCCCTTGATCTTGCGAAGCCACGCTTCGCCGGCGTCCTGTATGATCGCGTTCAGGTCCTGATTTGCGCCGAGAATCAGTTTAATAGCGGCGTCGCTCATCTTGGACTTGGTAATTTCCAGAAGTTTCTGGTTCAAAAGTGCAATCTGCTCGTCGCTGAGCTTCCCATCCGGTGCTGCGGCCTTCCAGCCGTCAACCAGCGTCTGCTGCAGGGCGGAAACCGTCTGCTGCGCCATTGCGGTAGCTTCGGTCACGGCAGCGGACAGGGACTGGAACTTCTGCGTTTTGGCAAGCCTCGTAGCCGCCCAGGTTCCGGCGAGGCTGAGCAGAATAAGCACTGCCCGCGTCACAATCTGCAGAACGGATTCAACAAGAATTTCCTGCATGTCAAAATCACTCCTTTGTCGTTGAATGTGTAGCTTTCAAAGGAAGTTTTCGTACCTTATACATAAGGTCATCGAAAAAGCCGTTGCCGTTCAGCGCGTCGTGATACACCTTGTGCATCCGCTTGAGGTCTTCGTAGTCGCTGCTCAGAATGCTTCCCTCTTCGACGTAGATGAGACACAGCTCCTTGATCTTGGCCCCGAGAACTTCCCGGAGAGCCGCCATCATGTTCGCCTGAGAGGCTTTCTGCGCGTCCATGTCCTGTTGCAGCTTGCGTATATCCTCGCTCTGCGCGGCGTTTACGTCGTGCTTTTCCTCTTCCCGATCTTCTTTCTGTGCTTTACGGTTTCTTCGCTGTTCTGCCAGACGGAAGATGCCGTTTATGAAAGCAGCGCCGGCCGCGCCGCCGAGAACTCCCACAATGAGATCGTCTGTCATAGCAATTCCTCCAACTTGTGCGGAGAGCGGCGCGCCGTCTCCGGGGATCACACAGCCCGGCTGTTGAGCTCCTGAATGATGGGAGCAAAGAGTCTCTTGCCGTCAAGCTCTTTGGCGGCTTCGTTCAGCTTTTCCACGCGGCTTCTGTCCACCCGATTATCCCCGCTCTCGAATGCGGAAAGGAAGCGGCGGGCAACAAGCTCGCGGTGCTGCGGGCAAAGCTGACGGAATTTGTTGACCGCCTCAGCCTCACTCAGGCTGAAGAACCAGTCAAACATGCCCTCGTTGCGCACGACCTCGCCTTCGGCGTAATCGCAGTGGTACTGCGCTCTCTGCTCGTCGGTCAGACCGTCCAGAACAATGAACTTGCGCTTTTCCAGCAGATCCATGTGGAACGGCGTCATAAACTCGCCCTCGAACTCTTCGAGCGTCACGCTGAACACACGACCGGAACCGTTGATAAATCTGCCTTTGAAAATGGGGATCTGGTTGCCGGGGATGCAGGTGTCCACATACAGGATCTTCACCATCTGTGCCTGCGGCGTAACGAACTGAACGATAGGCTGCGCGGCAGCCGCCTCTTTGCGCATTTCCTCTTCGGATGCTGCAATGGCGTCCGGAATGGCCGTTTCAGCCGCTTTGCGCGCTTCAGCGCGTGCTTTCTTTTCTGCCTCTGTCAAAGGGGTACGTCCCATCATAAATTCCTCCTTCTGGACGTTTTAAGAATGCGAGGGGCGGGCTTCCGCCCCTCGCTGCCGAAATCAGACAACAGAGCTGATGATACCGATGCGGGAGGCAAAGGCCGGCGCGATATCGAGGGAAGCGAACTGCTCGACCTCGATGTTGCCGGTGGCGATCACGTCGTCGCCCGGGGTCAGATTGAGCATGCCCTGACCGCCTTCCTCGAAGCAGCAGATCATCGGGGCGTAGCGCTCCGTAGCGCGAGCCGCAAGAACGATCATGTTGCTGGGGAATACGTCGTCCATCGTGGTGTTGATGGTATCCGGCGTGGAGGTCGGGGTGATCTCGTAGAGCATCGTGCCGTCATGGCTCGTGATGTAGCCGTTGCGGAAGTACTCATTGCCGAGCTGCATCATGATCGCGCTGGCAAGACCGGCGTTGTCGGGCAGCACCTTGCGCAGAGCAAGGAAGTTTCCGTAGCCGATGATGTCGGTGCGGCGGACGCGGTTGGCCTTCGCCACGTTCTGCACGATCGTTGCCCAGTTCTGATCGGTGTATCCGGTCGCGGTCAGAGCCGCAGGAACATAGTTGGTGTCGGCGGCGGCCTTGGTAAAGGCATCGGTGAAGATGCGCATAATCATGGCGCCGTAGCCGCCGGCGAGAGCCGCCAGCGTGTCCACCATATTCAGGCCGTTGCCGACCATCTGGTAGTAGTTGATGCGGCCGCGGCAAGCGCGCGGCTTCGGGTTCAGCGCGATGGTCTTGTGGTAGAGCTGGTCTTCCGGCACGGAGCGCAGGGAGGTCCAAGTGGTGTCATACCACTGGAAGACCGCGTTGGAGGTGATCCCCGCCGTGTAAGTCTGACCCTTGGGCGTGGTGACGGTGCTCACCATATCGCCGACGAGCTCGTTGACAACGTAGGGCGTGGTGGTGTACAGCACGTCGTTCATGACGGAGCTCATAAGCTGCAGATACATGGGGTTGGCCGCAAGGCGCGGATCGGTAAAGGTCGCCTTCTCGTCACGGCTGGTGCGCGTGCCGTTGAAGTCGTTGACCTTCTTGGCGCAGAAGTGGAGAACATCGTCCGTCCACTTGCGGGCGTACTTCTCGTAATCCGACGCGCTCTTGAAAGAGCTGCCGAAATCGACGGTCGGGCGCTGCGCCTTGGACAGGGCCTTGTTCTTCGCCATACCGACGGATTCAAGAACCAGCGCCTGCCCTTCCATGACAAGCTGTTCTCTTGCGTCAGAACTCACCTTGCTGCTGTTCAGCAGGGCGAGACCGGAATTAAGTTTCAGAGACTCCATTTCTCGTTATCCCCCTCTCTCAAATGTTGCGGCAAAGGACGTTGTAACGGTTGAAAGGAACCGTGTTGCCCTCGGTGAACTTGTCAATGCCGAGAGCCGCGTCCAGCTCGAAATAGATGCCGCTGCCGGCCGCGGGGGCGGCGTTGGTGCCGACCAGCAGGCCGTTGGTAATGGTCGCGTACTTGTTGGTCTCGGACATCACCGTCGAGAAGTTGCCGTCGCCGAAGGCATAGGTCTCGCCGGGGATAGCCTTGGTGTAGGTCGCCAGGCGGCCGGCCGGAGCGCCAAGCCCGAGGGTGTTGATACCCTCAGCATAAAGCTGCGTGCCGATCACGCCGCGCTGCACATCGCCGGGGTTGCAGATGTAAATATCGCCCTTGCCGTCGGCGGCAAGAGTCATCTTGTATCCGCCGTTCGGCAGATGATCGCCCTTGACGCAGAACATGCCGGCGCTGCAATCCGCAGGCGTCCAGGTCGTGCTAACCATAGCGCCGAACTCACCGGCAACGTTCTGAAGATCGTTGTGGCGGTTGTTCCACATACGGGGCTGAAAAGCGGTTTTAGCCGTGAAACTCATTTTTCATTCACTCCTTTTCTCGTGTCAGATACCGGCCCGCATCTTCTCGCCGATAGTGTGCGGTTCCTCGGTCTTGCTGTTCGGCTTCATGCCCCACTGGAAGTAGGTCTTGTCAGCCTTGCGGTCTTCCGCGTCCATGCGCATCTGCTCGTCCATGCAGATACCCTTGACGGCGGCGCGGATCGCCTTGTCACCCGTCCAGTTGCCGTCGGCATCTTCGGTCTCGGTGAACTCGTTGTTGTTGATCTTCTCCATGAGATCCTTGCAGAGTTCATCGCTGAAGCGGCGGTCCTCGGGACGGTTCTGGTTGATGCGGGCGAGCTCGTCGCTGCAAGCGCTCTTAGCCGCTTCCAGACGGCGGGACTTCTCGCGGTTAACGGCGGTGGAAAGAGACTTCTCCACGGCTTCCAGCCGCTCTTTCGTTTCTTTCAGCTCTTTCTCCGCCGCATTGCAGCGACTCATGGCAACGGTCAGAGCAGACTCAAAATCCGTCTGCACAGTGTCGTCGCCGGCAGAGAAAGTAACGATGGCAGACGCCTGGCGGATCCGCTCGGGGATCACACTGCCCATGTCGCTGTCCTCGGAAACATAAAGGTGCGGGTCGCCGCTCTCGTTGAGCAGTGCGAGCACCTTGGTATCCTCAGAAGCGCCGATGCAGGTGAAGCCGTTGAACTTCGCCGTCAGATCATCCAGACGCTTTTTGGAAAGCATATTTACTCTCACTCCTTGTTTCTCAGGTTTATTGATTCCGTGCGGGGCGTCATCCAGCGACGCAGCTTTCAGAATTTCCCGTCTTTCGCTGCTCGCTCTCATTGCGGCAAGCGCTTGGATGTTCGCGCCCGGCACGGCGGGGCGTACTCCATTGCCGAGAATGGTGATACCGAGAATCAGATATTCTTCCTCGACATCCACACCGTTTTCGCGGTGTTCCTTCGTCACAAGGGTCTCTACAGACACGTCAAGGCCGCCGCCCTGTCCGGCGATCTTGTCAACAAGCTCCTTGCTGTACCATGCCCACAGATAACCCGTAACAACTACCCAGTCGGTGCCGCCGTCCCGCTCAATGCGGCGTGGCGCGTTCTTCGGCACCCATCCAACGATCCGTTCCGCGTCCGGCGCGGTGAACGAAACGTATTCTTTCCCAGTGGCGGGGTCTACTTTTGTGTCGTAATTATGCCCGTCTCCGATCGTCCCGTCCTGCAGATATGCCGTCAGTAGCGGGATATCCTCAAATTCGCTCAGATGCGAATCGAGATTGATGTATTTCCAACCGTTCCGGTTGACCTCGTTGTTCAGCGCCCAAACTTCCACGCGGAACAGTTTCCGGTTTACTGCCTCAAGGATTTTCAGCTTGCCGGAAAAGCTCAGGTTCTTCCCGTCGTCGCCGTTCGGTTTGTATCGATTTTTTGCCATGCGGTTTTTCCTCCCGCTTACTGCTTCTGCGGCGCTTTCAGGATGTTCACGAACCAACTGTCGTAAGAGGTCGTGCTGCCGTCGCCGTTTTCTGCCATGGTTTTTGCTTCTACGAGCCACTGCCGATCCTGAAAGTTTTCCATCTGTACGTTTTCGGCATAGCGTGCCAGCGGCTCATAATTTGCCGTATCGCAGACTTCCACGATGCGGGACAGCGCATCATTTACTTCATCGAGAAGACCGATGCACATGTCGAACGTACCGGAGAGCCCCGGATACTCCATATCGAGCTCCGGAATGGGCGGATAGCTCAGCGGCAGTCCCAGCTTTGCCATAATGTCCTTCAGCTCGTCGATGTACTCCGGCTGTTTGTGCTCCAGCGCGTGGATGGCCGCCGTAACGCCGGCGTAGCCCTGATACCACGTCTGCTCTTTGAGCGCAGCAAACCACCACATCGCCTTGCCCATTGCCGCCATAGCGCGGCGCATCGGCTCATAGAGCCCCGCATACCGTTCATTCCGGTATGCCCCTCTGAACTCTCGCATCTCGCTCACCTCACTCCAAAGCGCGCCTCAGCTCATCAAGGAGCCGTGCGTCGATTTTCACTTTCTCCGTGACTTCCCCGTTGATGGAGCCGTCTTCCGCCGGTCGCCCGCCCGGGTTCAGGTCTTTTTTTGCCTGCGGCGGCAGCCCTGACGTGTCCTGCTTGGCGCTGTAGGACGTGACAAGCGGTTTGCGCTTATCAAGGATCCCGCTCTCCGAAACGAAATCGGAGATCGCCATGTCATCCAGCAGCGAATGCCCCATCAGCGCGTCATATTTCAGCGTTTCCGGAAGAATGCCGAGCGTCGCCCCCTGTCGGGCGCTCTCGATCTCTTCTTTCCGCGAGAAGATGTCGCCGAACATGCGGAACTTGAACGGGCATTTGAACCGCTGCTGCTCAAAGATCCAGTTCATCATCCGCTCGATTGCCCAGTAGATGAGCATCGGATACCGCGCCTGGATCTGCGCGGAGAGCTGTGCCACGCCGACCTTCGGGTCGTTCGTCGTAGGAATAAGCGCCGTAAGACCGGCTTTCAGAATCTGGTCGTTGAGCGCCGTGGATGTGATATTCGTGTTGGAAACCGTGTCCGAAAGCGTCTGCAGCTTCAAATCATCCGCCGGTGCGAGATACAGCCCGATGCCGGACGTATTGGTCGCCTGAAGCATCTGGTACCAATACGCCTCGAAGAGCCGTCTCGTCTTTTCCGATACGCGAACTGGGTCGGCATTGGAAGACCCTTTCGGGTCGTAAGTCTCCAAGCTGCCGGTCAGAACGCTCGTCAGCGGGTTCAGGATGACTTCCATCTGCGCCGCTTCGTAGTTCGGTATCTGCGTCAAGGACACCATCATGCCGGTCGTCGGCGGCGCCATGAGCGCGTTTCGGTCTACGATCTCAAACGAGAAGACCTTATCGGCGGGGAGAATGACCCAGTAGAACCACTTATTTCCGGCATACTGCCATTCCGGCGCACCGGGCAGTTCGTTCATTTTCGCGGTTTCAAATTTGTTCGTGTCGATTCGGTAATTCTGAGACCGGCGCTCCTGCGAAGAGTACACATATTTGCCTTCCGGCTGCACCACGGAGTAGAACGACTGCATATAAGGTCGGAACAGATCGCCGAACTGCCGCCAGTCGTTTCCCGGCTGCACGAAGTACATCAGGTTGAATGCGATCGTGTACTTTCCCGGTCCGTTGTTCCAACCGACGATTTTGATGTAATCTTCCGGGAGCTGCTGGAGAAAGGCGTAATTCACCTTCCCGTGGCTCTTGTCCATGGAAATGCGCGGCGTGTAAAACACCTTGCCGTACTGTGCGCACAGACCCACGATCTCATGGGCTTTCGCCTTGATATTCATGGTTTCCGCGAGCTTTATCGCCATGGCATACTCGCGCAGTTGCGTCGCCTTGTCCGGCTTTTCCGGCGTATATCCCGGATATACATACCAGTCGTAGGTCAATACGTCCTGATATGTCTGGAGAATCAGGTCATAGGTCTTGGTGCTGGACGCAAGCGCGGCGGACACCTGGCGGAGCGCCTGTTCGTTCCCCTCCGGAGCCGCCACCATCTGCTCGATGTCGTCTTTGCTGAAATTGGCGGGCAGCGAATTGACGCTTTTGACGCGCTTGTTCTGGATATATGGCCAGTTGAGCATATACCCCATGCCGCCCGCGCCCATAAATGCCTGATACACGCTGTCCATCGGCAGAGCCTGGTATTCCTGCCCGAGAGACGCCATATATCGCGCGAAATAGTCCTGCGGCATTTCCTGTGCAGTTTTGTTATTCGTCTCTTGCGGCATTGGCTATCTCCTTCGCCTGCTCTTTCAGCAGCTCCTCAAAGCGTGAAAAGAACGCCTTCTGCTGCTCAATGAGCTGCGCGTGATATTTCTTTTCCTGCTCCTGCCGGATTCGGTTGGACATTTCAAAGATCCACTCCCAATCATCCGCGCCGAGCAGGCGCAGGTCGTCTTCTCCCACTTCCATAGCGCCCTCCGGCGCCTCCTCCGCGATCACAAGGCAGTGGTCCCGATTGGCAAATGCCATATCGTACTGCGCGAGCCGGTCAATATTCTCATTGGTCGGGAGCATACAGTATAGGGCGTAATGCTCAATCGTCATGGGCGCATGCACATCCTTCCGAGCCGGTGTATGGCTCGCGGCTTAACCTGTATTGTGGTGGAGAGCCGGTCGGCCTGCATCGCGTCGTAAGCGTCTGCATAGTCGTTTTTCCGGCGGTTCAGAAAATAGAGCTCTTCTTTTTCCATGCGCTGCGCAAACCGCGCCGCGTACAGTGTTGCAGACCACATATCTTTTGGGATTCGTTCCACAATGGGGGCTTCGATGTAGCCTGTGGAAACATATTTTTTCCGAAGGTTTGCCACTTGCCGGCAAAGCTCGCGGGTCTTGAGATATGGGAACTGGATCTTGGCGTTTTCCAGATCGTCTTTTATCCCGTGCTTCAGCTTGTAGGCCGTCATTCCCTCGTCGAGATTGGCGGTAAGCAGTTGGAAGTTCCCGTTTTCAAACTCGCGCTCGATGTAATCCAGCATTTCGCTGTTCGGGTCTCGTCCGGAGTTTCCGGTAGCCTGTATCGGGTAGATACACGGAACCGCTCCTTCGCGCTCCAGCGCGTTGTACGGTTCCTCATGCGTTGTGGTGCAAAGCGGCGGCAGGCCGTCGCCCAGATCCTCGTGGAGGGCTTCTACGACGCTCTGGCCATACTGCCGTGCGTCGATAACAACGTAGGTCGCAAGTCCGCCGTCCATGCTGTAATCCGCCCAGCGGCGCTTGATGATGGCTGCGTGGGCTTTCGCCGTTTTCGGCGGCGCCATGTCCATAACGTAAACAAGCTGCTTACGGTAGTGGTCCCATTTGCCCGTGTCGAAATGCCTGGTGCATTTGATGACCGACATAGCCGTCAGAGCGTTGCCGGAGGCGTCGCGGGAAGAAACGTCGTAGCCGATGATATACATTGCATCCGGTTCGCCCGAGTGCTTGTCCTCCATGACCTTGACCTTCCGGGACGCCGCAAGAACGCTGTCTTTGATAATGGGGTTCTCCGAAGCGCCCGTGCAGTGCGTTTCGCACTCTCGCATGAACTGCTCGGAGCTGAGTTTCTTCCGCAGCATGTTGTAGTAGTTGAACGACTTCATTCGGCAGAGCACGGGGACTTGCCACGGAATGAACAGCGCGTAAGCGCTTTTCCCGTCCATCATGCTTCGGCGCATATCCTCGCACGCCATAAAGGCTTCGTTCTCTTTGCGGCTTGCAGAGGTGATGTAGTGGATCTGGTTATCTATGTGCGTCGGGTCCGGAGCGCCGTTCACCATGTACTGCAGTCGGTTCGTGCCAAGTACAATCTGGTTGAAGTCGGTGAAGTTGAACGGGTTCTTGTCTTCCTGTCCGGCCTCTTCGGCGACAACGCCGGAGGTGTCGATGCCTCGCGGGATGTCCATAATGAACTTGGAGCCGGCGGGCGTTGTAAGGCGGAATGTTGCCTTCGCGTCGTTGCTCCGTATCCAGTGCGCCGCCAGAAGCGGGTAATTCCGTTCATAGCTGGCAAACGCCTTGGATGCCAGCGGCGCCGCCTGTACGCTTACCGGAGCGTAGTATCCGGTGATCTCTCCCGGCCACAGAATGCCCTTGTTGCATTTGTCAGAGATAATGCAGGAGGTTTTGCCGTAGCCTCGGCTCGCATAAGTGAAAGTCTCGGTATATCGCGCCATATATCGCTTGGTAACTCGCCCCATAAGCGAATTTGTGTAATCCGGTCTGTCGGAAACGCAAATATCCTCCATGATGTCGGGATACCAGCGAAAAAACGAAATCAGAAGCGCCCACTCTTTGGTTGCGAACTGTGAGTAATCAACGCCAGCGCGCGTAGGCTTCCGAACAAATCCCCCCGCGCGTCGGCTTTGTGTGTAATCCTGTCTGGACATCAGATGTTATCCTTTTGCGGCATATCCAGAGGCACGATGCCGAGATCCCGGTATATTTGCTGCCCCTTTTCGTCGTTTTCCGCGGCGAACTCGCCCAGCGGGTCCTGGATAGCGTAGGCATCCGGCAGACGGTCAACCTCTTCCTGCCCCTCATTCCATGCGGTGCAGTTTCGGATGGCAAGAAGCATCTGGTCGGCGGCATCGCGCCAATAAGGATACGGCGCGTGAAATGTCTTTGTGGCAAGCTCTTTGCAAAGCTCGTCGTAATCCATGATGTGAAGCCCGGCTCTCTCGACAGCCTGCACAATGTCGTCCAGTCTCACGCGGTCCTGCGGAAGCTCGTCTTTTTTCCGAAGCTGTTCGCCCTCTTTTTCCGCCTTGATGAGATCGCCGATCTTTTTGGCGCTGTCGTAGTCCTGCTTGTCAAAGCAGCGTTCCTGCACCAGCGTCCACTTGCAAATGCGGACGATAGCCGCCTCCGCCTGCTCCGATACATAGGCTCGGTCTGCCGTCAGCGCATCATAGTTTTTGTCCATAGCCTCGTAATCGGCTTGTGTGTAGGGCTCTTCGGTCGGCCCGTCCCCCCAGCGGTCTTTCCGCTGGCGTTCCAAGGAGCGGTAATCTTCGGCAGAAAGCATGTCATCGGAAACCTGAAGCGTCATCTTTTCGCCGTCAAAGGCTTTCCGAATGTCCGTTATGCCGTCCGCGGCTGCGGTTTCTGTGTGTCCGGCGCGCTGCCATGCGCGAAGCGCCAGCAAATACCCTCTCCATGTCCCGCATCTTCCCTTGGCAAATTTCCCTGCGTCCGCCGCTACCTCCGGCAAGTAGGGAACGTTGAAAAACAAACAGGCGAGGAAAACAGCCATCTTGTACCCAACGCCCGGCAAGGCGACCAGATACGAGTAGATTTTCTGTTGGCACCGCTCACAGAACGGGAGCGGCGTATCCGGCCGCACTCTTCCCGGCATTGTCTGCGTCGGAGCGAACTCTTCTCCGCATATCGCGCACCTCGCCGTGTTCGCCGTTTGCACGCGCTTCTCCCCTTTCGTTTTTCGCTAATGAAAGTAATATGCGGCAGCCCCTGTTATATAAACAAAAAGCTGCCGCGATTTATAAATTTTTTCTTTTTTTCGCGCGGTTTATGTCTCACGGATGGCAATCCCGTAAAAATACCGCATGAGCTTGCGTTTCAGCCGGTACACATCGGTGCGAAAGCCCTTAGAATCCTCGACGATCTCCACGCCGTTTTCCGTGTAAACGAAGTCCGCTATGTAAGCCGCTTCTTTTTCGAGCACCTTACCGGGCGTAATCCCGCCCTTTGGCCCGATCACATCCGGCTCCCGCTGCGTCGGGACAAGGACGAACTTCACCTGCGTCCGCAGATTGGAGATTTCGCCGCGCTGCTCCATAGCGTAAAGTTCTGCCCAACGGCGAGCCTCTTTTTTGCTTGCGAACCGTATACCGCCGATAACACACGGCTCGGCGTGGTATTTCCCGCCTTTGCTTTTGGGTTTCGGAGCGGATGCGGCTTTTTTCGCCGCATTCCGCGCCATTTGCGCCTCGTATAGGCTTTTCATCCCCCGCGGCATATCTTCCGGCGTCTCAAACGAAAGGCTGCTCATCCCACCACCTGCTCAAACGGTGTCGGTTCATGCGCCTCCGAAAATCCGCCGCCGTCTGATCTGTCCAGAATCCGTGCGTTCCATCCCACAAAGTCCATGGAAATAGACCCCACCATGCCGTGGCGGTTTTTGGCCACGATAAACTCCATTTCCTGACTCTCCCAAGGCTGCGGTCTTCTGTCGGGTTCCCAGTAAAGCGCCGGCCGGTGGAGAAATATCACGGCATCGCTGTCCTCTTCGATGGCGCCGGAGTTGCGCAAATCGGAAAGGTTCGGTTTTTTGTCCTGCCGATTCTCATTTTGCCGGTTGAGCTGACAAAGCGACAGGATAGGGATCTGCAGAGATTGCGCCAGCCGTTTCAGCCGGTGTGACGTTTCCGTCGTTTGCTCGTACAGAGACCCGGATATGCTTGGGCGGATAAGTCCCATGTGATCTATGACGAGAAGCCCCACATCCCCCATGGAGCGGACGTGAGCTTCAATGTCATCCATCGACGCCGGACGGTCGTTAATGACGAGATTTCTTTGCTGCAGCACGCTCATGGCCCGCGTTATGTCTGTCCAGTACTGCTTCTGCGTCGTGGAGATCCCGCGCATGATGTCTCCGTAGTTCAGCCCTGTCATTCGTGCAACACGGCGAGCCCATAGCTGGTTTCGGCTCATTTCAAGACTTTCGTAGACGACTTTTTTGCCGGTCGCGGCAACGTTGTCCGCAATGGCGAAGCCAACGACAGTCTTACCAACGCCGGGACGTGCCGCCAAAGTGATAACGCCGGATTCAACCAAGCCGCCGCCGAGGATCGCATCGAGACTGGCGAGACCGGTAGGTGAAAAGAGAGACTTCTTCCCTTCCGCTACGTCGGAGATCAACTGCAGGAAGCCGGTTGCGTCCTCCGCCGGTGCCGGAAGTGTCCGCCGCTGCCCAGCAACCAGCTGCTGCAGCTCGGCAATGGCATCCGTCGGCGCAAGTGTTCCGCTCATCATCTTGCCGCCGATCACTTCGGACGCGCGCTCCATCGCCCGTGAGTGGATGATCTCCGCAAGCTTGGCAACGTTCGCCGTTGTGACGTACAGCCGCATCGCCGCTCGCATCGTCTCCGACGAGATCTCTGTGCCGTCCGCTCTGGCTCGCTCCTGGATTGTCACAGCGTCTACGGCGGCCTTTTCGTCGAGAAGGGCGCAGGCGGCAGAATACGCCGCCCGAATATGCTCCTGCGCTATGTCCCCGGCTTGCAGGATATCCCTCGCCGTCCCGACCGTCTCGGCAGGGCTGACCAGGATACAGCCGAACAGAGATTCCTCAGCGAGAACCGCATCGTTCATTGTCATGTCGTTCACCACCAGTGATTTTCATCGTGCTCGGGGTCATACCCTGGCAATTTGTAGTAGGGAACGTATTTGCCGCTCCCGGCAGGGTATTCCTGCATATATCCGGGAATCATCCAGTACGGGACGTATTTCCCGCTGTTCTTCGGGTACTCCCGGAGTTCGCTGGTAGAAATGCTGCGCAGTCCTGCGCTGTAGTCCCGCGGAGCAAACTTGGACTTCCGCCACTCGATCTCCGGGTCAGGGCGTTTAACGGATGCGTGTTCGGCTTCCAGCTTCGGCTGCTGCGCCTTGGCGGGAAGTTTGGCGAGCTTATCCCAGATGATGCCCTGGTAGTTGTTTGACTTGCATTCCTCGATAAGGTCTATGACCGCATCGTCGCCGTACTTTTCGGCGTTTTTCTTTGCCTGTGTCAGCAAAGACTTGAAGCCGGTGGGGACGTATTTCTCTTTCCGTTCCGCCTTGTATTCGAGCCAGCCGCGCAGAGCCTCTTTCAAAGGCGATGCGAGGGTGGATTCGTCGAGAATGGGGAGCAAAATAGGGAACATTTCCGTGCCCTTGGGGGCTCTCTTTTTCCCCTTTTCTTTTATATCCCCGTAGGGGATATTTTCTTTTAGGTCTTTTTCTACGGGGTATGTATCACTAAGTTCTTGAGAAATACTGAGTTGGTTGTTATCAGTAGGTCTCAGGACGGAAGTTATCTCTTGAGACTTACCTGGTTGGTTGTTATTACTTGGTTCAAGGGTTCTAACTGAGTTAGTGCAGATATTAGCCCCGCCGGTTTTGGTTGAAAAAGTGTCTCCATTTTGAGACGCTTTTAGAAAAGTGTCTCCGTTTAGAAACGCTTTTTCAGCGAAAAGTGTCTCCATTCCGAGACGCTTCATAAAAGTGTCTCCAATCTGATACACTTTTTTTGCAAAGAATTTGCAGTCGTTTTCTGCTAATCCCAAAACGCTTGGGGCGCTGTCAAGCCATTCCTCACACTCGCTGCGGGCGATTTCAGCAGCAGAAAATTCCTCGTTTTTCAAGAACGAAGCGTCTGAATAATTTGCGGACGGTGCTTCGTCGTAATACAGATAAGTGAAGCTTTCTCCAAGCCGGTAATACGCTCGCTGCCCACGCTTTGAATTGTTTTTTGTAAGATATCCCGCGTCAGAGAGCCTCGCAATACGCTTATACATTTCGGCTTTTGAAATGCGCAAAAACGGGAGGTCTTCACTCATTTGGTCATAGCTGATAGAAAAAAACTCATGTTCCCCAATCACCTTTTTAGGGAATTTGAACCGCAAATCAGCTATCCAACGCAAAAGAAACAGATCGTTCCCATCGATTTTTATTCCGGTTTTTTGCTCAACTTTCATGAGCCCGCTCTGCAAAAACCCGCTAATGACAGCAAGCATAATTTCTCTCGCCCTTTCCTTTTGTTGACCCGTGCCTGGTTTACACCCTATATGGCAAGCAGCGGCGCGTTTTGCAACCGCTGTTAAAACTTTTTGGCGAAGAAGCGCCCTGAAAGAGGGCGCTCTCTTCCTGCCCTGCGCGTCAGTGCATTACGGAAATGAAATCGCAGGTGAGCTGGTAGATATCGGCGTTCTCTTTGTGGCTGCGGTAATCGTCTTTGACGAGATAGCCCGCGCAGAGAACCGTGTCTCCGCGCTCCAGATTCTGCGCGAAATCGGCGACTTCACCCCATGCCGAGCAGTTGATGTAAACACCTTTTCGGCGTCCGCCGTCTTCGCCCGGCAGTGAGTCGTACTGCAGAGAGAAATTGGCAACACGGCGATTGTTGCCCAGCTCTTTGTAAGTTGCGTCCTTGCCCGACACACGGCCCCAGAAGACCGCCGTAGTGCCTTTTACGATGGGTGTCATAGATTATCCCTCCTGCGCGAAAAAGCTCGCTTCTACGTCATCCTGAGCGCCGCCGGTGATCTCTCCGGTATCAGGGTCAACGTCAAGAATCTTGGAAGCGTCGATCGGCGTTGTGGTAGCTGCCACTTCCTCGTAGCCCTGCTCTTCCGCAGAGTACATGCCGCCCAGCTCGGCAGGAAACGCCTCGCGCAGAGCCGCAACCAGGGCGCACTTGCGGATCATAAGGCCGGGGCTCGTCGCCCACTTGCTCGCCGGCTTGCCGTCTTTATACTGGCAGCGCTCCGTAAAGTTGACCGTGGCGGTGATAGGCGCAACATAACCATCCACATACACATCCGCCCAGCCGCCGACAAGCTCTTCGTCGGGAAGGACGATCTCGCCGACACGGTTTTCGAGTTTGCCGTCCTTTGTCAGAACAACAACGCCGGCCTTAGAGCCTTTGTATTTCGGGTTCTTCTGCGCTCGCTTGGTAAACGTCTCCTTGCCGACGATCATGGTGGCCGGCCCGTTGCCGTATTTACATGCGTACACCTCGCGCAGAAACGGATTGAGACCCTGGTAGCGGCAGAGAGACAGAAACATGTACGCTTCTGCGTCCGTCAGGCTGCCGCTGGGGCACAGATACTGCTTTATGATGTCGGTGGAGAGCTGAATCTCGTTGCCGTTGATGTCCTTGTACGTCACAAGAGGCGCGGCTGCGGCAGTCTGCGGTGCAAGCCCCTGCCGGGTAGGCGCAGGGCGATTTGCGGGAGTTGCGGTTTTCATGGAATATCCTCCTTAAATTTTTCGGTATTCGATATGGTTCTGTGTGAAAAACGCCTTAAGCGCGTGCGCCTGTTCCATCGTCACATCGACGGCGAACTCCAAATGATAGAGCTTCGGCTTCGGCGGCTCCTCGTATCCGACGGGAACGACGGGAGGCGGCGCAAAAGCGGCAGGCGGCTCCACAGGCGCGTCTGGCTCATCCTGAGCGACTTTTGGCTCGTCGAAGTGTTCCTGTATTGCCGCCGCCTTGCGTGCCTCTTCGGCGGCTTTGCGGGCTTTCAGCGCGTTTTCCTTCTGGATCGCATCACGGACGTTATGTGTAGCGGCATATTCATCAAGAAGCGCCTCTTCCCATTCGCTGTTCAGAGACCGGATAGTATCCAGATCCTCGCGCACCTGCCGGAGAATGGTGACGATCTCTTCGGCTGCCGCCTTTTCGCTTGCGGACGCATTGCCCCATTTGGGGGATACGATGCTATCCCAAGTCACATAATCCGTAATGCCGACGGCGTTCTCGTCGAACACGGTTTTCAGCCGGGCGAGTTTTTCCTCGCGCTTGGCGTTTTCCATGTTCTTTATCTGAACATCCAGATTTGTGACGCTCTTCTGGCAAAGGTCGTAGAGCTCTTTGCTCTCGCCCTCAAAGGTCATGAATGGCGCAAGCCACGCCTTCTTCACGCTGATCTTCTGCTGGTTTATGCTGTCCGCAACTTTGCGGATGTTTGCCCGGAGCGTTTTGGCTGAGGCGATGCTTTCCTCAGTGACGATCATGCTCTCGTAGGGCGCAAGCTCCTGCGTAAGCCACTCTTTGACCTCTGCGAAGTTGGTGCAGATATGCAGCTCGCTCGCAACAGTCAGCGCGTCGTTTGTGACGCCGTATTCGATCATGTCAGCCATAGCGCGCCTCCGTCAAAACAGCGCGTCCATGTCCGCTTCGGTCATCGGATAAAACTCCGTGACCTCTGTGAGACAATGGAGATATTCCGGATCGATCTCCAATGCGGGAACGTCCGTTCTCGTTACGAGAAGCGGCGAATTTCCGCGCGGCGTCGGAATTGCGACCACGGAGCCGACGCGCACGGGCAGTTCCGTGCGGTAGTAATACTCCTTGCCTCCGAAACCGTTCTTCTTTTTGAACTGGCCTGCGATGTTAATGGCAAATACCCCCAATCATATTTTCAGCACAGCCGGAGGCATCGTCCCCGCCTGTACCCGTTTCCAGAATGCTTCTTCTTTATCCAGAAGCCACGCCATATCGTCGGCGCAGCTTTCTGCCGTGAAATAATAGGTGCGCAGCGAGGAAGAGCCGTCCAGCCCTGTCAGAAGCGCGAAAAGGAACGCGAAAGAATATCCCGTTGCAAGGAACTGGTGGCAAATCTGCGCGTAATAGTGCGTCGGGATCCTGTCGCGCCATTCCGCCCAATCCTCTTTGGAACTGCACTGCGCAGTTTTGATTTCCAAAACGCCGTGTTCGCCGGTTTCGGTAATCAGCTCGCCGTCCAGCGTGGCTGTAAGCCACGGACGCTCCTCCTGATACAGAATGTCGAACGGGTGATATTCCAGCTGGTATTCCGGGTGTTCCGCTAAAAAAAGCCCGCGCAAATGGGGCTCTGCGCGGACGCCAAAGGAAACTGCTGCGTTGCCGGATAAATCTTTCGCTTTTTTTCGGCCGGTTTTTATCTCCCAAAGGCCGAGCGGTGTCTGCCACTTGCTCAGGCCGCACACAGCGGCGGCGTCCGAAGCGCCAAGCCCAACGCGGCCGGCAAGCCAGGTCTCACGATCTTCAAAATGCAAATACTGAAGCATGCTTCCTCCGATTATTCTGTTACATTCTCCTCCTTACGGGAGTTGCACCCGCATCTTCCGTTCTGTCTCGCCTTTTGCGTAACGCGACAAAGAACATCCCGCCCGCTCGAACGGCGTTTTACTGTTAAACTATCGGAGGATATTGGTGCCCTGCCGCCATTCCAGACGGAGCGCCGAAGCGAGCTGCTTCTTACGGGCTGCAGCTTATAGCAAAAAGGGAGAAGGACCCGCACCAAAAGGACGTGAAACCATGCGGCTGGCTGTATAGCGGTTTTAACCTCAGCAGTTCAGGAGGTATACAAAAGAGCCAGCAGGTGAAAGGTAAAAAGCCCTGCCGTAACTCAGAGACGATCTTGGTTGAAGTATTTCTTATCCACCCATGACCGGATGAAGGATTGGCAGTTTCGTACTTTATCGCTGTCTTTCATCGAACCGCGATAGCAGGCGGAGCATGGATCGGATGCACAGGCCGTGCATTTCTGCTGCCGGTGGTTATTGCATGCCCGGCAGCGGCAAAAAGAGCAGTCTTTTCGAGTCATATGTATTCCGTCTTTCTCGGCCGTCCCGGCTTCGCTTTCCCGGCGGTAGCGAGGCAGTTGCAGCATTCGGTGCTCGCATAGGGGCAGTGGTGAAGGCAGAAGTCGATATAATCCGGCTTGTCTTCGTCGGCATATTGGATGGCGAAGCCGCCATTCGGGGCGCGTCTGCGAAGCACCGGGACATGAACATACGTTGCTTTCAGGATGGCAAGCGCAGCCGCTTTTGCCGTCAGATCCGCCAACTCGTAAGTGTTCATCTTATCCGCCTATCCGCTGGGCTTGCGCCAGAGGCTTAGCCACGTCTTCGACGCTGAACTTCCGGCCGCCGCATATCTGATAAAAGGTCACGTCGGCAAGCCACTTTTTGGCAGTGCCATAGCTGACGCCGAGCTCCGCCTGGATCCGTGGGATCGACAGGTATCTCGTTTTGTAACGTTTCGCAAGATTGTTCGCCAAAACCACCTCCTGCGGTGAGTTGGCATAAACGGCGCGTTTCAGTCGCGGCATAAAAGCACCTCCCAGCGTGCGGCTTAGGCGTTTTCCAGAAGCAAGCGGACCTGCTTTTTCGTATCGTCGCTCGCTTTCGGAAGCAGCCGAAGAATGCATTGAAGATCGTTTTCTTTCTTAACGGCGGCTCGTCGGCTCTCTTCAACGCTGTAATACAGATCCTCTACGGAGCAGCCGTACAGCAGTGCCATAGCAGCAGCCCGCTCCGGGCGCGGGCCGTAAAGTCCTTTTTCGTAAGCTGTCAACGCAGACGGCGGAAAACCGCAAATGCGAGAGACGTTCGATATGCTGATGCCGATTTTTTCCCGGCGTTCTCTCAGATCCATCATGGAATCCTCCATACATAATTAAGATTTTCCTTGACAAAAAATCCCTGTGAGATACGATGCAAATAGAAAATCTTCTTTGTTCATAAGGGTTTTCTTTCTTTTGAGTACAGCGAGATTGTATCATATGAATCAATGAAAGTCAATGAATTATCATCGATTTATATGATTTCGTGGTTTTGATAGATCGGAGGTGAGTTTATTGTTTGATTTCAACAGATTTGAAACTCTGCGCGCAGAAAGAGGAGTCTCCAAAGCGTTCATTGCGCAAAAACTTGACCGTGCTGCGTCTCTTTGCAACGATTGGAAGCTCGGGAAATCGGCTCCCAGCGAGCAGCAGATCAAGGTCGTAGCGAAAATTCTTGGCACTTCACCGGAATACCTGAAGGGGGAAACCGATAAAAAATCCCCCGCCGAAGCCGGCGAGGGCAGTAAGTATAATCGTATTATTATGGAGATACTGGGAAATATCACGGATGAGGCGAAAGCGGCTCTGATCCCGCTGCTTCAGCAGATGCAGCGCCAAGAGGAGGCAAAGAACGGTTCTCGTTGAAGCGCATCAGAGCCTGATATTTCGGATCTTTTGCAGCGGCCTTTTTAAGGGCGGAAATGAAGATCTCTTGTTGATCTTCGTCAAGCTGATGGAAAAGGCGCAGGATAACCTGATCGTAGTCCAAGGGAAAGCCTCCTTTATGTCTTGATAATATCATCATACAGTATCCGGAGTCCGATATTCCGTACTTAGTATCTTATCAGGAGAATTTTGCCGTGGCAATAGTTTTTTGAAAAGGTTCCGCCGCTGGTTCACCGGCCGCGACGCCAGCAGAGACAACGTAAAAAGCCCTGTTGTCTGCTGCGTATTAAGCGTAGCAGATGATCGTGCGATTTGTCCAACCCCAAAACACAGCTTTTCCGTCCCGAAGAGGTCGAAAATCGCCCCCTTTATTTCAAAAATCTCTCGATTGTCTTTCTGGCGCGCCCAAGTTCCTGCGAAACGTACTGCGGCGTACATCCAAGCGCGTCGCCAATATCATAAACAGACAGCTCAGCGCTTCGCATAGTAACCATAAGCCTTTGTGTAGGCGTAAGCCGCTTCATCATGTCTTCGAGCGCTGGGTGCTCGTCCTCCTTCCCGACAGTTTCCTCGACAAGTAATCGGCTATTCGGCGAAACGAAATCATCTAACGGCAGTTCCGCGATCTGCGGCTTGCAGCAATCTCGGATATATCGGCGCACCTCCATGAAAATGCCCTTGACCGCAAATGTTGAGAATTTAGCGCCTTTTTCCGGATAGTATTCCGCACACGCCTGCCATAGCCCTATCCTGCACACTTGTAGAATATCTTCGTCAACTTTAAGACTCGGGAAATACTTTTTCAAAGTAAACCAAACAAGCGACTGATTTTCTTCATACAGTTCCTCTGGCGTCATGTTTGAAGATCCTCCACATAACAAAAGCTCTGCGGCGGACGCTGCATTGGTTTCCAGCAGTAGGTATCGCAGTCTCCCATGTATTCGCACCCGTTGCAGTTGCGGAAGTGCGTAATGTCTACCGGTTCGTCGTAGATTTTCAGATCGGAGATGTGCCAACCGTAACCGACGCCCTTGAGATACCGAACGATCTCTTCCCGCGTCAGGCATGCCTGCTGCTCCACATCGTCTGGTGCATGGTTGAGAGGTGCGAGCCCGTAAATGCGATCACAGCTGAACTCCCCGATAACATGCCCTCTGCCCCTAAAAATCATATGGTCATCTTCATCTACCCATGGAGTGTCCGTTACGCCCTGCGTTTCGTAGATATAGCACTTAAAAGGCGTTTGCAGCTTCGGGCGCGTCTTCCGAACCTCTATGGTCTTTTCGCCATTTGCGATTAACTCGCACCAGCGTGGTCGGATGCTTAACATTACAGCTTTACTCATCGGTTTTCCTTTCTCCGTAGCTGCAAAAGTCATCCTGATTGCACCATGCTTTTGTTTTGCCTATGCATGGTTCACCGTCTCGGTATCCGTGTACGGTTACGTCGTCAAATCTTTTGCAGTATGAGCCAACATTTATTCCTTTTTCTATTGTTACAATCCCTTCATTCGTTTCATAAAATCGTATTGTACCGTCATTCATTTTGACGTGTCTGGGCGTCCAATAGACACATTCCTTGCACCGCACAACAGCGACCATCTCAGGCTTTGGCTTTACGGTTTTGCAGGAGACGCCTTTCACGCACACAAACTCCCGGTCTTTTCCTGCGTGCTCGCAGCCGGAAGTGCAGTCCTTGCAGTTGTCACGCACGATCTTCGTTGCCATTGGTTCTCCTTTCTCCATTGCTTGATTTGTTTCCGTCAAACTCCCATTTATATCCGCAATGTGACTTTCTTTGCCCTCTGCAACAAGCGGAAATATCGGACGGGGAATTACTGCCAACGCTTTCTGCTGCGGCAGCAATAGATGGATGACCCGCTATAAATTCTCCGGACATACTCATTTGAATAACCGGGACTCGTTTTTCACTAACTCGCCCGCGAATTTTCTCTGCTTGCCGCTTTGTTTTTGTTCCATATATGTTGTTGTATTTTACAGTGCACCACTCCAAGTTCTCGATAGAATTATTCGTTTTATCTTCGTCTTTGTGATTTACAACCGGAAGATTGTCTGGATTATCAATAAATGCCTCAGCGACAAGGCGATGCACAAATTTTGTAGCTGTTTTCCCATTTATTGTTAGCCCGACAACTTTATATCCGGCACTATGCATTGTCTGCTTTATCGGTTTTCCTACTATCGTCTTTTCATACACTCTTCCGTTATCATCTACGGTAATTGTCCTGTCACATCCGAACACGCGCCCGAATTGGTCAATCTCGTAGTAGCCTTCATAGCCTTTAACCGGTTTTCGCACCACCGGCTCATACCCCAGCTGCACCGCCATTCTCTTAAACTGGCTGCGGGTGGGGCGGTCTATGGTGGGCGCGTCCTCTATCAGTTTTCGGGCTTTCCCCGGCTCTCCTTCGTGTTGCCGGTCGTATTCAGCAAGCAGAGCGTCGGCGTCAATCAGGCGCATGGTCTTCCCCTCCTTCGTATTTGGCGATCAGCATATTGAGATCGCGCAGTCCCCGCATTGTGATAAGATTATCTTTGTACAGGTTGTCGCGTAGTGATAGAAGTTCGGAGACGGGTACGGCGGCAACAGTCGGAAGATATTCGGCATACTCCAGCACGGATTCAATGCCAAAGACGAAGGCCTCACTCCCGTGTTTCTTGTCGTAGTGGTCGAGCCGAATCGGGAACTTGTTCAGCTCGTCAGCGTCAATCAGCCTCATAATCATTCTCCTTTCGGCGGTTGTGGCAAAGGCATCCAGTGTGTCGGCTCCTCAAAGTAGCACGGAAACATCCATCCCCATTCCGTGTATATTCCGATCATTATGTCCCCATATCTGTTAATGCAGATCGTTTTTTCTCTTGGTTCAGGCAACCTGTCATCAACCGAAACCCACTCCTGCACCGTTACGCCGTTCTTTACAAGATAATCAGCCAAATATGTCGCTTGTTCAAAATTAAGCGATGTCGGAGAAAGCAACTCCATTAGCTTTTTCTTGATATCCATCAGTCAGAACATCCTTTCCGTTCTCCGTAGCAACAAAATCCATCGTCTCCATGTCCGTTGTACATCCCCCAGATTTGGCAGTATCGGCCATATTGCGATTTCTCCATGTGTCGGCAATCTTTGCACCTGACCACTTCCACGGCGTCAATCGTAGTAGCTTTTGCTATATCAGATATGTCAATACAAATATTATCGCCAGCTCCAATAACTATAAAATTTTCCCTGTCATTTATCAAAGCATCAGCATCAATCAGTCGCATTTTCATAATCCTCCCAAATGTTTACTTGTCCCGGAAGAACGCCGTCCTCCATCCACCAGTGAAACACCTCTTCGCCTGTTTTCCAATCTCGCGCGTCCTCTGCCTTCCCGCGAGCTTTTCGTGCTTCAATCATCCGGTCAAACGTTCGGATGTAATTGCGCTGAAAACCAGGCCATCGGGCAAACTCTGCGTAACGGGCTTTCCCGGCCAGTGGGCATCCGACGCAGCCGACACGGCAGAATCCCTCGTTGTAAAGCGGGTTCGTCTCAACTTTTTGATCGGTAAGGTAGTCCCATACGTCCCGATCCGTCCAGTCGATGATTGGATTGCAAATCCGTTTTCCTTTCATCTGGCAATTTTCAAAAAGCTGTCGGTCTTCCTCGTTGTCGTTGTTTAGGATTAGGCTTTTCTTCCTGTCAGAATTTTGTACTTCCAGCGCCCCACGGTTTGTCGCCCTTTTGGTAGATTCTGCCCACCGTACACCAGTAACGATAAATCGGTCTTTTCCTGCCGTTTCTTTTAAGACGGAGCAGCAGTATCGAGAAACTCTCGTCGGCGGCGTGAGTATCTTCGGAATCAAGTCCCACATCGAAGTGCGTTTTCCTTGATATGTCGGAAGAATTATCGTGTACTCAACGCCCTTTTCCTCGTACTCTTTGGCGCGTTTTCGGACGTGGTATACCGTCTCTGGCGCGTCTGCTGTCGTATGTGAATGGCATATTTCAAACGGGATTCCGGTGTTCTCCGCCAATCTGCATATCACTGCACTGTCTTTTCCGCCGCTGTCGGTCAGCAGTAGCGGCTGCTTATACAGTTTCAGCGACATTTGCGATGCAAGACGCAGACGCTCCATTGCTGTCTGTTCTAAATCAGTCATTGCCATTCTGAGCACCCTCCGTTCCACCGCCATGCACCACCGGCGCAACGTCGGCGGTTGGCTCGCTGTCTATATAGTCCAAAGTGTCATCCACCCAACACGCTCTGCACCTTACTCCGTTGTAGCTATCGCACTCGGCGCAATGAATTTCTTTTATTCGGAGCATCAACGCTTCCCGCTCGATATACTCAGCCATTGTCAGCACCTTCTTTCCGTTCTCCGTAGGAGCAAAAGTCATACGGGCTTACAATCCCCATGTGGCCTTTTCCGCATTCGCCGTAGCAGTCCGAAAACATTAGGTACTTGCAATCCTTACACCGCACCACTTCCACGGCGTCAACGGTGGGAGCATCTGCAATTTGCTTTGCGTCTACATAGCCATAAGCGCCATCGGCATTAGCCTCTTTTATGAGAGCGTTTGCGTCAATCAATCGCTTTTCATTTGACGCCTTTTCCCTAAGATCCATTGGTTATGCCTCCTTAAGAATTAAAATCATATCCAAGATATTGAGTGCTACCATCAATTGGGTGATAATACGTCCCATAAAAAGAGTCCTCACAACATCCATACGAATGCTGTTCACAATATTCGCCGTCGCCCTGTTTTCTTCCTGTAGGTTTATCTACAATGAATAAACGATTTACATTAACTCCATCGGCTTCCGTGTTTTGATTTAGCCATTCGACAACATCTTCAAAAGCTTTTAATCCTGCTTGATAAATTTTAATCTTTTCAGCAATTTCTTTTGGTACTTTCATTCTTCCTTTGCCTCCATTTCATTTTGATTACGCCGAGCAAAATGATGCTTTGTGACGGCAATAGCGAACGGCTCGATCTCCGAAGCCCATACTGCCGTTCCTTTTCCGTGGATGTTTTCCCAGCAGAGGGGGAAGCCGCCGATCCCGTCAAACAGGCTGCCGAGCGTCGCGCCCTCCGGAAGATACGCCGCCATTCTCTCGAACATCCATCGCCAGAACGGGAGCGCGATGGAGTTTCCGAGCGCTTTGTACTTCGGCGCGTCCGCTTCCTTGTGTACACGGCCTTTCTCGTCCGTCCAGTCGCCAATGTCTACCCATCCGTCCGGGAAGCCTTGAAGCCTGGTGCATTCCAACGGGGTAAGCCGACGAACGACCATGTGCTCCACAACGTGCTGTTGTGTCCCGCCGCTCGCATGGGATTTCAACGTGCCGAATTTGTCTATGTAAGCATTTTTCTCGTCGTCGATGCCGACAACAAGGTCTGTGGCATCTTTGGAATCTCTCTGTTTGCAGGAAGAGCTAATTTCATTCTCTTTATAATCGCCGAAAGACTGCATGGAGAAGGTCATCGGAATTTGATTACCGCCGGTTCCCATTCTCGCTTGCAGAGACGGGGATATGCCGCCGCAATCACGGATAACGTCACATGCATGGGACATGTCCAGCACCGTGGCTGCGCAAACCGCCGGTCGGTCGATGGTGTTGAGCGTGTAACTTATGTCCTCTTTCCATTCCTTGCCATTGCATCCGGCAGTATCGGCCCGGTCTATTCCGTTTCCCTGTAAGCAGATGACGGGCTGATTGTTTCCGCTCATTCCGGCAGCCGCGGTAAGCGTTGGACAGCGATTATCGGTTCGTATTTCTGCGCCGCCCTGCTGTGTGGCCATGCAGAAGATTGTCTGGTCGTTTCCGGTCCCAAGCGTACCGCTCTTCTCTGTCTGAACTAACGCGCCTTTTCCTCCGCCGTCACATCCCCCCCGGATGCGGACTGCATAAGCAGAACAGCTTTCAGCACCTCCGGCAATTTCTTCCCGCGCCGTTCCGCCCTCCGTAGGATCCCGGCGCACGCCTTCGGCGTCAGGTTGTACTTCGGATCCGGATGCTCTTCCAGGATCTGCGACAACTTCGTGGGCACCGGGATCTTCGGCTCCTCCGAAACGTTCAAAGAGGATATCCCCTGCGGTGTGTCCGTTAAAGTCAACCACCATGCTGATACGCCGTCTGCGCTGCGGCACACCATAGTATTGGGCGTCGTGCGTTCTCCATGCGACGCTCCATCCGTCGCCGAGCATTCCTCCGGCTTTCGTCCACTTCTGCTTGTCCGGCAGTCGAGGAAGAGAAAATCCCGGTTCTGCGATGCGTACAGCTTCTTCCAGCACGGCTCCGAAGTCTCCGAATCCGTCCTTGAAGTTGCTGCTGAACGCTCCGGGCACATTTTCCCAGACCATATACCGAGGTCGAACAAGCTCACCTGTCCGTCCAACGCTTCTGTCATGATCTCTCATCTCCTTTACGATTCTAATCTGTTCCATGTACAAGCCGGAACGAGCGCCGGCAAGACCCGCACGTTTCCCGGCGATGCTCAAGTCCTGGCACGGACTACCGCCGGTTATACACCAGACGGGAGGGATCTCCGCGCCGTTGATCTTCGTGATATCTCCTAAGTGTTTAATGAAAATCGCCTCTCTTTCAGAATGCCATCAGCATTACCGCGCCTTATCATCAGGTATGCTTCGATCCCAATGCAGCACCCCTTCGGGGTTCTCCCGGAGGTTGCTCCGCTCTACGCCGGTAATCTTTCCAAAAATAACGCCAGAAGCGTCCCTCAACAGAATTAAGCATCTGTCATCGCCTCCTGCCCTATATGGCAACCACAGCCTTAAATTGCAACCAGTCTACTTGCCATATTAAAGTATCCCGGTAACTTCTTTCTCCGTAATTATGTATGAAAAAAGTCCTGGAAACGCTCAATGAGAACGTTAGCCAGGGCTCCTTTTTATTGGTGTGGGCTGAATAGTTGGGGTGGAGGTGGTGCCGCGCCGGGGTGCGCGCCCGGCTTTTGGCGTCCAATTTTGAAAGTAGGGGGGGCGTTTGACGTGTCTTAATTGATATTAAGAGTAGTTAATAGGCCGCTCCAGCGGCCTTGCTTTTGCCCGTCCGGGCGGGCGACGGATGATCATTTTTCATGCACGCATGAACGCTTTTTCATTTTTCATACCCTTTTTTTCCCCCGGCTGTCGCCTTTATTCTCTCAGTTTGCGCCGGGCGTTGCGGTTGTTTGATCGGATCGGCGGGCGCTTGTGTGCGTATATGTATAGGCGCAGCAGCCGCCGCGAGCGGCGACAGTGGGGGCTATATATATATAGATAGATAGATAGATAGATATA
>OBLI01000527.1_pt1 | contig 40814 bp, 70 predicted proteins | sample 1519701 | NCBI WGS metagenome assembly OBLI01 (sample SAMEA3663005, study PRJEB22513) | pig gut metagenome | biome: pig gut; feature: pig-associated habitat; material: faeces | place: France | collected 2012
TGACCTTTATAGGTCGTTACAATACCCATTATGTTATACTAATGGATACTGTAACCGCCTGTAAAAGCGGTACTAGGGAATGACAGCGTATCTTTATACTCCCCTTGTCTGGGAGTAGAAGGAATTAGTAGATACCGCCATCAGGGAATGCCGGGTCAATGCAAGCTTCCATGCAATCTAAATCCCGAATGAACTCGGAACTAATAGCATGGTCTCTTACCATTTCTTCCAGCATCTTACGATACTTGTTGTAGGTCTTTAAGTCCCCATGGAGGATGGAACCAGAAGCCATGTTGAAGTAAACTTTAGCACGGGCAATGATTTCGGTAGTCATATCGCTGACCTCCTATAATGTATTTGCTACCAGATTCTAAAGGGTTTTAGTAGCGGCAACCCTGTTGTAGTAGGGTTATTTATACTCTCACCTACCATTCGAGTTAACGAGCATTATTTAGTGTAAATATGCTCGTTGCCATTGAAAGAAATTGTGTATTCATTTTCGGATACACCAGTCAGTTCTACATCGAGAATAGCTTGCTCGTACCCATTTTCGAATGCCTCATGCATTTTTTCTTCAAACGTGAAGATATAAATTATACCTGTGATTGCAAGAGCAACGAAAAAGGCGGAGATAATGAGCTTTACGATTTCTTTGATTTCTCTGGTCATTGTTTTGACCTCCTTTGTGTATTTGTAGCCAGATTCTTATGCCTTTTAGCTACGACAAGGCAATTTTGAATACATAAACTCCAAAGATTGGAATTTACATATTCAATTCTTTTTTTATATAGAGAAAAAGACATATCAGGTAGAAATACAGGTAGAAATTTTAAAAAAAATTTTTTAAAAAATTTAAAAAATTAAAAATTTTTTAAAAAAAATCCAAAAAATAAAAATTTTAAAAAAAAATTTTTTTCTCCCCCAACCACTTGACAAACCCTTCCATCCATGATATAATAACACCATCAACAGATAGATAGACAGAACAGCAGAACAATAATAACAAAAAACAAAAGAAAGACAGAAAGGAAAAATAAAAGAAATGATTTTAAAATATTTATCAGAAGTACCCTCCTACGAAAAGATTTCAGGAGAAGAATTTTCAATAAGAGAAGAAATGGAAGATGCCCTAACTGAATACCTAGATACTATTTATTTAGATAAATTTTGTCCTGATTCCCTTGAAACTCAATTCCCTTTGATTGAAAGAGGCCAAGAAATTCTAACAATTACTCCAATGGAAAGTAGAGACCGTATATGGAATTATATTGACAATATTAAGTCATTAAAAACACACAAAGGTTATGAATTAGAATTTGGAAAAGCGACATATATTGATTTAACGCTAACATCTGGTGAAATTGTTGAATTAGGAGCAAATGATTTAGTTTACTTATTAAATGATAATGGTAAAACGATTGAGACCATTTGTAGAGCGAAAATCGTTAGATACAATAAAGAAAAAGCTGATATTTTAAGAAAGTATGTTCTTGAGGAATATACTAAAGAAGAAATGATTGAAGCTTTAAATGATATGTACTCAAAAGAAATCAGTAACAAAGAATTAATTATAATTAATGATTAATAAAATTAAAAAATAAATCTTATCTGTTGATAAATAAAAGAGAGGGAGCTTAAAAACTTCCTCTCTTCTTTTATTTTTTACAATTCAAAGATTTCTTTTATAACATATCCTATATTATATTCATCAGTATTCTTATCTGATATTCTAATAAATCTACATCCAAGTTCTTTTTCTATTTCTTTTTGTCTTCCTTCGTGTTTTTCATAAGAATAATTTTTATGGTCATTTTCATCATATTCAATTGCAATATTTAATGATTTAATATAAAAATCTATCTTATAATTTAGACATTGGAACTATGGAATTATTTTTAATCCAAATGGTTTTAAAGCTTGTTTTAATTTATCCTTAAAATTTATTTCTTTTCGACTATATAGACTATATTTTTTTAATAATCCAATAGACTAAAACTATTTTACAATATTATTCTTTTCATTTATAGATATATTCCTTGATTTAGATATTAAAGAAAATAGTCCAGCTTCATTTATAAATACTACTTCCTAAATTCCACCATTTGTATTAATTTTTATTCTTCTTTTATCTTCTTTTGCAACAAGCTTTTTAATTGTATCTGATGGATTACTATAATTTAGTATACTAGCAACATCTTTTCCAGCAAGAAAATATTTCTAATTAATTATTTTAATTCTAATAGGTTGATTATAAATTTTTATAAGTGAACTTTCTTCACTTTTCATCTTTTAATAACTCCTCTACTCTCTTATTATTTTCTTCTGTATTATCCCAACTCATAATTTCATAATCTAAAGTATTTTCCCATTTCCAACGCACAATAACCTTATCATTCTCATATTCTTTATAAAATCCATCTTTACTATTAATAGCGGCTTTATAGCATAACTTAATAAATGCTAATTCTTCATCAATATGGCACAATGGGCTTAGATATGTAAGATATACTCTATCCAAATTATTTAAAGCATTTAAATATTTAACAAATCCTATATTTGGCTTTTTATTATCTATATTATCTATGTCGAATTCTTTACCCCAAGCTGTTCTAATTTGATGAAAACTAGATTTTAAAGAGAAACCCTTTGGCTTCATATTCAAACTCTTATTAATTTTATCATCTAAATTCTTCTATTCAGTTTCTTTTGCAATTTTATCTAGATAATCATTTACCTTATTTACGCCAAAACTATTTCCATTAAAATCACAGAACTTCTTACCAATATCTCTAATTTCTGCTTGACCAGATTCAATTTTTTCTCTAGCCTTATCTTTCATAATATTCATTAAGCTATTTTTCTGTAGACTTTTTAATTTTTCATATTCACTATTAATTTCATTTTGAAGTTTCTCGATTCTATATTCAATTAAATCTTGTTTATTCCATCCTTCACAATCACAAACATAAGAATAACTAGCTTCACCATCAAAGCACACAGTAATATTACCATTTTTATTTTTAGCGTATTTTCTATTAATTATTCTTCTCATGTTTGTCATTTCTTTTCCACAGTAAGGGCATAGGGGATAAGCATTACTCATATTGTTCACTCCTTTAATACATTACAACATATCAAAACACATCTTTTAAATCATCATAAGGACAAATTTTATTATACGTTTCGATACATCTTTTTCTTTCATCAGAATAAGCATGAGAATTTAGCCAAAGTTCTTCTCTATTAAGTTCTCTAACTTTATTTAATGCCGTATCTTTATTATTAAACCAGAAATTATTCTTTCCTAAAGAATATAAATCAATTCTCCTAGTATGATACATATCATCTGGTTTATAACATTTATAAATGACTTGAGTATCAAAATTTTTATTAGAATTTGGGTTATAAAATTCAGTTGGCTCAATAATAATACCATGAATTATATAAGGAGTAAGTTTCTCAAAGTAAGCTTCGAAATTACCTTCCATATTATCAATATAATATGCATCCCTAAATTTATATGCTTCTTCATAGCTAAGACTATTAATTATTTCTCCATTAAAATCCAAATCACTAAATTTTTGTCTTTCTAATACATATAAAGTATCACCTATAAAATTATTTAATGTGTATTCCATTTTGTTCTTAACCTCACTTTTTATTTATTTTTATTATATTGTATTATATAATAATATTTTATTACGTATCCTGAAAAGGATAGTTTTTTTGAAAATTATTATAAATCGCTACTTTTGTTTTGCCTTTTTCCTTAGTCCATTTTTCATTTCTGATTCTATATTTAGTTTTTACTTTCATCATATCAGAATCTTTCACAATATCTACTAAATCTTCTGGTACATTTAATAGAATCATACCTTCTATATCTCTTTTAAATTTCTTTGCTAAGTAATCTCCGCAAATAGGGATTCTATTTTCATCTAAATATTCACTATCAGAGGGAACGCTCATCCAAACATAGACATTTTCATCTTGTCCAATTTCTACTTTTTCTACTTTATCAAGCCCTTTTACAAAATCATTTACATATTCATAGGATTTAGGAAATACAATTCTTTCAATTGATACTCCATATTGAATAAGTTGTCTAAATTTAAACATTATAATAAAATTTTTATCAACTGTTATTTCTGCATTACTATAATCATTGTTCTGATTCATCTGATTCTGATTCTCCATCAATCTCTCTCCATTCTTTAGAAATTAAATAAGTATTACTAGTTTTATTTGTAAAATCTCCTTTGGTATAAGTAATCATTTTCATATCAACAAGTATATTTATATACTTTGTTATGGTATCTTTTCCTAATCCTAATTTTTCAGCTAATGTTTTTATAGTTGGGTGTGCTGTATGATTAAGACTTATACTCAATGCAATTAAATATTTTAAGTAACAATATAGATTTAATATATCAATTAAATTTTTTTGCTTAGACTTACCCCCTTCCTTTTTTGTAGCTAAAGCTTCTCTATTGATTTTATTAATGTAATCAACTATATATTCGTATTCATCGTAGTACATAATGGTAAAATTATCATTAATAGAATCAGAAGTGTCTTGAAATTCATATTCTATTCTAGCACTATAATCTTGTTTTGTTCCAGAAGTGAAATCTGGTTTATTGTATTGCTCTAATATATTCCAACATGGAGAAAATAATGCTTCTTCTTTTTCTGTTGATTTATTTTTAATTTTAACAGTATCATTTAATTCCCATAAAGTTTTTAAGAAATTAAGCTCTTTTGAATATCTTTTATCTGCTGTAGAATCGAAAGTTCTAGCTATATGATAGATATTCGTATCTACCATATTATTATGATACTTTTTATTTACCACAGAATATAAGTATAATGGTAATACATAATGATTATTAGTACATGAATACAATATGATTTTATTTGGAACTTTTGCGAATGGAGTACAATTGTTTATATAGGCTCCTCCTTTCTTGAATTTTTTTCTTTACTTTTGTAGTAGAATATACAGAAAAAATATAAATAAAATATAAAGTTTCACAAACGTTGAGCGTAAGCGAAACGTAAAGTCTATATATTTATGTTTTATCTTATTATAGTCTATATATTCTTATGTCCTCGAAAGTGCCGATTTTTTGCTTTTTCAAGGATTAGTAAAAATAATTGAAATGAAGATAATTGCTTTTTCAAGGATTAGCGGTACTTGAAATGGTCAAAAACTTCATTTGAGATGCGTTTTGTTTTTTACTGATGAAAGGATACCACAATTTAGGAAGTTTGTCAAGAGGTAAAAATATTTTTTTTGGAGGTATTGACAAAAAAGTTTTTATATGCTACAATACAATCAACAAAGGTACTAGTTAACGTTACTTGGTACTGAATAACATTTTAAAACAAAAAACAAATAAAAATATAGAATAAGGAGGTTATTATGTAATAACTAAGCATAAAATAACAAGGCGAAGTTAAATACAGAATACAAAATATGGTAAATAATTCAGGAAGTAAGCAGATAATTTATTGGGATGTAGATGATGTAATACTTAATACTAGTGAAGTAGCAATTAACATTATTAATAGAAAATATTTAAATGAAGGTTAGTATAAAACTTTTGAAGACAGAAAAGACTGGGGATTAAAAAGTATTTGGCGAGGGATAAATAAATAGATAGCTAAAGAAATTTTTGAATCCGATGATTTTTGGGATGAAGTAAAAGTAAGAGAAGAATTTAAAGAAGTATTTGATAGCATAGGAGATAAGTACGAACACAAATTAGTAACAAAAGGTACTGAATGTAATCATGATAGGAAACAACAATTCCTCATTAATGATACATATATGAAAGATAAGCAATGGGATTACATATGTGTAGGTGATGATGAAGGTAAGAATATTGTTGATATGTTGAATGGTATCTTTGTTGATGATAAGCTCGAAAATTTAGTGGTAACAAATGCAAAAATTAAAATTTTATTAAAAAACGGAATAGATACAGATTATAATACACCGAGAGGTAAAAATACAGTAGTAGATAATTTATACATAGCTAATGATTTGGAAGAAGTAAAACAGTTATTAGAATTTAATTGTTTCGTGGAAGAAATTTAATTATTATACAAATTAAAAAATTAAAAGAAAATTTTTAAAAATAAAATAGGAGATTGATTAAATGGCAACAAATCGCTTATTCTATACTGTAAAGCTTAGTAGTAGTTTATTGAAAGAATACAAGTATAATTTAAGTATTAGTTTTGAAGATTGTTTAAAAAATGGTTTAATCATTTCTTTATCTGATTCTCAAATGTTAAAATCAGTTAGAGATATTACTGGTTAGAAGATAGATAGAAATCTATTAGAAGAATGGTATTCAGAAAGAGATAGATTAAAGAAAAAGAAAAATTCAAAAGAAAATAGAGATAGAATAAAGCAACTACAAAAAAACATATATGATATGATGTATATTCCGCAATATATAACAGTAGTAATGGAAAATGCAAAAGATTATGAAAGAATGTTTAAAAAGGGATTTATTTTTAATGGTAAAACTTATAAACGTTTTTCATGTTCCGCAAGCCAAGCTAGAGTTAGCACAATTGTTTTTGTAACTGAGGATATAAAGGATGAATTAAAGCGAAGACTTGATAATGGTAGAGACTTAAATCATCCTTTAGCACCTAGTAAATATAATGCATACTTTGGATTATATTCAAGTGCTATAAAAGTAGTAAGAAAGCCTAGATTTTGTATTGTACCAGATTGCGAAGTTTCAAGAGATACAGATGTAGATTTTGTAGTTGAAACCGACAAATATAGTGATGATATTATTGAACCTAGAACATTAAATATTGGATTTAATTTATTTGATGGCTCAGGAATTATTTCTCCAAAAATGGCTGAATTATGGGGAAATGATTTAGGTGAAGATTATACTCCTTGCCAATTCTGTTTAAGAAGCGCATTTACGAAGGGTATGGTAAATGAATTTGATTTTATAGAATGGTGCAAAGAGAATAATAATGGTAATTATATTATAAAAGATGTCTATGGAAAAGACATTGATTTAAGAGAAATTGATGTTATTTTATCAGAAGGTCAGGTTAAACTATGGGATTCATGGGAATCTCAAGAGTCCTTCGAGGAAAATTGCGAAAAGAATGGAATTGTATGGGGTATAACAAAATATGCTCCAAAGAAAGATAAGAATGTATTGGTAACGAATTATCAATTTTTACAAACTCTTGACTTAGATGATGAAATGATAAAAGATGTATGCCAAGATACTATTGATTATATTCAAGGTGTAAGTTATGATAATATTTATTATTCGCTCTTATTTATGATGGGCGAAAACATGGATTATGATAATATAGATAAATTTATGGAATCAAGTGATAATTATTGGTTAAAGAGCTTGGTATTAAATCATAATCTATTAAATGATAAGTATTCTAAAGAAAAAATCCGTGATATGATTATCAGAAAGATAGAGCTTGCTTGCTTAGGTAAGTTAAATATAAAAGGTAATTTCCAATGTATCGTTCCTGATAATTATGCTTATATGGAATGGATTTGTTATAGAGACAAAAGCAGAGTCAAAGGCTTACTTGGACCAAAAGAAGCATTTTGTGAATATTGGAATAAACTAGGTGTTACTAAAGTAGATGCAATGAGAAGCCCTCTGACTCATTTTAGTGAGCACGGTATTGACACATTAAGAAATACCGATGAAATGAAGAAGTGGTATAAATATAGTTATAGTGGATATATTTGTAATGTACATGACGAATTTGCAATGATTCACGCCGGGTCGGATTTTGACTATGATATCATTGCTTCTACAGATAATAGAAATTTTGTAAACGGGAAATTCCCAAATCAAAGAGTAGTAACTTATACTGCTAAGAAACCAAAGAAAAAGTTATTTACAGAAGAAGATTTATTTTTAACTGATACATTTAGTTTTGGAACACAAATTGGACAGATTAATATAATAGTCTGCGTATAAAGTAATTTATATGATAAATATGTAGTGAACCTAGAAATCTAGGGTATCATTCTAACGATATAGTAACATTAGGAAATGAATGCTAATAGAATGGTTAACAGGGGAAGCCTAAACAAAAATTTTGCATGGTAATCCTGTGGCTTGAGTTTTTAATTAGATTTTTAATAATAAAGAAAGGAGGAAAATCCAATGGCAATGCATAGAAAAGGATGCACTAAAATTGAAAGAGTTTTTGGAAAAGATGAAAAATCAAATGGCAAAGGTCATTACTGGAATAAGGTTGGTATGCAGTATGGAGAATTAATAGTAGAAGAAAAATTGGATGAAGGATATTATTTATGCTTTTGTTCTTGTGGCAATTATATAAAGGTAAAAACATCTGATTTAAGAGATTCTATTTCTAAAAGTAAAACTCATTGTGGGTGTTTAACTACAAAATATGAAAAAGATGAAAATTACTTTGAAAAAATAGATACAGAAGCAAAGGCGTACTTATTAGGATTTTTAGCTACTGACGGATGTATTGGCGGAACGAAAACTGGAAAGAGAATTAAAATAACATTAAATTATAAAGATTCTGAATTATTAAGAAAAATAATTAAAGAATTCAAAACTGAGATACCTGTTAGGGAATATGACATACGTACTAAATTACCACAAGGGAATTATTGTGATTCAAGAGTTTGTGAAATTAATATTTGTAGCAATAAAATATGTAAAGATTTAGAAAAATATGGTATTCATCAAAATAAAACTTATGATATGTTAATAAATTTAGAACTGATTCCAAATAATCTTATTAGACATTTTGTAAGAGGAGTAATTGATGGAGATGGGAGTTTTGGTATATATTGTAATAAAGATTTAACAAAAATAAGTTATGATGCTTTTAGATTAACTGGAAACACTGGCTTTTTAGGACAAATAAAAGCTATAATGGAGAATAATATACCGGGTTTAATTCTAAAAGAAAAAGAGAACGGGAATGGAATATCTGAATTATATTTAAATTCAAAAACATATTTTATTGATATACAAAATTATTTATATAATGACAGTTGTTTTTATTTAAAAAGAAAATATGATAAACATTTAAAATGTATTGAGTTAATAAATGATATAAATAGAATTAATAGTAAAAATAATTTGTCTTTATTATCAAAAGAAGAAAAAGAAGAATTAAAAAATCTAATTAAAACAAAAGGCTCAAACGACTATCCCGTAAGGGAGTAGGGGTAATGTGAAATTCATTACTTCGAAGTGCTACAATCCATTTAAATGGAATAAGATATAGTCTAAACCGACTCTTAAATGAGTGTTAAAGTATTACGAAAGTAACGGTATAAATTGAACAAATACGTGTTCTACAATTTGTGCTTTAATTCCAACATTTCCAGAAGGAAGTAAAGAAAGAAAAACACTTGAGGATAGATTAAAAGCTGGATGTGCGGCTCAGTCAAGGCAAATCGACAAGACCAAGATAGGTGAAAATGTAAAAACACTTGGAACGGTATGCAAGCAATTCCAACATATAACTCAAGATGATACTCAAGAACAAATTGAGCAAAAGATGTTTTATAATACAATCTTAGCTGATAAAAAGCCATATTTCTTTAGATATAAATATAATTTCTTAAATAAGGAATATAACGAATATGTAAAGAAAGCGAATGAAAATGCTCAGATAAGATTTTCAATGACGCTAGAAGAACTTCTTGAAAAAGAAAAGAATGGAGAAGTTCTAACAAAAGAGCAAGATGATTTTCTAATGTATTTCAATAAATTTATGCCAGTAATTAATTCTGACTGTGTAATGAATAAAATTTGTAAATACATAGAAAGCGTTGATTTCCAGATTAAAAAGAAAGTAAGAAGCTCGCATGATTTTGATTATAAAACATTAATGAGTCCCAATTTTAATATTAACAAAAAGTTATATATTAAGATAAAGGATGAAGTGGAAAAGACCTTTAAGGAATGGGAAGACCTAGTAAAGCAAAGCAAAGGAAAAAATTTAGAAAAGAATTCTAATGACGGAAATACGCAAAAGAAATTTGACAGAGATGTTGAATATGCTTTATTAAAAGGAAGATTAGAAGAGATAACTTCAAATGAAGAGCAATTAGCTAATCATTTAATTTATTTATTCTATGTTGATAAGCCATCATTAGGGAAAACGAGTTTGTGGAATTTAGTTGGGAAACAAATTTATGAAAATATAAAATCTAAGACAGATTATTTCTATTTTCCCATTAAAAATCCAAATGGTTCATTAGAATTTTTATATGAAAAATATTCTATTGAAAGAATTCCAGTTACAAGTGTAGAAGAAGGAGAATCTAATGATTGATATTTATGACGAAGTTGGATATATAAAAACTGTTCTTTAGGACGGATTATCTGAGAAATGGGAGCGTGATGCAACGCTCCTAACTCGATATTACAAGAGCTAGGGAGAAAAGAAAAGCGAAGTAAAGAAAAAATTAAAAGAAAAATGCGAACACAGTAGAAATTTTGTGTACTAGCCCTATGTAATGTATAAGCGTTTAAATAAAGTAATTGATAACGCTTGGAAGAAAGAAGTGCCTTTAAGAGAGATAAGAGAGATAGTTATACCTAGAGAGGTAGTAGATTGGTTTTTAAATCTAGAGGACTCAGTTGTATTAACAGATGAATAGGTTCAGGAACTAAAAGAAAAACGTCCTAAAGTAACTATAAAGAATCATGTAATGAATTGGCAAAGGACTAAATATTTGTTTACACTTTATATATGGACTAAAGTTCAAGAGCATTATTTAGACAAGCCAAATATGCATTATTTAAAGCAGTATTATAAACGTTTTAAAGAAGATGCAGATTTAAAAACTTCTTTTAATATGCAAAGAGAGCGTGATTTATTGTATGACTTGGGATATATTTATGTAAATTTCGCTTTAGGAATTGATGCTATATTTATAAGGGACAATGACGTATTTAGAACTCCTGTAACTGATAAAAATAAAGTGGTATTAAAAGGTGAAGACCTTTATAAATGTGGTTACTGGCTTGAAAAACAGAAGATGGGTAGTTTTATTTGTCAGAATTGTGGAAAAGAATTTGCTCATTATAGTAAGAGTAAATAGGAAAAGGGTAGGAAGTATTGTAAAGAATGCGCCAATATTATTGGGCACAATATTAATGATGTACCTTTTAAAATAACAAAGTGTATAGATTGTGGTACAGAAGTAAAAATAAGTAAATTTGATAGCCAAACTTGTAGATGTTTAGATTGTTAGGAAAAAAATATAAAAAATATAAAAAAAGAATGGAAAAGGATGAATAAAAATAATTCGGTAGAATGACCCTTCGGATTCTTAAAAATCTCTTAATCCTTATAAAAACTAATACATCTGAGTGATATTTTTTTAAAAAATATTCACCTTATAGTGGATAGAAAAGAGAAAATTTTCTTTTTTATCTAATAAAAACCTCATATAATTTTTTACATTATTACATTTTAATAAATTTCTTAAAAAGGAGTATTGAAATGGATAGTTTGAAACATTATGTGTCGCATTTACTAACTGATATGTTATCTGAGATAAAAGATGCAGACAAATACTTACATGCTGCAGAGAAAAGCGAAAATATTGAACATAAAAAGAAATTTGTTGAAATTGCACATCAAGAATTATTACATTACGATGGACTTTGCGAAATGATGAAAGAGAAAATGAGGACCAATCCGAATGATATAATGATTGATAATAACATAGTAGCAAAAACTTTGTATGACAATATGGTAGAATGGAAAGAAAGCGTCTGTGAACATTTTAAAAAGATGGCAGATGAATTAGGAATAAAATATTAATAAATATTAAAGACTTTTATTGGTTTTTAGAAAACCAAAATTTTATATAAAGAATGGATGATATTTAAATGATTTTAATTACAAAGAATGAAAGAAAAGCGTTAGATGAAGTAGGTCTACTAAAGTACAAGAGAACTGGTTATAACCCTCAAGATTAGAATTTCCAAGTTGTAAATCGTGAGCATTGTGGTAGAGACAAGAGTATTTATGTAACAGAAGAGCCTGAAATTATGGCTTTCTTAGGACATTATGAAAATTTGAATCTACAAAAGATTAATGAATCCCAAGTAAATCAATTAAGAACAGGTGGATTCCTAAATGAAAACAATAGCCAAAAATGGGGTACATATGTACCTAATGCGATTGCATTTGAAGATAGAGAAGGCCAGTGGAGAGTAAAGAAGATTACGAAATTACTTTTATTCCTTGGAATCTGGAAATCTAGTAAAGTTAAAAAGGCTATGGATGCCGACAATATATAATTATTATATATAATTATTAAATAATTATTAATTATAATAAAATGGGGTGGTATAAAAATACCATCCCTTTTATATATAATTTTTGACATTTTTAACATTTTTCAGATAAAAAAAGTTTGGAGGATGTTATTATGGCTATTACTGTAAAAGATATCAATGGTGCTGAGAGAAATGTTGCTTCTAGAGGTATGTCTGGAACTGCTCTAGGTCTATCTATTGGTGCGTTAGGAAGTATGTTACTAGGAGGCGCTAATGGTTTTAATGGAATTCTAGGCGGGAGCAATGAATGTACTGTAAGTCAAAAAGATTTTTATGAAATGGAACTATTAGACAGAGATAGAGAATTTGCTAATTATATGAGTCTACAACAGCAAATTTGCGACCTAAAGGCGGAAGTTGCTGTAAACTCTACTGCTAATGCATATCAAAATATGCTAACCGATAAAGAGTTTAAATGTGTAGACAAGCAGATGGATTGGGATAGAATTGCGACAACTTATCAGATTGGTGCCGCTGTTTGCGATAAGATTCCCGGACAACTAACTCTACCTCTAAGTGCATTATCAAATGGATTTAAAGCTAATGATAATTACTTAGCAACTTATAATAGCGGATATTGTGGATATGGATATAATTCCTGCTGTGGGAATTATGGCTGGTAATAAATGTCATTAGGCTTGTTGTTTTATGTAATAATTAGCTTTATAACGAGTTTGATAATAAGTATTTTTAAATAGTTTAAAATGACTTATTGAAATTATTGATAAGTTGTTTTAATATATTATTATAAACATTATTCACATTTTGAAATAATTGACATTTTACAAATTATACAACTGATACACATTATAAACATTATTGACATTATATACATTATTGAAATTATATTATACATTTATATTATGCACCCTTTGGGTGTTGTAAAAAAGGAGTAAATGTGTAATGTTTAATAATAATGGTCAAATGCCCTTAACTGCATCACCCTTGTATGTGCGTAATCAAAGAAACCTATAGAATTTATCTTCAAGCTTACCCTCTAATTTATCTTACAATAATCCACAAGAGGTTGAATTGATGATGAAGCAGAAATTTAATTAGCCTTATTTTTAGGCTCAATAGAACTATTAGCAAAATTATGAAACAGACCCCTATATAGAATTACAATAGATTCTTGGTTCATGTTCGTCAACTGTAAAGCAAAGAATAATGAATGATAATAATTACAAAGCATGTGATAATGAATGTGAACAGTTGATTAAACAAGCAATAGAGGAGATAATGATACCTCAAGTGTTAATGACATCTTAGGGTAGAATAGCCTTTGAAAAATTTGTAGGGGTAGTAAAAAAGCTCAAAGAAAAATATTCTGAGGAAGAAGTCGAAACTACGCAAAAACTACAAACTCTCATGTAGGATGAAATAGTTAAAAAAAGGTTAAAGGAATTAATGAATGATACCAATAATAGTATTAATAATCAGAATATTAATATTGATTGATGATATAAGGAGTGTATTAGTATGTTAAATGATAAAATGTTAACAGACAAAGAAATTTTTGTCCAAATGCTTGAGAGGGATGTAGTTACGTTGTATTCAAGCTTATCAAATAATAACGCTTTATTACAAATGTTGCCAGTAAGGGAAAAGATATATAGTTATGCCGATTATGGAATATCTTATTTATCTGATTTATTGTTTGGTAGTGATGAAGAAAAGATTGATGCTGATGAAGCTTCTTAGATAGCTGAATTAGTAGCAAAAGACAAAATACAAGAATATAGAGATAGAATAAAAAAAGAAAGACTTAAACCACAATAATAACATAATTACATTTTATATATAAAAAATCCCATTATAAATGGTGAAAAGAGGTTAATTATGGTTATTGTTACTACACCTAGCGTTGCTACATTTGACAGTTATGTTGTATTGATTGCTACGAATGTGGTTCCATCTATGGAAAGTTTACCTTCATACAGAAGATATTATCCGTTTGATTTGATTATTAGTGAACAATTCTCTTCAACTAATAATACAGCTTCATTAGCGTTATCTGATGAAGCGTCTCCTTATACGGATAAATATCCTTTAGTAGATAGATTAAATAAATATATAACTGGTCAAGAATTAATTAATTATGCTGGAAGACGCAGATGTATACATTGTGTATATGATAATGTATATAAGGTTGTTAGGGTAAATAGTTGTATATGTCCTATTACTCTAAATGTCCCAACTTCTACTCCAAGTGAGACCACTTCTACAACTTGAGAGAAGGTGAGAGAATTGAATTTAGGTGGTAATCTATTTTATGCTGATGTGAGATGCGTTACATGTCCTTAGAGATATCATTGCAATAAATTTATTTAGGGTAATATGCGAAATATTTTTCCTCAAGTAGAAAATTAGGCCAAATAGAATTTTTCATAGTCAAAAGAATATCAAAAAATAAAAGAGAATACAACAGAAGAAAGTAGTGATACCGTTTCCGTTCTCTCTGATATAGCTGTTAATTTTGAAAAAATGAGTAAAAATTTTACAGAGCAAAATAATCTTTTAAAAGAAAATTTATTATCCATGAAGACTGAATTATAGGATATAAAAGAAAAATTTAATAATGATTTTTTTACTACTAATAAGAGTAATGAAGTTGAAGTAGAAGTGATTACACCAGAAGAAAATAAGAAGGATAAGAAATCCGTGGTGGAAGATAGTGGAAATGAAATTGCTATATATGGTAAAAGCAGCGCTCCTATATTAAAAGAGAAGAAAACAATATTTGGCAAAAAGTGGGTAGAAGAAAAGCAATAATATAATTTTACATTATAAACATTATAGAGTATTTTATTTTTAAATAAAGCATTGATGTGCTTTGCTAAAAATTTATAAAAAACATAATTAGAAATAGGCGGAAAATATTTTTCTAAAAAATGCTAAATAAAATTTTAGAATGTTATTGCATATATAATGTATAACATCATATATAAAGTATAACATAATGACTGTTTTACAACAGCGATGGTTGATACGCTATATCAAAGCATTGAAGTCGCTTTCTTGGAGGAATTTTTATGATTTACAAGAATAATGACAATTACTACAGTTGCTATTCACCTAAGTTGCATGACTTCTTAGGAGATTTTGATATCGAGCCGATTGACGAATTTACTAATATAAAAACTCAGAAAAAATGCTGGGTTTATTAGAAAGATGAAAGATTGAGTATATTTTTAACTCAGTGGACGAACAATAAAAAATAGGGAGGAGAGTAAAAGGGGAATTCCTGCCCTTTGATATAGAGAGAGAATGAAAAAAGATATAAATTCTGTTAAGAGTAAAAATTTTATAAAAAATAATGATATATCTTATGACTATGTGAAAAATAAAGTAAGCTCCTATTGTGATTAGCTCGGTATTGATTATGTAATACATAATTACAATGGGAGCTTTGTTCTGTTTATAAAAGAGCAAAAAGAAGAATTATTAAATGATTTTTATTTAATTTATTTAGATAAAAAGTACATAGAATTAAAATTATTACATGTGCTAGAAAACAAGATAATTGAGATTGAAAGATATAGTAAAAATGATTGTTGGTATAGAGCTTTAGATAAAGTGAAGCATCTGATTTCATTACATATCAATAAATTACAAAATCTGAATAAATTAAATAGGGATACATATAATAATATGATATTGTTGTAATAATGCATTGCATTTTTATAAAATTTTATAATTCGTTAATTTATTTAATTATATAAATTATTATAAACATTATAAAATAATTATAGGGGTGCAATTTATGCGTTGCATCCTTTTATTTTTGCGTTTAAAAATCTAACAGAGGATGCTAAAAGGATTAAAAGGATTAAAAGGAGTTAATGATATGACGAAAGAAGATTTTATCCGATTAACGTCTTTAAAAAGCGGGGTAACGCAAAAAGATATAAGGGCTGTGATAGAAGCTATGAGCGATATAATATTTGATGTTATATCGAGAGAAGATAGTGTAAAGTTTGGTAGTGTATGTACTTTTAGTGGTGTTACTAGACCATCAAAGACGGTTCGGAATCCTAAAACTGGTGAAGCGAAACATGTTGAAGAACAACATGGGTGTCCAAAATGTAAATTTTCAAGCACTTCAAAAACTATGTTAGAATATTATAATGCCATGAACATAAATAAAAGAAAAAAGAAAAAAGCAAAAACAGAAGAGAAAATAGAAGATGAATATGACTAAATCAGATAAAATAAGAATTTTATCTGGTTGGATTGTTTTATAATAATCATAAATAAAATTACAGATAGAAAAGGATGATGAATTATTAAAAGAAGTGAATTAGTAAAAGAAGTGGCATATAGAACTGGCCTTACTCAAAAGGTTGTTAGAGCCGTAATAGAAAGTGAAGAAGAAGTTGTATATGAAACTATTGCTTTAAATTCAAGTATTCACTTTCTTTGGGGCACTTTAGAAGGTACTATTGTTCCGCCTAAAAAAATTAGTGGGTCTTATACTCAAAATAAAAGGGTTAGAAGAAATAATGGCTGGAGTGTTTTAAAAAAAGGTGTGCCTAAATGTACTTTTTCTAAAGCCGCTAAATATTATGACGCTTGTGACCCGGCTGAATGGTTTGAAGCCCCTGAACATAGATATACAACATTGGCTAGGACATGGAGACAGGATTGTGGAATACCAGAAATTCCAGAATATATCGGATTAACTGAACAATAGATAAAAAAAATGTGTAGAAAAGCTGATGCAAAAGAACGAGATGATTTAGGACTTTGCAAGACTAAATTAAAAAAAATGGAATATAGAAAAGAATTCAATATAAAAAGAAAAATAGCTGATAGATAGTATTGGGAAAGAACTGGTTATATTCCTGTTGGAGTGAAGTATGATGAAGCTTTAGGCGAATACAACTGGACTGGACCACAAAGAACTGTTATAGATAATTTAAGAGAAAAAATAAAGGTTACAGAAGACCCAGAGAAGAGACAACATTATCTGGATTTGATAGAAGAAATTACTAAAGAAATAGAAGAAAGACAAAAAGAAAAAGATAGAGTTGCTAAGAAAGCTAAAGAATTAGAAGAAAAAATTAAAGCTGAAAGAGCAAGATTTAAAAGTATTGAGAAAAAAGAAGAAAAAGATTATTATACTTATGGGTATGATGATGGTAGTTATGAAGAACTGTGCCGTTTGAGAGAAGAAAGAATGAAGAATCTCTGGAGACCTGAAAATGAATTTAAGGAGTGGCTTGATGGAGATGGTAACAAAGACAATGAAAACAAAGAGGATAAGAAAAATGGAGATAATGATACCATTCATAATATCGATAATGATAGTAATACTAATGATTCTATATAATGAGAGAAATGAGTAAAAGGAAAAAACAAGGCAATAAAGAAGGGGGGTAATAGAATGATTAGGACTTTAAAAGCTAAAAGAATTGAAATTTTTGATAATTCTAAAACTAAATATTCAATGTCTTATATAAAAAAGATTACAGGCTGTGATGATATTCTTAATGGCGGAATATTTAGCTTTGGAACGTTAAAACCTCTATGTCATTTAAAAGTAGAAGGTAAAGTATTAGCTAGTGATAAATATACATATTGGGGATATGGCTTTAATAGTGGTTCTGGTAAATTAGACATGGTAAGTCAGTATTCTACTTATGATAATTATATTTGTTGCGTTGCTATGATTAAGGATGGAGCAAAATTAAAAATGAATTATAACTCCGATATGGGAGGTAAGAGAGGTAGAAGTGCTATTGGAACTAAAAAGGATGGCTCTATAGTACTATTTTGCTCTAAAGATGGAAGCTCATTTTCTATGACTCCTGAATCTTTACAAGATTATATGTTAAAACAAGGTTGCATTAACGCTTTAATGCTTGACGGCGGTGGTTCTTCTCAGGGAAATTTTGCAGGAGTTGCAGTAACCTCTAGTAGAATTGTATCTAATTATATATTAATTTGGGAAGATAAGACTTTTAAGCCTGATGGAAAAGAACCTACGGTAATTATTAAAAAGGGTTCAAAAGGAACTGGTGCAAAATGGACATAGAGTATGTTGCAAAGAATTGGATATAGAATTGCTGTTGATGGTGATTTTGGAAGTAAAAGCGATAAAGCTTTAAGAGCATTTCAGACATATTGGGGATTAGATGTAGATGGACAATCTGGTCCTGCTACTAGAACTGCGCTGAAGAATTGTATTAATACTATTGAATCTAGTCCTTCTAAAGCATTAAGAACATTTACAAAAGAATTAGGTAGAAACGAAGTTAATGGTGAAGATGATAAGTATATTCTTTGGTATAATGCCGCTACTGGAACAAATTTTGCTACAACTGTTGCTTGGTGTGCTATTAGTGCAAGCTGGGCTAATAGGCGTGGCGGTGTTGATGAAAAGAATTATCCTAACTTCTCTAGTTGTAATGCTAGTTTAAAAGTATTTGAATAGAGTGGGCTTGTTAGAAATCCGAAAACATATAAACCAAAGTCTGGTGATTTAATTTATTTTGATTGGGACCAAAATGAAACCGTAGAACACGTTGGGATAGTGTTTTCTTTTGATGGGAAATATGTTGAAACAATAGAAGGTAATAGTAGGGATGCTGTAAGACATAAAAAATATCTTGCTAATAGTAAATATATTTCTAAATATGTTGAAATTAAGTAAGGTGGTGAATGATTATGGAGAATGAAGAGAAAAAAAGCTATGTAAATCCTGATTTTACTGCGGCTTTTGAAAGAGTTAAAAACATTTTAATAGATTTAAAAAAAAGAATAATGCCTGTAAAACAAGGCCCTGCTGGTGATTTCAGACAAAATATTAATAATGCAATAGGTACTATTCCTGAAACCAACCAAGAGACCGGGGTTATAACTAAAGATGGTTATGGAATGTCTGGTGCTGTGTTTGCTATGGGGGAAGCTGTCGGAAAAGGATTGAACAATATGGATACAGCATTAGTCAAATTTACTAATGATGCCAATAAAAAATTTGATGCTTTTGCAAACGAATCTAAGGAAGCATTAGATAATTTGCAAGTTAATTTTGATGCCGAAGTTAAAGAAGCTATGGAACAAGCAACAGAAAATGCGAATACTGCGGCTGATAGAGCCAACAGTGCCGCACAAGGGATAACTAATACATTTGTTTGCCTTGCTCAAGGGAACTCTAAAACTGAAGAATTCAAAGCTGATTCTTATCCTGTAACAGTAGGTGCAGATGGTAAAGAAACAAGAATTACTCAAAGCCAAGGAGCAGTTTGGTTTAAGATTGTTCCAGAAGTAAATACGAGTATAGATAACACAGAGAATGTGGAGACTGTTTAATTTTAAATGATTTTGATTTGTTATAGCACATAATAAATTATAATTTGATATTAAAATTTATATTATTTATTATGTGCTAAATAGAGGTCAAAATAATGATTTCTTAAATTTAAAGGTATAAAAGGTGGTGAGTTGATGGCAAAGTTATCGGAAACTCAGTTAAAAAGAGTAGTCGAAAGAGAAAGACAGAAACAAGAAGCTGTAAGGAAAAAGATGGAAATTCAACAGAAAAAAGAACTTTACGGTGAAAATTGGAAATAGATAGAGCAGGAAAAACTCTAGTCTGAGTTAGAAGTTAAAACTGGTTCTGAAACAGCACCTAAAATCTTTAATTCTGTGGATTTAAATACTTTTTTTTAGCCTATTAATCTCTATAAAGATGAAGAAGGAGAAGTATTAAAAGCTGACTTTCAAGAGTATGAAAAAACTGAGAAGAAATATAAAAAAGCCATTGAAGATTTAGACAAAAAAATAAAGGAATATAGTGACGGCGTTTTAGAAGAAGCTGGAACTATTAGTGGAAAAACTATAAAAGATAAGGGAATGGACCCTGAAAAAGAAAAAGCTAATAAATCTGTTAAGGCTAGAAATGATTTGAATATGATTGTTTCTAGGCATTTTAATAGATTTGTTCCTATTTATGATAAGCATGTTTGTAGTTGTTGCGGTAAGCCTTTAAAATTAGATTAGTATTTTAAGGTGTATGACCCTATATGTTCAGATAGAGTTGACTAGAACGGTGAATATCATATGTGGGTTTGTAGAGAATGTTGTTATAAATTGTTTGCTTGGTTGTATAATGAAAGAGCAAATAAGGATTTGGAATTAACAACTAAATACATGTGTGCTTATCTAAATGTCTATTTTGATATAGATGTTTTCGATATAGCTAAACAATCTCATAATAAAAGTGGAAGAATGAAACCGTTTTTTGCTGAGTACATGATTTATGTTAATAGGACTTGTCCCGGTAAAACATTTTTCGATTCTCCTTTCTTGTCCGAAGCATACGAAAGAACGGGAGAAAGAGTAGGAGTAGAACAGAAAAAAGATAATGATGCTCCTTATGATTGGGATAGAGAAGACGTAAGAAATAGACAGCAAGTATTAAAGATGGTTGGATACGACCCATTTGAATGGGAATCAGATGAAAACAAGAAAATTCTTTATAAGGATTTATTGAATATTCTTGAACCCGGAATGGAAAATGACTTGGTTAAGTTCCAAGCCGCCATTCAAATTGTTATGTCTTTCTTTAAGGTTAGATAGATGAATAAGAAACAATTTGAGATGGAAAGGGATGGAGCTAGCATAGCTGATTAGAAAGCATTATCTGATTTAAAAGATAAGGAATTAAAATCTATTACTTCATTTAGTAGAGATAATGGATTTGCAGAAAGATATGCTACTGCTAAGGCTAAAGGCGAAAACACATTTACGGGTATTGTTAATAAGATGAACGAAGCTAAATTTGAAAATGCAGTTATGAATAGGTATGACATTGAAACGAGTGCTACTATTCAACAAGCCGCAGATGCAAGTTTTAAGGCTATTTTTAGTCAGCTAAGTTTGGGTGAATCAGAAGTTTGGAAAATTGCACAAGATTAGCTTGAAGAATTAAGAAAATTAAGAAAAGAAAATTCAGATTTAGAAGAAAAATTAAGAAAAGCTAAGTATGAATTAGCTAAGATTAATTTAGAAGAAAAAGAACGGCAAGCTAATATTGGGTTGGAAGAGTATTGAGGTGAGAGATTGTGGTAAATGTATTATTCAATGATTTTTCATATGAGATACTTCCCAAGTAGTTAGAGACTTTTGATAAATATAGTAAAATTTTGCAATGGGGTAGAGCTAATCCAACTAGATTCTTAGAAGATTTTGTAGGACTTAAATTCACCGACCATCAAAAATATGTACTATTATCAAGTTGGATTCCATCTAACGTAGTATGGGTATGTAGTCGTTCAACAGGTAAGAGCTTTATGTCTGCGCCTTTTATTATGGCTAGAAGTTTATTGATACCAAGTCATAATACTTATATAATGGGGCCAACAGGTGCTCAGGCTCAAGAAACTTTTACTAAGATGGAGAATTTGGCTAAAAATAATATAGCGTCAGTAATTGGAGTAAGCAGTTTTTTCTTAGATGAATGTGTAAGAATTAACTCAAAAGCTGACCCGTTTACGCATGATAAGAGTGGCTATACAGTAGAACTATATAATGGTTCGACAGTAAATACATTAAATAGTGTAGCTAAAAATATAGTTGGTATAAGAAGTTCGATGAATGTTTATGATGAAGCGGGTAAAATAGAAAGGGAATTCTTTGCTTTAACGCTACCATTCACTGTTCAAAATACAGATTTCCGTTTAGGCGGAACATTAAATACAGATATATATCCAAGACAATTACAAAATAAAAATTTATTGTGTAGTTCTGCCGAAGGTATTGATAGCGAACTATATGATAGATATAAAATCGCATTTAATAAAATGATGATGGGAGACCCTGAATATTTTGTGTGCGATTTAGATTGTACACATTCATTGCATCCATTTTTGGATGGCAAGCCAACAAAGCCACTGTTAACTTAGGCTACGATAGATGATGCTTTCAAAACAAACCCGTATCGTGCGACTCGTGAATATTTTAACAAATTTGATTCAGACGGCGGCGAAGATGTATTCGTAAAGCGTTCAGTCATTAATAAATTTTCAGTGCCAATGTTTCCAGATTTTAAAAATCCGGGAAATAAAAAGTATATTATTTCTTATGACCCGGCATCAAAATTAGACAACTCTGTAATGATGGCGGCTGAATTATTTAAAGATGAACAACGTGGATGGATGGTACGTTTTGTAAACTGTGTAAACTTAATAGAAGTTTTAAAGAATGGAGAAAAGGTTCTAATACAAAAGCCAGAGCAGATAGAAAGGTTAAAAGATTTTATATTAGATTATAATCGTGGTGCATTAGATTATGATAATATAGATTAGTTAATTATTGACGCTGGCGCAGGAGGTTAATTTTAGCCTCCTCATAGAGTAATCTATGATAAAAAATACATCGAAATGCTGGAAACTCCTTAGAGATTTATAAACTACAACGTAATGATGAAACATACATAAGCGTGAAAGTTAAAAATTATAAATATTGGACAATCAGCAGGGAAGCATCGAAAAGATGAACCCTCAACGACTATCCCGTAAGGGAGTACATATACAAGCGATTGGTATATGGAAGTGGTGTACCCCTGCATAACAGGGTGAAGATATAGTCTATACTTTATAGAAATATAAAGCAAACTTAATAGTTTGAGAAAGTGTAGCGAACTTATGTTTTTTAGAATAGGAGGTAATGAATTATAATTAAGCCAAAGACAAATGAATAGTTTTTATTAGAGATGAAAGAAATTCATCCAAATATTTAGGTTTTTACATAGTATGTAAATAATCATACAAAAGTAAAATGTAAATGTTTAATAGATGGATATGAATGGGAAACTACTCCAAGCAAATTAATAAACGCAAGGCATGGATGTCCAAAGTGTGGAAAATCATTACCTTTAACTCCTGAAATTTTTGTTAAATAGATGAAAGAAATTAATCCAAACATAACTATATTAGAAGATTATATTAATTCCAATACTCCTATAAAAGTTAAATGTAAAACGTGTGAATATGAATGGAAAGCTAGACCATATCATTTGAAATAGGGGAAAGGATGCAAAAAATGTGATTTTTAGAAAAAATCAAAAATGTATTCAAAGGGAATGGAAGCTTTTAAGGATGAATTGAAATTAATTGATAATACAATAGAAGTTAGTGGAGAATATAAAAATGGAAAAGAAAAAGTAAATTGTAAGTGTAAGATATGTGGAAGAGAATGGGAGGCGGCTCCTAGTAATTTATTGGCTGGAAAAGGATGTCCAAAATGCGTTGCATCAAAAGGAGAAAAGAAAGTATCAGAATGGCTAAAAAATAATAATATAATTTTTTTATAGGAATATAGATTTGAAGATTGTTGTTATGATAGGCCACTTATTTTTGATTTTTATATTCCAGATTTAAATATTGCTATAGAATATGATGGACATTAGCATTTTTATCCAGTGAAATTCGGAGGAATTTCAGAAGAAAAAGCGATTGAAAATTTCAATAAAAATAAAGAAAGAGATTCTATAAAAACAAAATATTGTAAGGATAATAATATTAATTTAATTAGAATACCATATTTTAATTATAATAATATTGATACTATTCTAGAAAAAAATTTTCTAAATATAGATAGGGCGGAACCGACATAGCTCAATTCTTAATGAATGAATGGATAGGAAAAGATAGACAAATGCATATAGGTTTTATAGATAAAGAAGACCCGTATATGCAGTTAAGAGAAGATGATTATCCCGGAAACAGTGAAAAATTAAAGATGTTCAATTTCAAGCGTGATAAAGTACAAGCGTATGAAAGAGCGCAAAATGCAATAAACTAGGGATTAGTAATATTTCCAGCGAGTTTAAATGCAAGAAATGAAATTGAGTTTGAAGAAGAAGATTCCGAGGGTAATTTAAGAATAAGGTATGAAAAAGCTGATAATGAGGAATTAGCTTCATTAGTGTAGCTTGATTTAGCAAAAGAAGAATTAGTAGCAATGCAGAAAATTAAAAAACCAAATGGGACGATACAATTTGATTTAAGTCCTGATGCAAAATCAAAGAATTTCCATGATTGGGGGAAACCCACAGTCCACCGTAATAGTGATATTATGCGTGAATTCTCTCTAAATGCTGGAAAACTTTTAGAGCCTTGTAAACTACAACATAAGTATGAAATATAACTAAGTGTGAATGTTAAAAATTATAAGGATTAAGCAATCAGCATCCAAGCCCCGAACAGGGGAAGGTTCAACGACTATTGGCTGGAATGCCAGTAAGGAAAGTTCCTGAAATGGGAGACCCTTAGTAGATATCTAAGGTGAAGATATAGTCTAAGCTTGTGTGAGAGCATAAGAAAACTTAATATATATTAAGTCTTTATAAGAGTAACGAACTTATAAAGTAATAAAACTGGACCGTGCAGACTGTGTTGCTATGATTTTAAACCGTTTAATGGAGATAAGGGCGAATGAAGCTCTAGTAAAAGAAGCCCCTGTAAGTGATTTTAAAAAGGTATTTGAACATTCTAGAGGAATGAAATCCAGTTCAAATCCATTTGGAAGCATGGGTAGCAATCCATTTGCTGGTAGGGGCAAAGACAGTTATTTCTAATAACCAAACATAAAATAAATAAAAAAGATAGGAGGAGCGATAACCGTGTTAGAATTTAAAGACGGAGACATAATCCTCACAAGGGGGGACAGTGTATATATAGACACGGTTATCCTAACTCCTTGTGAAGAGGTATACGAACCGAAAGATAAAGATGAAGTATACTTGTATATAATTAGAAAAAATGAGAATAGTAGATTAGAAGAAGATAAAGAGAAAGTAGTATTAAAGAAGAAATTTGCTAACAGGAAGACAGTAATAAAAGAGACAGACACTAAATTTTTAAGCAAAGGTGAGTACAAGTATAAGTGTGTATTACTTCAAGAGAATGGTGATACATAGACCTATTGTGAAGGAAGATTCTTTTTAATATAAGTTAGATAGGAGGGAGATAAAAGAATGATTAGGAAGAGCTATATAGACAGTCAAGGTAAGATAGTATGTCCTATGAATGGAGCCAACTATCTAACGTTAAGAGGGAAGTTAGTGAACTGGACTAGTGAAGATATATTAAAAGTAGTTCAAGAGAATATAGATAATATAAACATAGGGGACAAAGGTAAAGAACCTTGGGAACCAATAGAAGATAATGAAGAAGATAATAACGGTTCCGATTCTGGTACGATAGTAGGAGAATGGGAACGTATTTAATATATTAAAACGAAAGGAGTTGGTTTTTGCATGGCGAACATAAAAGGGTTCAAATTTTTCGATTTTGATAGCACCAACGAAATATCCAATATACTGACTAATCCAAGCAGAGGAGAATCATTGACGATAGAGGTCAATGATAATGGAACTGGGATAGGATTAAGTTTAATAGTACAAGGCAAGAGTGATTTACAGGATGAAGAAAACTGGTTTAACATAGCGGCTATAAGTCTAGCTGACTATAGTATTTCTCCGAAGATTGAAAAAGCTGGATTATATGTAATACCTCTTGATGGCATAGTAAAATGCAGGATGGTAAGTGAGAATGGCGTAGGTGGATTTAAAGTATATTCACTAACGATTCGATAATGGAGGTGTATATGGCTACAGATAATATTGCGAGAGCTATAGCGGCGAAAGCATTGCAGATTGCTTAGACTAGTGGAGGAGGAGAAGGAAGAGGATTGAGCAAAGTAGAGATAGATAAAGATGGCTTTTTAATTCTAACCTTCACTGATGGAACGATAAGCAATGTGGGCAAAGTTGTAGGCGAAGATGGAAAGATGGGGCAAGTATATGTACCTCATATAAATGAAGAAAACAAGTTAAGTTGGACCATTGAAGACAAAGCTGGTGAGATACCTCCCGAAGTTGATTTAACTGATAATGGAGAATGGGGACCAGTAGATTCAAATGAAGAAAGCAACTATGTTTGGGAGGGAATTTAATTCATATGAATAATAATGAATGGCAAAGTATTTCTGACGATATAGATTTAACTAAAGAAGATATTGAACAAGACAATAAATATAGAGACAAAGAAAAAGATTCTGAGTATAGTTGGGATAGAATATAACTCTTTTATACTTAGTTATATTTAATTAAAAGGTTTATTAATAAAGTAATAATTATTTTTAATTAATTTTAAATAATTATTTAACTAGATAATCTAGTATAATACTAAGAAGAAAGGAGTGAATTAATAAGAATGGCTAATGTTTTATTTAAATTTGGTACGCAAGCGCAGTTTGATTCATTGATAGAGAAGAATGAAAATGCGTTATATTGGTTAACTGATACTCAAAGATTATATAGAGGCAATGTTTTATTTGCGGTTGGTAAAGATGCAACGGTTGCTTCTAGTGGTTTGTTAAGTGCCGATGATAAGGCGAAGCTAGATGCTTTAGTAGTTGGAAGCATTACTAACATTGAAGCTCTAGATAATTCTATTATTGTAGAGACTGAAAGTTCTAGCAGAAAATTAAAAGTTAACGTTTCTTTAAGTGAAGAAAACTTAATTAAAGTTAGCGAAGATGGATTAAAAGTAGTAGTTGCTGATATTATTTCAAAGATTAGTTTCAAAACGCCATATGATGCTGAAAACAATAAGATTATTACTGAAAAAGACATTGCTGGTTTAGTGGGAGCTATGCATTTTAGAGGAGTATTTAATTCTCTAGATGAAATTGAAAATCCTGTCGCTGGTGATGTAGCTATTATTGGAAAGAAAGAGTACGTCTATGGTGGAGACCCTGCTGTATGGAGTGAACTAGGTGACGAGGGAATTTATCTAACCATTGCTAGTGCCGAAGAGACCTATGAGAAGAAAGTTGATGCTCAAGCCAAGTATGATGAACTAAAGGGCTTTATTGATAATATTGACCAAAAGGGAATTGCATGGGGCAAAAAGAATGCGAACACTACTAAGTTTGAGATTATTAAAGCTGTAGATGGATTCCTAACTGATGATGGTCAGAATGATTTAAGACTGTATATTCCAAAGGGTTCTACATATGAATTACAGAATGTTGGTGCTGGTGGCAATTCCAATTATTTCTATGCCACAGTAAGAGCATGGGCACCCAGCGCAGATGTAACGTCTTGCAGAAAGGGAGACCCTGCCTATTATGACCGTGACTTTGGTGAGCAAGAGGTTGTACATACTGATGCTGAAAGCGGAAGAATTTATGCTGATTTCTGGATTCCCATTGCACGTACTGATGATAATGGAGCCACATGGGTAGAATATGGTGATTTAAGTATAGGCAATAAGATTATTGGTTGGAACTGGATGATTGAGTGGTATGTAGGTGACAAGTTATTATGCACTGGTTCTACGAGACTATCTCTAGTAAATACCAAGGAACAGTTGTACAGTCACAAAGACTGGTATATTGGTGGAATTGAAGACAAGATTACTGCCAATACAGATAAGTTAACTGCTCAAGAGCAAGCCATTAGTAAAGTAACTGCCAAGGTAAGCACGATGGAAGAATCAATTCAAGAGATGGGTACTGCGTTAACGTGGGGGACCATCGTATAATAAATATATAAAGTAGAGGAGATAAAAAATGCAATAGATTGTAAAATTTTTATCAGGGCTACAAGCTGAATATGATTCTTTAGAAGTCAAAGATGAAAACACTTTATATTTTATCATAGACACGCATAGGATATATCGTGGGAGTCTTTTGTTTGCATCTGGTTTAATTGAAAATCTAATGCAGAATGAAGACATAGAGCTTTATGGTGGCTCTGCGACTGATGTAATGTAATGGAGGTGAAGAATATGGCTAATTATTTTAATGGTATTCTTCGTCTCAGGAGAGATTTAGAAAGCAACTATGAGATAGTAAAAGACGTATTTATTCCTGCAAGTGGAGAAGTATGTATTGTAGATTGTTCTGGTAAATTAAGATTTAAGGTAGGCGATGGAGTAAGTAATTTTGCTTCACTACCTTATTTAGATAATCAAAACAATTCGCTAAGTCATGGTTATCTTTTAAATGATAAATTTTATACTGATAGCACTTATGCTCAAGAGATTGAGAAGAGTGAAGGTCATATTTATGTAGATTGTAACCAAAATGGTGTTCTATATACATATGATGGAGAAAAGTTTAATCGTTGTGTTCCTGATGCAACTGATACTGTAGCAGGACTTGTTAAACTTTATCAAGATGGAGGATTAAATACCGATGGAACAATGAGTCAAAAAGCTATAACAACAGGTATACAATCTATTGGATTTGCTTTAGACCCCGGTGAGGAAGATTGCTTAATTGTAGACCTTCCTTGGGATGATGTGATTGGTGTTTATCCTAATGAATCCAAATAAAAATATATAGAGACAAATAAAAATATAGAGAAAAATAAGGATATAAATAATAACTAAAAACAATTTAAATATTGGTTAATATTTAGTTAATATTTAGTTAATATTATATATAAAATTTCAAATAATAAGGAGGAATTTATTTTATGGCTGATATTTCTAAAATCAAGCTAGCTACTGGTGACATTGTTACTATTAAGGATGCTCAGGGTCGTGCTGATGTTACTACTCTATTAGGCGGTCATGCTTTAGGTGCTCTAGGTGCCGCTGCGTGGAAGGCTGTTGCTACTGAAATTTCTGGCAAGGGCCTTGTTGACGCTTCTGTTGTTAAGGCTTATGTTGACGCTCAGGTTGGAGCTATTCCTAGCTTTGACGTTATTGTAGTAGCTGATGGTTCTGACCTACCTACTGCTTCTGCTGATACTTTCCACAAGATTTATTTAAAGAAGGAAGGTCTATCTGGCACTTATGCTGAATATATTACTTACAAGAATGGCGATGCTTACGCATGGGAGCGTATTGGCGTTCTAGATGTTGACCTAAAAGCTTATGTAAAGAAGACTACCACTATTGCTGGTATTGACCTAAATGATAATATTACTGTTGCTGAACTACAGTCCGCTCTTCAACTTGGCTCAATGGCTTATGCTGATAAGGCTTCTGGTTCTGGCACCGTTCAGACTATTGATAGTATCACCATGAAGGAAGTTACTGTTGCTGGCAATGCCGCTGTTACTTCTAAGGCTGCTAATGCTACTCTTACCAAGGCTAACTATACCCCTGCTGGTTCTATTACTGGCAAGGCTATTTCTGGCGGTTCTATTTCTGTTACCCTGAAGGATTCTGCTACTAAAACTGAGGCTGTTCTTAGTACTTCTGAGTTTACTCCTACTGGTACTATTGCTGCTAAGGAGGGTGGTTCCTTCTCTGCTCTTAAGACTGCTACTCTTGGTGAAGTTGAGACTGGTGGCGTTTTGATTGAAGGTGAGATTAGCGCCCCTGCAATTTCTCTTACTGCCGCTGATAAGACTGTCGCTACTGGTTTGACTGGTGGTAGTAAAGCTTCCTTTACAGAGGGTGCTTTCACACCAGCCGCCTTCCAAAAAGGTTTCTATACTGCTGGTAAGGCCGCTACTTGGACTGGTGCCTCTTATACTGCTCCTACTATGGGTGACGCTTCTACTGGTAAATTTGCTTCTGAGGGTGTAGTTGCTAATATTGATGAAACTGATACTGAGATGTTAGTATTTACCGCCGCTACAAAAGCTGATGCTGTTACTGCTCAAGGTACATTCAATGCTGGTAATGTTAGCTTTGGTACTTTCAATGGCGGTTCTGCTACTGTTATTGATACTACCAAGTTCTTTGGTGGTTCCAAGGCTGCTGATAACTTTGTTGCTAATGAACTTCAGTCTGCTACTACTGGTAAGGTGAGCGAAGTTTCTGCTGCGGCTCTTGCTAATGCTCCTGTATTCACTGGTAAGCGTTATTCTGTTTCTACCACTTCTGATACTGCTCTTAAGGATGTTGCCTTTACCGCTACTAATAGTGCTACTATTGTTGATAAGGTTGAGTATGTCAAGCCTGAGATTGAAGCCGCTACCTTCAGCGGTACTGCTGCTACTCTTGGCTTCGCCGGTACTGAAGTTGTAGATGCTCTTGTTACTGGAGTTAGCTACGATAAGGCCGATGCAACTGCCGCCTTTAGCGTTGCTGTTACTCCTGAGACTGACGTTATCACTAAGACTGCTAAGACTGTTGAAATTGAGGTTTCTCCTGTCGCTAAGGCTTAATTAGCAAATTTTAAAGATAGCTTAAGTTATGGATATATCTAAGGTTCAGCTCCCAAATCGGGAGACCTATCAGATAAAAGATGAATATTTACGTCATGTAATAAACGTACTTTTAGGGATAGAGGAACTAGACGAAAGAGACTAGTAAACGAATAATATACTGGAAGGGTAGTAATACTCTTCCAGTATTTTAAAAAGCATATTAGGTAGCAAAGGAGTCATGACCCTTTGAGACAATGATAGACCTATAACTATTAAGCTAATATGTTTTTTATTATCTTTTATTATAGGAGGATAATAAAATGAGCAAGAAGTTAACTAATGAAGATTTTTTATAGAAACTAGAAGAACAAGGCAGATTTGATATACAACCTTTAGAGGAATATATAAATACACATACGAAAATTAAATTTAAATGCTTGAATAATAAAGAGCATCCGATTTTTGAATAGACCCCTTCACATGTTTTATCTAGAGGAAGTGGTTGTCCATTATGCACTATACAAAGAAGAGTATAGCAATAGACATATACAAAAGAAGAATTTATTAAAAAATTAGAAGAAAGATTTGAATTAAGTTATAAAATTACATCAGATTATATTAATTCTCATACTAAGATTACTTGTGAATGTTTATTATGTGGCAACATATGGGATGCTATGCCTATTAATTTAATAAAAGGAACGGCTTGTCCAAAATGTGGTTTTAAGAAAATATCAGAGTCTAAAAACACTCCAATAGATATTTATAAAGAAAAATTAAAACAGCACAGACCTAATTTAGAAGTAATAGAATATTAGACTATGAAAAAGCCAGCGAAGTTAAAATGTAATAATGGTCATATATGGGAAGTAAACAAAGCATAGCAAGTATTATTGCCATATAATAAAGAAAATGGAACAGGCTGTCCTTATTGTGACGGATATAAGTTAATAGAAGATGAAAATAGTTTATATGCTAAAAGACCAGATTTAGATAAATTTATAATAGACATAAATGAAGCTAAACAAATTATGGCTGGTAGCGAAAAGAAAATAAAATGTAAATGTCTAAATTGTGGATATGAAAAAGAAGTTGCTTCATTTTATTTGAATTGGTATGGTTTTGTTTGCCCTATATGTTCTGATTGGATTTCAATTCCAAATAAAATAATAAGAAAAGTTTTAACATTATTAAAAGATGATTTGGAATTTTTAGAATTTGAATATTCACCAGATTTCTTAGGATTACAAAGATTTGATGCATTTTTTATAAAAAATGGTATTAAATATGCTGTAGAAATGGATGGCAATTAGCATAAGACCAAAAATTTCAAAGGACATATTTTAGATAACAATAATGATTTAATAAAGGACTAGAAATCATTAGAAAATGATGTGATTTTAATAAGAATAGACTGTTCTGATACATCTGTAATATTAATTGAAAAAAAGATAAAAGAAAGTATATTAAATAATATATTAGATTTAAATAAAATTAATTGGACAGAAGTATATGAATATGCTTATTCTTAGAATTAGATAAAAGAGATATGTGATTTATATAATAATGGGATGAAAATTAAAAATATTGCCGAATTATTAAAAATTAATAAAGGCACAGTAACAAAAAAATTAAAGAAAGGAACAGAATTGGGATGGTGTAATTATGTTCCTAAATAGCACAAGCCATATAAAAATAGCAAGAAAATAAACCCTTCCTAGATTCTTTGAAAAGTACGACAAGAAAGGAATAACAAATGGAAAACACAAACAAATCCATTAAAAGTAAAGAGCAAAAGACTCCGAAAGAGGGAAAAATCTAGAATACTCAAAAGGAGCTAACTACTCTAAAAGGAATATCTACGATAATCAAGCGAGACACTTTGTCGAACTGGCAAAAAGCAGTAAATTACATACCGAACTCAAATGTTTTAATAGTAATAGATAACCCAGATGGAAGTAGCGATATAAAGTTGGGAAATGGAAAGGACAAAGTAAACGAACTTGAGATACTAATAAGCGGGAAAGTAGATATAAAAACCCCTAAAGTGGATGAAGATGAAGGAGTATTAATGTTATAATATTAAATATAGGAATAAAACAAAATAAAAATAATTAAAATGCTACGATGCGCAGATAGCATTTTAATTTAATAATTATATTTATAATTATATTTAATATTTAATCATATATATTTCAAAGTCAACATCCGAAATGTTTATATAATTAGTTATGAAAATGAGAATAACTTCGTAAACAAAGGAGGTATAGACGATGGCAAACATTAAAAAAATTAAATTAGATAATACAATATATGATTTGCATGATGCAAAAGCAGTTCATAGTGTAAATGGACAATCGCCTGATGCATCTGGAAATGTAAGTGTAACGGCTGAATTACCAGATGGGCTTGTAAAATATAATTCTTTATCTGCGATAGAAACGGTAACTCCGTTAAATGCAGATACATTAGAAACACATCCTGCTAGTTATTTTGCTACTGCAAGTGATATGAGTGCTTTACAGACAAATGTAAGTACTAATACTAATAATATAGCTACTAATACTAATAATATAGCTACTAATACTAATAATATAGCTACTAATACTAATAATATAGCTACTAATACTAATAATATAGCTACTAATACTAATAATATATCAGCATTACAAACAAAAGTAAGTACTAATACTAGTAATATATAGACTAATACTAATAATATATCTACAAATACTAGTAATATATCAGCATTACAAACAACTGTATCTGGCAAATTATCAAAAAGTGGAGATACAATGAAAGGAGCATTAGTTGCTCAAAATAATACTAATTATAGCGTTGCACAAGTAAGAAATATATTTATCTCTACAGCAGACCCTAGCGGTGGAGCCAGCGGTGATATATGGATAAAATATACAGAGTAATGAGGTGAATATATGGTTTTAACAAATTTAATACCTGTGCCAAGTATGACTTCTGGATGGAGTGCAAGTGGTACAACAGAAGTAACTGGTTATGGTGGAGGTTCATCTATTAAATTAACGGGCACAACTTCAACCCCAGAGGTTACAGTAAATACATCTGCTTCGATTGCATTAACGCCTAGCCACATTTATTACGCACGTGTATATGGCTATCAAACTGGGAAAGCTGGCGGTAGCGTGGGATTTTACTGGCCTATCGCAGAACCTAACTTTCAAGAGGGGATTTCGTTAAAAGATGCTGGAAGCTGGCAAATGTATAGTGGACGAAATAATAGAACCAGTTTTTCATCAGGTAGTTATCAATTTAGATTAGATTATAATAATAATTATATTGCTGGAACCATGTATTTTAGTGCTCCAATGTTAATAGATTTAACGGCGGCATTTGGCTCAGGGAATGAACCTACAAAAGAATGGATGGATAGTAATATTCCATATTTTGTTGGGTCTTATGTGAAAATTAAAACGGGCGATATTCTTAATTGTGCTTACACTGGCGCTGTTCAATCTGTGATATTGCCCAAGGGCGTGTATAAGTTGGAAGTTTGGGGCGCTCAGGGCGGCTATCGTTCAAGTTCCTCTTATGGTGGCAAGGGCGGCTATTCAGTAGGCACGATTACTCTGACAAAGGAAACCAATGTATATGTTTATGTTGGTGGGTCTGGAAATACGGGTGGAGCATCTGGCGGGTTCAATGGTGGAGGCAAAAAATATAGCTACTATGGCGGTGGTGGTGCTTCTGATATCCGTATCGGCAAAGATTCACTATATGCTCGTGTTATCGTAGCTGGCGGCGGTGGCTCTGATGGCGCAACAAATAAAAAAGGTATGTATGGCGGTGGTACTGCTGGCGGCTCAACATCTGAAAGCTATGGAACTGGCGGCTATGGTGGAACGCAAACTGGTGTATCTTCTTCTTCTTGGCAAACAACTGCTCATTCAACAAGTACAACCACACAAGCTGGTGCATATGCTGGTTTTGGTTTTGGCGGTAATGGTATTTATAGCTCTAGCGGTTACGGAGGAGCTGGAGGCGGTGGCTGGTATGGTGGTAGTGGTTCATATCCAGATGGTTCTGGTGATGATGACCGTGGTGGCGGTGGCGGTTCGGGTTTTGTTTGGATAGGCTCAAACGCCCCAAGCGGATATTTACTTGGCTCTGAATACTATCTAACTAATGCTTCTACTATTGCTGGCAACGCTTCTATGCCTAGCACTTCTGGCGGAACTGAAACTGGTCATGCTGGAAACGGATACGCTCGTATTACTGCTATCAAGGTAGATTCTTTGAATTTGCCTGTTAATATCGGTGGAACATGGAAAGACATGGATTCAGCATATGTAAATATCGGTGGAATATGGAAGACAGTAGATTCAGCCTATGTAAATATTGGCGGAACATGGAAAGAATTATCGTAAGAAAGGAGAGAATAAGAAATGGCACAAAAAGTAACGTTAACAGACTCAACGAGTGGAGAGATAGTATATCCACAAACATTAGTAAGTTCTGTACAAAATGAAGAAGGTACTGCATTAGAATCTTTAGTATTAATGAAAGATAATACGACTACATTTTCTCCGACTGACGATTATAATCCTTCCACGAAGAAATATGTAGATGATACAATTGCTGAAAGATTAGCTAGCTTTTCGGGTGGAACAGCAATAAAAGTAAGTGAAACATAGCCTACTAGCCAAAAAACGGGGGACTTTTGGTATAAAGTTGTGTAAAATAATAACTAAAATAATTGGAATAATCAAAATAATTAATAAATATAAGATATAAGTATTTTATAAAATTAAACTTTTAAAATAAATAAACAAAAACATTTAAATATCTATTTAAGATATTTTTGAAAAACATTGGGGATGGATTTTTTAGAGACGAGTTCAAAAGAACTGTCTCTCTCTCTCCGTCTCCTTTAGAAAAGGAGATAAACAATGTCTAAAAAAAATATAGAAATGCAAGTCTTAGGAGCTAATGGTGAATATGAACAAATTTACCCTGTTCCTGCTGGACACAAAGATAGTCATAAAACTGGCGGTGATGATGCGATTACTCCTACTGACATTGGAGCAATTCCAGCTACTCAAAAAGGTGTCGCAAGTGGTGTAGCAACATTAGGAACTGATGGAAAAGTACCGACTGCACAATTACCTAATATGGATTATGCACCGTCTACACATGCAAGTCAACATGCCAGCGATGGTAGTGACCCAATAACTCCTGCAAATATAGGTGCGTATAATAAAGAAGAAATTAATACGCTTTTACAGAAAAAAGTGGACTTGGGCGAAGACGGAAAGGTACCCGCAAACCAGCTTCCTGCTATGAACTATGCTCCTTCTACCCACGCTAGCCGCCATGCCAGCGGCGGTGCAGACCCTATCACACCTTCGTCTATCGGTGCGGCGGCGGCCCGGCATACGCATACACTTTCGTCTATCGGAGCAGCGCCTTCCTACACTTATAGCACTTCAGGACCATCCTCACTTACAACAGGAAAGATGTACTTGTAGTATGAGTAAGGCGGTGTTCTATGTCTAAGAAATGGTATGTAGGCGTAAATAACGTTGCAAGAGAAGTCAAGCATCCGTACATTGGCGTGAATAACGTTGCAAGGAAAGTAAAGAACGGATATGTCGGTGTTGGCGGAGTTGCAAGGCAGTTTTTCACTCATGAGTACACATGGAAAAAATACAATGTGAAGGTTGTAAACAATTATGGATATCGCCAACTAACTCCATATAGTGAATATGTAACAGCACCTCCGAACTATTAGGGTTCACACACATGGAATACGACAAGTCTCTCTTCAGCTAGTTCATTCGGATTCCAAAAAACTGGAACTATAACTTTACCGGGGGTCTGGGCTAACGGTGACAGGTCTCAGGTATACGGCACCTACTTAATGGCTGACAGCTACACTATTAAGACAGATTCTGATGATGATGACTATTATGTCTTTACTTACATTGAATCTGGGGAGGCAAGTTACTCGAAGTATGCGGTCTATATCAGTGGTTTCTCGTCAGGCCATTTTACAGGATATATATATGAAGTTTATGTGAAAGGTACATCGAATGAAAAAGGTTCTTATGTTTCTGAAGTTAAATCCACAAATGAGAACGCCTATCCAGTCAATGGCATACACACAGACGGATACTGGTATGTAAAACAATAATTGTAATAATAGGAGGATAACACATGAATATCAAACTTTCAAACGGAACCATTCTTTCTCCAATTGTTGTCACAGGAGAAAGTCGATATGTTCAGGGTGCCAGCCGGGATACACTGAACTTCATCTTCCCGGCAACAGAAGACATGGCGGAACTGGATGCCGCTTTCTCCGCTGAGAATTGCGAGAAAATCACCGTCATCGGAGACGACAACAGTGAGAACATCCATAGCGGCTACACCATCCGGGCGGAGCTGAGCAAAGCCTCGGTGGAGGTCTCCTCCGCTACCAATGAAGCGGAAGCTGTTTATGAGGATAGAATTACTGTATCCATGAGCCAGCGTACTTATGTAGAAAGCCATCTTGCGTCCCTGACTGAAACCGTTGATGCGCTGGTCATGGAAAGCTTGATGGGTTAAGGAGGTAATAGATATGTTTGAGACTATCAAGAGACTGTATACTAAGACAGGAAATGTGACACTGGTTGAGAACGCCGTGAAAAAGGGTTGGGTCACAGAGGCGCAGTACAAGGAAATCACAGGCAAGGACTATCAGTAATCTATACGTCTTATGGGCTAAAGGCGTAACCATTTTAATGTGTATAAAGGTTAATAGGACAATCATACCTATTCGGTTTTGAAGTTTTCCGTTAGTAAAACGTGGTATATAAAGATTTAAAATAGCGTTTACATATAAGTACAAATAAACTCTTCCAAATAAAAATTAGATTTTATTTAGTACTTCTTTATGTTAAAATATTTTTTGATTTTTGAAACTATCGAAAAATCATAACTTTTTGAGGCATTTTGGGTTCGAGAATCGTCTCTGTTGATTTAGCGAGAGGTCAATTTGGATGGTTTTCACCCATATACCTTGAAATTTTATATTGCTTGAATCATATTAGTTTATATGAAGAATACACAATAATTACAAAATCGTCATAAATAATTAATAAAATTTGAAAGGAGATAAAAGATTATGGTTAATATTAATGAAGTAATTGAAGCTTATAAGAAGGAATGCTTTGAAGCTACTCCTGCCGAGCGTAAAGCTGCTCTAGATAAGGCTAATGAGGCTCTAAAAGGTACTGGTATTTCTCTAAATCCTGATAAGAATGCTGTTCTACCTTCCGAAGCCGCTGTTGTTTGTGAAGATGTAAATAAGATTAACGGCTTTGCTCTACTAGATACTGGTACTGGTTCTCTAGATAAGGTAGAAATCATCAATGGCAAGCTAAAGTAGTCCGTTGGTGATATATTTGCTCTAGTTGTTATCGCTGATAAGATTGAGGGCGATACTATTTATGAAGTTTAGAATGGTATTAACCTAGTTCGTAAGGAAATGCCTAAGAAGTAATTTTAATAGGACTTAAATTGTATTTTGTTAGAGGGGTTGACTTTGTTGACCCCTTTGTAGAGAATATAATTTAATTGAATGAGAGGTAATAATATGATTTTTAAAATTCAGGGAGATTTTAATGAGGATAATTTTTCTAAAATATTAAATAAATTGTGTAAGTATTTTAAGTTTGTTTATACTAATGGAACTTTATATATCGCTCTTGGTGATATAAAAAATAAATAGGAGGCTTCTGCTTTAATGTCTAAGACTTTTAGACCTGTTAGAAGTTACTATATAAAAGAAATTAACGAGAAAAATATAATGAATGAAGAATAGTCTATCATGGAGTGGTGTAGAGATAATTTCGTTGCCCTTGATAGATAGAGATATGAAATTGAACAGCAAGATAAATTGCAAAAAGCTTGGAAAGCTTTAGATAATATGGAAGATATATTGAAAAATCAAATGCTAAATAATAAAGAAAATAATAAAAATAAGGATAAAGAAGGGAGGTAAAAATGGCAGACGAAATTAAAAAGAAACGTGGTAGACCACGTAAAGAAAAAGATGAAAAAATGGATTTGAATGAAAAAAACAAATAGATTACTATGAGTAAAAAAGAAAATGCTAATGCTAGTTCTAGCTCAACTACGGATACAGTTAGTAGTATGACTATTAATACTTATAACGCTATCCCTACGGCTAAAAATGTTGATGATGTTTCTCTGGAAGCTGTTTAGCAAAGATGGAGAAGTATTTTTAGTAAATATAGCACTTTGGGTTTTGATAGTATCGCTAATGCTTGGAATAGTAGTTACTCTGCCTTGAATAATCCCTTTATTCAAAATGCTAGAATTAAATAGATTAATAGTAGAGCACAAAAATTGTCTAAAGAGGAATTGCAATAGGCTGTCTCTAATCCAGAAAACAGCGAAAATTCTTTGTGTTCAGTTAGTATGCACCTGTATTATACTAATTATATTTATTATAATTTGGTTCAGTTAAATAGAAATACCCCTAAATATAATTGGTATGCATTACCACAATATGTTGATAAAAAAGATATGGATTCCGATGCTTTTAAAAAGGAAAGTCAAAAAGTTGACAGAATTATAAAGAATTTTAATCCAAATCTTACTTTTAAAACTATCTCTACTTAGGTTCAGTTACAAGGAAAATCTTCATACTTGCCTAGATTGTCTTATGATAATAAGGATGTCGATTTCTTTGTTATGCAAAAACTTAATAGCGATATGGTTAAATTAACTGGCTTCGGTAGTAAACAACAATTCGTTACTAGTTTTAATATGATGATTTTTATGTAGCCCGGTTATAATATTAACCAATATCCTAAGTTTATTCAGGATACTTGGAAATATATGCTCGAATCAAATATTATTACTAGAGATAAAAAAGGAAAATTAAAGTTTGACCCCAAAGCAGAAATCCCTAATGATTGTACTTTGGAATATGACGGAAAAACTTATATGTATTGGGTTAAACTGCCATAGGATTTGTGCTGGACTTTTTACGCTGACGGTGCTCACCCTATGTCTTTTCCAGATACTATCGGCATGTTCTCAGATTTTAATGATTTGGGAGATTATAAATGGCTACAGGCTAACTTACTAAGTAAAGGCGTTAATAGTATCCTTACTGCTGAGGTTCCTATGATTAAAGACCCTAAGCCCGGTTCCGATGCTACCGCTATTAGCCCTGATACTATCTTAGGTTATCAGGATTTGTTTATGTCTAATATTAGCGCAAATATATTGCCATTCTTCGGGCCTTTCACCAACTTCGATTTACATACGTTGGAAAATCAGCCCGAAGCTATGGATATTATCTTTAATAGAACTAGAGATTTAATCGCTACTTCTGGTAATTCTGCTTTAATGAGTATTACCGATAAGCCATCCATCGCTTCCGTTAAGGCCGCTCAGTCTTTACAGGCTTCTAAAAATGATTATCTAACTAGACAGTTTGAAAGCTTTTTGGATTAGTTCGTTAATCAGTTCTTTGGATTGAAATATAAATGGAAATTTTATATATGGGGAGATATCTTCTTCTGGCGTGACGATGCTAAAATGACTAAGGAACTATTCTTGGCTGGCATGAATGGTTTATTGCCTAAACTACTCAGTTCTGAGGGCTTAACTCTGGAAGATTATAATAGTTCTACTTTGTACGTTGAATCTCTTGGTATTAAGATTGAAAGTAATGAACAAAAAATACAAGAAAAATCAATAGATAATCAAGTAAAATTAAATAAAATGAAAATTACTAGTGACGCTAATAAGTCTACTTCTGGTTCTGAAAAATCCGTTGGTAGACCTAAATTGAGCGATACAGATATAGAAAATGATAATACTGGTACTTCTGCTGATATGGGTAATAACGTATCAGATATCAAGGAATATTCTTCCAAAAACTTTAGTTATAAAAATCGTTGTGTGATTTGTGGTGCTGAATTAGATTACGAGGAAAATAATATTTGTGACGATTGTTTGGAAACTTTATATGAAGAAAGAATTTATAGCTTGAGAGAAAACGCTGTTAAAGCTATGAAAGAAAATTCAAATAAGGAAAATGTAAACAATGAAAAGTAATTGCGAATATAATTGTTCTTGTAATCATAATCCTAATGATTCTAACTCTACTTTGATAATGTTATCAAGAAGAGTTATGGTATTTCCTCCTGAGTTTGATTTCTTTTGTACAAATTGTAACGAAGTTTTTAAATTTAAAAAAAATTAGGATGGAAAATATTACCAAGATTCCATTAAAAAATCGCATTGACGATTTTAAATAA
>OBLI01000528.1_pt1 | contig 40807 bp, 24 predicted proteins | sample 1519701 | NCBI WGS metagenome assembly OBLI01 (sample SAMEA3663005, study PRJEB22513) | pig gut metagenome | biome: pig gut; feature: pig-associated habitat; material: faeces | place: France | collected 2012
TTTGTTGCTCAGGAACTTATAAATAAAGTTAAATCAAAGTGTTGCGGAATTAAGGTATAATAATCAATACAGGGCAGATAGGATGAGTCGTATGTTATTTCTCGTTTATCATGGTTTCTCTGACGAGAGCGGTATCAGCAAGAAGATACGCTATCAAGTTAGGGGAATGGAGCAGAATGGGTGGGAAGTCCATCTCTGCTACTATGATTTTGCCCCAAATGGCCGCAAGTGCCGTTTTGTGGACGGTAAGGTGATAGAGGACTATGGTAGAGGCATGATGGCTGCTGTAAGGTCGCGCCTGCGTCTGGGATGCATCTATGACTATTGCGTAGACCATGGCATAGAGTTGGTATATGTGCGCAGTTTTATGAATGCCAACCCTGTGGTGATGAGGCTTTTCAGACGACTGAAAGCCAAAGGCATACAGTGTGTGATGGAGATACCCACTTATCCCTACGACCAGGAGTTCAGGGGCTATCCGCTTAAGTATAAGTTGCCGCTATATGTAGACCAGTTGTTTCGCCGTTCAGTGGCTGCCGAAATGCAGGCTATAGTAACCTTCTCTGACCAACAGGAGATATTCGGTTGCCCAACCATACAGATAAGCAATGGCATCGACCTCGACAGCATACCACTGCACCAATACAAGCCTATTGCTGCTGATGACGCATCAGCCATACATCTTGTGGCAGTGGCAGAGATACATTATTGGCATGGCTTCGACCGCCTGGTGGCTGGCATGGGAGAATACTACCGCCGCTATTCTAATGGACGCAAGATATATCTGCATGTGGTAGGCTGGGAGGACGACCGCGGCACATCCAGCAATGGCTATCTCACTATTGCTCAGACCGCCAACCTCTATGGCATCACCGACTATGTGGTTAATCATGGCCGTTTGTTTGGTGCTGACCTCGATGCAGTGTTCAATCAGTGCGTTTTTGCTATAGGCAGTCTGGGGCGTCACCGCAGTGGCATTACCGACATCAAGACACTCAAGAACAGAGAGTATGCAGCCCGTGGCATACCTTTTATTTATTCGGAAAACGACAGCGACTTCGACTCGCAACCATATATAATTAAAGCCCCTGCCGATGAGTCGCCCATAGATGTGCAGACCATTATCGACTTCATAGACAATAATCGGATAAAGGCTGAAGACGTGCGCAAGACCGTCAACCATCTTACATGGAAAGAGCAGATGGGCAGGGTGATAAAATCTCTCAAATCTTATGAATGACTATCAGCTCCAAGATGTTGTTGACCATCAGCTTCAAGATGTTGTTGGCCATAATACAAATGATAATAACGACAGTCCAACATTGTCTGTTATTATTCCCTTATATAATTGCCAACGCTTTATATGCCAATGTCTTGATAGTATCTATGCCCAAGGTATGGAAGACTGTGAGGTGATAGTTGTGGATGATGGCAGTACAGACAATAGCCGTGATTTAGTGGCAGGTTATGCTGTTGCCCATACCAATCTTGTGCTGATAAACCAAGAAAACAGTGGCGTGGCCATGGCGCGCAATACTGGCATTGAGTGTGCCCGTGGTAAGTATATAACCTTTGTGGATGCCGACGATATGCTGGTTGGCGGTAGTCTCCGTAGGCTTGTGGATATAGCTAAGAGTTATGATGCCGACATGGTTAAGGCCTGGCATAAGAAGGTGCCTGAGGATGCCATGGCAGAAGGGTATGAGTGCCTTGACGATGGTGCTGAAGGGTATGAGTGTTATGCTGATGATGCTGTAAGGGTGATGAGCGGTCATGAGGCTATAGTGAAAGAAACCAAGTTGGATGAGGGCTATTGCTGGGGGTATCTTATCCGTAGCAGTGTGATTAAAGCCTATGCCATCCGCTTTTCCGAGGGAGTAATGTTTATGGAAGACTGGGCTTTCATCATTCAGGTGATGGTCCATGCCCAGTGTTTTGTGGTTGCTCCGCTATTGTATTACCTCTACCGTGATAATGCCTCATCTTGTGTGGCCAATATGACTATGGGCAAGTTGCTGTCTGGATGCCGTTCCATTGATACTGTATGCCGCTTAGCCAGTGAAACCAATGGTGAGGTGAGGGTGCGGCTTACAGAAAACATCTGTTTTAATATCAATATCATCCTGTGGTTTGTCATTCACTATAGCCGCATCTTTGCAGAGCGTAAAGCGATAATGCATACACTCAAGAGTCTTTTGAAGATGGTAGATGCCAGTCTTGTGCCTGCTCGACTTAAGGTGTTCAACCTTGTGCCCAACCTTTATGTAATGGCATTGCATGCCGCAACAAAGCGGAAATATTGATTGTAATGTTCTGCAGGCAGGTAGTAAAATAATCTAAACTAAGTTATTTGCCTGTTTCCCTCTTTAGATATTCCTCAATATCTTTAATTACTTTGGGGTATTTGCTTGAGAACTTGCGGGCGAAGAGATACTCAGACTTGAGCAGTTCTTCAGCATCGTCATCCTGCCAGTTATAGGGTTCTCCACGTTTTTGTTGCTCCTCGCTGGCCCTGAGGAAATCAATAAATCGCATGCAACTGTGTATGCCATTGTCAAGGTCAAAGATACGCTCCTTAAACTTGGGATTGGAGATGAGCATAGAGTGCTTATACATCTCGTCGCCGCAGGTGGTATAGGCAAAGCGTTTGCTGATGAAATCCTCGTTGTCAAGAAGATAGGTCACAGCCTCTTCGGTCAGCGATACCCAGTTGTGCCCTGTGCGGAAGGTCAATTCATTGCCGCGGTCATAATGAATCCAGTCCTGGATTTTCAGTGCTGCATGTCGTATTAGTTTTGCTGCCATCACCTTCCATTTGGCCACAAAGGGAGTACGGTAGTTATATTTCATTAGCAGATAATAGCGCCGCCTCTTGCGCTCTATGTCGCCCTTGATAAAATCAGTGAGAGTGAAGAAGCCGATAAACTCCTTGCCCTCATGCTTGTCGAAGAAGTCGTGTATATAATCCTGCGTCTTGATGGGCAGATCAACGCCCGACAACTTATGGTAATACTGATAAGGGCCATGGTTGTGGGCAGTCTTGAAGAGGTGCATCTCAGAGAGCACCTGCCCCACGTCTCCCCATCGCACATCATATCTCTTTGGGGTGAAGAAGAGTTTGGCATGAAGGGGTTTGTATAATTGCGGCATCTCCTTCACTTTCTTGTCTATATGTAAAAAGATATCATTGCGCTCATCGTCAATCAAAGACAGCAGCGTGTTGAGCAGTTGCCATTCGTTGTGAGCCATTATGAGGTATGCGTGCCTGTGGTTTGCCATGATGTGTATATTGTATAATGTGTCTTTACATGCGCAAATATAAGCATTTTTTTTGTTATGTGTGCCACAATACAAAAAAAGATGGGTCGGTAACGAAAAAAAACAATAAAAAAGCATGATTGGGGGGCATAACAGGTGATACATCGCCTGCAGTGGCAAGTGAAAAAAGTACTTAACTACCGAATTTCGTACGATATTATTATATGAATACCATAATTATATGTATATTTGCATGCAGAATAATGAAGATAACTAAAACTAAAACGATAATGAAAAGAAAAGTTATTGCGGCAATCATTATTGCCCTAATGTGTATCACTGACGCTATGGCCCAGAGGCTCATGCAACCCTTGGGTCGTTCGGTGGTGGCAGTGAGCAACGCTACAAGTCAGAATGTCATGGTGACATGGCGCAAACTAGTGGAAGACGGAGATAGCTGCCTCTATAACCTCTATGTGAAAAAGTCGGGAGGAGACTATCAGAAAGTAAACAGTGAACCTATTGCCAAGACCAACATGCAGACCACCAAGACTGTAGTGCCATACGGTAGCCAGTTGGCAGTGACTACAGTAATTAAAGGTAAGGAGGGAGAAAAGAGCGAACCCTTTACCTTCAAGCAATTGGCATATAAAGATGCATACTTTGATTTCGATTTCGACAATTCGGTGATAGTGTCAAACAACTACCGTACCAAATATGCATGGCCTATGGATATAGACGGCAATGGAACCTTTGATGCCATGCTCGTAGACCGACTCTATTGCGGTGGCGCTGGCAATGATCCAACCGTTGGAGGTCAGGCTCCCACCACCAACCATAAACTGCAGGCCTATCGCCTTGATGGTACACTGATGTGGACCATAGACATCGGACCAAACATCGATATTTGTGCCGGACAAAATGATATGGTGGTGGCTTATGACATCAATTGCGATGGCAAGTGCGAGGTAATCATCAAGAGTTCAGACGGTACACGCTTTTGGGATAAAGCCAATAATACCTGGGGCAAGTATGCCATGGGTAGCAGCAAGGCAGATGTGGACGGCGATGGCATAGTGGACTATAGAACCAGTAGCACCAAAATCCCTCCTTTCTATGTGTCTGTGGTGGATGCTGCCACAGGAGCGGAGATAGATTGTAGCGAACTCAAATATGATGAGGTGACAGACGGCGTAGACAAATATTCGCGTACCAATCGCAGCGATTATATGAATGACGACGATGGACGCGAGTATGCATTCCTCGGAGGCCATTTCGCTATCTGCTATTTCGACGGTGTTCATCCATCACTTGCCATGGAATGCTATAACCGACGTACCGACAAGGGACACCACTACTATGTGTTTGCATGGGGATACGACTGGAGCGGCAATACACCATCCAACTGGCACCATTACTACACATGGAGCCGCAACGACAAAACACCATGGCCCGCAGAATTTCATCAACTAAGGGTAGCCGACGTAGATGGCGACGGTATAGACGAGATGCTCGAGGGTGGCTATGCCGTAAACCCCACCAAAGGTATGGTTATGAGTGCAGGAATAGGTCATGGCGACCGCTACGATGTGACGGATATAGACCCTGAGCGCCCCGGCATGGAGGTGTTTGCCATACAGCAGACAGCATTGCTCGGACAACTCATCTATGATGCCGCTACGGGCGAGCATATACGCGAATGGTATCTGCCTACCGTTGTAGACGTGGGCAGAGGCAGGTGTATAGACGTGAATGATAATCATAAGGGACTCGAGGTGTTCTCTACCATGCAGGGACTCTATGACTGCAAGGGAAACCTTATTGCCGATGGCGACACACCATTCCCTTATGAGGCTACATGGTGGGATGGCGACCTGCAGCGCGAATTGATATCATCGCCAGGCGGAAGCAATTATGGTAGCAATGTGATGGTAACCAAATATAATGGTACGCGACTCATCGAATTCTCAAAACAGAGCAACTGGACAGTGTCAGCTGGACCAGCCGTGAGACCAACATTCATGGGCGATATTACTGGCGACTGGCGAGAGGAGATTATTCTGGCAAAACAAAATAATGACTCAAGTACAGGCCTCGTGGGCTACACTACTGATATAGCTACAGATCATAGCATCTACTGCCTGCAGCAAGACCCACACTATCGCCTCGACTGCACTACACGCGGCTATTACCAAGCACCATGCACGAGCTTCTATCTCGGCGGAGATATGCCACAACCACCGCTGCCACCAGTGATGTCTGCCGACGAGACATACCACTCTGGTACAATCTCCTTTGCCAATGGCAAGAGCATAATGTTTGACATCAGCGGAGACAATAGTAGCGAGATTTCTTTCTCTGGAGAGAAAACTCCTGCTCAGATAATCTTTGCCAATCCCAAGGGACATGACTATAAGATTAAGGGCGGAAGCATCAACAGTAGCGCTGGCATGGTGAAGACCTTGCAGGGAAAAGTGACCATCAATGGAGATATGTCATTCAAGCAGCCCGTGGTTATCAGCGAAGGTAGTATGGAAATCAACGGCAAGTTGACTGCCGATGTAGATATTAGAAGCCGAGGCACTCTCGCTGGCAATACCACTGTAAAAGGTAACGTATCTTTCGAGGGTGCACTCAATTATGAGGGTTGCCGCCTTATTCCAGGCAACAACTCTACACCATACGGAGTGATGACCTTCGATAGTGAGCTCACCATACCTGGCAATGTATATATAGTAGTAAACGCAGCTTCAAGCCAGTGCTCAAGCATAAAGGTGAATGGCAACCTTACCTTCACTGGAGACAATACCATTATTGTAAACAAGAAGGAAACAAAACTCATACCTGGACGATATGTGATAGCAGAATGTACGGGCACCCTCACTGCCACACCTGCCAATATGCTGACACTCGGACTCAATGGTATCAATTATGACATAACCATCGAGGACAACAAGATGGTGCTAACAGTGAATGCAACCCGCGCACCGCAGAAAAACGTGGCGTGGACAGGAGCAGAGTCGGCAGTATGGGACGATAAGGCTGACAATTTCACCATTGGCAATAATCCTACCTATTTCGTTTCGGGCGATGAGGTGCTCTTTGGCGACGATTCCACAGTGCGCACCATCACTGTCAACGACCTGATGCAGACAAACAATGTGACCTTCGATTTCGATAGTGGCATCTATACCCTCAACGGAGAGGGTGGACTGAGTGGCAATGGTGCCCTCATCAAGAATGGCAAGGGCGAACTCAAACTCAATCTCAACAACAGCGACTATACAGGTGCAACCATCCTAAATGAAGGAAAACTGACCATCAAGAATATCCTCGATGGTGGCAATGCCAGTCCACTCGGAGCCTCTTCTGCTGCCGAAGGAAACCTGCAACTTAATGGTGGCACGCTGGCAGTAGATGGTAGTAATGTGGCCACCGACCATATCATCACCGTTGCCGACACTTCTACAATCTCTGTCGTCAAGAGCAATATGTCTTTGTCGCTCAAGGGACAGGTAAAAGGAAGCGGATATATAATCAAAGATGGTGCTGGTCAGCTCAACTTCAACTATGCTGGCACCAACCCATTCACGGGTATGATAGTACGCAATGGAACCATTGCTCAGGGCGCATGGAATTCAACTTTCGGCAAGGTGGGCGGACCTATGGAACTGGCAGGTGGTAAGGTTAGACTGCTGAATGTAAACAACAGCAGCACCCGACCTGTCTTCAACCACGATGTGACAGTGAAGGAGGGTACCTCGAGTACTATCATCGGTACAACTCGCGGTGCTGTAAACGGCAAGTTCAAGGGCACAGGCACGCTCACCATAGAGTCTAACGGTGTGCGCAGTGATATTGGCGCCGATTTCTCAGCCTTTGCAGGTACACTCAATGTGGTAGGCAGCAATTTCCGACTCATGGACAATGTGACCGACATGAAGCAGACCTCTGTAAAAATGCAGGCAGGTTCAGTGATGTCTCACTATCAGTCAAACAGCGGCACACAGACAGCCATAACCACACATATCGGTTCTCTGGCTTCTACAGCCTCCGACTGTACTCTCGGTCATAGTCTCGACTCCTATTATGTCGGCTATGATGGCAAGTCTACATCCTATGCTGGACTGCTCAAGGCCAAGACAATAGTGAAGACCGGCGAGGGAACACTCACTATCAAGACTGGCGGTAGCACCTCTTCCATCAATGTGAAGGGCGGTGCTCTCATTATCAACAACAATCCAATATCAACGGCTTTTGATGCCATCACCACAGGCTCTATCACCATAGACAATGGTGCTATGCTCATGGGACGCGGTTGCGGCAATGCCTTGATAGTAAAGAATGGTGGAACGGTGGTGCCATATAGCGAAACCCTCGTGGGCAAGTTGCGTATGGCGGGCAATGTGACCCTGCAGACTGGGTCTCGCCTTGTCATCAAGGCCAAGGTCAGCGATACAGGCATCAACACCAATGATATGCTGAGAGTGAACGGCACCCTTACCCATGGCAATGATACAATAGAGATCAGAATACTCGGCGACCGCATCCTTGAGGTGGGTGAGGAGCTAACCATTATAGAGACTGGCGGCCAGCATAAGGGCACCTATACCATCAAGACAGTATCTGCCAACCAGCAGTTGGAATGGGATGACAGTCGCCTGCTCACTGAGGGCGTGCTGGTAGTGAAGAGTGCGGTGACCACAGCCATAGACGCTCCTGTAAATGACGATAACTCCAATGGCGATGCCTACACGCTCGACGGAGTGAAGGTTCCAATGCCAAAGCATGGAGGATCACACCGCAGACCATATATCATCAACGGTAAGAAAGTATTATATTAATAATAGGTGAGGCTCATCATCCCTTGAATTTGCTTGGCACCACACCATAGCGGGCCTTGAAGCATTTATTGAAGTAAGAGGGATCCTGGATGCCAACTCGGTAGCTGACCTCTGTAACGGTCAGTTCCCCTTCGGTCAACAGCTCGGCAGCCACTCGCATACGTTCGTTTTGGATGTATTTGTTGGGTGACATGCCGAGCAGTTTTTTTGCCATACCGAAGAGTTTGGTGCGCCCCATACACAGCGCATTGGCCAATTTGTCAATATTGAAATCGGGATCGTCGAGATGCTGTGATATCAGCATGTCTACCTTATCAATGAACTTCCTGTCAGCCAAACAAAGCACTGGTCCAGTGGCATCTGCCTCGGCAGAAGACACCTTGGGGGTGTTGTCGTCGTTGTTGTTTGCGTTCAGATGGTTTTTGATGAGTTGTGCCATGCGCGCCAGCAGCAGGTTATAGTTGCATGGTTTTACCATATAATCATCGGCACCTGCGTTATAGGCTTTCATCTGGTGTTTCTCGTCGTTGAGTGCGGTTAGCATGATAACTGGTACCGATGCAGTTGCATTGTGCCCTTTGATCTCTTTGGTCACCTCGTAACCGTCGATGTCGGGTAGCATCACATCGGTGATGATGAGTGATGGTTTGGCTGAGATCATATCGCTCAGGGCATGCACTGCCGACAATCCATCATAGAAACTTGCAATTTTAAAGTAATTACTCAACTGGCTCATCATCTGGTCCATCATGTCTATATCATCCTCTACCACCCAGATGGTCATGTCGTTGAGAGGAATGCCAAACATCTCTCTAACCTCAGGTTCGCTGATTGTTAGTGTAGTGCTGAGGCTTGTGTCTTCGGCTTTAGACTTGAGGTCTATCCATTCGTTGGGCGTGTATGCCTCGTCGTTGTCGGGCAATGAGAGAGTGAATACAGAGCCCATGCCGTTATACTCGTATGTAAGGCATCCCTTGTGTGTCTCTGCCATGGCATGTGCGGTATATAAGCCTATGCCCATGCCGCCCTTTGAGGCATATCCATTCATAAATGGTTGGAATAGACGCTCCGCATTCTTGCCCTTGATGCCCTCGCCTTTGTCTTCTACGGCTATGGTTATGGCACCCTGTATGTGTTTGATGAAAATGGAAATATCGCTACCCTTTGGTGAATATTTCACTGCATTGCTGATGATGTTGTATACAATGGTCTCCACCATATCCTGGTCGATGGGTATTTCAAATGAGCGTTCAAATGGAGTGATGATAATGTTTACATCCTTTTGTTTTGCCATGGTGCGGAAGTCGAGGGCAATATTTCTGACAAAGGCAATAATGTCTGTATTCTCAACATGCAGGTGCATGTGTCCTGAATTGATCTTGCGGAACTCCATGAGCAGGTTTACTTGCCGCATCAGTCGGCGTGTGCCGCGTCGGAGTATCTGAATGGTCTGCCCATGTCCGCCCTCTTCGCTCATCTTGTCTACGGCACCTGAGATGATGGCCAGTGGTGTGCGCAGTTCGTGGGTTATGTTAGTAAAGAAGTTGAGTCTGAACTCGTTAATCTCCTTTTCTGTTTTCATCTGTTGGTGCAGTTTGAATCGTACTTTTGCATTATGGTATACATATACACTTCCAGTCACTGCCACCAATAAATAAATCATCCACGCCCACCATGAGTTGTACCATGGCTGTGCTATGATGATGCGTGTGGTCACCTCGTTGCTCCATCCCTTTCCATGCATGGAGCGCAGGTGGAAGGTGTAGGTGCCCGGCGACAAGTTAGAATAATCGGCATGGTTGAGTCCTGATGGTTGTCGCCATGTCTTGTCTGCCCCTTCCAGATAATACTGGTATGATGATGCTTCAGTATTGGCATACTGGAAATTGGAGAAGAAGATGGTCAGCGTGTTTTGGTTGTGGCTGAGATGTATGTCATCGTTATTGGCTGTAATGAGGTTGAAAGCCGATTTCCCGTTTACATGAATATCTGTGATGCCCGTATTGAAAGCCAGTGAGTTGGCATCGTTGTATGACTTGCGCGGTGTGATGACTGCCAAACCTTGACGTGTGCCAAAGAGCAGTCGCCCGTCTTTGAGTTTCATGCAGCAGTTTTCCTGGAAGATATTGCTCTCTGTGGTGGCACCAGGTTTGAATGTCATCACTTTCATGTCTTTGTCGTAGATTCTCGATAGTCCGTTTTCTGTGGATGCCCAGATGCATCCATATTGATCTTCGAGCAGTGCGCACACTGTATTGTCGCTCAGTCCCATGTTGCGGTCAATGACAGTATATGTCAGTTTCCCCTTGTCGTATCGGCATTTCACCACTCCGCTACCTTTGCCGCCGGTCCAGATGCAACCATCTGATGCAGCCAGCAGGCATCTCACCTCATCGTATGGCAGCAGGCCATTTATGGTGTTGAAGCATTCAAAGTTTTCGTTCTCTATGCCTCCCTTATTCAGTTGTGCCGTATAGAGACCATTCTGCGACGATACCCATATACGGTTGTTCTTGTCTATTACTATTGAGTGTAGTCGTGCCTCATTGGTGGTGCGGGTCAGTAGTTGTCGTGTGTGCAGTGTCATGTCTTCAGCCAATCTGGCCTCTATGAGTCCGCTCTCCTGCGAAGCCATCCAGATGCGCCCCCATCTGTCTTCTACCAGATCTAAGATATCATTAGTGGGTATGACATGGGATGGTTCTGTCTTGGTATACAGTATGTCGTCGATGAAAAGTCCACCGCCTGTTGTGCCCTTCCATTGATGTCCTTTTCGGTCAATGATTGATGTGATGACAGTATTTCTTGTGTCGGAAATAAAGGAAGTGGCCAGCGATGAAGGCTGTATGTTGTATAGTTTATTGTCGCGTGTGCTCACTATAATGTTACCATTGTGTGATGGTGCTATCATCCTGATGTCGTTGCCCCATTGTATGCTTGCCGACAGGTTTGGCATTATATACTGTGATGATTTTTCGTTGGCAGGCGATATCAATGATATGCCTGAAGCCTCTTGGGCTACCCATATATTGCCATTGGTGTCAATCATGAGGTTGAGCAGAAAGTCGTTGGTGATGATAGGGTGCTGGTCTCTGGATGAGAAGTGTCTCATTTTGTCATTCTTCTCATCATAGATGAAGAGGCCATTGCCGTATGAAGCGATATAGAAAAGTCCCTGTCTGTCACGTTGTATGTTGTATTTGCGGTTGCGGGCGGCGGCAAATCTTGTGTTTTCGATAAGCATAAACTTCTTCAGCTCCCCTTTTGGTGTATACATCCACAGTTTTCCGGTCTTGTCGCCGATGAAATGATATCCGTCAATAGTGTTGAGCAGCATGCCGTTTACCATCTCATGATCAGTATCTATGGTTGCATCTCCGGTGGCAATGTCTACATATAGTTTTTTGCTTCCGCAAAATAATATCCATGTGCCGTTGCATACTATCTGGCTGCGTATGGTTGTAATTTTTCCAGCGTGCAGTGGGATAGGTGTTGAGTGTAGTAGGCTTCCGTCGAGGTTATAGGTCTCTATGCGTCGTCCGTCTGCTATGGCCAGCACTTTATTGCCGCTCACGCAAACGTCTATATACTTTGAACCTCGGTGAATGACGGTAGGATGATGGTTGCGTATCATGACCAGACCCTTACGTGTAGCAGCCCATGCAGTGGAGTATTTATCCACTACCATCCTCGACACATAATTGTCTGCAAGCCTACCATTAGACACATTGTATAGTGTGGAAGAAGGATTACCATCTTTCACCTCCACGCATCTTATGCCCGTGTTGATGTCATACATCCACATGGTGCTGCCCACCTTCAGCAGTTTCTGGTAGGGGGTTGACATGTTTTCGTCGGAGGTGTATTTTAGGAATCGCTGTCGGCGTGTGTCATAGCATGCAAAGGTATAGGTAGCGGTATGCGTCCACATCAGTCCGTTTTCGTCATCCACATACACATAGCCTATGTTTGCCCTCATCTTGCGGTCTTCGGGATTGTTAAGTTCGAGCATGTTAACAAACGAATATCCGTCATAGCGGCACAGTCCGTAAGCCGCTCCCATCCATACATATCCGCGCTTATCTTGCTTGATGTCATACACGGTATTGGTAGACAGACCGTCGGCTGTGGATATTCGTCGGCTGGTAAACACCATATCATCAATGGAAGTGTTGGCCATGCATAGCATAGAAGCCAAGATACCAATCAGTAGTATAGTTATTGTTTTAGATTTCATAATTAGTATATTCTTTTGGTACCATTATTAATTAAGTAGTACGCAAAAGTAGTTATTTTATTCTAAATCAACAAATAATCATGCAATAATTTCTTATTCTTGTTAAATATTACTACCTTTGCACGGATAAGAAGAGAGACAACCTATATGAAACGAAAAAACGATGACTACTGCCACCATGCAAGAATACGAAGACGTTAGCGAACTATACCAATATCTGCTGTAGCCGCAAGAGATGCAAGAAAGAAGTGTGGCATCAATGGACCTCTCTGCCGTATAGATAAATAATGAATTAAAAACCAAAAGTTCTATCAATAACAATAAGACAATAATATGAATAACCTAAAGAAAAAGACATGTAACCCTGCCTCTGTGAAGAGGATGTGGGGAATGGTGATAATGATTGCAGCCTTGGCAATGAGTTCCATTACTGCCCATGCCAAGGTAGTGTATGATTTTGAGGATTTTGAGATAGGCCATACTTTTACCCTATGGAATGTCTATGGCGGTGTGCCCGACGGTTCGAGTGCTGTGGTGGAGACCGACCCTGCCAATCCTTCCAACAAAGTGCTACACGTGATCATCAAGGGATGGAACACATTTGTAGAACTAACCCTGCCCGACGATTTGGCGGGACATAAACTCACGGATAATGTTAAGCAGGTGGAACTATCCTTATACCGCCCATCCACAGATGCCAACGACTATAAGCAGTTTCATGTGTACCTCGGGTCCGAACGCTTGTATATAGACGATGGATATCCTTATCAGGGCGACAAAGGACAGTGGCAGTCAAGGGCTTATGCCCTCAATGCCGTGGCTGAGGCCGCTGACACAGAAACCAAGTTGCGCCTCGGCATACATAATGACGACTCAGAATACTACATAGACAATATCACCCTCAAGAGCGAGTATGATGATTTCATTGTGGCAGAAGCAAACACCGTGGTAGACATCTGCGAAAAAAATACCTCTTCGACATACAAACTCTATGAAACGCCGATACTGGTAAACGAAGGCAATACCTTCACCCTCAAGTCTGCCCGATACTCATACTGGAACAGTAGGGTGGTGGGAAATGGTACACTCAAACTCATGGCAGGAGGAGAGCGCACCTTCCTCGGCAACAGCAGCAAATCCTATCCCGACTGGACACGCTTTAGCGGCACACTACACATTTATCCATATAAGGAAGTGGAAGGCTCATGCGGATTCTATGGCATGATATGGATGCACAACGGCAAGACCTTCTTGGCCGACGATGCCATCACATCAGCAGACGAAGGCAAGGCCAACAACTGTTTGGCCAATGCAGCCCTCGTATTGCATGAGGGTGCCACGCTGGCTGCCGAGTCAGGCACGAGAGGCATGCGCATAGGCCAACTCGATACCGAGGCAGGAAGCCGCATACAGGGATATTATAAGTCAAACAGTTCATCTCACAGCTATTATCTCGTGGGGGGCAGCAATAATGATGCCATTATGGCTGGCCGTATAGCCCCCAATGGTGATAATGTAGACATGAAAGTGGGCATCATCAAAGAGGGCAAGGCCACACTGCGCATCACAGGAAATGATAACCTCATAACTGGCGGCCTGACCGTCATGCAGGGTTCTGTGATGGTAAACAACAACGCTGTCGAGGCTGCCGCCTCCAAGAAAACGGGTGCCATAGGCTACCAGAAAGATGCCAATGCCCCCGGCGTGGTGGTACGCAAGAAGGGATGCTTGGGCGGCACGGGCTCCATCGGTACCAATGTCGACGTGTATGGCACCCTGGCTCCTGGCGATGGTAGCATAGCCACCTTAACCATTGCCGACTATGCCAAAGGCAAGAAACCAAACCTAATTGTGAGGCCCACAGCCAAGATAAAGATCGAGGTGGACGGCACTGGCGGTAGCTCCATAACCCATGACAAGGTGATTGTGGGTGGCAATGTGGTTTATTACAATATAGACGAAAGCTTTGCCGAAACAGATAAGATGCCGCAGATACATATCATCCTCAAAGAGGGTGCCACACTCAAGACTGGCGACCAACTGACCCTCGTGGAATCTGCAGGGCGTAGCGCACTCAATGGTGGACAGTGGCAGTTTGAGATTCGCTATCCACAAGCCTACACCTGGGAGGTGGAAGAGACCACCGATGCCGAAGGCAAGTATACACTCAAGGTGAGAGTAGTGTCTGAAGACTATTCCGGTCAGGGCGAGGCAGGATATGAGGATGACGATGAAGACAATGGCAACGAAGACATACCGCAACTCGATATAGAGGCAGAGATGGCATACAATACCCCACTTAGAACATACGCCGAGAAGAAAAACAAATTTGTGGGCACCTGCGTACCTGTATGGGGCATCAATGTTGACGATGATAATGATGCCAAGACCAAACTCATTGCAGAGCAATTTAATATGGTGGTATGCGAGAATGAAATGAAATTTGATGCCACCGAACCATCGCAGGGCGAATTTGACTATTACCATGGCGACCGACTCGTAAACTTCGCCAACCGCCATGGCATGAGAGTCAGGGGACATGCCCTCGTTTGGCATAGCCAAGTGCCGGGATGGCTTACCAGCGATGGCAACAAGAACAGTTTTAACCGCTCAAGAGAGGAACTGTTGGCCATAATGAAAAACCATATAGAGAATGTGGTGGGACACTGGAAGGGCAAAGTGGCCGAATGGGATGTGTGCAATGAGGTGCTCAGCGACGACCAGTCGGCAGTGCGCACTGACCCCAATGCCTATACCCTCAGACCATCCGTATGGCAGTCCATAGGCGAAGACTTCCTCGACTCCGCTTTCGTATGGGCACACAGGGCCGACCCCGATGCCGTGCTCATCCTCAACGACTATGGCGTGGAATTCAAGGGAAAAGCCAAGACCGAAGCCTTTTATAACCTGGCCAAGAAACTAAAGGAAAGGGGTGTGCCCATCCATGGCGTTGGCCTGCAGAGCCATCTCGACGTGGGTGCCATAGAAGTGAGAAACATGGAGGCCAACATCAAGAGATATAATGATCTGGGACTGAAATGCGTAATTACCGAACTAGATCTTGGATGCGACAAGAATGACTATAACTTCATCCAACAAGCACGTGACTATTATAGCATCTCGCGCCTGGCCATGCTTGCCGACAACTGCAACGAACTCATGATATGGGGACTCGACGACGGCATCACATGGCGCAAAGATCGTAACCCCCTGCTCTACGATAGCCAACTCAATGCCAAACCCGCATACTATGGCGCACATGCCGCACTCAGACAGACAGCGGAGACTTCGGCCATCATAGACATGGATGCAATGCCCGAAACAAAATCTGGAAAAGTGGTTGCCATAGAGTATTACAACATGCAGGGACAGAGAATGGCACAGCCTGCCGACTCCACTCTCTACATAGAAGTAGTGAGATACGACAATGGCATGGCGAAAGCAAGAAAATTAAAAAACACTAAATAACCAGAGCATTTCTTGGTTATCAATAATAATTACACTAACTTTGCACACTGAATAGCAAAACATATATCAGTATACAGAACATACATATATATAACATATTAGCTTACCAGCGTGAAAATAAAGGATGTAATTAGTGCCCTTGAACGTTTCGCGCCTCTGCCCCTGCAGGAAGGATGGGATAATGCCGGCCTGCAGATAGGATTGACAGAGACGGATGTGTCAGGGGCTTTATTGTGCCTTGACGTCAACGAAGACATCATAGACGAGGCAATGACAAAAGGGTGCAACCTGGTGGTTTCTCATCATCCGCTCATCTTCCATGGACTGAAGCGCATCAGCGATGCCGACCTGGTGGAGCGCTCGGTGATGAAAGCCATCAAGAACGACATAGCCATAGTGGCCATGCATACAAACCTCGACAATGCAAGAGGAGGGGTCAACTTCCGCATTGCCCACATGCTAGGCCTAAGCGGTGCCGACTTCTTCTCTCCTGTGCGCACTGCCGACGGAGTGGAGGGTGCAAGTGGTGTGATGGGCACATTGCAGCAACCTATGGAAGCAAAAGCATTTGTGGACCATGTCAAGAGTGTGTTTGGTGTGCAGTGCGCACAGTGCAATCAACTCCTTAGCAGACCCATTTCCAAGGTGGCTATATGCGGGGGCGCAGGCGATTTCCTCCTCGTCGATGCCATCAAGGCTGATGCCGATGCCTTCATAACAGGCGAGATGCATTATCATGTATATGCCGGACATGAGCAGGAGATACAGATATGCGTGATCGGACATTACCAAAGCGAACAGTATACCGCTCATCTCATGAAAGAAGTCATCGACAGAGAATGCCCTGGCATCAAAACCATCGTGGCTACCACCAATACCAATCCAATAGTATATATTTAACAAATAACAAAAATACAACAGATTAATTATGGCAAAAAAAAATGATCCTACAGACTTGTCTGTAGAAGAGAAACTCAAAACTCTCTATCAACTGCAGACCACCCTCACAGGTATTGATGAGGAAAGGGCACTGCGCGGCGAACTGCCTCTTGAGGTGCAAGACCTTGAAGACGAAATAGAAGGACTCACCACACGACTCGAAAATTTCAGAGTGGATATCGATGAGTTCCAAAAGGCCATCTCGCAGAAGAAAGCAGAGATCTTTGAGGCTCAGACACGTCTCGACAGGTATAACTCGCAACTCAATGACGTTAAGAATAACCGCGAGTATGACACCCTGACAAAAGAAATCGAATATCTCACCCTCGAGGTTGAACTCTGCAACAAAAAGATTCGTGAAGCACAGAACAAGGTAAGCGAAAAGACTGCCGAGATGGATGCCACACAGCATAACATCGAGGAGAGAACCAAAGACCTCGAGGTGAAGAAAAACGAGCTCGACGAGATCATGGCCGAGACACGTGCCGAGGAGGAAAGACTCAAGGCCAGGGCAGAAGAACTGGAAGTGAAGATCGAGCCACGTCTGCTCTCGTCATTCAAGCGCATACGCCGCAGCGTGCGCAATGGTCTGGGCATCGTATACGTGCAGCGCGACGCATGCGGTGGTTGCTTCAACAAGATTCCACCACAGAGACAACTCGACATCAAGATGCACAAAAAAGTGATCGTTTGCGAATATTGCGGACGTATACTTATAGATCCGGAACTGGCAGGCGTAAAGAGCGACAAACCAGTAGAGGATAAGAAGAAGACACGCAAGCGTGCCATACGCAAAACCCGTAAGGACGAGAACTCAGAAGATTGATTACCATGGGCATTGCCAAGGTCACAACCAAACAGGTAGCCAAAGACTACTTCTTTATTTGCGCAGGCATCATGTCGTATGCTTTCGGCTATACCGCCTTTATCCTGCCCGAACAGGTGGTGATGGGCGGTGTGTCGGGTATCTCGGCATTGCTTTTCTATGCATTCGGACTGCCTGCAGGCGCTTCCATCTTAGTGCTCAACCTTGCCATGCTCGTATTGGCATCAAAGGCGTTGAGCCGACAGTTCACCATCAGAACAGTCATCGGAGTGTCTATAATGTCGTTGTTTGTGGGACTTCTTCAGCCTCTCTTCCAGCAGTATCCTATCATTACCGCTGGCGAGGATAAGTTCATGCACGTGCTCATAGGTGGCGCTCTTGGAGGTGCCGGTCTCGGACTGGTATTCTCGCACAATGGCAGCACCGGTGGCACCGACATCATCATAGCCCTGCTCAACAAGTATTTCAGGATGAGTTTTGGTAGAGCCATGCAGATGATTGATATCTGCATCATCTGTTCTTCATACCTGCTCTTTCATAGTACCGAGACTATTGTCTATGGTGTGGCCTTCACCCTGATAGCCGCATACGTGTGCGATTATGTTATCAATGGCACAAGGCAGACAGTGCAGTTTATCATCATATCCAAGGAGTATGTCAAGATTGCCGATGCTATCAACAAACAGTTGCACCGAGGGGTGACCCTCATAGACGGCAAGGGATGGTACAGCAAGAATGAAGTGAAGATACTCATGGTGATGGCAAGGAAGTATGAGTCGCAGGAACTCTTCAACTATATCAAGACCATCGACCCCATGGCTCTCGTGTCGCAGTCTTTCTGCCAGGGAGTATTCGGCGAAGGTTTTGATCAGATAAAATAACATTAAATATCATGGCGGGTGTGTCAATTATGTTGTCACACCCGCTTTCTTATTGCCTATACATAAACCATAGGTGCTTTATTCTTGTGCTTATGCATAACAATAGTTATTTTTTTGTTGTTGAGTCTTAAACCTTTCTTTATATGGCTCGTCCTATTATTAACTGCTAACAGAACAATCAATATATCCAATGAAAAGAATTATATTATCATTATCTGCTTTTTTCGCTACGCTGACATTGTCGGCACAGCCAAGGTATGACAAACCTTCCATGAATCTCGAAAAACTCAATAGAGGAGTGGTAGCACTACGTTCGCATGATAACAAGGTAGTGGTATCTTGGCGTACACTCGAGGCCGATGCAAAGGGCGAGAGTTATGACGTATACCGCAATGGAGAGAAACTCAATGCCCAACCCCTTACCACAGGTGGCACCTTCTTTATTGATGACAATCCCCTCTCTACAGATGCCGTATATACCGTCAAGGGCGGATGCGCAGGCGAGGGTAGTTATACACTCAAGGCCGATAGTCCTCAAGACTATATACCTATCCCACTGGATAAACCAGCAGACAGAACACTGCCCAATGGACAGACCTATACCTATTCGGCCAATGATGCCAGCGTGGGCGATGTGGATGGCGATGGACAGTATGAGATTATTCTAAAATGGGAACCGTCGCGTGCCCACGACAATTCGCATAATGGGTTTACGGGCAACACGCTCTTTGATTGCTACCGCCTCGATGGTACCAAACTGTGGCGCATAGACATGGGATGCAATATCCGAAGCGGTGCACATTATGTTCCGTTCCTCGTTTATGATTTCGATGGCGATGGCAAGGCCGAATTAATGGTTAAAACAGCCGATGGAACCACAGACGGCAAAGGTCATGTCATAGGAGATCCAAAGGCTGTATGGCTGGAAGGAATAGGCGAAGAACGATCTCCTCTCGAAGGACGAATACTCCGTGGACCCGAATATCTTACCGTGTTTAGCGGACTCACGGGAGAAGCCCTCGCCACTGTTGACTATGTGCCCGACCGTGGACAACCAATGGAGTGGGGCGACAGCAAGGGTAACCGCTCTGAGCGCTATCTGGCCGCAGTGGCTTATCTTGATGGCAAACGGGCATCGGCAGTCTTCTGCCGCGGCTATTATACACGCACCGTATTGGCAGCATGGAACTGGGACGGACATAGCCTGACCAATTATTGGACTTTTGATACCAAAAACACTCAGTGGAGCGACTATGCCGGACAGGGTAACCATAATATCAGGGTAGCAGACGTTGATGGCGATGGGTGCGACGAAATAACCTATGGTTCAATGGCTGTAGACAATGATGGACGCGGACTTTACAATACCCGTATGGGGCATGGAGATGCTATGCACCTCACTGCCTTCGACCCATCTACAGATAAACTGCAACTTTGGGACTGCCACGAAAACAAACGTGACGGTAGCGAACTGCGTGATGCCGCTACGGGAGAGGTTATCTTTCAAATAAAGAGTTCATGGGATGTGGGCAGATGTATGGCTGCCGATATAGACCCTACTAATCCAGGACTCGAGATGTGGAGTTCTGACAGCAAAGGCATACGGAATATCAAGGGAGAAAAGATAACGGCGGGCGACAAACAATCACCCGACAGACGGAAAAATACCGCCATGTATATGCGTGGACGACGTCTGCCAACCAACTCAGCAGTGTGGTGGGACGGTGACCTGCTCAGGGAGATGCTCGACCATGAATCCGTGAGCAAGTATGACTGGACCACCGGCAACTGCAACCTGCTGTGTCGTTTTGAGGGATGCAAGTTCAACAACTGGACCAAGTCTAATCCTTGTCTCAGCGGAGATATCATCGGAGACTGGCGTGAGGAAGTGCTGGTGCGCACCGACGACAGCCGAGAGCTACGGTTGTATGTCAGCACCATACCCACAGAATATCGCATTGACTGCCTCATGCAAGACATCCCATACCGCCTGGGCATTGCATACCAGAATGTGGCTTACAACCAACCGCCGCACACGGGCTATTACCTCGGACCAGACAAGACCGACTATCTGAAATAACTTACTCCCTTTTGCATTCTTTTGCACTCTTCTGCACTCTTTGCAAAAAAAAGTTTTGGGACTACCGCCTCGACTTTCCCAACGAGGAAGTGCGCAACGGCTTGGTTGCCATGCTCGCCTCCGACTAAAGTAGGCATCAACTTCTCATCAGAGACGGGCACCATAGACGGCTTCCTGTGGGAGTGATCATTGAAAACCGCGGTTTGCAGACTTTACAAACCGCGGTTTTCAGACTCAATGAATCATTGTTTTCAGACTGAACAAATCATTGTTTTGAACTCTACGAATCATTGTTTACACACTCAATGAATCATTGTTTACAGGTCGCACATCCGCCGATTGTAATCGCTCAGGCTGCGGATTGTAATCGCTCAGGCTGCGGATTGTAATCGCTCAGGCTGCGGATTCAATGCCTACGGATCACCGAGATATTCCTTAATCAGCATAAACTCCTTTATGGTCAGTTCCTGCTTGAAGTCAAACTGTGCTCCATTGGCATGCAGACGGTGGTAAAGATCCGGACAACGCTTTATCCACATGTTTAGTTTCCTCACGGCGCTCTTGGTTTTCAAATCATGGAAATACATCGCGGCTATCTCTGTTCTCTTCATATTAATGATGCTTTTTCAGATTTTTCCGTTAACTTGGTTATTTTATTGAAAACTTGCAAACTTGCGTTACTTGCACCCCGTGAGAAATCCACGCCCGTGCGTACGTACCTTACATATATAGGGTCATGACTTGCCGGTAAGAGCAGACTTGACATACATGCCGCGCTCGTCTGATTTTACAATAACCCCTTTCTTTACCAGTCTCCTGAGCCATGAGTCAGCTGTATTGAGCGGAATGTTCATGTCTTCAGCAGTATCAGCCCACTGACTGCGGCTGAACATTTCTTGCATCATGTCAAAGAGTCTCTCACGGTCAGACATCAGTGATGCTCACCTCCTATGCCCCTATGATGCCGTCTTTAAGGTTCTCTGCGTTGATATTTTTTTTGCAGGGTGGAATGATACCCATGCTCCTCTATTCGTCGCAACACGGCAATCACAGAGGCTATTCTGACGATGTTTATAGCCAGTATTGCCAGCCCTGCCGTCAGACTCTATCACGTTCTGTGCTATGCCCGTGCTGCTGTTGTCTCCCGAGATTATAAACATCTTGTTTGGCGGCAATTTCGGAACTTCCAGTTCTGCCTTAGCCTTTCCCATCTGTTCCACCATTTTCTTCTTTTTCTCATATTCCTTAAATGCAGCGTTATACTCCCGTCGTACTTTCTCATGAAACGGTTCAACGAAGTATCTGCACCACGACACCATACCCTTGCCCGATGCCGGCGGTGCCACAATAAACACCTGCAGGTTGGGATACATCCAGTTGCCGCTATACATGGTGCGCACATATGGCGACAGGGTGCTGCCTATGGCATCCACGATGCCCAGAAAGAGTGCATCTCGCTGAAGGTCATTCTCGGCCATCGTCAGAATATCATCTATGGGTTTTGGCCAGCGATAGTCATCAAGGAGCAATGGCAATGGAGAAAAAGGCTCGGCACTCTCCGACACGGGCTCTTCGGCATCCGCCTGGGTGTTTTCAAAAGCCTCGTCGTCATAGTCTATATTATAATGTACGTACGTACGGGTGGGGACTTTCAAGCCCCTGCAAGTTTGCAAGTTTGCAAGTTTCTGTTCGTTCTTCCCTGCCTCTTCCCTCCTGAGTTGCTCCTCCTCCAGTCTTTTTATTCTCACCTCGTCTATGTTTACTCCGGCCTTTTTGGCCAGATAGAATGCCGAGGCTATGTGTGTCTGTCCGCGGTTGATGCTTACGGCGGATGAATACATCCTGTCGGCATGGCCGCTGTCATACCTCTGATGCAGCTTGCGGATGCGGTGGAAATAGGGGCGCCCGGCCTCGCCATAGTCGGTGGCTATGGCGAAGGCGAGGGTTACATACTCATCATAGGATGGTGCAATATCAATCTTGCTGGACTCGATGGCTTCCACCAATATGATTTCGACACCCAACTGCGCAGTCTGAAAAGGATAAAACTTGTTAAATAACGAGTCTTTTCAAGTCAAATGCTTGCTTAATTCATAAAAATCAGCTATGTTTGCACCATGATAAACGAAAGTACAACTTTTAATTATCATGATAAACGAAAGTACTACTTTTAATTGTCATCATACAAGCAGCATATAATCACCCACCGCTCAACCTGCAACCAGGCAGTATAGACTATGGTCATGCACTTGAACACCTTATGTTGCAAGAGACAATAGCATACCTAAGCTACAGCGGGTCGGATCTGCAGGCTGCTTATTGGCGCACCGCATCCGGGTTTGAAGTGGATCTCATAATATTTGAGCCATATAGCCATGACGTAAAGTATGCCATAGAGGTAAAATCATGCGAAGAAGTGCAGAACAGGCATCTGAAAGGTCTCAGGGCTTTTCATGAAGAGCATCCGCAGTGTCATTCCGTCTGTATCTCGCATGACAAATCACCACGCATGACCGATGATGGCATAGAGATATGGCCCGCAGAAAAGTTTCTGAGTCAATTATGGAACGGGCGCTTCTTCTGATATTGTCTTCCATCGCTTCCACCTGTTACGCAACTAACGAAACCACTAAACAATTCGGTGTTTTTGTGGTATTTCATTCGGTGTTTTTGTGGTATTTCATTCGGTATTTGTCATTCATTAATGAATCTTTTTTCCCAAATTCCTTTCTATTATCAAAAATTATCTGTATATTTGCAACCATATTGCTACGACATAAGTGTAAATACACTGTTGAGGACATAGTCAAATGACTAAAACGGAATTAGGGAAAATATAACAAATAAAGAATAACAATATGCCAACATCCGACCTTGTGGCTGCAATCAGTGTCGGGAAAATGATATGAATAAAAGATTTACATGCCTGATGACCATGCTCATCCTTAGTGTTTTTTTTAGCATTTCTACTTCTGCTTACGATGTAATAGTCGATGTAATAGTGGATGGGATATACTATAATCTTAATGCCTTCGGAGATAAGACAGCAGAAGTGACACGCAGTAAAGATAAGTACACTGGAGATATTGTTATTCCGAGTTCAATTACTTATAATGATGAAGTTTATGATGTTACAAGAATCGGAGGGTATGCTTTCAAAGGTTGCTCTAGTCTCAAATCTGTTACAATTCCTAACTCGGTGACTTATATAGGTGAGTTGGCTTTCTTTCGTTGCTCCAGCCTTGCATCTATCACTATTCCTAACTCGGTAACACGTATCGGAGAGGAAGCTTTCAGAGAGTGCACCAGCTTCACATCTATCACAATTCCAGACTCGTTGAAATATATCAATACTAGGATTTTATTTATGTGCTCCAACCTCACATCTGTCACAATTCCCAACTCCGTGACAAGTATCGGTTTGCAAGCTTTCCAACAATGCTCCAGCCTTGCATCTATCACTATTCCTAACTCGGTGACAAGTATTGATCGTTATGCTTTCTGTGGTTGCTCTAGCCTCACATCCGTTACAATTCCTAACTCGGTGACACGTCTCAACGGCTCTACTTTCCAGTTTTGCTCCAGCCTCAAATCCGTTACAATCCCTAATTCAGTGACAAGAATCGATGGTTATGATTTCTGGGGGTGCTCCAGCTTAACATCTATTACGATTCCTAAATATGTGACTTATATAGGAGGGAGTACGTTCCGTGACTGCAGGAACTTAGAAAATGTTTATTGTTATGCAGAAAAAGTTCCAGAAACAGAATCTGATGTTTTCGATAACGTAAATCTCAGTCCTTTAGTGCTCCATGTACCTGCATCTGCTATCAATGAATACAAGACTACCGAACCTTGGAGCGGATTCGGTACAATCAAGGCTCTCGACGATGCCGACAGAATCAGCAGCATCACTATGCGTGGCATAGCCATCCAGACTGATGGCGGTTTCATCAATATCTCCGGTCTCGACGACAATGAGAAGGTGAGCCTATTCACTTTAGATGGCAGGTGCATAGGTAGCGCAACGGCTTTCGGCGGTGCTGTCTCATTCAGCGCCAAGTTAAACTCCATCGTGGTGGCTAAGATTGGCAAGGAGAGCGTAAAGATAGCTGTGGAATAAAACACAAAGATGTAAAATAATATATGGTCCATCACTGATGAATGATTATCGTTCGTGATGGACCATAATTTGTGCTATCCAAGTTACATGTCGGTCTCAAGAACCAGTCCTATGCACAGGGGGCTGTCCCCTGTACCCCTCGTTGGTGCAGCGTTGTGCCGTTTCTTTCGATGTGGCTATAATGGTACGGCGGGAACGCCATATCTCCTACAGTAGCATTTTCTAATTGAATGCTCTTTTACCATGTTGATAGTCGGTTCATTTTTGATGTTTCTCACTTTTTATAACTCCATCCATAACTTTTCCCAATACCGTATCACGGTATGTGTTAAATATGTTTGGCTTGACCATTAAGTAATTCGGAAGGCTTTCAAGGTATTCCAACTCAAATACAAGACGTGGGTCATTATCTTCGCACTCGGGATGAATTTCAGCCTTGTTACCTATTCTAGCAATACGTATCAGATACAGGTCTTTCACACCATGCCCCTTGATGTAGGGCATAAAATAATACAACTTGTTTAATGCTACAGTTGAGGGGAATGACTTTGTCTTTCCTGTGTAGTATATCTTCGTATGGCTGCCGTCAAGGAAATAGTCAGCATTGTCAGGCTTAACAAATCCAATTAGTAGGTTCTTTGTCATATCAAGATTGTAGTTCTTCTTCGGTTTGTTTACTTTCAGTTCTGGTTGAAGTTCAGCAAACAGGTCGAGACTCAATGTCGGTTGTGCATTGCGTTTAACATCTATTGGATGCTTAGACACAGGTTCCTTGTCGTAAATGAATCGATATAGGCTCTTGCCTATCTGTTGCACGATGCCACATACAAGGGCATTTCCCATAAGGAAAGCCCTTCTTCCATCTGATACATCGGGATGGTATGTGTGATTGTCTGGGAACATATTCAATCTCTCCAACTCAATAGGAATGAGACGACGATATCTACCTGACGGAGTCTTTATAATATGTTTGAAACGAGATGCTGACGAACCACCTTCACCCGTAATGATTGTTCTTGATGGTTTGTCTAAGTAATCGGGGAAAGCCATGCCTCCTTCAGAGAAAATATATTTATATCCTTCTTTGGAGGTACGTTCAATCTTCTTGGCTCCTTTCTCATATTCCCACCTTGGCAAATCTTCTTCATTGATAAAGAATTCCTCAGGTACGAGCGACTCATCTACCACATTGCCTCCAAGAGTCATCATCGGTCCGTCATATATTGACTCGGCATCAACGCAATAGACCTTTCTGGCACGCATGATTCCCGCATTGCCGAAAGGGCTTTCTTTGCCTGACTTGTTGAAATTGTCAGACACTTCTTTAATAGAACCTTCAATTTCAAACATTGAAAATGTGTTGTCTTTTGGAGAAAAAGGGAAAGCTTTTGCCATCACTCCCTCATACAATACCCAGTCTTTTAGTTCATTTATCTTTGATGAAACGTAACAACCCTCACGATATCCTACGATGTATGTACGTTTTCTGCGTTGCGGCATTCCGTATTCTGCAGCATTGATTACTCTCCATTCCACGGTATATCCCAGGTCAGCAAGTGATGCAAGTATGATTGCGAAATCACGTCCTCTTTGCTTTGCAGGTGATCCGAGTAATCTGTCTACATTCTCAAAAAACAGATAGTTTGGGCGGTTGTCTCCCTTCTCATCCAAAATGCGGTATATCTGCCACCAGAGTACACCCTTCTTGCCATCGATACCACCCGAACGACTTAAAGTGGATGCAACCGAATAGTCTTGACAAGGGAATCCACCCACGAGTAGGTCATGGTTTGGGATTTCTTCTGTCGGTATCGTATTTATGTCTTTGTTGCAGTGCCCCTTGCTTCCAAATCTTGCCTTGTACACGAGTGAGGCATCCTGATGAACAGTGGATGGCTCCCATTGGTTGTTCCAGATTGTTTCGTAGGCATTGGAGGCCCCCTCCAGTCCAATTCTGAACCCCCCAACACCTGCAAATAATTCTACTACTTTTATCTTGTTGTCGTTTCTTCTTGGCATAATTTATAGATATGGTATTGCTCGTAATTTATCTGCTATGTATGTACCTTTCAACCAAAAGAATTGTGGCAGCATTCTGATACCGTTCACACATTCAGTTCTTGTCTGTTCATTTGAAACAGATGCTCCACCTCTGAAAAATACATTATAGAATTTGCTCTTTGGGAAATTTGGAGAACCGATATAAGCGCCGGATTTGTTCACTCTTTTGTTGCCAGACTCGTCATATTCATATTCCCATTTCAGTTCGTTAGTGTGGATTAGTCTGCGTGAATCCTCCCATGTGCGTCTCACTTCTCTTTCTATAAAATCATCATCAAAGGAGAATCGCTTGAACCCTTCAAACGTGGTTTGTTTTTGATTTTCGCAGTCATGTTCACAGAAGATTGGACATAGAAAGCTATGCTCACAGAAATAGCTGTAAACCTCTGAATCCTCAAAATCTGCGTCTCTGTCTGCCCATTCATCGAAGTCTATGCTCTTCAATTTCATGTCTTCAGTTCTGCTTCCATTTGGTGTGATGGTTATTGTTTTTGCTATTATACCAGTCTTTGTAAAGTCAGAAATGTTATTGAGCCTTTTGCATTCAGCATCAAACATTCTGATAACACATTGAGCTCCAATATCCTTGCTTGAAGAGTCAATACCCAACATTTCCATAAGTTCGGGTAGAGTCTTACCTTTATACCGCACCGTCAGTTCATGACAACGGGCATCCAATTGGGCAAAACTATTAAATGATTTTTTTAGTACTATTTCTTCCTTGATTCTGCTCTTGTTGAAATGACCTTGTACTATGTAGTCAACAAAGGTCTTCTTCAACCTGTAACGTGGTTTTTGATAACTGCCTGACTCTTTGCGCTTGAATCCCGGTACCAATTCAATCAGCAACAGGTCTGGTCGCAAAATATGAGTGAAGCCAACCAATTGTTCGTTTCTCTCTGCTTGGTTTGGGAATCTATCATATATACTTTTCAGATAATCTCTTACCAGTTCCCAGTCATTTCTCAACATTGCCTTTTCGTCTTCCGAGAATGAATTATAGCAATAGTCCACAATAGGGAATGATGCATAGTATGATGCCGGCACTACCTCATATGACTGATATTCGTAAAATACAATCAATAGACGTTGAGATTTCTCCCAAAAATGAGATGTGTTGAAATCTGTTTGAATAGTTGGTTCAAATGTGACGCCAGTAATACTTATACCTTCCTTGGCGCAGAGATATTTGTTGTATTCAGCACCAGTTTTCCCCCTTACGGAATCAAGTTTACCTTTTGGGATACGTACACCTGTTGTTTTTAATTCGGTAAGTATATTATCAATTTCTATATCACACTCTTGATTGGAATCACGTTCATAACCGAACACGGACTGTTCAATAACATCTCCAGCTATACCTGTAATCTTTCCACTGTTGATGGTACGGTCAAACTGGTGGGATTTGTCAATCTCACCCAATGTCTTACCTTTTATTGATTCCAACAGGTTATAGACATATTCACCTGTATATTTTCTGTCCTCAGTAACAGACATGTCTGCTTGTTGTTTATATGTTGTACATATCAAATCCGTCATTGCGGATCTGCTCCAAATCCTGCATTCCTATTGGGTATTTCATTGCCGTATCTTTTTTTTGCTGCTTTTCAACTGCGAAGATACAACTTATTTCTGAAATGACAAAGGAATGCACACATTATTATATAATTATTAAGAAAAATGCTTATGTAAATAATGAGGCAAACATTAGGCTTTTTTCAGACGATGCTGAAGATATTGAATCCGCCATGCTTCTTTGCCGTTCCTTTACTATATATTTATACATACAAAAAACAGATGAACAGGGTAATGGGCCCTGTTCATCTGTTTTTTTTCTAATCTTTGCATTACAATGTCTTGAAGAAGTCGTTGCCCTTGTCGTCTACAAGGATGAAGGCGGGGAAGTTTTCCACCTGTATCTTCCAGATGGCTTCCATGCCCAACTCGGGATACTCTACGCATTCGATGCTCTTGATGGAGTTCATGGATAATACGGCTGCTGGACCGCCGATGCTGCCGAGATAGAAACCTCCATGCTTCTTGCATGCTTCTGTTACCACATCGGTGCGGTTGCCCTTGGCAATCATGATCATCGAACCACCATGATCCTGGAACTCATCCACGTATGGATCCATACGATTGGCAGTGGTGGGTCCCATACTTCCGCAAGGCATACCTTCTGGAGTCTTGGCAGGACCGGCATAGAGCACAGGATGATTCTTGAAATACTCAGGCAATTCCTCGCCGGCGTCTATGCGGGCTTTGAGTTTTGCATGCGCTATGTCGCGAGCCACGATGATAGTACCGTTGAGGCTCAGTCGTGTAGATACAGGGTATTGTGAGAGTTTCTTGCAGATATCAGCCATTGGTTCGTTGAGGTCAATTTTCACTGCATTGCCTTCGCCGGCATTTCTCAATTCCTCAGGTATGAGTTCTGTTGGGTTGTCGTCGAGTTTCTCTATCCACACACCATCTTTGTTGATCTTTGCCTTGATGTTGCGGTCGGCAGAACAGCTTACGCCGAGTCCGATAGGGCATGAAGCACCATGGCGGGGCAGACGTACCACCCTAATGTCATGTGCGAAATATTTACCTCCGAACTGTGCACCGAGACCGATCTTGTATGCCTCTTCGAGCAGTTGTTTCTCCAGTTCGATGTCGCGGAAAGCCCTTCCTGTCTCGTCGCCAGTGGTAGGCAGGTTGTCATAATAATGAGTGGAAGCCAGTTTTACAGTGAGCAGGTTTTTCTCTGCCGATGTACCACCGATTACGAATGCTATATGATATGGTGGGCATGCAGCAGTGCCAAGAGTTTTCATCTTCTCTACGAGGAAAGGCACGAGTGTGCCAGGGTTTTGAATTCTGGCCTTTGTCTCCTGATAGAAATAGGTTTTGTTGGCCGAACCTCCACCTTTCACCACGCATAGGAACTTATACTCGTCTCCCTCGGTGGCCTCTATGTCTATCTGTGCAGGCAGGTTGCATCGGGTGTTTACCTCGTCATACATGTTTAGTGGAGCATTCTGCGAGTATCGCAGGTTCTCCTGTGTATAAGTGTTATATACACCTCTCGAGAGAGCCTCCTCGTCGCAGTAGCCTGTCCACACCTGCTGTCCCTTTTCGCCATGTATGATGGCAGTGCCTGTATCCTGGCAGAAAGGCAGTTTGCCCTTGCATGCCACCTCGGCATTTCTAAGGAATGTGAGTGCCACATATTTGTCATTGTCGCTAGCCTCAGGATCGTTGAGGATGCTAGCCACCTGCTCGTTGTGACTTCGTCTGAGCAGGAAGTTAACATCGCGGAAAGCCTGGTTAGCCAAGGCTGTCAATGCCTCGGGAGCCACCTTGAGAATGGTTTTCCCCTCAAATTCAGATGTGGTCACTCCCTCTTTGGTCAAGAGGTAGTAGTTGGTTTCGTCTTTGCCCAACTGAAACATTGGTGCATACTTGAAATCTGGTGTTGCCATAATAGTTGATTTGTTGTTGATATTTCTTTTGTTTAAAACTGATTATTTCTTTTGTCAATACATATTCCGTTGTTTTGCAGAACCCGGTGGATGTGTTAGTGATAATATCTTAAACACTTAGTAACCGAAGATCTGTTCGGTGGTCAGCCTATGTATTTTGCCGATCTTTCCGAGGGCTTCCATGTCGAGTTCGTCCTCGTTGCCGAGTATGAGATAGCGGCGTGGTTTGCCAGCCATGGTTTCCTGTTCAAATTTCACTATGTCTGCCAATGTCATGCTGGGCAGTGCCTCATATACCTTTTTATATATATCATAGTCGATCCCTTTTTTCTTGGCACTCTCGTATGCAGAGATGATGCCCTCTTTGGTCACGCGGCGCGACTCTATGGATTTCTTTATTGACTGTACGGCCAGATTGAAAGCCTTTTCAGACTGTGGTACTGTGTCGATGATACTGTTGAAGGTATTGATGCAGTCCATCATCTTGTCGTTTTGGCTTATGATATAAGTTCTTGAATATTCGGGATGATTTTTTCGCCATGGAGTGATATAATACCCCGAGGCACTATATGCCAGGGCGCGGCTCTCGCGCAGTTCTTGGAATACCACCGAGTTCATGCTTCCGCCGAAATATTCGTTGAATACAGATATTACTGCAGTATTGTCGGCGTTCCACTTGCGCCCAGTATTGGTATACTGTGACATGTATATATTTTTGGCATTATAAGGGGCTATGAATATCTCCGTTTCGTTTACTATCTGCTCCTGATATTGGCGTCCCTTTGGAGCGTCGAGCAGTGTCTTTGGTGTTTTGTGGTATTTGTTGATTATGGCAGTCAACTGCTTGATATTTTCCGGTCCATAATATTGAATATGGTGCTTGTACTTGGCAATGCCGTTGATGAGAGCCACCATGTCTTCGGGGTTGCAGTTGACCAGTTCGGTGCTGTCGGGAATATTTTTCTGTACGTTATAGTCTCCGTATATGCCGTATTGCGAGAGCAAATTAAAGTTAGTGCTTTGGTCGAGTTTGTTATCCTTGCGCGATTTCATTACCTGTTCGGTATATTTGTTCCACGCCTCTTTGTCTGCCTTGGCATTGGCCATGAAATCCTCAGCCAGTATGATAGCCTCCTTCATATTGTCAGCCAGTCCACTAATTTCAACATACGTATTGGCGATGCCCGAACTAACATTGAATGAGCATGCCAGTTTATACATCTTCTGCTTAAACTCCTCTGCTGTCATTTTGTCGGTGCCGAGCAAGGGGAGATATTCGGCTGCGTATGCCAACCATTTATTGTTTTCCTGTCCCAGGTCGTAGACGTAGGTGAGGCTGAAGCGTCCGTTTTCGTTGTTCTTGACATACAGCACAGGCAGTCCTTTCTTTGTCTTGCCCTGTGTGAGGTCTTTATTAAAGTCAACGAACTGTGGAGTGAGGGCTTTCGCCTTGTGCTCGATTATTCTGGTAGCGAAATCACTTTGATGGTCTCTGTTTGAAGGGATGGCAGTGATCTTTGGTTTGTCTATCTTCTTGATGGAGTTATCCTCACCTGTTCGTTTGTATACCACCACATAGTTTTCCTTGAAGTGTCTCTTGGCAAAGGCAATGATATCATCGCGTGTTATCCTGCCCATGCGCTCTGATTTCTCCACCACGTCTTTCCATTTTGCGCCGTTGATGAAGGCATCCACATACTTGTCCACTCTCTGCGATGCATATTCCATAGTTATCATGTCGGCGAGTTTTTCATTGTTGTATACCGACTGCAGCAGGTCGTTGGCGAAATTGCCCTTCTTGAGGTTTTCAATCTCTTGCAGCATCACTGCTTTCACATCGTCGAGGCTCTGTCCTTCGTTAGGCATGCCATAGAGGATGAGGGATGAATACTCGTTGTTGCTGGCGAGAAATGCAGCCGAATACAAGGTTTTCATCTTTTGGTTTATGTTGAGGTCCATGATGCCCGCATTGCCGTTGGATAGCATCTTGGCCACCAGGCTCAGTGTATCGTTTTGCATTGATGCGGCCCCGTCGAATGGCCACGACACCGAGATCATTTCCGACTCCTGTCCCACCACGGTAGTATCGCTTACCTCAGTGCGCTCTTTGAGTCTGGGGTATTGAGTGAATGTGAGGTTGGGGTTTGGTTTCCATGCTCCGAAGTGCTTGTCGATGAGTGCTATGGTACTATCTGGGTCGAGGTCGCCGCAGAGGCATATTGCCACATTATTAGGCACATAGAACTTGTTGAAATAGTTCTTTACGTTTACAATCGATGGGTTTTTGAGGTGCTCTTGTGTACCAATAGTGGTTTGTGTGCCGTAGGGATGGTTGGGAAAGAGCAGTGCATAGTTTGCTGTCCACCATTTATTATTATCCTGAGCCAGTCCGATGTTATACTCCTCATACACGGCCTCCAGTTCAGTATGAAATCCCCTTACCACCATGTTTTGGAATCTGTCGGCCTGAATCTGCGCCCATGCGTCGAGTTCGTTGGCAGGCACGTTTTCTGTGTAGCAAGTTACATCATTGCTTGTATATGCATTTGTTCCGCTTGCACCTATTGCCGCCATCATCTTGTCATATTCGTTTGGAATATTATACTGTGCTGCTATCTGCGAGATACTGTCGATTTTATGGTAGCAAAGGCTGCGCTCTGTAGAATCGGTGAGTGAGCGGTAGGTCTCATACAAGTCTTCGATCTGCTTTAGATATACAGCTTCGGCCTTGGCATCAGTGGTGCCGAAATTTGTGGTGCCCTTAAACATGATATGCTCAAGGTAGTGTGCCAGTCCAGTGGTTTCTTTCGGATCATTTCTGCTACCCGTGCGCACTGCTATATAAGCCTGTATGCGTGGTTTGTCTTTGTTTACTGAGAGATAAACTTTGAGTCCGTTGTCGAGGGTGTAGATGCGTGTGCCTGTTTTGTCGCCCTCCACGCTCTCATACTTGTATCCATTGGCGTAGGCAGCCATCATGGTAGCCATTGCTACTACAATCATTATTATTTTTTTCATAATAGTTATGTATTTATTTTATATCTCTTCTGTGTTTATTGTATGTCTCCTCGTCCACGTCGCCCATGGCCCATTCTTTTTGTGCATCTTCGCGTATGAGTTGTTTCCATGTAGCCGTGGCCTCTTTGCCCTCGTTGCTCACCCTCTGTGCATCATCGTTTGTCATGCTGTCCCACTGATGGTAGTTTAGTATGGTGCGGTATGTCCATGCCCATTTATAGTCGTCGTAATGGTCGGCATAATTTGCGAGCATCTTTTCTGCGTCAGCAATATTGCTGATGCTACCGTTTGCAATGGCATTCTCGAGATTTTCGAGGCATGAAGCAGGCAAAGCCATGCCCCCGAGGTCCATCCATGTTTCCATGCCCGTAACGGTATGAGGCACGAGGTCGCCATAGATGTCGGTACCCCTGCCCATAGCCATTCTGATGAGCATGTCATAGAGTTGTATGCCCCTGTTGAGGGCTTTTGGTGTGATGAGACACCCTGAGTAGTTATAGTTGCCTCGGTTGTCAGTATTGCCCTGTTCTTTCATGTTGATGAGGAGTTGTCTGCCATCACATACTCGTTGCATGGTCACGGGGTTTAGCCAGTCGGTGGTCATGGTAGCTATTCTGCCCTCTGCTGGTCTTTGGTCTCTCTTGTCCCATTTGCCTATGTCTCTCCAAGTGCCCATGGTAGCAATATTTCTTGCAGGCACTATGAAGGTATCGTTGCCGTTGGCAATGATGTATGAGAAGGGTAGGGCATTAGTGTCGGGATGCCCTGTTATCTTGCCCATAATCATTGAGAAGTCGCCAATGTTGGCAGGTAGCAGGACATGTGCTCCGCTTGCTGTTTTGCATCCACGCGCCAGTGTTCCGTAGTGTATTGGTCCCATCTTGTATGCATGGTTGCTGTAGTTTGTTGCCGATCCTGCATTATAAAACGAGAGCATGGTGCCTATGAGTAGTGTAGCTTTGTGGTGGCTCACGGTGAAGGGTCCGCAGAAATTGGCGCAAGCCTCTCCATTGTCGAGATATGAGTTGGCGAATGCCACGGTGCTTTCGGCCGAGAATCCCCTGCCCACATGGCAAGCCTCGCCGATCAGGCTGTTTGTGACCTTAGCACCGTCGGTGATGCTGGCACCGGGTTGCACTATGCAGTTTTCTATTATGCAGTCGTTGCCTATGTATATGCTGGCCTGTTGCTGTCCTGCCAGGGTGCAGTCTGCCAGTCTTGCAGCACCATTTATCTCGCAGTCGTCTCCCACGGATATGTTTACCAGTTCTTTTGTGTTGATGATTTTGGCACCGAAACCGATGGTCGTCTGCTTGGGTCTGGCCTGTTCGCCATACTCTATGGTCATGCCTTTGATAGTGTCAAAGAGGTTGTGATTATCTCTTTCCCATCTCACCATGGCTGCAGCCATCTGTGCTGACAGATTGTCATACAATACGATGTTTCCCCGTCCAGCCTCGTTGAGCACGGCAATGGTGATGCCTTGTCCGAATGTGGCTCCGTCAGTGGTGGTGATGAGTCCCACATTGCATATATAGCAGTCGTCTCCGATGTTGCAGTTGTTTATATATGCACCTATATTCTCTATCAGGCAGTTGTCTCCGATGTTGGTATTTCTCAATGTGGCATTATAGATGCCCGAGTGTCTCATGAATCCCTCTTCCACTTCTATGAGTTTATAGTTTTCGCCTATGGTCACATCGCCACAGAACCTCACGTTGGCCACAAAGTCGGCATCGAAACCGTCGGCCACGGTCACTCGTGTCCAGTCGTCGGCGGTGCATCCGTGTCGCTCCATCATCTCTATCTCGTTGATGTCAAGCGACCTGTAATACTCATTTCTGTTGTTGTCGGTCATCATGCCAAATGTTTTATTCCTGTTCGTATTTATCGTAGAGGAAGTCGTTGTATGGATATTTCTGCACGTGCAGTTCTCTCACTTTCCTGTATAGCACATCTCTGAGTTCGTCAATATTTTCTTTTTCTTTAGCCGAGATGAAGAGGCAGTTGTCATTGAGTTTGGCCATCCATGTTTTTTTGAGTGCAGCCAGGTCCGTGTTCACTTTTGTTGCAGGTGTTAGGTCGTCAGGTTCTTTCTCCACCCATGTATAAGCGTCTATCTTGTTAAAGACCATGAGCGATGGTTTGTCGGCGCATCCCAGTTCGCTGAGTGTTTTCTCCACCACAGATATCTGCTCTTCGAAGTCGGGGTGGGAGATGTCCACCACGTGCAACAGCAGGTCAGCCTCTCTCACCTCGTCGAGTGTAGACTTAAACGAGTCTACGAGGTCAGTGGGCAGTTTTCGTATAAATCCCACGGTGTCGGCAAGTAGGAAGGGTAGGTTGTCGATGACCATTTTTCTGACTGTTGTGTCGAGTGTGGCAAAGAGTTTGTTTTCTGCAAACACCTCGCTTTTTGCCAGCAGGTTCATCATTGTCGATTTGCCCACGTTGGTATATCCCACCAAGGCCACTCGTATCATCCTGCCGCGGTTTTTGCGCTGTGTAGTTTTCTGTTTGTCTATCTCTTCGAGTCGCTGCTTGAGCAGTGTGATGCGTTGCAGGATTATTCGGCGGTCCATTTCGAGCTGAGTCTCACCTGGTCCTCTCAGTCCCACGCTGCCCTTGCCACCGCCGCTGCCTGAACCGCCACCTTGCCTTTCGAGGTGTGTCCATAGTCGTTGCAGTCGTGGTAGCATATATCGGTGCTGTGCCAGTTCCACCTGTGTTTTGGCTTCAGCTGTTTGTGCTCTCATGGCGAAGATGTCGAGTATTAGGGACGTGCGGTCCAGAATTTTCACCTGCAGAGCCTTTTCGATGTTTCTTATTTGCTTGGCAGTGAGTTCATCGTCGAATATGACCATTCCCACTTCCCTTTCGGCGTCTTCTTCGTCTTTGATATATTGTCTTATCTCCTCCAGTTTTCCTGTGCCCACGTATGTCACGGTGCTTGGTCCGTTGGCTTTTTGCGTAAACCTTTTGACCACCTGTGCTCCTGCGGTGTCGGCAAGAAATTCCAGTTCATCGAGATATTCCTTGGTTTTGGCTTCGTCTTGCTCTTTGGTTACCAGTCCCACGAGCACAGCCGTTTCTGTCTTTGCTTCTGAAATTACAAATTCTTTCATTCAATCCTTGATTTATACATATATACTATAGTTCGTTGCAAATTTACAAATAAGTAATCAAACAGCAAAACAAAAGGGAGAAAAACTTGTTCAGTCTTTCTCCCTTTTATCTTTGAGTGGCCTAATAGTGGTCTTTCTGTCATTCTATGTCATCAATGACTATAGGTTTCGTACTATCTACGGTGCCTGCTAAGATCTTGCGTGAGAGATCGTTGAGCAAGTGTTGCTGTATTGCTCTCTTCACGGGTCTTGCACCATATTCGGGGTCGAAGCCCATGTTGGCCAGTTGCTCTATGGCATGGTCGTTGAGTGTGAGGTTGATGCCCTGTTCGGCAAGCATCTTTATGACGCCGTTTACTTGCAGTCTCACCACCTCTGTTATTTGCTGTTTGTTTAGCGGTTCAAACATGATAGTTTCGTCAATGCGGTTGAGCAGTTCTGGTCTGACTGTTTGCTTGAGCATTCCCATCACTTCGGCCTTGGTTTTGTCTGGTATGGTACCGTTGCCCTCGGCTATTCCCTCTCTGATGAGTTGGCTTCCGAGGTTTGATGTCATGATGATGATAGTATTCTTGAAGTTAACCGTACGCCCTTTGTTGTCGGTCAGTCTGCCATCGTCGAGCACTTGCAGCAGTATGTTGAACACGTCGGGATGCGCTTTCTCTATCTCGTCGAGCAGCACCACGGAGTATGGTTTGCGTCTCACAGCCTCGGTCAACTGTCCTCCCTCATCATATCCCACATATCCCGGAGGAGCACCGATGAGTCTGGTCACACTGAATTTCTCCTGATATTCGCTCATGTCTATACGCGTCATCATGCTCTCGTCGTTGAAGAGGAATTCGGCCAGTGCCTTTGCCAGTTCTGTCTTGCCCACTCCCGTGGTGCCAAGGAAGATGAAAGATGCTATGGGTCGCTTGGGGTCTTGGAGTCCGGCTCGGCTTCTTCTCACGGCATTGCTCACGGCACTGATGGCCTCTTCCTGTCCCACCACTCTCTTGTGCAGTTCTTCTTCGAGATGCAGCAATTTCTCTTTTTCGCTCTTGAGCATGCGTGTCACGGGTATTCCTGTCCACTTGCTCACCACTTCGGCTATATCGTCGGCTGTCACCTCTTCTCGCACCATGGCATCTCCTCCCTGTGCACTTCTGAGTTGCTCTTTCACTGCCTCTATATCCTTTTCTATCTGTTGCAGTTTTCCGTATCTTATCTCAGCCACACGACCATAGTCGCCCTCTCGTTCAGCCCTTTCAGCCTCTATTTTGAGATTTTCGATCTTCTGTTTGTAGTCTTGTATCTTGTTTACGAGTTTTCTCTCGCCTTCCCATTTTTCACGCAGTTTACTTTCCTTTTCTTTGAGTTCGGCAATATCTTTATCCAGTTGTTTGTGGTCTTCTTTGCCTATGGCCCTGCGCTCTATTTCCATCTGCTTGAGTTTTCGTGAGGTCTCGTCCAGTTCCTCAGGCACCGAGTCGTGCTCCATTCTCAGTTTTGCTGCCGCCTCGTCCATGAGGTCTATGGCCTTGTCGGGCAGAAATCGGTCGCTTATATACCTCTCAGAGAGTTTTACTGCTGCTATGCATGCATCGTCTTGTATTCTCACCTTATGGTGGTTTTCATATCTCTCTTTGAGTCCGCGCAGTATGCTTATGGCGCTCAGTTCATCAGGTTCGTCCACCATCACTTTTTGGAATCTTCGTTCCAGAGCCTTATCTTTTTCAAAATATTTCTGATATTCGTTTAGTGTGGTGGCGCCTATGGCTCTCAGTTCCCCTCGTGCCAGTGCGGGCTTTAGGATATTGGCAGCATCCATAGCACCTTCGCCTCCTCCGGCTCCCACAAGGGTATGGATTTCATCTATAAACAGGATGATGTTTCCATCGCTGCCTGCGGCCTCATTGATTACGCTTTTGAGTCGTTCCTCAAACTCGCCCTTATACATGGCACCAGCCACCAGGGCACCCATATCGAGGCTCATGATCTGCTTGTTTTTGAGGTTTTCGGGCACGTCGCCCCTTACTATTCTCTCGGCCAGTCCCTCTGCAATGGCAGTCTTGCCAGTGCCGGGCTCGCCTATGAGCACGGGGTTGTTTTTGGTGCGGCGCGACAGAATCTGCAGCACCCTTCTGATCTCATCATCGCGACCAATCACTGGGTCCAGTTTTCCGGCTCGTGCTTGCTCCACGAGATTCTTTGCGTATTTGGCCATGGCAGACTGTTTGTTGCCTTGCTGGCCTGCGTTTGCATTGTTGAATGTCATATCTTTTCGTCTCCTTTCAGTTGCCAACCGCTCAATATCCGTGCCTCATGCCTCCAAGCATGACAAATTGTCATTTAAAAAAGATAGCCATTTTGCCTTATTGTCTTTTCTATATGAAAAAAAATGCCTACTTTTGCACCGCAAAAAGTAAACATTATGCATATTAACTCACCGATACATAAGATGCCCACGGTGCTGCATACCATGCGTATCTGCATGGCAGCAGCATTGCCCACCACATGGAAGAGTGCCAGTTGGCTGCTCAAACTCATGATACCCATATCATTGGCAGTAACACTGCTGCAGTTCTTTGGTATCTTGGAATGGATGGCACTCTATCTCCATCCCGTCTTTGTGCATCTCGGACTGCCAGGAGCCTCGGCTGTTGCCTTCATCTCGGGAGCCTCGGCAGGCACCTATGCGGGCATTGCCGCCATGATGTCTATGCCTCTCACCATGAAGCAGGCCACCATACTATCGCTCATGATAGCCCTCTGTCATGCCTTGCCCATGGAGTGTGCTGTCAACCGCAAGACGGGTTCTTCATTCTGGAAGATGTGCCTTATACGCATAGTAATGGCTTTTGTATGTGCTTTGGTGCTTAATATTCTGTTGCCATCCATGCCCGACCCTTATCTTTATATGGGTGCCGAAGAGGGTAGCGTATTCGGGGCGGTGATGGCTACATGGTTGCTTTCGCAGGTAAAGATGTCGGCCATCGTATTTCTTATTATATATGTGCTGATGGTTATCCAGCGACTCATAGAAGCCTACAACCTGCTTGCGCCGCTCTCGACATTCCTTGCACCTCTGATGACCCTCTTCGGTTTGCCTCGCCAGTCGGCATACATGTGGCTTGTGGGCAATGTGTTGGGCATCAGTTATGGTTCGGCGGTGATGGTTGAACTGGAAGAGAAAGGGCTCATCAACCGTGAAGAGGCCAATGATGTGAATTATCATCTGATTATGAATCACTCCATGCTTGAAGACACCATAGTCTTTGCCGCCACGGGCATCTCAGCATGGCTGATGATATCCACACGCATGGCCTTTGCCATCATCCTTGTATGGATGCGGCGTGCGGTCATTTCAATAAGATAGCAATAGTGCAGCAGTTGAATATCTATATATCTCAGAACAGTTGTCCTGGCAATACCTTTTTCTCTTTTATTGGGAAGAGTTTGTCGAATTCTTCTGCTTCCGTCTCATCCACGAAATAGCCCTGTGGAGTAGCATATTCGCCCTTTATTCCATCTAAGTATCCAGTCTTCAGTTCCTTGCAGAGAAAAAATGATGCATCTTCTCCTTCGGGCAGACCATGATAGCGTATGCCGAACGAAGAGGCATAAGTAAAGCCGCTCTTGCCATAGAAATCGATGTTTCCTTCAAAGCATACGGCACCGAAGCCCATCTCTGTTGCTTTCTCAAGTGTATAATCGAGCAATGCCTTGCCATAACCTTGGCGTTTATAGTCGGGATGAATGCCTATGGGGCCGAGGGTCATGATAGGGTAGGAGTTGCCATTATCTAATGTCAGTTCAGCCCTCATACACATAGCCTGTCCTATCAGCATCTCCTTTCCGTCTTTTTCTATGGTCATCACGAAATTGAGTTCGGGAATAAAAGCATTGTCATTGCGCAGGCAGTGCATCACATAATGCTCAAGGCATCCGGGGCGGTATACATTCCAGAATGATTCTCTTATTAGGTTCTCCACCTCACGTTGTTCTTGAGTCTTTTCTTGTCTGATAATAAATGTCTTCATTTCTTTTTTTTGATTGTTGTTGTGTTTTTTCCATGATTATTCTTCTTTGTTGATGATTAGTACTAATTCCGCCTGCAAAGATACAACAAAAATCTCATACAGAGTTGTAAATAACGGACATATTTTCGTATATTCAAAACTTTGTATTCATCTGAAAAACACACAGGTTGGCACTATTGCCCAACAGTATACAAACCTTGCCTTTGCCATAGCCACCGACTATGGCGAGGCTGGCAGATGGGCTTTCCATGCCATCTGCAAGCTCAGTCAGAAGTATAACGAGACCAATGCCAACAAGATGTATTCGGGTGCCATAGCATCTAATCATGGAGTAAAACATATTGCATCGGCTTTCTATCTGGCAAAGCAGGCAGGGGTAAACATCGACGAGGTAAGACTAAAAAGAGCAGAAGAAAGAAGAAAACAAAGAGAGAAACTTGCAAACTTGCAAACTT
>OBLI01000530.1_pt1 | contig 40745 bp, 41 predicted proteins | sample 1519701 | NCBI WGS metagenome assembly OBLI01 (sample SAMEA3663005, study PRJEB22513) | pig gut metagenome | biome: pig gut; feature: pig-associated habitat; material: faeces | place: France | collected 2012
TTTCAGTAGAAAGGAGTTCCCAAGAATCTTGTGGCTTTAGCCATGAGAGGTTCAAAATTGAATCTTTGACGAAAAAAATGGAAAAATATGGTTATATTGATGAAAAATCCTAAATTATAGATATTTTTTTGACATATTCTAGACACATCGCTTTCAATTTGGTAAAATAAAAGTAGTCGAATAGCCGAAGAATAGAGATGGAAAGGCGGAAATTTTTATGAGAATGAATAACAGCGCATAAATATAGAAGCACAGAGGCGAAACCGGCGAATAAATATTTATAGAATAGAGGAATAGATATGGGAAAAGAAATAGTAGCAATGCTCCTTGCAGGTGGACAGGGTTCAAGACTTTATGCTCTGACCCAGAACCTAGCAAAACCAGCAGTTCCTTTTGGCGGAAAATATCGTATTATAGACTTTCCACTTTCGAACTGCGTAAACTCAGGAATTGATACCGTAGGTATTCTGACACAGTATCAGCCACTTGAACTGAATGAATACATCGGAAATGGTCAGCCGTGGGATCTGGACCGTCTCTATGGTGGTGTACATGTACTTCCGCCGTACCAGAAAGCATCCGGTTCTGACTGGTTTAAAGGTACTGCAAATGCGATTTATCAGCATATTTCTTTTATTGATCGTTATGATCCGGAATATGTTATTATCTTATCCGGTGACCAGATCTGTAAACAGGACTACAGTGATTTCCTTGCTTTCCATAAAGAGAAAGGAGCAGATTTCAGTGTGGCCGTTATGGAAGTGCCATGGGAAGAAGCATCCCGTTTTGGTCTGATGGTTACAGATGAAAACAGCAAGATTACAGAATTCCAGGAAAAACCAAAGAATCCAAAATCCAATCTGGCTTCTATGGGAAACTATATTTTTAAATGGGAAGTACTCAGAGAATACCTGATCAACGATGAGGCAGATCCGAACTCAGAAAATGACTTTGGTAAAAATATTATTCCAAATCTGTTGAAAGATGGACGGGAAATGTATGCATATCGTTTCGATGGATACTGGAAAGATGTAGGAACCATTCCTTCTCTCTGGGAAGCAAATATGGAAGTTCTGGATCCGGAACACAGCGGAATTAACCTGTTTGATGACGACTGGAAGATTTACAGCCGAAACAGCGGTATGACCGGACACAAGATCAATGCAGGTGCAGTTGTAGAAAATTCTATGATCACAGACGGATGCCGTATTAAAGGAACGGTAAAACACTCTATCCTCTTTGCTGGTGTTCAGGTAGAAGAGGGTGCAGTCGTTGAAGATGCAGTTGTTATGGGCGGTTCTGTGATTAAATCAGGTGCAGTGGTAAAACATTGTATTATTGCAGAAAAGGTTACCATCGGTGAAAATGCAACCGTAGGCGCAATGCCGGAAGGTGATGAAAATAATGTTGCAACAGTAGGTCCTGGAATTACCATTGGGGACAATGCGGTAATCGGTCCTAAGGCCATGGTTTATAATAACGTAGAAGGTGGTGAAGAACAATGGTAGTTTCTAATAAAAGCGCGATGGGTATTATTTTCCCGAATAGTTTTGATGCATTGATTCCGGATATGGTGAATGTGCGTCTGATGGCATCTCTTCCTTTTGCCAGCCGTTATCGTCTGATTGACTTTATTTTATCAAGTATGTCAAATTGTGGAATCAACAATGTAGCACTGCTTCCAAGCCGTAATTATCATTCTCTGATGGATCACATCGGATCCGGACGTGAATGGGATCTTGTTCGTAAAAATGGTGGTGTTAATATTTTCCCGCCTTTTGCTGACAGAAGCGCAAAACTTTCCACCGGACGTGTGGGTGCTTTAGCAGGTATTCTGCGTTATCTGAAGGAGCAGAAAGAAAAATACATAGTAATGTCCGATTCCAATTTTGCAGCCAACATTGACTTCAGCGCAATGATCGATGCACATATTGCATCCGGAGCAGATGTAACCATTGCATATAATGAACAGAAACTTCCGGAAGATTTTCTGGACAGCAATGATGTAAACAAAGACCTTTACTATACACTGGGTATCCAGGACGGAAGAGTTACAAAGATTCATGTAAATTCAACAGAAACAGGCGTACAGAATTTCTCAATGAATATTTTTGTAATCAGCAGAGAACTTCTGATCGATCTTGTAAATACTGCATTTGTAAGAGGACAGGAACACTTTACACGTGACATTCTGCTTTCTCAAGTAAATAAATTAAATATCCAGGGATATAAATATACCGGATATGTAGCTCGTATCTGCAGCATCAAGAGCTACTTTGATGAGAATATGAAGCTTCTGGATGATTACAATCTGGATGCATTGTTCGAAGGATCCTCTATTTATACAAAGATTCGTGATGATAATCCGACAAGATACATCAGCGGCTGCGTGGCAAAAAATGTCATGGTAGCAGACGGTTGTGTGATTGAAGGTGAAGTAGAGAACAGTATCCTTTTCAGAGGTGTCAAAATCGCAAAAGGTGCAAAAGTTAAAAATTGTATCTTAATGCAGGACACTGTAGTAGAAGCAGGTGCAAATATCGAGTATCTGATCAGTGATAAAAAAGTAACCGTTTCTGCAGGAAAAGAGATGAAAGGAACGGATGTTTATCCGGTATATATTGCAAAGAAACACAGAGTATAAAGACTTTAAATGAAAAAGAGGTTTCCCTGATTCTTCTGGATATGGTCATGCCGGTTATGGATGAAAACCATATCACAGAGAAAGACTTCTGCGTTCGATTGATAATACCATTCAGCGGTGGAGTTGCAGAAAATAAGGAGAAAAAAGAGTTTGGAAAGCTACGATATTAGTTACTTTCCAAACTCTTTTTTGATGTGGTTAGGTATTGAATATAATGGACCGCAGTATCTGCTCTGGGAGTATTGGCAACAATTCCTAAATATACAGTATCGGAAAAACCTGCATCATGGAGAAGGCCTGTCTGGGAGATGGCGAGTCCTGTCGGTGCCTCTTCTGTGACTGCCTGATAAGAAATGGAAGAATCTAACTGGACATCTGTGGAATTGTCTTCCAGGATAATGGTATTTGTCACTAAATAAGGTTTCCATTTCTCATAGAGTGCAGGGTACTCATTTGACAATAATTCTTCCAGATTATACAGGTAACCGTTCTGAGAGAATGCGTCAAAGGATTCTTTGTTCATGAGAACAACGTCCAGTTGTTCTCCATCAATAGAAGCCAGGATTTTCATGCGGGATGCATAAGTGTACTCGTGGTTTGGATTGTTCTCATCATCGGTCAGATAGAGACCGGTATACAACTGCAGTTCTTTTTTTGAAGAATCTTCTTTTATGTAAGGAATGAAATTTGTACTTAACTGCCGGGTAAGTGATTCGCTTGCGGAAACATTTACCAGAGCAGTATAGAGGATGGTATCTTTTCTGGTAAAATGGCCGTAAAGGAAATAACCAATGACATAGAGAAAGATACAAAGAACCACCAGAGGAAATTTGTAATAGTCCCAGATGTACTGGATTTTTTTTCTGAATTTCATAAAGCTTTTCATCCCCTTTTTAAGAAATTTCTGAATCGGAGGAATTCTCCGGCTTTTCTTCACACTGAATCAGAATATTGGAAAGAAGATAAGAACACAGGAAAGCACAGAGACCTTCTCCGAAAATAATGGCAGGCGTAAAGAGATTGATAATTACAAATGTCATAAGAAAATAAATGGCAGCCATCAAAACAGTACAGAGAAGAAAACGCATGCCGAGCATGATGGAATTTTTAAACATGGAAAAAATAGTATTATCAAATCTGGACAATAAGGGAAAAATGTACAGCAGTACAATCACGTATGCGAGGATTACCACAATCAGGATTGCAGAGCAGATTGTCCAGAAGGCATTTTCAAATCGCAGATGGTACAGAACGTAGCCGTCAACACCAAGAAGGATTCCAAAAGCCAGGAGAATCAACCAGATAATAGTCCCCTGTTTAAAGTTTTCTTTGAAAGAGTGGAAAAATGCTTTTGTGATATTTCCCTCTTCGTTTTTTACCATTTTTAACGTGACATAATATAGGGCAGTTGTTGCAGCTCCCGCTGTAAAGATGGGAAGACAGCAAAGAAACCACAGAATATTCAGATACACGGTTGTGACGATTTTTGTAATAAACTGCATGACCGGATTATCCGGATTGAGTAAATTGTTCATGGTGATCCTCCTAATTCTCTGTAGATTCCCTGTAAATCAGGCTGGTTTCTGTATGAATGGTACGATAATTTAAAGAAGGTTCATTGATGCGTGACATCAATAAATGTACAGCGGAAAATCCCATGATCTGACTGTGGATATGGATGGTAGTCAGGGAAGGCGTTATTATTTTAGACTCCGGTGAATCGTCAAATCCGCACAGATATACATCTTCAGGAACAGAATATCCCAGCTCTTTTAAGACTTTCATAACATCCAGTGCTACAAAATCATTGGCACAGATAAACACATCCGGAAGCTGTTCCAGTTTCTTGATGCATTCTGCAAGATATTCTCTGTAATCCGCATAGGAAGGGTTGCGAAGGCCTTCTTTATTTTTTATAATGCAGTATTCATCTGGACAGGGGAGATTTAACAAATACATGACATTTCTGTAAGCCATATAGCGTTCGTAAAATGAGGTGCAATGCATGCATTCTCCAATGAAGCCAATTCTCTTTTTTCCTCTTCGGAACATTTCATTGCAGAAAAGATGGATGTTGGTGGTATTATCCATATATAATCGGTCTGCTTCCAGTGGTTCTTCTAGTCCCATAACCGGTGAATCAATAAAAAGAACCGGAATGTCAAGACCACACAGCATTTTACTGTACTTGGCATCAAAGACTTCTACACAGACGATACCGGCCGTTCTTTCTTTTATAAAAGAACCTGGAAGAACCAGTTTGTCAAGTTCATCAGCCAGAATCCGGTGCATAGTGAGGCTGTAGCCCAATTGAGAGAGCTCTCTCTGGAATTTGTCAAGCATAGTAGAAGAGAAGTGAGAATTTGCAAGAAATCTTGTAGTAAACAAAGCAATTTCGCTGCGTCCTTTTGGAGAAGTAAGAGAGAGTGCGGGTTTGTTAGCGTTTACAACTGTTACATATGAAAACTGTTTGTAGCCCATTTCCATTGCTTTTTTTAAAACCTTCTCTCTGGTTGAATCGGCCAGGATGCCTGTATTATTAATGGCCTTGGAAACAGTATTTCTAGAAATGCCAAGAGCATCTGCGATATCTTGTAGTGTGACTCGATTTGCCATAATATCCTCCTATTGTTATAATGCGTTTTTACATTTTTATTATAATGCACAAAGGATTGGGTGTCAAATGCAAAAATGTAAAAGTTTTAGGCGATTTTACTGAAATAAATGCAAAACAAAAGATCAATTGGGCAAAAATGAAAATAAGAAGTAAAAATGTAAAATAAAATATTGTGCAAATGACGAATATAGTGTTGACTAAATACGGAAAATGTGATATAAAATAAATATCAAATCTTGAACGGACTTTTACAAATGCACAATAACATTGCAGGAAGACGGAATCAGGGCATTCGGAAAAAGCGAGGAGAGATTAAGAAAGGAAGGAGGACAAAATGAAAACAAGTTCTACAGCTGTTTCCAACAGGAAACAAAAACAAGAAAAAGCAGGATTTCGCAACACGCTTCTTTATTTGAGGCAGCACTGGCAGTTGTATGTGATCTTTCTGCTGCCGGCACTGGCGCTCACTTTGATTTTCAAGTACATTCCAATGGGTGGTATCTTGATCGCTTTTCAGGATTACAATCCTTTTGGAGGAATTCTGGGGAGTGAGTGGGTAGGTTTATCACATTTCAAAAGGTTTTTGTCATCACCGGATTTTATGACGTACCTGATAAATACTTTGAAATTAAGTATTTACGGTTTGTTATGGGGATTCCCGGTACCGATTCTTCTGGCATTTTTGCTGAATCGGATTCAGAGTACAGGAATCAAAAAGAAAATCCAGCTTGTACTGTACATGCCGAATTTTATTTCTGTAATTGTATTGTGCGGTATTGTAAGGATTTTCCTTTCCGTTACAGGTCCTGTGAATCTGCTGCTGGGAAGTAACATTAACTTTATGACTATGCCGGAAGCATTCCGTACGATCTACATAGCCAGTGGAATCTGGCAGGGAGCAGGCTGGGCATCCATTATGTACACAGCTTCTTTGTCAAATGCCAGCCAGGAGCTGAAAGAAGCAGCGGTAATTGACGGTGCAAATATCTTACAGCAGATTAAGGCAGTTGAGTGGCCGGCAATCAAAGATATGGTTGTGATTCAGTTCATTATGCAGGCCGGAAATATTATGAGTATCGGTTTTGAAAAGGCATACGCATTACAGACAGACCTGAATATGGGTACATCCGAAATCATTGCTACTTATGTTTATAAGAAGGGTCTTCTGGATGGGGATTACAGTTTTTCAACGGCGGTCGGTTTGTTCAATACTGTAATTAATGTTATTCTGCTGATTATCGTGAATAAGATTGTTGCCAGAATGAATGAAGGACAAGGATTATAAGGAGGTGCGAGATGAAGAAGAAAAGCAAATTTGCCAGATATTCTTTGCAGGATAAAACACTGCTCACATGTGGATATATTTTGCTTGGGCTGTTTGTGGTTGCCATTATTGTTCCTATGATTTATATTGTCATAGCTTCTTTCATGGATCCGGTTACCCTGCAGAATAAAGGGATTACATTTGATTTCAGTAAATGGACACTGACTGCATATGAACGAGTTATTTCCAATGCACAGATCTGGATTGGCTTTAAAAATGCGGTGATTTATTCAATTGTGTTCACGGTTGTTTCCGTTGTGATCACACTGTTGGCAGCCTATCCGATGTCAAGAGCCGATTTTAAGGGACGTGGTTTTTTCAATGTGATTTTTATGATCACTATGTTCTTCGGAGGCGGTCTGATCCCTACATACTTATTGATTTATAATATCGGATTAATGGACAGTATGTGGGCAATCATCCTTCCTGGAGCTTTCAGCGTCTGGAACATGATTATTGCAAGAACTTACTACCGGGGAATTCCAACGGAACTCAGAGAAGCAGCAGATGTGGACGGTGCCAGTGAACTGACTTATTTCTTTAAGATTTTGCTTCCTGTATGTACGCCTGTGATTGCAGTGCTGGCATTGTGGCAGTTTGTAGGAATGTGGAACAGTTACTTTGATGCAATGATTTATCTGAATGATTCAGCAAAACAACCATTGCAGTTAGTACTTCGTTCTATTCTGATTCAGAACCAGCCGGAATCCGGAATGATTTCTGATATGCAGAGTACAGCACAGAGAGCACAGCTGGCTGAACTTCTGAAGTATGCAACGATTATCATATCCAGCTTACCACTTCTGGTTATGTATCCTTTCTTCCAGAAATATTTTGACAGTGGTATTATGGCTGGTTCTGTTAAAGGATGATTATAGAACTGCAGAAAGACAAAGCAGAGATTAGAATAGTGAAAGGAGTCATAAGAAAATGAAAAAGAAAAATTTTAAACGTATCATGGCCGCGATTCTGGCAACAGGAATGGTAATGTCTCTTACCGCATGTGGAGGGAAAGACACTCCAAAACTGAACAGTGGGGAAATGCAGCAGGTGGATGCATCCGAACTGGAATTTCCATTAAAGGAAAAAACAACATTAACCGGTATGATCAGCTATCCTGCAAACACAGAGTCAAATCCGAATAATCGTACTATCTTCAAACGTCTGCAGGAAAAGACCAATGTGGAGATTGAATGGACGGCGATCCAGTCTGACCAGTGGGCAGATAAGATCGCACTGAATATGGCAAATCCAAAGAGCTTGACAGATTTTGTATTTTCAGCTGGATTTGGTGACAGTGATCTGCTGAAATATGCAAAACAGGGTGTCATTATTCCTCTGGAAGACTATATTGATGCATATATGCCAAATCTGAGTGCGGTTTTTGAAAAATATCCGGAATACAAAACAATGTGTACAGATACAGAGGGACATATCTGGGCATTGCCATGGATCGAACAGCTTGGTTCTGAAAAGACTGCAATTCAGACCGTAGGCAATATGAGCTTTATCAATAAAAAATGGCTGGATTTCCTGGGTCTGGAAATACCGACAACGGTAGATGAGTTTGAACAGGTTCTGATTGCTTTCCGTGATCATGCTTCTGAACTGCAGGCTGAATTCAACATCGATGGAAGTATTATTCCGATGTCCTGTATCGTGAATGACGGAGATCAGGATCCAAGTATCATCATCAACGGATTTGGTGAGGGCTATGGAGATGCAGATAAAGGAAGACATATCGCAGTGACAGATGATCTGAAAGTAATCTGCTCTGCAACACAGCAGGGATATAAAGACGGTATTACATGGCTGCATTCTTTATATGAAGAAGGGCTGATTGATCCGGAAGCATTTACACAGGAATGGTCTACTTATGTATCAAAGGGAAAATCCGGACGTTACGGTGTATGCTTTAGCTGGGATGTTGCCAATATTGATAACCTGCAGGATTGGGTTCCGCTTCCTGCATTGACAGCAGATACAAGAAACATTACTCCGCAGAATGGTTCCTTTACCAGTGGATTTGACCGTGGACGTTGTGTTGTAACAGCAGTTGCACAGAATCCGGCTCTTGTATGTGCTTGGTTGGATCAGATGTATGATCCGTTCCAGTCTCCGCAGAATAACTGGGGAACTTATGGTGAAAATGATGAATTTGATATCTTTGAACTGGGTGAAAATGCAAATGGTGAAGAAATGCTGAAACATGCACCGCTTGGTGATGCATCTCCGGTAGAAGTAAGAGAAGCCGAAGCAGTTGGCGGACCGCTTGCAGTTCTGGACGAATATTATGATGTATATGTAACATGCCCGGATGATGCGCAGTATCGTCTGGACTGGATCAAGGATTATTTCACTCCGGATATGAACACAAAATATGTATATCCAAACGTATTCATGAGCCGTGAGGATACACAGGAACTTTCTAACTTACAGGCAGATATCCAGAAGACAATCAATGCGAAGAAATCCGACTGGATTATGAATGGATTTACAGATGCAGACTGGGATAAATATCTGGAGGAACTGGATGCATATGGTTTACAGAAATATCTTGATCTTTTCCAGAAATATCTGGACAACTTCTATGCAGATCAGACAGAAGCGGAATAATGAACGATTCAATTAATGATTAAATTTATAAGGATGGCAGGTAGTACTATGACAAGTCAGACATTACGTGAAGCACGAAAGTATGAAGAAACTTTTGAAAAGAAAATAGGCACAGAAGACAGACCGGGATTTCATCTTTCCACAAGAGTGGGATGGATGAATGACCCGAATGGTTTCTCCTATTATCAGGGAAAATATCATCTGTTTTATCAATACCATCCATATGATCCTTACTGGGGACCGATGCACTGGGGACATGCAGTGAGTGAAGACCTGCTCCATTGGGAATATCTTCCGGCTGCTCTGGCGCCGGATCAGGACTATGACAGGGACGGATGTTTTTCCGGAAGCGCAGTGACGCTTCCGGATGGAAAACAGCTGTTGATGTACACTGGTGTAAAGCGGATTCCAGTATCAGATGGAGAATTCCGGGATGAACAGACACAGTGTCTGGCAATCGGAGATGGAATCGATTATGTAAAATACGAACATAATCCGATACTTGACAGAGAGGATATACCGGAAGGATGCAGCAAAGCAGATTTTCGTGATCCGAAGATGTGGCAAGAGGAAGACGGGACGTATCGTTGTGTAGTGGCAAACCGTGCAGCAGACGGCAGCGGACAGATTTTATTATATACCAGCCTGGATGGACTGGACTGGAAGTTTAAGAGTGTGTTGAGTGCAAACCACAACCGGTTTGGTGTTATGTGGGAATGTCCGGATTTTTTCCAACTTGATAAAAAAGCAGTATTGCTGTGCAGTCCGATGGATATGCTGCCGGAAGGATTTGAATATCATAACGGAAACGGTACCTTATGTCTGATTGGATCATTTGATGAAGTCTCCGGTACTTTCAATATGGAAACAAATCAGGCCATTGATTATGGAATTGATTTCTATGCGACACAGACAATTCTTACTCCGGATGGACGCAGAGTGATGATCGCGTGGATGCAGAACTGGGATACCAGCCGTCTTCATCCAAAGGAAACCCGTTGGTTTGGACAGATGACACTTCCAAGAGAGCTTTCTGTGAAAGAAGGAAGACTGATTCAGAAACCGATTCGTGAGCTCGAAGCATTGCGAAGCAATAAGGTAGAATACAGAGACATTGAATTTACAGATGCTATGCAGCTGGAAGGTATAAAAGGCAGACGGGTAGAGATGGAGATTGAATTAGCTCCTTCAGACGGGGAAAATCTGTATAAGAAATTTGCAGTGCGCTTTGCCCAGAGAGAAGGATTCCATACAGCAATTAGTTTTCGGCCATATGAATCCATTTTAAAAGTGGATCGTAAATTTTCCGGTTCCAGAAGAGCAGCCATTCATCAGAGGAGATGTAAGGTTCGGGATGAGAACGGAAAAATCAGACTGCGCCTTATATTGGATCGTTTTAGCGCTGAAGTTTTTGTGAATGATGGTGAACAGGTAATGACTATTACGATGTATACAGAGCAGGCAGCAGATGGAATTTCGTTCTTTGCAGACGGAAGTGTGAAAATGAATGTTGTGAAGTATGATTTGGTCGGGTAAAACTTGCAGGGAGCTGCAGTCATGAAAATGGCTGCAGCTTTATTCGAATAGAGAGGAGCAGCAGATAATGAAAAAATATGATGTAACTGCATTAGGCGAATTATTGATTGATTTTATAGAAAATGGAAAAAGTAATCAGGGGAATCCGTTGTTCGAGGCAAATCCGGGCGGTGCACCGTGTAATGTACTGGCAATGCTTGCAAAACTGGGACATAAAACTGCTTTTATCGGTAAAGTCGGCAATGATTTTTTTGGAGAACAATTAAAAAGAGCAATCACAGAAGTTGGGATTGATGCGTCATTTCTTTGCATGGATGATGTGGTACATACGACCCTTGCAATGGTGCATACTTATCCGGATGGAGACAGAGATTTTTCCTTTTATCGGAATCCGGGAGCAGATATGATGTTAAAAGAATCGGAGATACCGGAAAACTTGATTCGGGATTCGAAAATTTTCCATTTTGGAACTTTGTCTATGACCCATGAAGGGGTTCGTGCAGCTACAAAGAAAGCAATCCATGCGGCAGAAGAAGCGGGTGCGATCCTTTCTTTTGACCCGAATCTGCGCCCGCCTCTTTGGGAGTGTATGGACGAAGCGAGAAGGCAGGTATTATATGGAATGGAACATTGTCACATTTTGAAAATATCAGATAATGAAATTCAGTGGCTTACAGGTGAATCGGATTATTCAGATGGTGTTAAATGGATTCATGAGAGGTACCAGATTCCATTAATTCTTGTATCGATGGGAAAGAACGGAAGTCGGGCATACTATAATGGAAAAATGATAGAGGTAAAACCATTTTTGCAGAAAAATACCATTGAAACCACAGGTGCAGGTGATACCTTCTGTGGCTGTGTGTTACACTATATCTGTGAACATGGACTGGAAGAGCTGACAGAAGAAAATTTGCGGGAAATGTTGATATTTGCCAATGCTGCGGCATCCATTATCACAACGAGAAAAGGAGCTCTGCGTGTCATGCCGGAAGGTTCGGAAATTAATCGACTGATTGCAGAAATGGAAAGAAAATCTCTGTAGTGTAATACGAAAGATCACAGATGAAGATAAGTACAGTAGTATGAGAAAAAAGAGAAAAACTTTCTGGATGATGCTGGCTCTTGCGGGAGCAGTCTGTATAGGCGGCTGTTTCTGGATGAAGAACAGCAGGAAAATCAATGTTATATGTGTGGGTGACAGCATCACATATGGAAGCGGTGTAAAAAAAACGCGGAAGACCCAGTCCTATCCGGCCTATTTACAGGACATGCTGGGGAATGGTTATAAGGTAACGAATTATGGACTCCCTGGACGGACACTGATGGATTGTGGGGACAGACCTTACACCGAGGAAAAAGAATATGAGAAAAGTCTGAAAGACAAAGGGGATATCTATATCCTTATGCTGGGAACCAATGATTCCAAAACCTTTAACTGGAACAGACAGGAATATGAAAAACAGCTGGAGACATTTGTAAAAAGCTATAGGGAAGTCAATGAGAATACACAGATTTACCTGATGCAGCCGTCCAAATGTTTTCCAAAGGAGAGTACAGGAACCGTAGCTTTTTCTATCCAAAATGAAATTCTTGCAACGGAAATATATGACATTGTACAACAGGCAGGAATAAAACTGAAGGTTCCGGTAATCGATCTTTATACTTTTACAGAAGATCACCCGGAATGGTTTGTGGATGGGGTGCATCCCAATGCAGAAGGCAATGCGGCTATTGCACAATATATAAAAAGTTGCCTAAAAAAATAGCGGAAATTACCATATTGACAATTGGGCATTTCAATGATACCATAAGCTCATGTTATAGCATGTTACTTGTTTAGGACGAACGAGGCATTAACTATACGTAAATATTTATTTAGGATATTTATGTGTGTTAGTGCCTCTTTTTGTGGTTACACTAATCCTGAAGCATGCAGAAAGAGGACTTCGTCCCGCTGCACCGCAAATATCCGCGAACGAAAAAGAAAAGGAGAAAAAAGAATGAAAGACAAAATTTTTGGTGTCCTTCAGCGTGTAGGAAGATCTTTTATGCTTCCCATCGCTATACTGCCGGTAGCAGGACTTTTGCTCGGAATCGGCGGTTCTTTCACAAACGAGACCATGCTGAATACTTATGGGCTGGCAGGAGTCATGGGATCGGGTACAATCCCGAACGCGGTATTTCAGGTTATGAGTCGTGCCGGTGACATTGTATTTACCAATTTGCCGATTATTTTTGCCATGGGTGTTGCCATTGGTATGGCAAAGAAAGAAAAAGACGTTGCAGCACTTGCAGCAGCGATTGCATTTTTTATTATGCATGCATCCATCGGTGCACTGATCGACATTAATGGTGGCGCCGAGAACATGCTCAGCGGAGCAACGGCATCTGTTTGTGGAATCACATCTCTTCAGATGGGTGTATTTGGCGGTATTATTGTAGGACTTGGTGTTGCAGCACTGCATAATCGATTCTATAAAATTGAACTTCCTCAGGTGCTGTCCTTCTTTGGCGGTACAAGATTTGTGCCGATCGTTTCCGCACTGGTTTATACAGGCGTGGGAATTCTTATGTATTTTGTATGGCCGGTGATTCAGAGCGGTATCTATGCAGTTGGAAATGTAGTACTCAATTCCGGATATGCAGGAACCTGGGTATACGGACTGATGGAGCGTCTTTTGATTCCTTTTGGACTTCATCATGTATTTTATCTCCCATTCTGGCAGACAGCCGTGGGAGGAACAATGGAAGTTGCCGGTGTTATGGTAGAAGGTGCACAGAACATATTCTTTGCTCAGCTGGCAGATCCGACGGTAGAACATTTTGCAGTTTCTGCAACAAGATTTATGTCCGGTAAATTCCCATTAATGATTTTCGGACTTCCTGGCGCAGCACTTGCTATGTATAAAACTGCAAAACCGGAAAAGAAAAAAGCAGTAGAAGGTCTTTTGATTTCAGCAGCACTGACCTCTATGCTGACAGGAATCACAGAACCTCTTGAATTTACTTTCCTTTTCGTTGCACCGCTTCTGTATGGAATTCACTGTGTACTGGCAGGACTTGCTTATATGCTCATGCATGTCTTTCATGTAGGCGTAGGTATGACGTTCTCCGGCGGTCTGATCGATATGTTCCTCTTTGGTATTCTTCAGGGAAATGAAAAAACAAACTGGATCTGGATCGTGATCGTAGGAATCGGTTACTTCATTGTTTACTACTTCCTGTTCAGTTTCCTGATTAAGAAACTGGATCTGAAAACCCCGGGACGGGATGACAGTGAAGAGGTAAAATTATATAGAAGAAGTGATGTGGAAGCCAGAAAGAAAAACGGGGGAAATGGCCAGGAGCAGGGCGAGAATCCGGAAGATGAATTGTCTGCTGCAATCTGCAGAGGACTGGGCGGAAAGAAAAATATTTCTGATGTAGACTGCTGTGCAACCAGACTGCGTTGTACCGTATTCAAAGCAGAACTGGTTAATGACGGGCTTCTGAAATCTACCGGTGCTTCTGGTGTCGTGCATAAAGGAAATGGCGTACAGATTATTTATGGACCACGAGTAACGGTAATTAAATCAAATCTGGAAGATTATCTGGAAACTGCACCGGATGAAGAAGTGATCATGGATGCAGTACCAGAAGTAAAAGAAGAAGAAAAGAAAGAAGAAAAAGCAGCAGAAGTAGTAAAAACAGTGGTAATTTCCAGCCCGGTAACAGGTGTTGCTGCGGATCTTGGAACTGCACCGGATGAAGCATTTGCAGGAAGAATGATGGGAGACGGAGCAGTAGTAACTCCGGAAAATCCTGTAGTCAGAGCTCCGGAAGACGGAGAAGTCTGTTTTGTATTTGAGACAAAGCATGCGATCGGATTCTTAACGGATACAGGAATCAGCCTTCTGATCCATATGGGCATTGATACTGTACAGTTGAATGGAAAAGGATTCAAGGTATTTGTAGAAAATGGTCAGAAAGTGAAGAAAGGCGATCCGCTTCTGGAACTGGATCTTGATTATCTGAAACAGAACGCACCATCTCTGGTATCCCCGGTTCTTTGTACAGAATTGGAAGACAATCAGAAGATCCGACTGCTGAAGGAAGGAAACATTCAGGCAGGAGAACCATTGTTTGCCGTTGATTTTTGTGAATAAGAATTTCGGCAGAGAAGAGCTTCTGTAAGTTAGAAGAAAAGAGCATGGGGAAAAGATTATGTATAGAATAAAAAAAGTATTGAATCATAATGCAGTCATCGGAATCGGCGGGCAGGATAATCGGGAATATCTGATTATGGGAAAAGGAATCGGATTTGGCAAGAAAGTTGCAGAACGAATCGAGATCAGACCGGCAGACACCGTATATTCTCTGAAGGAGTCTACAGAGAGGGGAAGTGCCGAAAAGCTGGTAAATTCCATTGAGCCGGTTTACCTGGAGATTGCAAATGAGATTCTGGATGAAGCGGAAAAGGTATTTCAAAAGATAGACAGAAGTGTACTTTTCCCCATGGCTGACCATATTGAATATGCAGTAAAACGTATAAAAAACAAGGAACAGATCAGTAATCCTCTGCGGGATGATATTCGTGTACTATTCCATATGGAATATAAGGTTGCACAGAAGATCCAGCCGATTCTGAAGGAACGGATGGGAATCGAAATCGAGGATGACGAGATCGGCTATGTGGCACTTCATGTGCATACAGCCATCAATGATGAAAAAATTTCACAGGCGATGCAGATGGCACAGGCTGTTCGGGAATGTATTTCACTGGTAGAAAAAGAGGTCGGAAAACCAATTGATATCATGTCTCTTTCCTATAACCGTCTGATGAATCATGTACGGAATATGGTAGCCAGAGCAATGAGTAAAGAACAGCTGAAACTGAATATGAACGATTATATGTCCGTAAAATTTCCAAAGGCATTTGAAACAGCAAGGTATATCTGTGAACAGGTCGGACGAAGCCTGAAATGTACCTTAAGTGATGTGGAAATCGGATATCTGGCCATGCATATTGAACGTGTGGCCTGTGACGAACTGGAAAACAAAGAATAAAAAATAACAAAAATAAAGGAGAACAATTATGAAATCATTTCATTATGTAATCACAGACGAAGTAGGAATCCACGCAAGACCGGCAGGAATGTTAGTAAAAGAAGCAAAGAAATACGAATCTTCTGTTATGATCGTAAAAGGCGGAAAGAAAGTAGATGCTAAGAAACTTATGATGCTTATGGGTCTTGGTGTAAAATGTCAGGAAGAAGTTACGGTAGAAGTGGAAGGCACAGATGAAGAGACTGCTGCTGCTGCACTGGAAACATTCTTTAAAGAGAACTTATAAAAAGGGTGATAGAATGGAGACATATACCGGAAAATCGATTTTTAACGGAATTGCTACAGGCAAGATTCTGTTCTTTCAGAAAGGACAGCAGCCGGTAACGCGGGTAAAGATTCAGGATACAGAGGCAGAACTGAAACGATATGAAGAAGCCAGCAGTCTTGCCGCAGAACAGTTGAATGCGCTTTATGAAAAAGCAGTCAGAGAAGTAGGAGAGGTGAATGCGGCTGTTTTTGAAGTACATGCCATGATGCTGGAAGATGACGATTATGTGGAATCCATCAGAAATATGATCGCGACCCAGCAGGTGAATGCAGAATTTGCAGTTGCTTCTACAGGAGATAACTTTGCTAAAATGTTCCAGGATATGGAAGATGAATATTTTAGTGCAAGAGCAGCAGATATCAAAGATATTTCAGAACGTCTGGTCAATATTCTTTCAGGAAAAGACAGCAGTGAGGGGATCGGAGAAGAACCGGTGATCGTAGTGGCAGATGATCTTGCACCAAGTGAAACCGTGCAGATGGATAAAGAGAAACTTCTGGCATTTGTTACCAGATATGGCTCTGCCAACTCCCATACAGCAATCCTTGCAAGAACCATGAATATTCCTGCATTGATTGGTGTGGAGATTTCCGAAAGCTGGAATGGAAAAATGGCAGTTGTGGACGGATATACAGGAACCCTGTACGTGGATCCCGACGAAGAGACTTTGAACCGTATGGAACAGAAACAGGAAGAGGATAAAAAAGCAAGAGAACTGCTTCTGGAGTTAAAGGGCAAAGAAGATATTACAGCAGCAGGAAAAAAGATTCGCCTGTATGCCAATATCGGCGGCGTGAAAGACGTAGGAAGTGTGCTGGCAAATGATGGCGCGGGAATCGGTCTGTTCAGAAGTGAATTTCTCTATCTGGAATCTGAAGACTATCCGGATGAAGAAACACAGTTTCAGGCATATAAGACCGTAGTAGAGAACATGGCAGGAAAGAAAGTCATTGTGCGTACACTGGATATCGGTGCAGATAAACAGGTGGATTATTTCCATCTGGACAAAGAAGAGAATCCGGCTATGGGATACCGGGCAATCCGTATCTGTCTTGACCGGAAAGAAATCTTCCGCACACAGCTCCGTGCATTGTTACGTGCAAGTGCTTATGGAGATCTTGCTGTGATGTATCCAATGATCATTTCTGTTAATGAAGTAAGAGAAGCAAAAGCCATGGTAGCGTCTATTAAAAAAGAACTGGACGAACAGGGAATTTCTTATGGAGATGTAGAACAGGGAATTATGATCGAGACGCCGGCGGCTGTTATGATCAGTGATCTTCTGGCACAGGAGGTGGATTTCTTCAGCATCGGTACCAATGATCTGACTCAGTACACTCTTGCCATAGACAGGCAGAATATGAAACTGGATAACATTTATGATTCCCATCATCCGGCAGTTCTTCGTATGATTCAGATGACTGTGGAAAACGGACATAAACAGGGATGCTGGGTAGGAATCTGCGGAGAACTGGGTGCAGACCTGACTCTGACAGAAACATTTATCCAGATGGGGGTAGATGAACTTTCTGTTTCACCGTCGTTTATCCTTCCAATCCGGAAAAAGATACGGGAAATGAAATAAGAAGGGAAAAATAAAAATTGAAACAAAGCTTTAAGTATGGTAAATTGGTATAGGACAAATCTGATTTAGCTACTGTCAAAAAGCCGCAGCTATCCGATTATAGTTGCGGCTTCTCTTATATCAGAAAGGTCTTTGGTTTTCTTACAACAGATAAAAATGTTGATCGAATGAGAAAAGAGGGCAAAGTATGAAGAAAAGAGAGATGGAGCAACCGTATTTAGATGAGGAAAAGAGGCAGGCGGTTCTGTCTGTACTTTTACGAAACAGCGGGATATTTGTTTTTGAATATTCTCCGAAGGAAGATACGCTGATCGTCTATAATGAAAAGTTTCAGGTTGTAAAAAAGCGGGTAAATCTGATGCTTTGGATAGAAGAAACAGAAAGAATTTATCCGAAGGATAAATGGAAATTTGCAGAATTTTTCCGGGGATCCATGAGAGGAAAAATTGAAGTACGGATAAAAGAAGACGATGGTCATATGGCAAGAAAAATTCTGGAGGCTTCTTATCTGAAGAGAGAAGGAGACTGTCCGGATATTTTGATCGGTACGTCGAAGGATATTACAGCAGAGAAACAAAAGGAAGAATACCTCAAAGAGAAGGCAAGAAGGGATTCCCTTACGAATCTGTATAATAAACAGTATGGAAAATGGCTGATTAATGAATACCTTAGTAAAAAAAATTCACACGACTCTTGTGGATTGATGGTTGTGGATGTGGATGATTTTAAACATGTAAATGATACATACGGACATTTGTTTGGAGATGCTGTTCTGACGGAACTGTCTAAACTACTCCAAATGTTCTGTGATCCGAAGGATATTGTCATGCGGGCAGGCGGAGATGAATTTGTCGTGTTTTTGAAAGATATTTCTCATACTGTTCTGATGAAAAAATCCATGTATCTGATGCAGGCAATACGAAGATTATCCTTTGAAGAGGATAATTATTCCATGACTTGTAGTGTGGGGGTTTGCTATTTGTCTCAGAATATTTCTGGCTGCAATTATGAGCAGCTTTTCAAAAATGCAGACGGGGCATTGTACCGGGCAAAAGAAGAAGGAAGAAACCGGTATGTATTTTATGATGTGTAATTAGGAGCGAAAAAATGGAAACAAGGGAAATTCTCGAAAAGGTGAAGCAGGGAGAAATCACCATAGAAGAGGCAGAAAAGTATTTTAAAAGAGAACCTTTTGAAGAAATGGGATATGCGAAGCTGGATATGCACAGAGAAGTACGTTCCGGTTTTCCGGAAGTGATTTTCTGCAGTGGAAAAGCAGATGAGCATCTGGTTCAGATTGTGAAAAAGCTGTATGAAAAGAATGGAGAAGTATTTGGCACAAGGGCATCTGCACATCAATACGAGGTCCTGAAGGAGAGTTTTCCACAGATACAGTATGACAGTCTTTCACGTATTTTGAAGATAGAAGGACAGAAGCGGGAACAAAAAGGTTTGATTGCCGTATGTACGGCAGGTACTGCAGACATTCCGGTGGCAGAAGAAGCGGCACAGACTGCGGAATATTTCGGTTCCAGAGTAGAAAGAATTTATGATGTGGGAGTCAGCGGCATTCACCGGCTCCTATCCAGAATTGAAGTGATTCAGGAAGCAAACTGTATTGTTGCAGTGGCAGGAATGGAGGGAGCACTTGCCAGTGTGTTGGGAGGACTTGTGGATAAACCGGTGATCGGAGTACCAACTTCTGTCGGATATGGGGCCAGCTTTCACGGATTTTCTGCATTGCTGACCATGATCAATTCCTGCGCAAATGGAATTGCGACAGTCAATATTGATAATGGGTATGGGGCAGGTTATATTTCCACACAGATTAATCGCCTGGCGATAGAAACTGAAAAAAGTGATTGACAGATTTTTTAAAATCGGGTACAATGCTTTACATGGAAACGACGGCGTTCTGCTAATTTAGCAGAGCGCCGTTTTTTTCTCAAAATATAGAGGGTGGGAAAGGTGATGTGGAGAATGAAGATTCAGGAAACGATTGATTTATATGAACGTGCAGACACGGTAAATGAACTGCTGGCACGATATGGTGTTAAATTTGGAATTTATAAAAATAATACCTTTCACGAGCAGTTATTTCCATTTGATGCAATTCCGAGAGTGATTGGAAAAGAAGAATTTGATTATCTGGAAAAAGGATTAAAACAAAGAGTTGCAGCGTTGAATCTTTTTTTGAAAGATATTTATAACGAGAAGAAAATATTGAAAGATAAGGTAATACCGGAAGAGTTTATTTATGCTTCCAGTGGTTATCTGGCTCAGTACGAGGGGATTGTCCCGTCCAAAGGAGTTTATTCCCATATATCCGGAATCGATCTGGTATATGGAAAGGATGGAAACTGGTATATCCTGGAAGATAATCTGCGGGTTCCTTCCGGTGCATCTTATCCAATGATTGCCAGGAAACTGTGCAGAAGAAGCAGCCCAAAGACATTTCAGAATATATCCATAGCAGACAACCGGAATTATGCAGATCTTCTGAAAAAAACACTGGATTATGTGAATACCGGTGGTCTGACGGTAGTGCTCACACCGGGGCGTTACAATGCAGCATATTTTGAACATTCTTATCTGGCAGAGCGTATGCGTGTGCCGCTGGTCAGCAGCAATGATCTGATTGTAGATGGAGATCGGCTGTACTTTAAAACCTATAATGGAAAGAAAGAACAGGTAGGAGCCGTTTATCGGAGAATTTCCGATGAATATATGGATCCTATGAATTTTAATCCGGAATCCGTCATCGGAGTGCCTCATATTTTTGATATCTACCGAAAGGGAAATGTTGCGCTTGTAAATGCACCGGGCAATGGTGTGGCAGATGACAAGGGAATTTATTATTTTGTTCCGAGAATGATCAAGTATTATCTGGGAGAAGAACCGGTACTGAAAAATGCACCGACCTATCTGCCTTATTATGAAGAAGATATGCAGTATGTATTGGAAAATTTTGACCGTCTGGTGCTGAAAGATGTGGCAGAGGCAGGCGGATATGGTGTTGTATTCGGAAGCAGTATGACAAAACAGCAGAAAGCGGATTTTATAGAGCTTCTGAAAAAAGAACCGCGTCGTTTTATTGCACAGGAAGTCATTGACTTCTGCGATCTGCCCATTCTGGAAAAAGGAGAACAGGTGGAACGTAAGGCAGATCTTCGTGCATTTGTATTATCATCAGAAGAACCGGTAGTATGGAAAAGTGGCCTGACCCGTTTCTCCAGAAATCCGGATTCATTTATTGTAAATTCATCACAGGGAGGAGGATTTAAAGATACATGGGTGTTAAATCAGTAGAAAATATGGACCGGCTTTACTGGCTGGGCAGATATTCCGAGCGGGTATATACCACTTTAAAACTTTACGGACTTCGTTTTGACAGTATGATCGAGGAAGGAGAGAACTACGAGGAATTCTGCGAATCTCTGGATATCCCGGATATCTATGGAACAGCAGAAAAATTTCGTGATTTGTATCCTTTTGGAAAGAAAGATCCGAATTCTATATACAGCAATCTGATGCGCGCGTATGACAATGCCATTGAGCTTCGGGAGGAAATCGGAACAGAGACTCTGGCATACATTCAGCTTTCTGTCTATGAGTTGAATAAAGCAGCACAAAGCGACGCACCATTGATTGAATTTCAGAATATTATTGATTATATTCTGGCTTTCTGGGGAATTGTAGATGATCAGATCGAAGATGAAGAGACCAGAAATATTATTAAGGTAGGAAAACGTGTGGAACGGATTGACCTTTACGGAAGATTACATAAAGATAAAATTTCTATGGCCCGTGAGGTACATCGATTAAATGGAAGAATCGGACGCAGTGGTCTGCATTACAATAAAGGAGTAACAGAAAAACTTCTCCTGTTGATTGAGGAAGATACCATGAATTTTCCTGAAATTGTAAGGCAGATAGAAAGTATACTGGAGGTTTGATAATTTGAAGAAGCTCCGATACAGGTACAGTCTGAGAATTGAATTTGACAGTCCTATAACAAATCATAATTTTAAAGTGCGCTGTACACCGGTTACAGATGAGCGCCAGAAAATTTTGCAGCAGAATATTCATATTTTACCAAAAGAATTCCTGTGTGAAAACAGGGATTCTTTTGGTAATATTTATTATTTCGGAAGAGCAGAGCATCCCCATAATCTGTTTGAAATCGTGACAGAAGGGATTGCACAGACCGGTCTGGCGCAAGGAACAGCATCCAGAGAATCTTATCAGCTCGGATTGTTTACCAGACAGACCAGTTATACGGCACCGGATGGGGCTCTGATTGAATTTTATAAAGATCTTAGTCTGGAAAAATACAGTACCAGTCTGGATAAAAGTCTGAAAATCATGGATGCATTACAAAATCGTTTTTCCTATGTATCCGGAAAAACGGATATTACCACTACAGCCAGTCAGGCATGGAATATGGGATGCGGCGTGTGTCAGGATTACTCCCATATTATGCTTTCTCTTTGCAGAATGGCAGGTATCCAGTCCAGGTATGTAGTCGGAATGCTGATTGGAGAAGGATTGAGCCATGCCTGGGTGGAAGTGGCAGATCATGGGGTCTGGTATGGACTGGATCCAACGAATGGCATCCGGGTGTTGGAGGATCATATAAAAATATCCCATGGAAGAGATTATGAAGATTGTCTGATCAATCAGGGTATGTTTACAGGAAATGCCCGTCAGAAGCAAAGCATATCCGTCCATGTGGGGGAAGCAGGTGAAGAAAAATGATGATGTCAGTAGCCAGTGTTTCCCTACCCGTAAATGAAACACTGGAAATTAAGAAAAACCGTTTCTGTCCTTTGGATGGAGGAAATGGAAGAAGAATCAGTATTGTAACAGGAATTCACGGAGATGAACTGGAAGGGCAGCTGGTCTGCTATGAAGTGGCAAAACGGATCCGTGAGAATCCGGATAAGCTTCTGGGAACGGTAGATATTTATCCGGCTTTAAATCCGATGGGAATTGATTCCATTACAAGAGGAATTCCGGGATTTGATCTGGATATGAACCGCATTTTTCCGGGGAGTGCAGAAGGTTCTCTCACGGAACATATTGCTATGAAAATCGTGGAAGATCTGGTGGGATCGGACTTATGCATCGATATTCATGCCAGTAATATTTATCTGACAGAATTGCCGCAGATTCGTATTAATGAATTGCATAAAGAAAAGCTGGTTCCCCTTGCAAAAGAAGCAAATGTAGATTTTATCTGGGTACATGGAGCCAATACTGTATTAGAATCCACACTGGCTCATAGTATGAACAGCCGTGGGGTACCGACGCTTGTGGTGGAAATGGGGGTTGGAATGCGCCTGACTCCGGAGTATGGAGATCAGCTTACAGAAGGTTTGTTTCATCTTATGGAAAAACTGAAGATATGGGACGAGACAACGCCGCCTGTGAGAAATCCAATTATTTCCCAGGATCCGGATGAAGTCTGTTATCTGAATGCACCGGTATCCGGAATTTTTCTGAAAAAGAAAAATCATGGCAGCCATGTAAAAGAAGGGGAGGAAATCGGTGCCATTCTCAATCCATTTACCGGTGAGGTAATGGAAAGCATCTGCGCTCCGTCGGAAGGGCTTCTTTTTACCATACGTGAATATCCGGTGGTAGATGAAGGTTCTCTTCTTGCCAGAATATTGAAAAGGGAGGAAGCAGCAGAATGAGAAAAGAAACTATTTATAAAATCCCATCCCTGTTCCGGGATGATTTCCGGGTGGAAGGATATCGATTTGGAACCGGCAAGAAAGCTCTGTGCATTGTAGGAAGTACCCGAGGAAATGAATACCAGCAGGTTTATACTTGTTCACAGCTGGTAAAACGGCTGAAACAGCTGGAAAAAGAAGGAAAGCTGGAGGAAGGAAAAGAAATTCTGGTGATTCCCTGTTTGAATCCCTGCTCTATGAATATCGGAAAACGATTCTGGCCAACAGACAATACAGATATTAACCGGATGTTTCCGGGATATAACCTGGGAGAAACTACCCAAAGAATTGCAGCAGGCGTGTTTGATGAAATTTCTGTCTATGAGAATGGAATTCAGTTTGCTTCTTTCTATATGCCTGGCCGTTTCTGCCCACATGTGAGAATCATGAAAACAGGATATGAAAATGTAAAAAAAGCCAGACAATTTGGATTGCCTTATATTGTATTAAAAGTACCGAAACCCTATGATACGACGACCTTGAATTATAACTGGCAGATCTGGAAAACAGATGCTTTCAGTCTGTATACCACCACTACGGAGAATATAGAAGAAGAAAGTGCGCAGATGATGATTGACGGTATTCTGCGTTTTATGGAGGCAAATGATCTTCTGAAAGAAGATGTATCTGCAGAGGGCGTGTTTCCCGGTATGGAGTCCAGAGTATTCTCAGACAGAGAACTGGTATCTGTAAGACCTATGAAATCCGGAATTTATAAAAGCATGACAAATGTGGGTGAAAGAGTGCGGCAGGGACAGAAGCTGGCTTACATTCTGGATGCCTGTGAGGGAGAAATTATAGAGGAATTGACGGCAACTGTAGACGGTGTGATTTTTCATGAAAATGATAAACCCATGGTGTATGCAAATACAGCATTAATAAAAATTCTTCCTCAGGGATGACAGGAGGAAAACCATGAATTAGGATGCAGTGCTGCCTATGTATTGGCAAATTAAGAATTATCTTGTAGGCAAAATTGAAAGCAAAGAATATAGGGAAGGCGCTAAACTTCCATCGGAACGGGAACTAAGTGAGAAGTTTCAGATCAGCAGGATGACTGCACGAAATGCCATTCTGGAACTGGTCAAGGAGGGATATGCGTACAGAGACGGGGCAAGAGGTACTTTTGTTGCATCCAAGAAAGTAAAGCGGAATCTGTTAACTTCAGCCGGATTTGCAGAACATCTGAAAGAACTGGGTGTGCAGGACAGACGTTCAGAAGTAGTAGATTTTGAAATCGTGGAAGCAGATTCCTGGTTGGCATCTAATTTGAAAGTGAGTCTTGGAACGGAGTGTTACCGGATGGTTCGATTGCGAATAGGAAATAACCAGCCAATGGCTGTTGACGAATCTTATATACCGAAGAATATAGCACCTACTTTGATGAAACATGATTTTTCGAGGGAATCACTTTGGGAGGTTTTAGAAAGAGATTATGGCCATAGACCCACCCGGACAAGGGCTTCTGTAGAAATTGCTCATTTCAATAAAAGAGAAGTTCAACTGATGAAATTGAGGGAACGGGCGATGGGATTTAAAGTAACCTATATGAATTATGATCAGAATGATGAATCGCTGGAATATACCATAACCTATTACAGGGAAGACATGTTTGTATTTGAATATGAAATTTTCCGCTAAAAACAGAAAAGAAAAGCTTAAAGAAAACCAGGAATGTGAATCGTTTCTGGTTTTTCCAGATTCAGTGAACGATTATGAAAATTTCTGGAAAGAATAAGCACAGGAGTAAGTTGACATGAAAAAGAAAATTTTAATTATTACTACAGGCGGAACGTTGGCTTGTGTAAAAAGTGACAATGGATTGCAGCCGGGTATGTCCAGTGAAGAGATTCTGTCTTATATTACAGATATTACAGAATTTTATGAAGTGGATTTTTATGAATTATTTCAGCTGGACAGTGCGAATATCCATCCGGAAAACTGGGAGAAAATGGCCCAGGTGATTTACGAAAAATATAACGATTATGATGGAATTGTGATTTTTCACGGGACAGATACGATGGCTTATACTTCTTCTGCGCTGGCTTTTATGTTGCAGAATATCCCGATTCCTGTGGTTCTGACAGGCAGCCAGCTTTCCATTGCAAATCCTCTGGCCGATGCAGTGGAAAATTGCCGTTGTGCCATTCATATGGCAGGCAGCCGTGCAGCCGGCGTCTTTCTTGCATTTGACCGGAAAATTATGCTTGGGACAAGGGCCTGTAAGGTACGGACAAGAAGTTTCCATGCTTTTGAAAGTATTAATTATCCTTATGTGGGAGAAGTAGACTCCAGGGGATTGGAAGTTTATGAAAACAGGATTCCTCCGCTGAAAGGTCCCTGCAGATTAAAAAATCATCTGGAAAAGAAAATTTTCTTAATCAAACTGGTTCCGGGATTTGACGGCAGGATTTTTCAGATGCTACATGAAAGCGGATATAAAGCATTAATTATAGAAGCTTTTGGTATGGGCGGGATTCCTACTATGTCACCGGAAGTACTGGATGATTTAAGAGATGTCATTGAAAAAGGCATGTTAGTAGTGGTAAAAAGCCAGTGCCTGTACGAAGGCAGCAATCTTTCTGTATATGAAACCGGGCAGGAAGCATTAAAAGCAGGCGTACTTCAGGGATATGATATGAGTACGGAGGCGATTGTCACAAAACTGATGTGGCTGCTGGGGCAGGATCTCTCAAGAAAAGAGACAGAAGAAATGTTCTATAAAAATCTGGCAGGAGAGATCAGATAATGCTATAATGGCAGGGAACAGATGGTGTTCATGGACAGAAAGGAACAGAAAACAGATGACAAAGAAAGAAAAAGCATTGGAAATTATTCGACGTCTGAAAGAAGAATATCCGGATGCCGGTTGTACATTAGATTATAATGAAGCTTGGAAGCTTTTGGTCAGTGTGCGTCTTGCTGCACAATGCACAGATGCCAGAGTGAATGTAGTTGTGCAGGATCTCTATGCAAAATATCCGGATGTGGATGCCCTTGCACAGGCAGAACCGGAAGAAATTGAAGCCATTGTAAGACCCTGCGGACTTGGTAAGAGCAAAGCACGGGATATCAGTGCCTGCATGCGGATTTTGAAAGAAAAATACAATGGAAATGTACCCGATGATTTTGATGAACTTTTGAAACTGCCGGGAGTAGGAAGAAAAAGTGCAAATCTGATCATGGGAGATGTATTCGGCAAACCGGCAATTGTCACAGATACGCACTGTATTCGCCTTACAAATCGTATGGGACTTGTAGATAATATCAAAGAACCCAAGAAAGTGGAAATGGCACTTTGGAACATTATCCCTCCGGAAGAAGGAAGTGATTTTTGCCACAGACTGGTTTATCACGGAAGAGATGTGTGCACAGCCAGAACAAAACCCTATTGTGATAAATGCTGTCTGAACGATATTTGCCCCAAAAACGGTGTGTGAGCGGGATTTGCATGGAAAAAAGAATGAGAAAATTTGCAAGAAAAATGTTGACATGCCCGGATAAGTGTACTATAATATCTCAATGTGACGTAGTGCGAAAATGCCTAGCCAAAAGCCCCGGTATGGTATTTCTCATTATAAATGATTTTTGAAATGTTTAAATTATGATATGTTGAAAATTAGGAGGTAAAACCATGAAAACTTATATGGCTAATCCGGATAAGATTGAAAGAAAATGGTATGTGGTAGACGCTGATGGACAGACATTAGGTCGTCTTGCATCTGAAGTTGCAAAAGTTTTAAGAGGAAAAAATAAACCTGTTTACACTCCTCATATTGATACAGGTGATTATGTAATCATCATTAACGCAGAAAAAGTAGCTGTAACCGGTAAAAAATTAGATCAGAAAGTATACTATCATCACTCTGATTATGTAGGTGGAATGAAAGAAACTACATTAAAAGAAATGATGGCTAAGAAACCGGAGAAGGTTCTTGAACTCGCTGTGAAAGGAATGCTTCCAAAAGGACCTTTAGGAAGAAGCATGATTAAAAAACTTCACGTATACGCTGGACCAGAGCACAAACATGAAGCTCAGAAGCCAGAAGTATTAACATTTTAATAGGAGGTAAAGAACATTGGCTAGTACAAAATTCTATGGAACAGGAAGAAGAAAATCATCTGTAGCTCGTGTTTACTTAGTACCGGGAACAGGTAAAATCACAATTAATAAAAGAGACATCGACGAATATTTCGGATTAGAAACACTGAAAGTTGTTGTTCGTCAGCCATTAGTTGCTACTGAAACAGCAGATAAATTTGATGTGTTAGTAAACGTTCATGGTGGTGGATTTACAGGACAGGCTGGTGCAATCCGTCATGGTATTTCCAGAGCACTCCTTGAAGCAGATGCTGAATACAGACCAGTATTAAAATCAGCAGGTTATTTAACTCGTGACCCAAGAATGAAAGAAAGAAAGAAATACGGTCTCAAAGCAGCTCGTAGAGCACCACAGTTTAGTAAGAGATAATCATCTCTTCGGAGACTACTCAAAATGCTTACAAACCCCGAAAAATCAAGGTTTTTCGGGGTTTTTTGTTGCCCAAAATCTCTGTGAGCTTTGTCTCGGTTTGTCACGATTTGACAAAATTTGATGGCTTTAGCCGGGGCTTAAGAGGGGCTGAAAGCCTGTTTTGGATGCAAAAGGGGCTTAAGGAGGGGCTGAAAATTGCCTGTTTTTCGAGAAAAAGCAGAGTCATTTTCCCGCTCTGGAAAGCATGATATTTCGGATTCAAAGAGCATCGCAGAGAGCAAAATCCTTTTAACACGGTCTGTCACGATTTGACCAAATGAAAATGAATTTATAGCAGATTACATAGAGCACTGGCTCATTCTTTAAGCAGGAATGAACTGGTGCTCTTTTTTTATTTCATTTTTTAAGGAGGTCAACGACGTATGGATTTCAAGGAATTCGTAAACAAGTTGGAACAGGATCTTAAGGACGCACTGTCAGAGATTTCTCCGGGTGCAGATGTAAGACAGAATTCGGTTGAGAAGCTGCAGGGCAGTTCTTATACCGGAATCAGTATCACTCCGGCAGACAGTCATGTAGGAATGAACCTGAATGCAGATCAGCTTTTTGAACAGCTGCAGGAAGGCAAATCCTATGAGGGCGTTCTGGCAATGGCAGTTACTCAGGTAGACGCAGGACTTGCTCAGGCGCCGGATGTGAATGTGGCAGACATCATGAATTATGAAACTGCCAAGCAGATGCTTTGTTTTGATGTTGTTGGTACAGAGCGCAACAAGGAGATGCTGGAGAATGTTCCTCACACCGATGTGGAGAACATGTCCATGGTGTACCGCCTGCAGTTGGATAGCAATGAGCAGGGGGCAGCTACTATCCTGATCACAAACGACATCATGGCTCAGATGGGTGTAACCAAGGAACAGCTTCATGCAGATGCACTGGAAAATGCACCTGAGATCAGACCGGCATCCTTCAAAACTATGGCAGAAGTCATGGCTGAACTGATGGGAATGCCTGCAGATGCGATGCCTGCGGATATGGCACCGCCTATGTATGTGGCGACCAATGACAGTAAGGTTCAGGGTGCCGCAGTTATGTTCTATCCGGATTTCATGGATCAGGCAGCAAAGGAACTCGGTGGAGATGTATTCATTCTTCCTTCTTCTGTGCATGAGGTTCTGTTCCTTCCGGATGATGGAACGATGAGAACTGATGAACTGAGAGAGATGGTTACCTCCATCAATGCATCTGAGGTTAGCCCGGCTGATCAGCTGACAGACAGCGTATATCACTACGATGCGGAATCGAGAACCTTTGAACTTGGAGAGAAATTTGAGGCCAGACAGGCTGAGAAGGAAGCGAAGAGTGAAGAGAAGGAAGAACGTTCTTCGGTATTAAAGGATCTTCAGAGCAAGAAGCAGGACATGGACCTGCAGCCGAAAGCAGAGCCTGGAAAGCATAAGACCAAGAGCGAACCTGCGCTGGGCTAATTGTGAGAAAGGCCTGCAATGTTATGAATAGCGAAGTAAATGAATTACAGATTTTTTCAAGTAATCAGTTCGGACAGATCAGAACAATGATTCTGGAAGAGATTCCTTGGTTTTCTGCGCTGGATGTCTGTAATGCTCTTGAGATTGGAAACAGCCGACAGGCCGTCACCAGGCTTGATGATGACGAGAAAATGACCGTCACTTTAAATGACAGTCATTCGGGACAGAGAGGCGGGGCACAGATGCTGACTTTTGTAAATGAGTCAGGATTATACGCCCTGGTTCTCAGTTCCAGAAAGCCGGAGGCGAAACAGTTTAAGAGATGGATCACCCATGAAGTAATTCCTTCAATCCGAAAACATGGTGCATATATGACAGTTCCTCTCTTGGAGCAGGTTACCAAAAATCCAGAGCTGATTACTCTCTTAGCACAGCAGCTTCTTGAAGAAAAGAAAGAGAAGGAACAGGCGCAGGAACAGCTCAAGGTGGCACAGCCGAAGGTTGAATACTTTGATCAGTTTATCAATGCCCATGATTGTACCAATATCAGAAATACTGCAAAGGAATTAGAGATTCCGGAGAGAGATCTGATCGAGTTCCTACTGAGTAAGCATTACCTGTACAGAGACCAGGAACACAAATTGATGCCTTATGCAGAATTTACTAAGAGGGGTTATTTTGTTTTGAAGGATTATTACCGGCCTAATGGCATTCAGTCGCAGTATACACTGTTTACCGCAAAGGGGAAGAATCATTTTCGCAAGCTTTTAGCGAAACAGAAAAGAGGTGAGTAGGATGACTTTGTTCACAGAAGGTCATCTGCAGGCATATGAACGTATGATGCAGCAGACCTGTAAGGATTACGGAAGCAGAAGAAACCGCGCATCAGCAGACAATAAGGCGGATAAGAAGCGGGTAGAAGCTCCTAAGAAAGCAGAGAAAGGCGGTGAACGCCGTGGCTGTAATCAGAGTTGAGAAGAATAAGAATTTTACTACGATGAGTAATTACCATCTTCGTGACAAGGAACTGAGTTTAAAGGCCAAGGGTCTGTTATCGCAGATTCTTAGCCTTCCTGAGAACTGGGATTATAGTGTCAGGGGACTGGTGGCAATTTGTCTGGAGGGTAAGGATTGTATCGTTACTACACTTCAAGAACTGGAACGCAAAGGCTATCTGGTGCGTAAACAGACCAGAGATGCTCATGGAAGGCTTGGAGGAATCGAATATGTGATATATGAAACACCTGCCTCAAACCCGAATAAGGGATTACCGCATACGGAAAAGCCGCACACGGGTAAACCGCATATGGATATGTCGGATGTGGAAAAGCCGCAGGTGGAGAACCCGCCACAATTAAATACTAATGAATCAAAGACAGAAGAAAACAAATACAGAGAGAATGTAGGAAACCGGCATAAGTTCGGTCAATATCAGAATGTCTTACTGTCTGATGAGGATTTGGAACGATTGAGGGCGGAATTTCCGGTAGATTACGAACTGCGTATTGAACGCTTGTCGGAGTACATGGCTTCCAGTGGTAAGTCGTATAAGAATCACCTGGCTACGATTCGCAGCTGGGCAAGAAAAGAAACCGGTAAAAATAAAAGTGGTGGACTTAGTTACAGCCATTCCAATTACCGCTATGAGGAGGGCGAAAGCTTATGAATGATTCTGCATCGCAGATAGCAAAGACGATCATGAACCGATTTACGGCTGAGCGACAGCCTGAAGGAAATGAATATATTGGAGAAGATGGTCTGATTTATTGTGGGAAATGCCATACGAAAGCACAGACTCGTGTGGAAATGTTCGGAGTGCAGAGAGTTGTAAATTGCATGTGCAAATGCCGCTGCGAAGAGGAAGCAGAGCGAAAGCGCCGTGAGGAAGAACAGGAACGTTTGGAACGGATCCGCAGATTAAAGTCCAGTGGAATTCAGGAGAAGCATCTCCTGGAATGGCGTTTTGATGTGGCAGACGACAATAAAGATATCCGTATGGCGAAGAAATATGTTGAGAATTGGAGTAAGGCGAAGGCAGATAACCTTGGCCTTTTATTATGGGGTGATGTTGGTACCGGAAAATCTTTTATCGCTGCCTGTATTGCAAATGCCTTATTGGAAAATGGAATTCCTGTGTTGATGACGAATTTTTCAAAGATTCTGAATCAAATGGGGGCCATGTACAGCGAAGAAAGATATGAATATATCGCATCATTTTCAAATTATCCTCTGCTGATTATTGATGATCTGGGAATCAAGCGTAATACCGAGTATGCTCAGGAGCAGGTTTATGCAGTGATTGATGAACGTTATAAAAGCGGCTTACCGGTAATTATCACCACAAATCTTCTGATCAATGAAATCCGTAATCCAGCTGATGTGGCTCATGCACGAATCTACAGCAGAGTATTGGAGATGTGTACACCGGTTCACATTGGTGGCAGTGACAGAAGAAAGAGTATTGGTATGGATAAGCAGAAGGCTGTTAAGGAGGTCCTTGGTTTATGAAAAACAGAAGTCTTTATCTGCTGTTTAAGAATAATAAGACAGTAAAACGTCCACCCAGGGAGGTGAATATTCGTGGCAAAATCAAAAACTACAATCTCCGTGTCGGAAGAAGAGGCTGCATCGCAAGGAGAGGCAACTGAGCAGGTTGTTCAGATTCCTTTAGCAGAATTGCACCCTTTTGAGGGGCATCCTTTTAAGGTACTGGATGATGAATCTATGGAACAGACTGTAGAGAGTATCAAACAGATAGGGATTGCAGTTCCTCTGATTGTCAGACCGGATCCGGATGGTGGATATGAAATCCTTTCCGGACACAGAAGACATCATGCGGCTGAAATCGCTGGATTTGATACAGTTCCGGTAATTGTTAAGGATTTGGATGACGACGCATCCATTATTTTGATGGTGGATTCGAATCTGCAAAGAGAGAATATCCTACCGAGTGAAAGAGCCTGGGCATTCAAGATGAAATTGGATGCCATGAAGCATCAGGGATCCAGAGCAGATAGAACTTCTACACAAGTTGTGGAGAAGTTGTCTGCAGAGCAGGTTGGAGAAGAGGCGGGAATGAGCAGAGAAAGTATTCGCAGATATATACGCCTCACCAATCTGATTCCGGAAGTCCTGGACATGGTAGATAACAAGGAAATAGCTTTTAATCCTGCTGTGGAATTATCATTCCTGAAACCAGAGGAGCAGAAGTTATTTCTGGAAGCAAAAGATGCTGCACAGACAACCCCATCCCTTTCACAGGCCCAGCGTTTGAAAAAACTGAGCCAGGACGGGGAGTGCACACTGGAGAAAATGTGCGACATTATGGATGAAGTTAAAAAGGGAGAGCTTGACCATGTAACCATCAAAAATGATGTGCTGAGAAAGTACTTCCCAAAATCATACACGCCGAAGCAGATGGAAAATACCATTATCCGTCTGTTGGAGCAGTGGCAGAGAAAAAAGCAGCGCGATCAAATGCTTTGAGAAATGGAGGATAACAAATACGTGAGCAAAAAGAACAAGAAGCAGTTAAAAAAGCTGCTGAAAGAGAAAAAGCGTGCCGGAGAAGGCATGGTGACCATTGAGTTCATGCAGGATGCTGTAGCAACTCTTCGCGAACTCATGATTAGTATTCTGGAGGAGAGAAGATCTCTTGCGGAAAAGAATTCCGTCCCGGGAGAAGCTGATCTGGTTCCGCCCATTGTGATGGCAATCAATCCTATCGGTGTTGTCGATGTGTTTACCGCTGAAGAGTGTAAGGGTGCGATTGACCTGGAAGCACTGGATGAAACCAATGCGGTTATGGATGCAGAAGTCATTCTCAGATACAACTCTGATGAGGTAGTAACCTTTGGCGAAACCGAATATTTGATGGGTAGTGCTATCGTAACGGAAGTAGATATCGATGGTAATGAGTGTTCTGTAGATCAGAGAACGATTGAAAATGTCTTTGATTATATCGAGGCTAATCTGACTGTTATTGAGGTTGATGGACATTCTTATCCGGCCTTCCGTTTAATCTGACGAATAATTCTGTGGTTTGATTTCTGAGAAAGGAGGGATGCCTCATGCAGGAAGAAGTCGAAAACAGGACTGTCAATCTGGCAATTTCCACGACTAAGCTGACTGGCAGAACCTTAATCAGTGCGTTCAATGCATGGAAGCGACATAGAGCAGTGGCGAAAACAGCGAAAGAAAAAGCTGCGGAAGCTAAGGAAGCAGAAGCTGCAAAACCACCTCGTGGAAAGCAGACAATCAAGGAACTGATTGGCCAGAATCAAGGAGTCAGTAGCATTTCTATTGAGAATACGGATATCCGTGATTTTGAGCGAATTGCTAATAAATACGGTGTTGATTATGCCATTACCAGAGATAAATCAGAAGTTCCTCCAAAATATATGGTCTTCTTTAAGGCCAGGGATGCCGATGCCCTAACTGCAGCCTTTGGTGAATACAGTAATCAGATTCTGAATGCCAAGTCCAAGCCGAGCGTACTGAAAGCACTGGAGAGTCTGAAAGAACTGGTGGCATCTATCCCGGCAAAAGTACGAAATAAGACAAAGGAGCATGAGCGATGAGTAATAAAACAAAAAAGCTTATTATCCTGAATCTTCCGTATATTTTGATCGGATTGTTTGCAACAAATATCTGGGAAGCATGGAGATTAGCTGAGGGGGCGGATAATTCCGCAAGACTCCTCAGCTTTTGTGCATCTATAGGACCTGCCTTTGCAAATCCGCTTCCGAGCATTCATCCGGCGGATCTGCTATTTGGTCTGATCTGTGGTGGAGTTCTGAGATTGGCGGTGTATCTTCGAGGAAAAAACGCAAAGAAGTACAGGCATAATGTAGAATATGGCTCTGCCAGGTGGGGAACCGCGAAAGACATTGAACCCTTTGTGGATCCAGTGTTTGAAAACAATGTAATTCTTACCCAGACCGAAAGACTCATGATGGGCAACAGACCGAAGAATCCGGCGCATGCAAGGAATAAAAATGTGCTTGTTATCGGAGGTTCTGGTAGTGGTAAGACGAGATTTTGGTTGAAGCCCAATCTTCTCCAATGCCATTCATCATATGTAGTCACTGATCCCAAAGGAGATATCGTTATCGATTGCGGTCATGTTCTTCTGAAAAATGGGTACAGAATCAAGATTTTTAATACGATCAATTTCAAAAAGTCGCAGCATTATAATCCCTTTGCCTATGCGCGACACGAGGTCGCGTAATTAAACTGTTCGGCTCTGACCGAACCTGTTATTCCATTAGCAGTAGTCTATCGTCACCGAAGCGGCTGGCAACGGTCGTGAGGAAGCATGGCGAGAAAAGGTAGCCCTCCCGAAAGGGTCAAGCCGAAGTCGCGAGGCAGAGGCGAAAAGCTGGAAGCAACGTCTGGCTGGGGAGCTTGGCTTGTGTAGCATGGTGAATGTAAGTAAATCGCTGTTAAACGTCGTTAATGGGAACCAGGCTAAAGTTGCTGATAAGCCTGAACCAAAAGGTGTGCAGTCGGATGTTCCCCTGTATGCTGGGAACACATGGACAAACAGGACTGCCGGCGGATAGGCGGCACCTAACCTACACGGTTGATTACGTGAAACGTGGTAAGCCCGCGCTCTCTCCGATATTCGGAAAGCTGACCGCAAGGAAAGCCGACAGAAACGCGGGTAAGGAACGCTGGAAAAAGCGAACGCCGACCTTGTAATGAGGACGGATAGGGATTGAAACAGTATCCCACGCGAAAGCGGGCTGACTTCCAGCAGGTCTATCTTTACGAGAGAATTTATAGAACTTTTGAAAGGAGGAATCGCAAATGAACAGGAAACTGTGTGCGCCTGCTTACAGGGCACAAAGCTGGGAAACCATTGATTGGAAGAAAGCGGAGGCCTATGTTAAAAAGCTGCAAATGCGTATCGTAAAGGCTCAAAAAGACGGTCATTACAACAAGGTGAAATCCCTGCAATGGCTGTTGACACATTCTTTCTACGCCAAAGCATTGGCAGTGAAGCGTGTGACAAGTAATAAAGGCAAAAATACCGCTGGTGTAGACCATGAATTATGGAAAACGCCAAAAGGCAAATTCGAGGCGATTGATAAACTCAAGCGCCGGGGCTATAAGCCTCAACCTCTCAGACGGGTGTATATCCCGAAGAAAAACGGGAAAATGCGTCCCCTGAGTATCCCAACGATGACAGACCGTGCCATGCAGACATTATATAAGTTTGCACTGGAACCATTGGCAGAAACTCTGGCAGACCCGAACTCCTACGGCTTTAGAATCGGAAGAAGCACACACGATGCTATCGGGCAATGCTTCAACGATTTGTGCAGATCCGGTTCCCCTCAATGGATTTTGGAGGGAGACATTAAGGGTTGCTTTGACCACATCAGCCATAACTGGCTGTTGGAAAACATTCCAATGGATAAAGAGATGCTCGGAAAATGGCTGAAATGCGGCTTTGTGGAGACCAAAAAGCTCTTTCCAACAGAGGAAGGAACCCCACAGGGCGGCACAATCTCGCCAGTCTTGATGAACATGACCTTAGACGGTCTGGAGCGGATTCTAAAAGAGAGATTCCCAATGAGACGGACGGTGGCAGGTAAAACTGTTTACGACCAGATTAACTTCGTGCGATATGCCGACGACTTTATCGTTACCGGGAAAAGCCCGGAGACTCTACGCAATGAGGTTATGCCGCTCATCAAGGACTTTCTGGCGGAGCGCGGTCTGCAACTCTCAGAGGAAAAAACGGTGATCACGCACATCAGCGACGGCTTTGACTTCCTTGGGCAAAATATTCGGAAATACAACGGAAAATTGCTCATCAAGCCATCAAAGAATGCAATAAAATCCTTCCTCAAAAAAGTGCGGACTATCGTCAGGGAGAACAAAACAGCCACACAGGACTTGCTCATTCGCAAGTTAAATCCTGTCATTCGTGGTTGGGTCAACTACCACCGCTATGTAGTTTCGGCGGATATTTTTGGATTGGTTGACCACAGGATTTTCGAGTGCCTATGGAGGTGGGCTTGCCGCAGACACAAACGAAAAGGTAAGAGATGGATTGCTAATAAATACTGGCATCACATTGATAACCGGACGTGGACGTTTGCAACGGAGCCTGCTTTCCGCGGTAAAGACTTCGATGAAAAATACCTCAAACTGGAATACGCGGCAAACACTAAAATCATCCGATTCAGGAAAATCGCCGCCGAAGCCAACCCATTCGATGAGAGATGGACGGGATATTATGAGGAACGTGACGGGGAAAAAATGTTGAACAGTACCAAAGGACGAAAAAAACTCGTTAAAATCTGGAATAGCCAAAAACGATGCTGCCCTGTATGCGGAGAAAGAATTACATCCGAAACAGGATTCAAGACGCATTTTACCACCGAAAACAACAGGAAATGGCCTGCTATTATGGTACATCCCTGGTGTCATCGAAATCTGCATGAGCCAAACTACTTGATCTGAGCCGGGTTTCGTTTTACACGAGGCCTTACGATAGGCTTGAGCCGTATGACGGGAAACTGTCACGTACGGTTCTTAGGGGAGGGGCTGGCAGCAATGCCAGTCTCTTACCCGACATTCATTCAGAGAAGGATATCCTGAAGATGACTACAACTCTGATTGCCAATACAAAAGGTGATGGAAAAGCCGGTGACGAATTCTGGACGAAAGCCGAAACTCTTCTCTACTGTGCACTCATTGGATATATCCACTATGAGGCGCCTGTTGAAGAGCAGAACTTTTCAACTTTGATCGAATTCCTGAATGCAATGGAAGTCAGAGAAGATGATGAAACCTTCCAGAATCCGGTAGACCTGATGTTTGAGGACTTGAAGAAAAAGAAGCCAAATCACTTTGCAGTTCGCCAATATGCTAAGTTCAAATTAGCGGCGGGTGTTATAACCTATAAGCGTCTTCTTATGATGTTTATAGGTTAGAATATCTGCTAGCAGATAGAAATAGCCATTTTAACGTAGGGAATGAGGAGATGTACTCATTCTTTTTTTGTTGAGAAGGCAGAAAGGAGTTTGGATGAAACCAAATAATAATTTGACAGTAGCACTTTATGAAAGACTATCTCATGATGATGAGCAACAAGGGGAATCATTCAGTATTTCCAACCAGAAACTATTGTTGGAAACCTATGCAAGAGAGCATGGAATGAATAACTACAAGCATTTCTTTGATGATGGTATTTCGGGAACAAGATTTGACCGCCCTGGCTTTATGGCAATGATGAATGGAATCAAAGATGGAGAGATTGGAACTGTCATTGTGAAGGATATGAGCCGACTTGGAAGAGATTATCTGATGGTTGGTCAGATTCAGGAAATGCTTAGACAGAAAAATGTCCGATTGATTGCTATCAATGATAACCACGATAGTATTCATGGGGATGATGATTTATTGCCATTCAAAAATATCATGAATGAATGGTATGCCAAAGATACAAGCAAGAAGATTCGTTCCACATTTCAAGCCAAAGGAAAAGCAGGAAAACATGTTGCCAGTTCCCCAGTTTATGGATATATCAAAAATCCAGAGAACAAAGAGGAATGGATTGTTGACCAAGAAGCTGCTGAGGTAGTAAAGAGAATTTATCGCAGGACAGTTGAGGGTGCAGGACCTTATCAGATAGCAAGAGAACTTGAAGCTGATAAGATTGATATTCCTGCCGTCCATCTTCAAAAATTAGGTTTTGGATTACATCAGAAAGTCAAATTTGATGAACCTTATCATTGGTGGGGTTCAACAGTGACACACCTTCTTGATAAAAGAGAATATCTTGGTCACACAGTTAATTTTAAGACTAGAAAGCACTTCAAGGACAAGAAAAGTCATTATGTGGATGAAAGTGAGTGGTTGATATTTGAGAACACTCATGAGCCGATAATTGACGAGGAAACTTGGAATATCGTTCATAGAATTCGTGGTAACTGTAAAAGATACCCGAACGGATGGGGTGAAGTCAATCCACTTACTGGGATTGTTGTATGTGCCGATTGTGGCAGACCAATGCATCAACATAGGACGAGCAATGGAAAAAGGGAGTGCAACTATGTATGTGCGAACTACTCAAAGTCACCAGTTGGAACTGTTTGCCCTACTGGTCATAGGGTAAAAGGCGAAGCAGTTCTTGAACTTGTAAAACAGACCCTTAGAGATATTCGAGCATACGTAGACATTGACGAAGAAGGTTTTTTGAAAGAAATGGAGAAGGGTGTAGAGGATGAACATAGGGATGAAATCATCCTTGCCCAGAGAAAGATAGATAGTAATAACAAGCGGTTAGGTGAGATTGAAAGCCTATTTTGCAGAATGTATGAGGATAACATACTGGGAAAACTTCCAGACAGCAGATACGAAGCACTTTCAAAACAATATGACGCCGAGCAGGAAAGGTTAAGGCACGAAATCTGCGAAATCGAGAAGACACTTGCAGGATTCCATACAGAAACAAAAGACGGAAAGAAATTTCTAAACATCATCAAAAAATATGATAATTTTGATGAACTGACACCTTATATGCTGAATGAACTGGTTGAAAAGATTGCAGTTCATGAGAGGGATAGAAAGGGAAGCAGAGATACAACACAGAAGATTGATATTTATTTCAGCTTTATTGGTTGTTATCTGCCACCACAAGAAGAACCCGATCCAGAGGAGCAGGCAAGACTTGCAGAGGAACTTGCAAAGAGGGAAGAATGGAAAGACAAGTGCCACCAACGTTATCTGAAATACCGTAAAAGTGGCAAATATAAAGCCTATGAGAAGAGTTATGAAGGACGTCGAAGGGCACTAATGGCAGAGAAAAAAGCAAATAATCCCAATCCTTATGGTATCAGTATTGCGGAATACCGAGAGCAGATTGGAGAACCAAAAGTTGCAAAATAAACCATTCGTTAATTATTGTGCAACTAAATTATAAGAAAGTAGAGTGAAGGAAATTATCACATAACAGAATACAGACTTGATTCATTCGGTATTTATCGGATGAACTAAACAAGAAAAGACATCAGAGAGAGTCATTTGAACAAGTGATTTTCTTTGATGTCTTTTTGCGTAGAAATGATTGGTCAGTACTGTAAAAAGTACAGCCGATTTTGTTTTCTTCCTTTCCTGCCTTCCCTTTTCTTCTCTTTCTTCCTTCTTCCCCCTTAGAAAGAAAAGCAGAAAAAGAAAAAGAAAGAACCAAAGAAAAATAAAAAGAATAAAAGAAAGATATACCTCTATTAACTAACTATCATATCTTATCCCATCCATCCTATCCATCATTCGGGTTTACGAACCCACGAAAGGAGCTAGAAATGCGGGAAAATCTAATAAAAACAATACTTGGTTTTTATGACCAGAATGGAGAATTTCAGAAGAATGACAGATACTCAGACAGATACCAGAGTGTTTATACAAAATCAGATGATAACTCACATTGGTTAGTGGCAATTCCACACGATAACAATCGTCTTGAAATACACCAGACAGATGAACATGGAGTGATTATTACCAGAGATACCTATGAGAGCAAAGGCAATACAGTATCGTGCTTAAGCGTTGAGAGATTGCAGGAAGATAGCAGGAGAATGGTTGGTTTTTCAGCTGATGAAATAAATCTGATTTATCAGTTTGGAGAAAACGGAAAAACGGGAACGCTTGCAATGCTGAATGAACTGTCGCCTAGAATCAAAGATACAGATACAAGCAGAACTGTTAGCCTGACAATAGACAAGCTATCTTCTCTATCGCCAGAAGTATGTTCTATGCTGATTTCATCCGTTAAGTGTCGTAAGGTTTATGAGCGTGACCATTCCATCAGAGAAAGACTTGCCAAAGCAAAGGAACAAACAAAGCAATCGAGAACTAATGAACAGAAAATCAATAGAGAACACAATGTGAAAAGAGGTGGACAGATACGATGAATCTTACTAAGTATGAGCAGGAAACAATTATTAATTTCAATGCAGGAGAAAAAAATGCTACAGTTTTTACTTTAGATTCTACTGTTATGAGGCAATTAGATTCATTAGTTAATGAATATCCAGATACTTTCCGTTGCATAAAGGAAACAGATATTTCAAAGACCTATGAAATGGCAAAAACATCCATTACTTATCGTAAGCCTAGAAAGCTATCTGATGAACAAAGAGAGCAGGCAAGACAACGAATGAAGAAAATCAATCATCAGTAAAAATGCTGATATTGAATGAATTTTTATACAAATTTGTGTTATTCTGTGATATAGTTAAGGTCAGAAAAAATTTGGAATTTTTGAATTTGACAAATTTGAAGTTGGAGATGTGTAAGGATGATTGAGATATGTTCAAATTGTGGGAATTA
>OBLI01000531.1_pt1 | contig 40741 bp, 45 predicted proteins | sample 1519701 | NCBI WGS metagenome assembly OBLI01 (sample SAMEA3663005, study PRJEB22513) | pig gut metagenome | biome: pig gut; feature: pig-associated habitat; material: faeces | place: France | collected 2012
TCAAGTCAGAGCAACTACAAACAAATATTCTTTCTATCCGTTTTATTGTACCATTTATTTGCTATAATCCGACCACCACACAAAAATGAGGAGGTCTGACTTATGGCAGTTAAGATCGTAGAAGACAGCGCAGTCCTGACGCTGGACTTTTGGGGTAAGGAGGTAATCTACAACGGGCAGGTTTTCCCGGTGGGCACGATGGCCTGTGATGCCCTGAACATCCCCACCGAAGTGGTGAGACACATGGAAAAGCTGTGCGAAAAGCTCAACGGGTTTATGAGAACCTTTGATTCCGGCAAGGGCGATCCTGCTCTGCTGCCGGAAGCCAAATTCAGCGCCATGAAGCTGCTGGAGTTGATGGCGAAGTATAAGCCCTTCTCCTATATCAACATGGCAGCTTTCCGGGATTTGGTGAAGCGTTGCTTTACTCCCAACGCTGTGAAGTCCGCCAACGCGCTGATTCAGGCGCAGAAAAACAGCAAGCTCTCCGACCAGATTGCGGACAAATATCTGGACGGGGCTCTGCTGTCCCGGCTGCTTCCAACCCTTGCCCATTTTGGCTTTTCCCTGAAGGCATATCAGGAAACCATGCTTCCCTTCGCCCAGCGGCTCCATGACAGTGAAGACCGCGCAAGGGCTGACTACGCGAGAATTTTCGACAGCTACTTTCCCAAGGAGCCGACCTTTGAGGATGCCGGGGGCTGGATGTCCATGACCAATGTGACCATGCAGTATCTGACCATGGAACACCCGGGCGGCGACCTGCCTGTGCTGGTGACGAGAAGCCACTATGTCAGCTTCGTGGGAATGCTGCGGGGCGATTTCTTTGAAGCCCTCCGGGCAGGGCATGGTGTCAGGCGGTGTTTCCACTGCAATCAGTGGTTCCTCACCACCAATGCCCATTCCGTGAAATACTGCGACGGTCTGGCTCCCGGCGATCCGAAGGGAAGAACCTGCCGGGCGGTGGGTGCAAAGAACGGCTACAAGGAGGACGCCAAAGCCCATCCCATCAAGGGCCCCTATGTGACCCGCAGGAATACCATCAGCAAATATGTCAGCGACGGAGCCATGTCCAAGGAACTGGGGGCGATTGCCCTGCGGCTCACTGAGGAAAAGCGCACCAGAGCCTTCACCGATCACGACTACTTCCTGAATTGCTACGCAAAGGAAATGAGCCAGAAGGCAATCGTCGCGGAGGCGAAAGCCATTCTGGCGGCGCAGAAAGCAAAGGAAGGAATCCTGCCGTGAAAACCAAATACCAATGGAAGATGGATGGGTTTTTCCAGAAGGTTGGGTTTGATGTGGAAGGGATGCAGATCACCCAACACATTGCGGAGAATATCTTTCAGCTTGACCCACCTCCGCCGGAGCTGTCCGAAAACACACAGACCAACGATTACATTCTCAAAGCTCTGGAAACGAAAGACCTGAGATACTTTTCTTTCTTCCTGCACAAAATTGAAAAGCGTCTGAACCGGTACATCCGCCGCACACTGACTTCGGAATCCAATTTTCGTTATGACCCGGAGGGGTTTCTGGAAATCAAGCTGTGCTGCATGATGTGCTTGCTTCAGCTTCTGCCGAAGTATGAACCGGGTAAGGATGCGGTTTTTCTGACCTACGCCCACAACTTTATTTTCGATTCCATTCGGAGTTATCAAATGGGAAAGGAAAGCTGGTCGCTGCCGTCTCTGACTACTTACAAGAAAATCCGCACTGCCGCGTGGATGCAGAACAATCTGGAGAACGCGGTGGAAGCCTTCATGGAAAAATACAAGTGCAGAAGAAAAACGGCAGACCGATTTTTTCGGGAAGCCAACTGCCTGCACCGCCGGAAGGAGACAATCCTCCTGGATGACGAGGAGGAAGAACGGGATATACTTCCAGAGCTTGCCGTTGAAGGAGCAGATGATGTGTCCCAAATCATCTGGCACGAGGTTCACGCCAATGCCGTCCGAAAAGCCTTTGATCGTCTGACCTCAGACGAGAAAGAGTATCTGCAAAGGCGGAACGCCGTGTGTATGAAATGCGGCTGCTCCCGGAATATGAAATACGGCGAAAGTTTCGATGATCTGGGCGCACACTTTGAACTCACCACAGCGGGTGGTGCGGAGAAAGCCTACCGCAAGGCTGTGGATCACCTGACGAGAATGCTGGTGGAGGACAATGCCATCGGCGCGGTGACTATAAGAAAGAAGAAGGTCATTCGCAGAAAAAAGAAAATCGCCGTCGCAGTCTACAAATACCAGGCAGACTACGACGGCGAGTGGGGCGAAATTGAAATCGATTTTGAAAAGGGCACAGGAAAAATTCTGTACATTGCAGAACTGGATACCACCCGTTCTCATAAGTTTGCAAACAGGGCCATTGAAGAAATCTTAAACTCCGATTTGGATGATCTCCCGAAACAGAAGACGATTGCATTTCCAAAGTGACGAAGGAGGCGTCGCTGCGGCGGGACGAGGGATGATATACCTTTGGCTCCCCCGGTGATGCCGCTCCATTGCGAGGCGACCCTGCGCTTCTCCTCCCCATTTCGCCGCACCACCTACACCCGAACAGGCGAATTTTGCCTCGGGGCAAATCCTGAATTTCAGCGCGTGGCGCACCAAAATCCGCCTGTTCTGTGGCTGACGGAAAGTGCTTGTTCCCGCCCCGAACAACCCCTTTCCGCCACCCACGGTCGCCAAAGGTATAACACACTAGACCTTGCAAGCAAGATCGTGTGCCACGAAACCTCTGGTTTCATTGGATTCTTCCTGCCAAGGCAGCGCCGCCGCCTTTGGAAACCTCTGCCAACAGGGCGCTCCCCGCCCCTATTGGATGACCCCGGGCCAAAGGAACTGCCGTCCCTTTGGATTCCCAGCTCGTTTTGAAATGAGTACCCACAAAGGGAAAATGGTTTATGGGCATTCATTTCAAAACGGCAAAACGCAGAAAATTCCCAGGGCTTCACCTGATGAAATTGCAAAGCTCTGAGAATATTCTGTGTCTGTATATTACTGAATTACATCAAAGATTTGTATTTTGACATTGAGGGATCCCTCATCTATGCTTTAGTATACTATGTGCAGCCATTTACGCTTATCCACGACAACATACTTATGGTGATCGATATACTCAATTATCATCTGCGAAATTTCCGTTGGCTGATCTTTCACCAATTTGCATTGTGCGTAGAGCGGATATCCACCCGTACCGGTAGCCCGGTAATTATTCATACACAGCGTCAGCAGGCGGTTTTCTTCCAGTTCTTTCCCCTGATACAGCATGGATGTGACCCGGTCGCCAATCGGTCTGCGGATGTCCATGGTCACTTCCAGCCCGGATAAATAGTCGTAGTTATAGTGCTGGACGATAGGCATCAGGAAGCTCTGCCCCACTCGCAGCTGTCCGGCCTCATCCAGGTCAAAATACTCCGCACTGCGCTCCAATGCGGCCTTCAGAATCCGGCGATCCACCTGGAGGGTTTTCAGCGTATTGGGGAACACATAGGTTGCAACCACATCCCGGATTGTGACCTGCCTGTTAAAGCCCTTCACCACATTGGCAAGGCTGGTGACAGAAAGGTCCGCCCCAGAGGCCTCCAACTGGACCTGGTTGAAGAAATTGGCAATGGCTGAGCCATTTGCCGCCATCTCGATATGGTCTCCGGACAGCAGAGGGATATCCAGCTCTCCCAGCGGCTGATCCAAAAAAACAGCGTTCTGCGCATCCAGAGGGGCCAGAAAGGCTGCCAGACTTTCCTCTGCTTCTCCGGGATTTATAAGTTGGGAATGGGCGGTAACTTCCCCCTCCCCCGACACAGTTACATCCATCCGGACATATTGCTTCCCTCGGTCCGGGGACTGGCAGGCGTGGGTACCAAAGAGCTGTAGGTCTGCCTTGGCCTGGTGCTGGTGTCCTGTCAGCAGAATGTCGAAATCCAATTCCCTGCAGATCTGGTAGGCCTGATTTTCCCCGGTATCCGAGAGAAGCTCACCGGTCATCAAATCATTTTCAAAGCCACCGTGGTAAATGCAGACCGTCACATCCACATTGGCCTGCTTCAGTTCCTCCAGAGCAGCTGCCGCAGCGGGGAATGCCTCGTGAACCGTGATCCCCTCCAGATTCTCCGGCTTCTCCCAGAGATTGACAAAATGAGTGGTGACACCGGTAATACCCACACGCAGCCCGTTTTGCAGTTTGACTACGGCAGTTCGATCCACGCCGGGCAGACCCTCTACATTGGCGCTGACGCAGCGGGCGTCCAAATGACTGAGGTAGCTTTCCAGCGCTTCCCTGCCGTAGTTAAAATCGTGATTGCCAAGAGTGACAAAATCATAGCCTGCCAGACTCATCGCCTGGGCGGACACCTTCGCTCCCTCCACCGGGTCCCGGCTGAGCCAGTAGGCAAAGGGGCTTCCTTGAAGGGTATCGCCGCCATCCAGAACCAGGGTGTTGCCGTCATCGGGGAAGGTGGAAGCACATCGTGATAGTCCGGCAGCGCCAGGGGTTCCCAAGGCGTAATCCATATCGGAAAAATAGCCGTGAATGTCGCTTGTAAAGCAGATTGTCAGATTTCGGTTCATTGAAATACTCCTTTAAAAAGGCTCCGGCGTTGGAACGCAGGAGCCTTTCATGATTGAATAGTTATTGACCGTGTGCCAGCTTCCGGCGGATCCTGGTGGAGAAGAACTCGATGATCAGCGCCAGAACCATCAGGCCCCAGACAAAGGAGCCGACCATAGCCCAGCGTCGGCTGTTCAGACACTGAACCAGAGAAGCGCCGATACCGCCCGCGCCGACGATGCCAAGGGTGGTTGCGTCCTTCAGGTTGATATCGAAGCGGTAAATGGTGGTGGAAACGAAGCTCGCCGTCAGCTGCGGGATGACGCCATAGCGGATCTTTTCAAAAGCGTTGCAGCCCATGGCGTCCAGACTCTCCAGAATGTGGGTGTCCAGATCCTCAATGGCCGTGATGTACATTTTGGAGATCATGCCAATGGAGCAGACAGACTGGGTAATCACGCCGCAAGCCGCGCCGGGTCCGGTAACGCGGATCCACATCAGCGCCCACACCAGGCTGGGAATGGTGCGGATCATCAAGATCAGCAGTCGGAACAGATACGCAATGGGTTTCGGCATGATGTTGGTGGCAGCCAGGAAAGCAAAGGGAATTGCCAGAATTGCGCCAATCAGGGTGCCCAGCACCGCAATGGCCACGGTCTGCAGCAGCAGATAGGGCACATCCGTCTCTCCTGTGCCGAAGAGCAGCGCGGTATCGGGGTGAAAAACACCATGCAGGACGCCCTTTGCCACCTCAGAGCCCGTTACGGTCATACCGTTATACTGGACACTGGACGAGGACCAGCCGACCATTGCCACAATAATCAGCACGATCAGGGTGTAGAGCATCCAGTTCCGGGGACGGTTGGCATAGGCCTCCGCAGCGGTAAGCTTCCGGTGGAAGGTCTCTTCAAAAGTTTCCAATTTGGTTCTTGCAGCCATACGCACCCTCCTCTCAGCTCAGTTTCTTGCGCAGGTAAGCGCTGAAGAATTCGATGAACGCAACCACGATGAACAGGGTCAGCAGGACCATGCCCAGGCTTTCGTAGTCACGCCAGCCGATCCGCTCGTTGATGGTGATACCCAGGCCGCCCGCGCCGACATAACCTAGGATGGCAGAGGCACGGATATTCATCTCAAAGCAGTACAGGCAGTGGCTCAGATAAACAGGAAGGATCTGGGGAACGCAGGCAGACCAAAAGGCCTGGAATTTATTGGCGCCCAAAGCCTCCATGGCCTCGAAGGGGCCCATATCGATCGTCTCGATACTCTCATACAGCATTTTGGACACCACGCCAAAGGTGAAGATGGCAATCGCCACCGTACCGGAGAAGGTTCCCAGCGAGAAGATCAGGGCACAGACCAGCGCGATAACCAGCGTGGGCAGGGTGCGGATCAGCGCCAGGATGAAGCGGAATACGCTGACGATCACCGCGCTGCGGTTGATGTTGGAGGAAGCAAGGATCGCCACTGGCATGGCGATAGCACAGCCAATGACCGTACCAAGAATGGACATTTTGACGGTATCCAGCAGAGGATCGATGACCTTGGGGAAGAATGCCCAATTCGGCTGGAAGATCTTCTTCAGCAGATCCAGCATCTTGGAAAAACGGCTGACAATGGTCATCATATCAAAGCCGGTCATTTTCAGCGCCCACACAATGGCCAGCACCAGGCCAATCACGATAAACGGAGTGCGGCTTCTGCGGCGGCGGACAGTGTGCCCGTTTTCCAGCGTGATGATCTCCGGCTTAAAGATCTTATCAAAGAAGGTCTCTTTGAAGAGAACGGCATTTTCGTTATCCATACTTATTCTCCATCGCCCATGGTGGGGACCTTGGCACCGTTGTAGACCGCATCGATCTGCTTCTGGGTAATGGTGCTGGCGGGGCCGTCAAAAACGATCTCACCGGCACGGACGCCGATGACCCGGTCACAGTATTTCAGGGCAAGGTCAACATGGTGGATGTTCAGCAGAATGGAGATGTTGTACTCCTTGTTGATTCGGACAAAGTCCTCCATGACCTGCTTGGCGGTAATGGGGTCCAGAGAGGCAACCGGCTCGTCGGCCAGAATGATCTTGGGGTTCTGGTTCAGAGTACGCGCCAGGGCAACGCGCTGCTGCTGGCCGCCGGACAACTGGTCGCAGCGGGTATAGGCCTTGTCCAGAATACCCACCTTGTCCAGGCTTTCCAGGGCGCGCATCTTCTGATCCTTGGTGAAGATGCCAAACAGAACCCGGAAGAAGTTCATATCCGGCACATCAGCAGTCAGGACATTCTTAATGGCGGTGCTGCGGGAAACCAGATTGAAGCTCTGGAAGATCATACCCACCTTCCGGCGGTAGCGGCGCAGCTCCTTGCCCTTCAGGGTGCTGACGTTGATGCCGTCTACCGTCAGTTCGCCCTTGGTGACATCGTGCATCCGGTTGATACAGCGCAGAATGGTGGACTTGCCCGCGCCGGACAGGCCGATGATGGCGACAAATTCCCCCTGCTCGATCTGCAGGTTGATGTTCTTCAGTGCGGTGAAACCGTTGGGATAAGTCTTATATACATTTTTAAATTCAATCATATTAGCGTCTTCCCTTTCTGTAAGCGAAATGGACGGATGCGTAAGTCGCAAAGTCGAAGCTCTGCGGAAGGGCGGCTTGCCACCAGCGGTTCTTCGGGTTGATGACAACCCGCCCTGCCGCAGTGTTCCATGAAAACAGCGGTATTTAGGACGAAAGCGCCCTGTTTTGAGGCAGGGCGCTTTCTGAACTTCAATGAATTAGGAAACCAGAGCCAGAGCTGCACGGGCGCCGTCATAATCGGAATCCTGCGCCACAGCGTAGCCGGTATGGCTGTAAACATCAAAGATGGCCTTACCTTCCTCGGTGTTGATGATGTTGATAAAGCAGTTCTGCAGAGCCTCGATCAGCTCGGGAGTGTAGTACTGACTCTCCTTGGAGATCGCAACGGTATCGTTGTAGATGCCATCGGTAACGCCAATGACGTTCAGCTCATTCCAGATAGAATCACTGCGGCCCATGCCCTGCTTGCCGGTCTCATCCTGCTGGTCGACGGGCAGCATCCAGGATGCTTCGTAGTCGTTACGGCCGTCAGCGTAGCAGACAATGATGTCGACCTGCTCAGCAGCGGCGTAGGAGAAAGCAGTGCCGTAGCCGGAGTCCAGAGGAACAACATTGGACAGGTCAGAGATCTTCTTACCATCGTAGTTCTCCATCAGCCACATAGTGGGATAGATGTAACCTGCGGAGGAAGAGGTCTTCTGAACAGCCCAGGTAGCCTTGTCCAGGTCCTCCCAGGTCAGAGCCTCACCGGCGTTGACCTTAGCAGCCAGCTCCTGACCGTAAGCGGAGGGAGTTGCGTAGATCAGAGAACGGTAGTAGGTGACCTGGGGGCCATCCTTTCTGGTGGCGTTCTCTTCGCCGTTCCAGTCAGCGGGGTTCTCGCTGTCGTTGGACAGGCCGTTACGGGTAGCCGTCAGAATGACCTCGGTGTCATCGGAGTACAGCGCATAGGTGCCGCCGGGCAGCCAGCCGATGTCGATAGTACCAGCAGACATTGCCTCACCGGTGGCATCGTAGCTGGTGCCCACAGTGATATCGACTTCGTCGATGTCATAGCCCAGGTTTGCCATCTCGGCCTTGACCAGCTCGGGCAGGTTTGCGGTGCCGGCAATGATGACATCAGCGTCCTTGGAGGGAACAAACTCCAGAGTCAGCTTGTCGAAGTGAGGACGCGCAGCCTCGGTCTCAGCGACTTCTTCGGCAGCTGCTGCGGCAGTGGTCGCAGGAGTCTCTTCCTTCGCGCCGCAGGCGCCCAAGGACAGGACCAGAACCATTGCCATGATCAGTGCAAGGATCTTTTTCATTTTGGATTTCTCCTTTATCTTTTTTATTCACGGTGAAACACCGGGAATTTCGGATCCAGAGGGATACCAAATTGCCCACCACTTAAATAATATCACAGTATGTACATTTTTCAAGTATTATAGATACAATTTTTCCTGTTTTTTACATAACTGCGTTCTTGACTTTACCGAGGGAGATGTAACCCTTCAGAACGGCCTCCACATCGGTACCTGCCGGGATCTCGTCCTGTTCCGTCAGCGGGGACCCCTGCCCGGTGAGAGCAACCGCGCCGTCAGGCAGCCTGGTTTCCGCATAGTTCTCACTGTAAAATTGCATGGGGGCAATGGCACGGTCTGTCAGAATACCCTTCAGCTCACCAGGGGCGACCGCCGGGAAATTCACATTCCACACCTCGCCCCGGCCCTGACCGGCTTCCATCAGCTCCCTGATCACGCGCACAAGATACGCCTCGGCAACATCCAGGGGCGCATGCATGGCATTGGAAAAAGCTATTGCCGGGATGCCGTTCATAACTGCCTCGAAAGCCGCGCCTAGTGTGCCGGAATAGGCAATGTCATAGCCCACATTATAGCCGTCGTTGATACCGGAGAATACATAGTCCGGCTTCTCCTCCGGCAGATACTGTAACGCAACCTTCACGCAGTCAGCAGGTGTGCCGTCCACCTTGTAGGCCGCTTTCACAGGAACCGGAAAATCCTCCACCTTGTGCACCAGCAGATCCCCGTGGATCGTAATCTTCTGGGACATGGCGCTGCACTGATGGGCAGGCGCCACAACCGTAACCTCTCCCAGCTCCATAGCCGCCTTAGCCAACAGAGCAATACCGGGGGCATGGATGCAGTCATCGTTTACAACCAGAATCTTCATATGTATTTTTCCCCTCTATACGCATTTCGCCAATCTTTCCACATTACATCAGCATTATATCGCCAATTACGCAATAATGCAATTATGATGATACAATAATATAAAATTTTGTATACGGTTCTGGCGCGCCAATCAGAGAATAGATTGATTATTCGTAACGAATAGGATATACTATACCCAGAGGTGAACGCCATGGAAACACGAATCGGAAATATCATCATCGGCTCCTCCGGTGGCACGGCTGGGGGAACTGCCAACAATTATAAAATCGCCCTGCCATCTTCCTGGGTAAGGCAGATGGGGATTTCTCCGGACAGCCGGCAGGTTGAACTGTCCTTTGACGGCACGACCATTACAATCGCCAGGAAGCAATCCTTGCAGGAATTTCTGGAAGCCAATCGTCATGCCGGACACAAGCTGTATTTGCTTTGCTGTTATTCCGGCGACACACTTTGCGCCAAAATCGCCGCCGACGAAACAGCGCAGAAAGTTTGTTTGGAGAATCTGGTCACAGACTATCTGAAGCTCCCCTTCGGGAATAACCAGTTTCCAAGCTGGGAGGACTATCTGCATTTTCTGGAAGACCGCTGCATCCCCCGCAGCAGAGTGGGTCTGCGGGAATATCTGGAAGCCATCGGAGTGGACAGCTACGCGCCGTTGGAGATCATCCAGAAAACCCAAGGGCGCATGGCCGAGGATGATCTGTGGCTCACTGTGGAGGAAATCATATGACCGTACAGCTGGTATCTGACAAGAAAATTGCGGAGACATCCTCAAAGGGCAATCAGGAGAAGTGGCGCGACGGCGGCCTCTGGTATAAGCTGGATCAATTTGGCTATGAGGCGCTGGCAGAGGTTTTCACTTCTCAGCTTCTGGAATGCAGCAACATTGAGACGGCTTTCCCGTTTACCTTCGTGCGCTACCGCATGGAGCGGCCGCTGATGCATGGCCGGGAGCGTACCGGGTGCAGCAGCGTGAGATTTCTGCAAGAGGGCGAATCCATCATTACCCTTAATCTGTAAATACTACAACTTTTTTGCTTGGATAGTAAAGAGGCATTTTTTGTTGGAAATGCGGTTGAAGTCGGCGTTTGCCGAATTACTGGCTTTTCAAACTGTCATTGGAAAGAACGTGTATCCCCGGGAACCCGAATTATTAGGGGAATTCCAAACTTTTTCGAGTAATCAGGGGTGCGAAGTTTGAGAGTTTTACATCATCTGTAAAAACCGAAAATTAAGATAGCACGGATAGTATTTGATAAATGAACAATATAATGCCTCACTGCTGGCTTTAAGCCGGTAGTGAGGCACTTGTGTGTCAATATTTATCTTTCTTCCATAACTTCCAGCATCATCCGAGCTCCCAGGCGGAAGCTATTCTGGAACAGCATGCATTCTGCCATATCCTGAAATTCCCGTACACTGTCCGAGTACCGCGAGAATAGCTCCCTCTGTGAATCCGTCATGGTGGCATGGAGCTTTTCTTCGTTCCGGCTAATCAACTGAAGGGCTTCCTTGTATTCCGCACAGGGATATGTATCATATTCCGTTGGTTCAATATTGCCGTACCATAAATCTTCAAGAATTCTCATGTCGCATCCTCCCTGTAGATTAGCTCCTGGAGTATGATTTCTTCGGCTCTGGCGCGGATGTTGTTCATACTCTGTACCCATACCATTGGGTCGCTGGCTTTCAGCGCTTCCGTGATTCCCTCGACAGCTTTCATCCGATCGATCATCCGCTCCAGCCTGTTCTGTGCCTGCTCATTCAAGTCAGCGAGATATGTCCACAGCTTGCCGGACAGCAGTAGGCAGTGGTACTGAATCGGTTTGTGTTCCCTAAGATAGTCCCGGTGCATTCTCCCCCACTTGCCGATGGGGCGGGATTCTTCCGGCAGCGTCAGGTCTGGGATAAAATAATCACCCACACGGATATAGTTGATGTTCATGCTCAGTCCTCCTTTACTTTGGTACTGCCATTGTATCGGAGAATGATTGAAATGTCGATTGTACCACAAATCACTAATTGAAGGCAAAATATACAGTAAAAAACAAGAAAGCCCTGAGAAATTCAAACTTCTCAGGGCTATAAAAATGTGGTACTCCTCTACTCGCTCACACATGGGCCAGCAGGCCGACGCAGCACGGCGTCTTTTTCACTTGTTCAGGCAAAGAAAACGCCCCCTTTCGTAAATCATGATCCCGGTGAACGCAGTGGCTAGAGCGGAATTTTGCCGGCGTACTCCGCGGCAATTTCCAGAAAAACCGCCTCGTCAATGGGGGAATCCTTCCTGGTGCAGCGAAGGAAGGTGCTTATCAGGCCGCCTGCGTAAAACGCCGCCACACCCCTGAGTTTGCCGGAGCTGTGCGCCAGCACGGGGCAGGAACGGCGCAGAACCATGCTGATATCCTCGGTGATCTGGTCCAGCAGAATGCTCAGCAGCAGCGGAAACATGCTGCTGTTTTCAATGTTTTGCACCATCTTCTCATGCATATGCCAAAACCGCAGCAGTTCCCGGCCCATTTGCAGAAAATACTCCGCCGCTTCTCCGTCCATCACGTCCGGCGGAAGCTGATCCCGGAAGGTGGAAACCATTTCCCGGATATAGAAGGCAAAAAACTCATATTTATCCGCAAAGTGCTTATAAAATGTGGTACGCCGGATCATGGCCTTGTCGCAAAGCTCGTTGACGGTCAATTCCTCAAACCGCTTTTCCTCCAGCAGTGCCTCAAACGCGTTTTGCAGCGCCAGATAGGTTTTCTGAATGCGCAGATCCGTTTTTTTCTCCATAACAGCCTCCCGGTACGGAAACACTTTTCCGCTTTTGTCAGCTAACTGACACAGCGGCTCACCTGTCTCTTGCATTTGACTTGAAAAAAGAATATCATTTTCCACTACAAATGTCAATTAACAGTCATATGTTATGGAGGTATGGCATGGAAAATCTGGCCTGTACCTATGCGCTGGAAATGGAGACACCCCTCGGAAGGCGCAGGGGTACGTTAAAGTTAACTCTGCGGGGCGGCAGCGTCAGCGGCGAACTGACGCTGTTTACCAGAACCGCGCCGATTCTGGACGGACACCGCAGCGGAAACAGTCTGTCATTCCGGGGGGAAATGAAAACCCTGGCGGGCGCGCTGCCCTATCAGGCAAACGGAATCCTCCGGGACAATGGGCTGGAAATAAAAATCACCACGGCCCGGGGACACTATACGGTCAGGGGCCTTCGGACGGAGAAACGGAGGGGTTGACAGTGGCACAGGAAAAAGCAAAGGGCGGAAACGCCATGATGAAGCTGGCGGCGTTCATTGTTGACAAGCGCAACCTGTTCTTCCTGCTGCTGGCCATCGGCGTGATTTTCTCCATGTTTTCCACCAACTGGATTCAGGTGGAGAACGACCTGAAGGCCTACCTGCCGGCGGACTGCGAAACCCGCAGAGGGCTGGACATCATGGATGACCAGTTCATTACCTACGGTACCGCTCAGATCATGGTGGAAAATGTGTCCATGACCCGGGCGCAGGCGCTCTGGGAGTCGCTGAAAACCGTAGAAGGCGTGCTGAGCGTGGACTACGACGAAACCGAGGACTACCGGAACGTCTCCGCCCTGTACAGCATCACCTTCGACTACAGCGAAAAGGACGACGGGTGTCTGGATTCGCTGGAGGCCGTCAAGCAGGCCCTCGCCGGGGAGGATTTCTATGTGTCCACCTCCCTGGGCAATTCCTCGGCGGACATCATCGCCCAGGAGGTCAGCGTCATTATGGTGCTGGTGGCGGTGATTGTGGTGGCGGTGCTGCTGCTGACCTCCCAGACCTACGCGGAGGTGCCGGTGCTGCTGCTGACCTTTGTGTCAGCCATGATCCTCAATCAGGGCACCCAGTTTCTCATGGGCACCATTTCCTTTGTGTCCAATTCCGTGACCAGCATTTTGCAGCTGGCGCTGTCGCTGGACTACGCGGTAATTCTGTGCAACCGCTATAAGGAAGAGCGGGAGAGCCTGCCCATCCGGGAAGCGGTCATTACGGCCCTGAGCAAGGGCATCCCGGAAATCGGCTCCAGCAGCCTCACCACCATCGGCGGTCTGGTGGCCATGCTGTTCATGCAGTTCAAAATCGGCCCGGACATGGCCATCTGCCTGATTAAAGCAGTGCTGCTTGCCCTGCTGTCCGTGTTCGTGTTTATGCCGGGCTTTCTCATGCTGTTCGGCCCCCTGATGGACAAGACACGGCACAAGAATTTTGTGCCGAAAATCCCCTTCGTCGGGAAAATGGCCTACAGGACCCGCTACATCATTCCGCCCATTTTTGCGGTGCTGCTTCTGCTGGGCTACCACTATTCCAGCCGCTGCCCCTACGTCTACGGCTACGGAGAAATTGAGACGCCCAAGCTCAACTACGTTCAGATCGCGCAGAACAAGATCGACGATAACTTCGGCGCGAGCAATTTCGTGGCGCTGGTTTATCCCAAAACCGACTATGCCGTGGAGAGGGAGCTGCTGGCAGAGCTGGACACCTATAAACAGGTGGATTCTTCCATGGGACTATCCAATGTGGAAGCCATGGACGGCTACATGCTGGCGGATAAGCTGACGCCCCGGCAGTTTGCGGAGCTTGCGGATCTGGACTACGAGCTGGCGGAGGCGGTGTATGCCGCGTACGCCGCGGAACAGGAGGAATACGGGCAGATCATCGGCGGGCTGAGCACCTATAAGGTGCCGCTGATCGACATGATGCTGTTCGTCTGCGACAAAATCGACGAGGGAATCGTCACGCTGGATGACGAGCAGATGGATTCTCTGAAGGACGCCCAGACCCAGATGGAGTCGGCAAAGAAGCAGCTTCAGGGCGAGGATTTTAACCGGGTCCTCATCTACCTGAACCTGCCGGAGGGCGGCGACGAGACCTACGCATTTCTGGACACCCTCCGGGGGATTGCCCGGCGCTATTACCCGGAGGGAGAGGTGTTCATTGTGGGCGATTCCTCTGTGGAGCAGGATTTCAAGACCTCCTTCTCCACGGACAATCTGGTAATTACCATAGTATCCATTCTCATTGTGCTGGTGGTGCTGCTGTTTACCTTCCAGTCGGCGGGTATGCCGCTGCTGCTGATTCTGGTGATTCAGGGCGCCATCTGGATCAACTTCTCCATTCCCACCTTCACCGGCTCGCCCCTGTTCTTTATGAGCTATCTGGTGGTCAGCTCCATCCAGATGGGCGCGAATATTGACTACGCCATCGTCATTTCCAGCCGGTATCAGGATTTGAAAACGAAAATGCCCCACCGGGAGGCCATTATTGAGACCATGAACTTTGCCTTCCCCACCATTCTGACCTCCGGCAGCATTCTGGCCTGCGCCGGAACCCTCATCGGTATGATGACCTCCGAGGCTGCCATTGTGGGCATCGGACAGAGTCTGGGCCGGGGCACCATTATTTCCATCGGGCTGGTCATGTTTGTGTTGCCCCAGATTCTGCTGATCGGCGGAGAGCTGGTGGACAAAACCTCCTTCTCCATGCCCCGGACGAACCTGCCGAGGATATCCAGCAGCGGGCACATCCGGGTGGACGGTCTGGTGCGGGGCGAGATCCACGGCTATGTCAACGGTATCGTCAGGGCAGATATCAACGGAGACGTGGAGCTGAATCTGCTGTCCGGCAAAACCACGGAGGAGGGAGGAAACCCAAATGAAACGTAAGCTTTTCGCGGCAGTCATGGCGCTGCTTCTGCTGACAGGACTGTGCCCGAACGCATTCGCCGCAGAACTGGAAGAGACAGAACCGGAGGTCCTCCGCATCGGTTCTGCCGAGGATTTTCTGGCCTTCGCGGAAAACTGCGCGCTGGACAGCTGGTCCCAGGGCGCGCAGGTGCAGCTGCTGGCAGACATTTCTCTGGAGGGCACGGATTTTGCGCCGATTCCCACCTTCGGCGGCAGCTTTGACGGCGGCGGACATACCATCAGCGGCCTTTCGCTGACCCAAAGCCTGTCGCCTGCCGGCCTGTTTGGAACCCTTCAACCTACTGCGGTGGTGAAAAACCTGACGGTTCAGGGAACCGTCACCCCCGGCGGCGACGGACTGTCCGTGGGCGGTATTGTGGGCGAAAACCATGGCATGGTGGAAGACTGCGCCTTCACGGGAACGGTTGCGGGCGAGATCAATACCGGCGGCATCGCGGGTATGAATTACGGTACGCTGCGTGCCTGCCGCGCGGAAGGCAGCGTAACCGGTGACAACCGCACCGGCGGCATCGCGGGATACAATTTTGGCAGGATTGCTTCCTGCCGCAGCGATGCATCGGTAAACACCGAAAGCGTGGACCCCACCATCAATCCCAAGAACCTCCGTTTGAATTTTAATTTGGACTTCTCCCAGACAGCCAATCTGGATGCCGCCGACGCGGCTTCCGATACCGGCGGCATCGCGGGCTATTCCAGCGGCACCATAACAGACTGCGTCAATACCGGACCTGTAGGGTATCCCCACATCGGCTACAATCTGGGCGGTATCGCGGGCAGAAGCTGCGGCTTTGTGGAAGGCTGCCGTAATGAAGGCTTTATCACCGGGCGCAAGGATGTGGGCGGTGTTGTGGGACAGATTGAGCCCCACATCCAGACCATTCTTTCTCCGGACTATCTGGAAACCCTGAGTAAGCAGTTTGAGAATCTGGGCGGTCTGGTCAGCCGGGCGGGCAGCAACGGTGCGGATATGGGCGGCGATGTGCAGTCCTGCATCCAGACCCTGACCGGCTATCAGAGCAGCGCCCGTTCCGCGCTGGAATCCCTGGTTTCCGGCGCTGCCAGCGGCGAGGTGAACGAGGAAGCCCTGTCGAGCCTTGGCAGCGCCGTGCAGGGGATGGCGAACACCTCCGGCGATCTGCGCAATGCCATCGGGCAGGGCGTAGATACCCTGACCAATGACATCAGCGCCATTTCCGGTCAGATCAGCGCCATTTCCCGCACCTTCGCGCTGGCCACGGAGGATGCGAAAAAGGAGACGGTGACAGATATCTCCGAGGTGGATTTGGATGCCATAACGGAAGGTCTGGTAGGCTCCTGCCAGAACAGTGCGGCGGTGGAGGGCGATCTGAACGTGGGCGGCATTACCGGCGTCATGGGGCTGGAATCCACCGCCGACCCGGAGGATGATGCCCCCAGCGGAAATCTGACCCAGAGGCGGCGGTATGAGCTAAAGGCCATTGTGCGCGACTGTGAAAATACCGGCAGGATTACCGGCAAACGCAGCTATGTGGGCGGCATTTGCGGACGGATGGAACTGGGTCTGATCTGCGAATCCCGGGGCTTTGGCACCATCACCAGTGAAAACGGCGACTATGTGGGCGGTATCGCGGGTCTTACCGGCGGCACCATCCGGGGTTGTTTTGCCAAATGCACCCTGTCCGGCGGCAGCTATATCGGCGGCATTGTCGGTTCCGGCATCGCCGAGGATTTCAGCGGCGATTCCAGTACCGTCACGGGCTGCTATTCCATGGTGGAGATTCCGGAATATGAGCAATATGCGGGCGCCATCGCCGGGGTCAATACCGGGGTGTTCACAGGGAATTATTTTGTATCCGATACGCTTGCCGGTATCAACCGGGTCAGCTATTCCGGGCTGGCGGAACCGATGCCCTACGACGCGCTGCACCGGGAGGAAGCGCTGCCGGACCCGCTCAAAACCTTCACCCTGTCATTCGTGGCAGACGGGCAGACCCTCAAAACCGTACCCTTTCATTACGGGGATTCCTTTGACGCTTCGGTTTTCCCGGAGCTTCCGCAGCGGGAGGGGTGCTATGCGCAATGGAGCGCTGCCGACCTGACGGACCTGCGGTTCGATACCGTGGTGGAAGCGGCGTATTATCCGTACATTACCGCTCTGTACGCCACCCAGACCCGGGCGGACGGTAAGCCGGTGCTCTTTGTTCAGGGGCAGTTTCAGGACGGGGACAGCCTTGTGACCGCCCCCGGCACAACGCCGTTCCCGGAAACGGAGAATCAGCCCCTGCTGGAGCAGTGGCATATTTCCATACCCGCCGACGGGCTGGAAAGCCACACCATCCGCTACCTGCCCGCTCAGGAGGATACAGCCGTCTACCTTCTGCGGAACGGAAGCTGGAGCGCAATTGCGGCAGAAGCCATGGGCAGCTACCTTGCGTTTGAAGCCGCGGGAGCGGAGGTGGAGATCGCGGTGACCGCGGCGCCGACCTTCCGTATGCGCTGGATGATTCCGGCGGCAGCCGCACTTTTGCTGCTGGTGATCCTCGGAATTGTCCTGAAGAAAAGGGGAAAGCGCGGCGTGTCCCCCAAAAACGGCAGAAAAAAGTACCGGTGGATACTGGTGCCGCTGCTGCTTGCCGGCGCTGCGGCGGTCAGCCTGCTGGTTCGGTTCCCCCAGACCCGGGCCGGACAGACGATGCAGGCCTACGATGTCCTGAAAGCCTATCTGGAACAGCCGGAGCAGCAGATGAATCTGACGGTGAAAGCGCAGATTGAGGATCGGGACGCGGGCTTCACCGCCCGAATCAGCCGCGTCCCCGCCGGAGACACGCAGGTCACCGCCATTTCCGAGGGGGAGCGCAGGCTGTATTACGCCGGGGGCGTGGTTTTTCTGGAGGATGGAACGGCCTTCCGCCTCAACAAAGCGGCACCGGATTATTCCGCGCTGCTGGAAACCGTGCTGGAGGTCTGCCGGCAGGCAGATATCAGCGCTGTCGACGAGGTCTATACCGTAACCGCCCGGGACAGTCAGGCTACGGACATTCTGAAGCTGCTGATGCCGTCGGCGCAGGCGCTTTTGCCGAAGGCAAACCGCCTGACGGTGGATCTGATCACGGAAAACGGGGCGCTTTCTCAGCTGCGGTTTACAGGCGCGGGAAATCTGACGGATTCTGTCAAGACCCCCTTCTCGCTGTCGGCGGTTGTGGAGATGCTCCCGGCTTCCGGCGATGTCACCATTCCCCAACCTGTCGTTCAGGCAGTTGCCAGCGGCAATTTTCAGGCCCGGGAGCTGTACTCCGATGATCTGGTGCGCCTGATCGATGTGTGGACGCAGATCCGAAGCCAGAACCCGGTTACCGCTCAGGTTACACTGGAAGCAGACTGCGGCGAGCTGACCGTCAGCGATGATTTCACGTTCTATCAGTGGAAAGCGTCGGGCGCCGCTGTTCTGGGTGTGGAAAAGGACGGAAAAATCCGCTACTTTACCGATAACGCAGCCTGCGACGAAAACGGCAGGAAGCTGTCCGCTTCCGGGGCGGAGGGTCCGGAGCTGGCAAAGCTGCTGGATATTGCCCTGGGGAACATCGAAAACACGGAATTCCAGTGCCGTCAGGAGGAAGGAGCCAGCGTCTATACCTTCGCGCTGAATCAGGCGGGAATGGAGCAGCTTGTGGGCGCGGTTTTCCCCAAAGCGGAAGATATGGCGGTCTCCTTCGAGGAAGGAAGCATCCGTCTCAGGATTGCGGATGACAGACTGCAAAGCGTGGAGATTGCCTGCGGCGGCAGTGGGAAGCTTCTGACATCTGCGGTGGATGTCCGGCTCAGCCTGAAGGCGCGGCTTCAGAATGACCGCCCGGGCCCCGCGCTGCCGGATGCTGTGAAGCAGGCCCTTCTGAAGTAGAATCGGCATATCATAAGGGAACGGAGCCGGTCAGCAAACGGCCCCCTGATGAATCCATCAGGGGGTCATTTTGCGCCCGGGGAAAAGGCTGCGCCATCGGGGGAGCGGGTGAAATACACAGGGTTTTCAATTATAGTACCGCTTCTTCGGAATGACGTTTCCTTTGTCCTACTTTTTTTCGGCGTTCAGTTCATCCACCACGATACCGGCATAGGGATTGGCAATGACAGTCTTATAGGTATGGTAAATCACCATGCCGGGCTTGCCGCCGGGGATTTTCTTTACCTGCCGCACCGGCGTCACATCCACCGGCACGTTCTGACCGTCGCCGGTTTCCGAATAGTAGGCTGCCAGCTGAGCCGCCTGGGTTATGGTGTCATCGGGGGGCATGGTGCCGCCGCAGGAGATGATGACGTGGGAGCCGTGAACCTTGCTGGCGTGGCACCAGATGTCGTCCTTCCGGGCCAGGCGGAAGGTCAGCTCCTCGTTCTGCCGGTTGTTCCGGCCTACATAGATGGGGAAGCCGTCGGTGGATTCAAAGCGCATGGGAGGGAGCTTTCCCTGCCGGGGCCGCTTCCGGCCTGCTTCCGGGCGCAGATAGCCCTGCTCCTGGAGTTCCTGCCTGATTTCCTCCAGTTCGGCGTCGGTCTGGGCACGGTTCAGCTCGTCCAGTACGCTTTTCAGGTAATTTAGCTCATTTTCTCCCAGCTCCAGCTGGTGGGTCAGCTCCTTTTCGGCGTTTTTCATCCGGGCGTAATCCTTGTAGAATTTTGCCGCGTTCTGCTGGGGGGAGAGGATGGGGCTTAGCGGAATTTCCACCGGGGCCATGTTTTCGTCGTAGAAATCCTCACAGATAATTTTTGCCTGGCCCTTGGTGATACGGTGAATATTGGCGGTGAGAATGTCGCCAAGCTGGCGCAGCCGCTCCCGGTCGTAGGTGGCTTCCAGTTCCTTTTCCTGCAGGGCCATTTTTCGCGTTAACCGCGTGCAAAGATTCTGCACCGTTTTGCGCACCGCCTGACTTTTCTGCCGCATGGCGTCCTTCCGGTCACGGAGGGTGTAGAAGCTGTCGAGAAGCACCCCAAAGGACGCCGCTTCCTGACAGCTTCCATACTGCCGGATAGGGCAGAAGGCGAACTGCTTGGGGGTGCCGTCGGGAAGGCAATAGACGTAGGGCTTGGGGTGGCTCAGGTGCTCGTGGAAGAACAGGCCCAGCTTATCCGCCGTGGCGTCCACGTCCAGCGCACTGATTCTGGCGTCCGTGCTTCCTGCCGCGAACAGTGCCGCTTCCCGGCACACCAGAGGGGAAAGGCCGCCTAAGCCGTCCATGAGCCGGTCGGACAGCAAATCCGCTCCCGGTTTGTTCAGAAGGTTTCCATAATCTTCAAACGTGAGGGGATTTTCCTTGTGTACCGGCTCCGGCTCCTGATAGTGCAGTCCCGGCAGGGCGGGGCGGCGGGCGGTTTCATCCAGCCCGATTCTTCTCAGGCAGTCCAGAATCCGTCCGTCCGGCCCCAGCAGGTACAGGTTGCAGGTGCGGCCCATCAGTTCCGCCACTAATCTTTTCTGGACAGGAAAGCCCATTTCATCGGTGCAGTCGAAGGTGAACGCCGCCGCCCGCTCCATGGTGGGTTGGGAAATTTCCGTCAACCGTGCCCCCAAAAGGTGCTTGCGCAGCAGCATACAGAACATGGGCGGCTCCGCCGGATTCTCCGGGGAGGCGGCGGTGAGATGGAGCCGGGGGGCGGTGGGATTGGCGGCAAACAGCAGCTTTTCCCGGCTGTCCCGGCCCCGCAGATGAAGAATCAGGGTATCCCGGCTGGGCTGGTGAATTTTGTCCACCCGGGCGCCGGTGCATTTTTGCCGCACCTCTTCCAGCACGGCAGTTAAGAAAAATGCGTCAAATGCCATATGAACCCTCCATGACTGCCTTGAAAAGTTCGTTGATTCGCTCCGTCTGTCCGGCGAGATACAGCGCCCCGAACAGGGCTTCCAACCCCGTGGCCTTGGCGTACTCGGCAGGGGTTGCGGATTTGGGCACCGCGTGGACGTGGGCGTTTTTGCCCCGGCGGTAGTAGGCCGTCTCCTCCTCGGTCAGAAGGGGCAGCAGTTTGTCCACAAATTTCGCCTGTGCCGTGGCCTTGACCATGGCAATGGTGTCCCGGTGGAGCCTGTCCACGGTGGTCTCGCCTTTGGCGCAGAGGTACCCCCGGCAGAGGATTTCAAACACGCAGTCTCCCATGTGGGCAAGACCCAGATTGGAGATGGCGTCAATCTGCTGTTTGGATAAGTTCATTTGGAAATAATTTTCCATAGGTTCCCCCGGTTCACAAGAAATTGGGCACACAGCCCGGTAAAGGTGCCGGTGACGATGCTCACCGCGATCATCACAGGCAGGTAGGCAAGCAGCCCCGGCGTTCCGGTCAGCAGCACCGCCATAGCCATCTGGCCAATGGAGTGGGCCACGGCTCCCAGCGCACCTGCCACCCAGAGCTGCTTTTTCGTCAAAATTTTTCGCAGGCCGATGGTGACGGCAATGGCCAGCGCGCCCCCGGCAGCGGAATAGAAAATGGTGCTGAAATTCCCGGCGAACACCGCTCCCAGAAAAATCCGGGCCGACAAAATCAGCACGGCGTCCTTGGGCCCCAGCGCAAACACGGCGAACACCGTGACGATGTTGGCAAGGCCCAGTTTGATTCCGGGAATGGGAACCAGCGCGGGAATCTGGGCTTCCACCATAAAGATAGTCAGGGCAATGGCGGTGAGCAGCGCCAAAAGGGTTAGTTTTCTGGTTTTCAACACGCCACCGCCTTCCTTTCCGTATAGAATATCAAATTTTTTGAAAAATGTAAAGTGCATAGGGCGGAGTCATGACTCCGCCCAACCAATGCGTTAATTGGATATTTCCCAGATGTTGCGAATCTGGGACTCCAATTCCTCGTATGTCCACAGCCTTGCCGAGCGTACCCGGCTGTTGGGGTCGTTGACCCGGAAGGCCCCGTCCTCCGTTTCCGTGAGGACGATGTAATGACCGGAGGAAGTAAAGTCTCCCTTGCCGAGGGCCAGAATTACCGGGTGACCATTTTCCACCGCGTCCACCATTTTGCTTTTGACCAGCGGCAGCTCCTTCGCCGTCAGCCCCAGCTTTTCCGCGCCCTCGCTGATAAGGGTCCAGCTGGAACCGTAGCCGGAGGCGTAATAGCCGTTCTCCGCGGCAAATTCCGCCACATCCCTCGGATTGAAGCGTTCTTCGCCGGTCAGGTAGTACCCCGCCATGGCAAGGCAGGTGGGGCCGCAGCCGGTCTGCCCGATGCAGCCGGAGCCGTATTTTTCATAGCCCCACATGGGGTCCCATTGCAGAAACAGGGGAACGGTGTCCCGGCTGTAGCCGGACAGGTCAATTTCTACTTCCTCCCGGAAGGGGTAGTTCAGCACAAAATCCTCCGTCTCGGGATTGATTTCCAGCAGCTCGATCAGGTCTTCCGGGTAGCGTCCGTAGGAGATGTGGTTCTCGGTGGCAAAGGCCTTCACGGTCTGCTCCGCCTCGGTACGCTCGCCGAAATAGTAGGAAATATCCCGGTAGAGGTAATACAGGGGCTTCGCCCCAAGCACCGCCGCCAGTACCAGAGCCAGCACAATGATAAAGACGGTAAGAAAACGACGTTTTGTCTTCAACAAAATCCCTCCTTCTGCGCTATTATAGCACAAAAGGAGGGAAAAGTCTTTTCGATTTGTTTAAGAAATACCGTGCTGATCGGCTAAATTGTGCTTTAGCGGCGAGTCGCCGCTTTCCAATGCATGCCTGGCTGGTGTGGTATCGTTACACCATTGGGTATTGCTCGGTATCGGCGGTACTCGATAATGTGCTAAATTGTGCTTTAGCGGAATAAGAATGGATGTCATTGCGAGCCAGTGCGCTTAAGTGGCGTGGCAATCCGTTCCCCTTAAAATGTCCCGATTTTGCACCTGTTACCAAGGAGAAAACGGATTGCCGCGTCGCTTCGCTCCTCGCAATGACATCTAAATCAGCAATGTTCCCTTTTAACTCACCAATGTTTTCCTACCGGGAGAAAGGATTGGTTCTGACTACCGGATTCTCTTCCCGTCCAGCACAGCCTCCACCAGCCGGTCCCCCTGATAGCGCAGCTTCAGCAGGAAGAAGGGGGCATCCTTCCACAGAAGGTCCAGAAAAATCTGGTCACCTTCCCATTTGGGCAGACTGTCTAAGAATTCCCGGCTGACCCATTTCAGGTCGCCCTCGGAACAGCTTGTCAGTTCCCCCTCAAAGCCATCTGCGGTAAACAGGTACATGAACTCTCCCTCGCAGGTGTCGCTGAGGAAGGTGACCACGCCACGGCAGCGCCAGCTTGTCAGGGTCAGGCCCGTTTCCTCTTTGGCTTCCCGCAGAAGACATTCATCGGGGCTTTCCTCGCCCTCGAATTTGCCGCCGATGCCGATCCACTTATCCTTATTGATGTCGTTTTTCTTTTTCACCCGGTGGAGCATCAATACTTCATCGCCCCGGGTTACATAACACAGTGTGGTATTAAGCATCGGTTTCCTTCCTCTGAATCAGATGAATGGCGTGGTGCAGGTTTTCCACCTCCACCACCGCGTGGCCGTCCTCTTTTTCGCCGTCCAGGGACCAGGGCATCTCCGGGTCGGCCTCCACCCGGATGTGATGGCCGGAACGGAAGGTAATCATCTCACAGTTGTAGTTCTGAGACTGCACCGCCCGGATGCACTCGGACAGCTCGGCAAAGCTGTGGGGCATCCGCACCAGCATGACCTCAAACAGACCGTCGCCCATGTCCACATGGTCGGGGTCCAGCGTCAGAATGCCGCCGATGGAGGTGGAGTTGCAGATGGCGCCGAAGAGGAAATCGTCCTCCACGATTTCACCGTCGATGTCCATGCGGATGTGCTCCTTGCGAATCTGGGACAGCTCGGAAATGCCCCCCAGCACGTAGGCGGTATGGCCCAGAGCGTTTTTGATGTTCTGGGGCACGATGTAGCTGGAGCGGGTGAAGGCGCCGAAGGAGGCAACATACGCAAAATTCCGGGCGCCGAACCGGCCCGCGTCATAGTCGTAGGGCTTGCCCTCCAGAATATCCCTGGCGGCCTGCACCGGGTTGTGGGACAGGCCCATGCTGGCGGCAAAATCGTTGGTGGTTCCCGTGGGAATATAGCCCAGCGGGGTGCTGGCCCCGGCGCGGAGCAGGCCGGTAATGGTCTCGTTCAGGGTCCCGTCGCCGCCGCAGCAGACCACAATGTCCACATCCTGTCCGCACCTTTGCGCTGCCCGGGTGGCCGCGCCGGTGCCGGTGGTCATGATCGTATTTATTTCGAAACCGGCTTCGCTGAATTGCAGCAGAATGTCCGGCAGCACCCGGTTGGCACGCTTCTGCCCGGCGAAGGGGTTCATAATGAACAGCATCTTCTTCATGGATTTTTCCATCATCCTTTCGCTGGACATTATATCATTTTCTGGGATGATTGCAAGCCGTTCCCCGCTTTTTTCGGACAGAATTTACGGTTTCTTCACATTCGTCCTCGTCCAGCAGAAGAAAGCGCCGAATCTTGCGCATGCCCCCCAGAAGGGTGCGCCAGACGGTGGTGACGTTTACATAACGCTCCGCCGCGATCTGGGCCAGGGTCATATCCTGCAGGTAGTATTTTTCCACGGCGTCTCTTTGCAGGGGTGTCAGCTCCCGGTCCATGATTTTCCGAACCAGCTCCATTTTCCCCTCGAACTCATTGGGTATATTTCTCACTGCGCCAGTACCCCCTTTCGTAGTAGTGCTCCGTCAGCTCCGCCAGCTCGTTGAGTTGGGTGAGAATGGGCGTCATCTGGGCAATGCGCGTCTTCAGGCAGAAGGCAATCTGGGGGTTGGTTTCCGTCACCAGCTCCATGCGCAGCTGCTTCAGCCGCTCGCGCAGGGGCTTTGCAGCTTCCCGGTAGGTTTCACTCAGCTCTTCCAGCGTCATGCGGTCCTCCTTTCGCAGCGGATGCAGACAAGACTGGGCGCATAGCACTCGCCGCCGCATCGGGGGCAGAAGCAGGCAGGCACAGCCGCCTGCGGATCAAAATACAAAGTTCCTTCCATTTGGGGTTCCTCCTTCATTGGATTTGCCCTGATTATAGCAACGGCAGGCTTTGTTTGTCCCGCGGACGGCGTCCGACATTCTTTTTCCGCCCGGTCTGCTATCATGTCCTTGACGCTTCCCTCAAATGCCGGTATGATAATGGACAAGGGAGGCGATGATTTGGACGAATTGTTTATGAAAGAAGCGCTTAGCTTGGCAAAGGAAGCCTTTGACGATGGGGAAGTGCCTGTGGGCTGTGTGGTTGTGAAAGGGGAAGAAATTGTCGGACGGGGTCGGAACCGCCGGGAAGGGGAGAAAAACGCCCTGGCCCATGCGGAAATTGAGGCCATCCACGACGCCTGCCGGACGCTGGGGGGCTGGCGGCTGTGGGAGTGCACCCTGTACGTCACCCTGGAGCCGTGCCCCATGTGTGCCGGGGCCATCGTGAACGCCCGGATTCCCCGGGTGGTTTACGGCGCGGCGGACAATAAATGCGGCGCGGTGCGCTCGGTGTGCAGTCTGTTTGACATGCGCTTCAACCACCACCCATCCGTGGAAGCCGGGGTGTTGGATGAAGAATGCGCTGCACTGATGACGGAATTCTTTCAAAAACTCAGGGCAGAACTGCGCAGCAGGCCCAAATGGAAGCCGAAATCAGTTGACAGTTGACAGTGGACAGTGGACAGTTATCACCGGATTCGAAAGCCATCTGCTCTGGACATCATTTCCCAAGTCGTCCGCCTATCCCCCATGGCATCATCCTGTTTACCTCACGCAAAAGACCTTAACTATCAACTGTCAACTATCAACTGTCAACTCTTAAGGGGGTGGGGGATTGAAACAGCTTAGCCGTGCCCGGCGGGTGGGGTTGACCGCTATTGCGTGTGCCCTCCTGCTGCGGCTGTGGAGCGAGGGGTATGGGGAAAAGCTCATCGACCTTGTGACCGGCCCCGACGCCGCCGCTTTTTTTATCTATCTGGAAACCGGACGGGATGTCCGGTTTTCGCCGTCTTTACCGGCATTTTCGCCGGATTTCATGGAGTCTCCCCCCGCCGCGACCCTTCCGGAAACAGAACCCACGCTTCCGGTCTTTTCCGACGCCGACGGGCTGGAGCTGTACTACGCCTCTACGGAAAACCCGGACATTCCGGCGCTGCTTTCCCAGCCGCTCCACTGGAATCTAAGGGGTGAGGAGCCTACCGTTCTGATCATCCATACCCACACCACCGAAAGCTACACCCGGGTGGACGAGCAGTACAGGGAAACCGCGGCCTGGCGTACGGCGGACGAAGGCTACAACATGGTGTCCATCGGGGAAATCGTCAGGCAGATTCTGGAGGAAAACGGCATCCCGGTGATCCACGACCGGGAACTTCACGACTACCCCTCCTACAACGGCTCCTATACCCGCACCCGAAAAGCAATCATGGATTATGTAAACCTGTATCCCAGTATTCAGCTGATTCTCGACCTGCACCGGGACGCGGCAGGGGATGGAAAAAATCAGATGCGCACCAGCGCCACAGTGGACGGAGAGCCGTCGGCCCAGCTGATGCTTGTGATGGGCACCAACTACGACACCTACCCCGAAAATCTGTCCCTGGCCCTGAAGGTTCACGCCCAACTGGAAGCCCAGTGCCCCGGCATCACCCGTCCGTTACAGCTCCGGGCCGCCCGCTTCAATCAGGATTTGTGCCCCGGTTCCCTGCTGGTGGAGGTAGGCGCGGCGGGCAACACCCACCCGGAAGCCCATCGGGCCGCGCAGCAGCTGGCCAAGGCCATTGTGGCCCTGGCGGAGGGCACTGCCGATGGAGAGAGTGGAGAGTGAAGCGTGGAGAGTGAAGTATGGATATTGTTGACATTCCACATTTTTTGGAGTAAACTGTCCCCGGTGCTACCGCGCCACGGTAGGCGGTTCCCCCTTCAACGGGGGTAGAGCTTCTTGCCCCCAATCGTGAGAGAGGGTGTGGTGGATATGGTTACATGGCAGGAACTGTTCCAGTTCGGCATTTTCCTTATCGCACTGATCTCCCTGATTATTCAGGATAAAGATAAAAAGAAGTAACCGCCCAGCCTCCTAAGCAAGCGGTTACTTCTTCTTGCACACGGGGTGAACCGTCTACCGGTAGCACCCTCTTTATGCTTAGTATAGCCCAGTTCGAATGATTTGTCAATGCTCTGCCTGTGGTGCAGAGCTTTTTTCATGCACTTGGAGCGTGACATTTCGCGACAATCCACTCTCCACACTCCACACTCATAAAAGGTTCCACCAGTACAGGGCGTGGGCATCCCCCACGGCCTGCACCATTTTTGCGGCCCGGGCACAGGACGCGGCAAAATCCGACCTTTCCCGGTCCTGCCGTGCGGTGTCCATAGCGGCCAGCTCCGCACCTACCTCCTCCGTGGGGGTGTGGTCGGCAAAACAGGCCCGGAAATGCTCCCATTTCTTCCAGGCCCGCTCTGCCCGGCGGGAGAAATCCTCGGCATTTCGCCAGTCGCCCAATTCCGCGCATTCCGCCGCCTGCATCAGATCGGCGGCGATGGGCTCGTGTATTTTGTCCATGCCCCAGGTTACGCACAGACTCACAATGAGCAGGACAATCAACAGCCCCGCTCCAAACCAGCACCGCTTCATTTTGTCTCCTTTCCCATCCACAGCACGCGGTCAGAATCGTCCACCGTCAGCAGATAGGTTGACATAATATCAGAACTGTGCTGTGACAGAATCGTTTGCAGCCAGGTTTCGTCCTTTCCCGCCCGCTTCAGGTTCTCTTTGGACAGGTAACCGTCTTCCAGAATGGTCACCGGCAGGTACTGCTTCGCCGCCTGCACCCCCGCGTCCTTCGCCGACGCCGGCTTTTCCTTGGGGTAGGGGAACACGGACAGATTGCCGTTGGTTTCCAGAATGGCGAACTGCACTGTCTGAATGTCCAGCACGTCCTTTTCCCGCAGGTGCCCGGTCAGCTCGTCCAGTGTGACCCGGGCATTGCGCAGATTATCCTGCAAAATTTTTCCGTTGTCGATGAGAATTACCGGCTTGCCGCACAGCAGCTGCCGCATCTTCACGCTTCGCAGGATGGCTCCGGACAGCACCAGCTCCAGCCCCAGTACCGTTAAAATCGGCACCAGCCCGGAATACAATGGGATGGCCCCATCCTGCATGGGGATTGCCGCCAGATTTGCCACCAGCATGGTAACCACGAATTCCGCCGGCTCCATTTCGCCGATCTGCCGCTTACCCATGAGCCGCACGGCGAAAATCAGCACCAGATAGAGAAACAGCGTGCGAAGATAGGATAGAATCATGGTCTTCACCTCCTTTTGAGTCTTCCCCGAAGCAGGCAGATTATGCGCCTATTCCGGCGGTAGGTGATCGAGTTGACAGTTGACAGTGGATAGTTAACAATTGTGGTATCCTTGGGACTCCTTAACGGTCAACTGTCCACTGTCAACTCCTTATACAAATCCCCCAAAATTATGTATTTTTTTATTAATTTTTTTGGTTCCCCTTGCTTTCTATCCCGGTTGCGCGTATAATGAAGCTGCAATAAAACGCAAAGGAGAATGCTTTATGGCAAAGAAACCTGTTCTCGTAGTCATGGCCGCCGGTATGGGCAGCCGGTACGGGGGACTCAAGCAGATTGACCCCGTTGGCTCTCAGGGCGAGGCGATTCTGGATTACTCCATCTATGACGCCCATCAGGCTGGTTTTGATACCGTTGTCATTATTATCAAGGAAGCCATCAAAAAGGACTTTATGGAAACCGTGGGCAAGCGGCTGGAAAAGGCCCCCGTGGAGATTCGCTACGCCTATCAGGAGCTGCCGAACCTGCCGGAGGGCTACACCGTTCCCGATGGCCGAACCAAGCCCTGGGGCACCGCCCACGCCGTGTTCTGCGCCAAGGAGGCCATCGACGGCGCGCCCTTTGCCGTCATCAATGCCGACGATTACTACGGCAAGGCGGCTTTCAAGGTGATTTACGACGCGCTGGCTGCCACCACCGACCCCTACGCCTACTGCATGGTGGGCTATGAGCTGGGCAAGACCGTCACCGAAAACGGCAGCGTGGCCCGGGGTGTTTGCCAGATCGACGACAAGGGCTACCTCACCGAGGTCATCGAGCGCACCAGCATTGAGACCTACGAGGGCGGCATCCGCTATCTGGAGGACGGCGTGTACACCGACGTGGCCCCCGAAACCATCGTGTCCATGAATATGTGGGGCTTCATGCCCAGCTTCCTGGACGAGATTGAGGGCCGGTTCGCCGCGTTCCTGAAGGACGCCCTGAAGGTCAACCCCATCAAGTGTGAATTCTTCCTGCCGCTGCCAATCACCCAGCTGATTCAGGAAGGAAAGGCAACCTTCAAGGTGCTGTCCTCTCCCGACCGCTGGTTCGGTGTGACCTATGCCGCGGACAAGCCCACGGTAGTTGCCGCCCTGAAGACCATGACCGAGGAGGGCAAGTACCCCGACGGTCTGTGGAAGTAAGTCGACATAATTTCAGCCCGGAAACCAAACGGTTTCCGGGCGGTTTTCATATCATGGACTCCGGGTGGAAGACCTCGTCGAACTTCTCTTCCGACAGGAAGCCCAGCTGTACACAGGCTTCCTTCAGGGTAATGTTCTCGACAAAGGCTTTATTCGCAGTTTTTGCCGCGTTTTCGTAGCCGATGTAGGGATTCAGGGCGGTGACCAGCATGAGGGAGTTGTTCAGATTCTGCCGCATTTTCTCACGGTTGGCCCGAATGCCTACGGCGCAGCGCTGGTTGAAGGCCGCCATAGACTCGCTGAGCAGGCGGGCCGATTGCAGAAAATTGTAGATGAGCACCGGCATGAACACGTTCAGCTGGAAGTTGCCCTGACTGGCGGCGATGCCTACGGCGGCGTCGTTGCCCATGACCTGCACAGCCACCATGGTCAGGGCTTCGCACTGGGTGGGGTTGACCTTGCCGGGCATGATGGAGGAACCGGGCTCGTTGGCGGGGATGGTGATTTCCCCCAGCCCCAGCCGGGGGCCGGAGGCCAGCCAGCGCACATCGTTGGCAATCTTCATCAGGTCGCAGGCAAGGGCCTTCAGCGCCCCGTGGGCGAAGACCAGCTCGTCCTTGGAGGTCAATGCGTGGAATTTGTTGGGGGCGGTGACAAAGGGCTTGCCGGTCAGTTCGGTGAGGGCATCGGCGGCGGCCCTGTCAAACCCGGCAGGGGCGTTCAGGCCCGTGCCTACGGCGGTACCGCCCAGCGCCAGCTCATGCAGGGGAGGGAGGGCCCGCTTTATCAGCTCCCGATCCTGTTCGAGAGAGGTACGCCAGCCGGAAATCTCCTGGGGGAAGGAGATGGGCGTGGCGTCCTGCAAGTGAGTGCGCCCGCACTTGACGGCTCCCTCGTTTTCCGCTTCCAGCCGGGCGAAGGTTTCCACCAGCGCATCGATGGCGGGCAGCACCTGATCCTCCAGGATAAGAACCGCCGCAATGTGCATGGCGGTGGGGAAGGTGTCGTTGGAGGACTGGGACATATTCACGTCGTCATTGGGGTGCAGGACGTTTTCACCGAGAATTTCATTGCCGATGTGTGCGATGACCTCGTTGGCGTTCATATTGGACTGGGTGCCGGAGCCGGTCTGCCACACCACCAGCGGGAACTGGTCGTAGCGTTCCCCCCGGATAATCTGGTCGCAGGCCGCTTGTATGGCGGACAGCTTTCTGTCCGTCATTTTTTCGGGCTTTATGGCGTGGTTTGCCATGGCGGCGGCCTTTTTTAAGAGACCAAAGGCCCGGATGATTTCTTTCGGCATGGTTTCCAGCCCCACGCCGATGGGGAAGTTTTCCACGCTGCGCTGGGTCTGGGCGCCCCAGCATTTGTCTGCCGGCACCCGGATTTCGCCCATGGAATCGTGCTCAATTCTGTACTCCATTTTCTTCTCTCCGTTCTTTCCGGGCTTCACAATTCCCGGTATTTTGCCATCATGGTTTTGAACATCTCCTGGGGAGACGGCGGGGTGTAGGTGATGGCGTTGGCCCCGGCTTCGATGGTGGCCGTGATGGTGTCCGGGCGGTTCCCGCCGGTGGCGATGATAGGCACCTCTGGAAATCTCCCCCGGATGGAGCGTACTAGTTCAGGCGTCCGGGCGGCGGCTGCCACGTTCAGAATGGACGCCCCGGCCTCCAATCGGGCGCCGATGTCGGTTTTCTCGTCCACCACGGTGATGACCACAGGGATATCCACCGACTTTGCCACCGCCAGCAGGTTCATATTGTTGATGGGGGCGTTCAGCACCACGCCCATGGCCCCCTGACTTTCCACGTCCTTGGCCAGGCTCACCGTCCGCAGACCCTGTGTGGTTCCGCCGCCCACGCCGCAGAACACCGGGATGTAGGAGGCCTTGATGATGGCATCGCTGATGGACTGCTGGGGGGTGAAGGGGTACACCGCGAACACCGCGTCCGCGTCGCAGTTTTTGATGATCGCAAGATCCGTGGTGAACACCAGACTTTTGATTCTCCGACCGTAGATCACGATGCCGCTGGACTGCCGGATCTCCGGGGGCATTTCCAGAATGTTATGCCGCAGGCGGCTTTCCACATAGGGCACCTGCTTCTTCTGCTGTTCCATGACAATTTCCTCCATTTTCCATTTTTAAGGAAATTGTAACGGATTCCCCGGGAATATCGGTAAAGGAAGTATCAAAAATTCGTAAACGAACGGTGAACGCCTACATCGGCCCTGCGATAACCGGCATGAGCAACGCCGTCAGCAGGCCCGCAACCACCAGCGACAGGCTGCTTGCCGCGCCGGTAAGCCCGCTGATTTCATTGGCCTTGGCGGTGCCGATGACGTGAGCGGAGGTGCCGAAGGCCACACCCTGAGCAACCTCGTCGGTTATGCCAAATAGTTTACATAACGTTGGGCCCATCATATTTCCAAGGATACCGGTGATAATGATGGCGGCGGTGGTTACGCCGCCCATGCCGCCGAACAGCTCACTAAGCGATACGCCGATGGCGGTGGTGACGCTTTTGGGAAGCAGCGACAACAGCAGCGCATCCTCAAACCGAAGCAGCGCACCGGCCCCAAACACCACCAGCATACAGCTAATGGTTCCGGCGGCGACCCCCGCGGCGATGGCCTTCAAACTCTTCTTCAGCACCTGGAACTGCTCATACATGGGAATCGCCAGACTGATGGTAGCGGGCGTCATGAGCCAGGACAGTTTTCTCATCCCCGCGTTATAGACCTTCGTCTCAAAGCCGGTGATCAGCAGAAACGCAATAACCAGAATGGCGGCGATCAGGGTGGGATTGAAAACCGGCTTTTTCCACTTCTGCTGGCACAGCTGACCAAACCGAAAGGCTGCCAGCGTCAGCAGCACCGGGAAAATATCAATGCTTTGCAGAATCTTCATCCTGTTTTCCCCTCTTATTTAAGACTTGGGTGACCCGCCCGGCAATTCCAAAGGTGACTATCGTGCTCAGAGCGATCAGCAGGAGCAGGGGAATGACCACGCCCTGAATCAGACCCCAGTTTTCCAGAATGCCCACGGCGGGGGAGACGAACAGAATCGGCAGGATGGACACCAGAAAGCCCCCGGCGTCCTTCACCTGCTCCAATTTTACAACGCCAAGGTACAGGGCCGCGAACAGCAGTGTCAGACCGTACACCGACGCGGGAACCGGCAGGGGAATGACCCGCTGGAACAGTTCACCTGCCAGCGTAAAGGCGGTAATGCGCAGAAATTGGGATAGATATTTCATTTTCTTACCTCAATGGAAAGGCGGGAGGAATGGATATTCCTCCCGCCGAATCGGCTGCGCCGTAGGGAACGGCCTCCCGGATGCCCCGCCGGTGCTTGGAACGCGGGACATCGAGGAAACAGTCCTCTACGGGTTTTGTCATTTATTCTTCAATATATCCCGAATCTCGGACAGCAGCTTTTCCTCGTTGCTGGGTTCGGGGGGAGCGGGCTCCTCGGCGGCTGCTTCCGCCTCTTTCTTCTTGCCCAGATCGGATAGCTTGTTCAAACCCTTCACCAGGAAGAATACCACCAGCGCAAGAATCAGGAAATTGATGATGGCGGAGATGAAGTTGCCGTAGTTCAGGGTATTCAGGATTTCGCGGCCGTTCTCGTCCAGCACCGGCTCACTGAACAGTCGGGGCAGGGTGATTTTCAGCTCGGAAAAATCGATGCCGCCCATGAAGATGGCAACAATTGGCATGATGATGTCGTCGGTCAGACTCTTGGTGATGGTGGAGAAGGCGGCGCCGATAATGGTACCGACAGCCAGCGCCATGGCGTTGCCCTTTACGGCAAAGGTAATGAACTCATCCCACCACTTGGGCTTGTTTACTGGGTTCTTCATTATGTAACGCTTCCTTTCTTGGAGTGTGGAGTGTGGAGCGGGGTGTGTGGAGCGGGGAGTTATTTTTTATCCCTCACTTCTCACTCCAGCTTCTCACTCATAACTACTAACTCCTCACTCCTAACTTCTCACTTTTTCTCGATGACTTCCATGCCGCCCAGGTACTTTCTCAGCACCTCGGGAATGACGATGGAGCCGTCGGCCCGCTGGTTCTGCTCCACAAGGGCGGGGAAGATGCGGGAGGTGGCCAGGCCGGAGCCGTTCAGGGTGTGGACGAATTCGGGCTTGCCGGTGGCCTCCCGGCGGAAGCGGATGTTGCCCCGGCGGGCCTGATAGTCCCGGGCGTTAGAAACGGAGGAGACCTCCTTATAGCCGTCCATGGAGGGAATCAGGATTTCGATGTCGTAGGTTCTTGCCATGGAAGCGGAGCAGTCGCCTGCCGCCAGCTTCACGGTGCGGAAGTGCAGTCCCAGACCGGCAACCAGTTTTTCTGCCTTGGTCACCAGCTCGTCAAAGGCCGCGTCGGAATCCTCGGGCTTGCAGAACTGGAACATCTCCACCTTGTTGAACTGGTGGCCCCGCACCATGCCCCGCTCGTCGGCACGGTGGGAACCGGCCTCCCGGCGGAAGCAGGGGGTGTAGGCAAACAGCTTTTTGGGCAGGTCGGCTTCGGACAGAATTTCATCCCGGTAGATAGAGCAGAGGGCGGCTTCCGCGGTGGGCAGCATATAGTGCACCCGGTCGTCGGTGGGGTTGGCGATCTTGTAGACCTCGTCGGCGAACTTGGGGAACTGACCGGCGGTCTCGCCGCAGGCGTACTCCAGCATGTGCGGGGGCAGGATGAACTGGTAGCCGTCGGCGATGTGGGTGTCGATGAAGTAGTTCAGCAGCGCCCACTCAAGTCTTGCGCCCATGCCGGTGTACATCCAGTTGCCGGAGCCTGCCAACTTCACGCCACGCTCATAGTCAATGAGTCCCAGATTCTGGCACAGGTCCACATGGTGCTTCGGCTCAAAGTCAAAGGAATGCTTCTGCCCAATGTATCGCAGGGGCTGGTTGTTCTCCTTGCCGCCGGGCAGCAGGTCGGGGTCGGGCATATTGGGAAGGCTCAGCATGGCGGTACGGAATTCGGCATTGAGCACCTTCAGCTTTTCGGCGTCGTCGGCGATTTCCTTGTCCAGACGGATGGACTCGGCCTTGTTGGCTTCGATCTGGGCATCCAGAGCGGCGGTGTCCTCGCCGCGCTTCTCCATGCCCTTCTTCTGGCCGAACAGCTTGCCGTTTTCCTTTGCCAACTTGTTCTTCTGGGCGGTAGCGGTCTCGGTGGCGGTCTTCAGGCCCCGAACCTCCACGTCAAGTTCCAGAATCCGGTCAATGGTAGCATCGCAGTCAACTTCTTTGGCTTTCATGCCCGCCTTGATGGCATCGGGATTTTCCTTGATACGTTTGATATCCAGCATTGTGTATTACCTCTCCTTAGAATTGTTATTTTTCCAGTTTCAACAGTGCGTCCAGCAGCTTCTGCAAGTCCTCTTCACCGTAGAATTCCAGCTCAAAGCGGCCCTTGCGCTTGCCGTTGACGATTTTTACGCCCCGGCCCAAGTGCTTGCTCAGATTCTTCTCACACTCGGCAACGTAGTCCACCGCAAACACCGGCTCTTTCTTCGGGGCGGGGGGCTTACCCATGTTCTTGCAAAGAGTCTCCGCCTGCCGCACGGAAAGGGACAGGGCGATGATCTTTTTCGCGGCCTCCTGCTGCTGTTTTTCGGTTTTCAGGGTCAGTACCGCCCGGGCATGACCGGCGGACAAAGTGCCTGATTTCAGTAACTCCAACACCTCCGGGCACAGACCCAGCAGCCGCAGAGCGTTGGCCACGGCGGGACGGGATTTGCCCACCCGGGCAGCGGCTTCCTCCTGGGTCAGGCCGTACTCCTCGATAAGGGTTTGATAGCCCAACGCTTCTTCTACAGGATTCAAATCCTGCCGCTGCAAATTCTCAATCAGCGCCAGCTCCATGGCCTTCTTATCGTCGGCTTCCACCACGATGACTGGCACATCGCTGACATTTGCCATCCGCGCCGCCCGCCAGCGCCGTTCTCCGGCGATGATCTGGTAATACCCGTTGGGCATCTCCCTGACGGTCAGGGGCTGAATCACCCCGTGCACCGCGATGGACTCGGACAGAGCCTGCAGCTCTTCCTCATCGAAATCGTGCCGCGGCTGATCCGGATTCGGTTCCACCTTGTAAATTGGCAGCAGCCGATAGGTGCTGTCGCTTGCTGGTTCCTCGCTGAAATCCCCCAGCAGCGCCCCAAGGCCCTTGCCTAAGCCTTTGTTGGTTGCCATTGTGTCATCCTTTCTGTCAGTGTTAAGTGCGGAATGTGGAATGTGGAGTTGTATTCTTTACTCTCTCATTCCTGATCCCCAACTCCCAACTCCTCACTCCTAACTTCTCACTCCAAGTTCAAGTTTCGCCTTAATTTCCTCCGCCATGGCCCGGTAGGCCACCGCGCCCCGGCTGGTGCGATCGTACACCGTGACGGGAATGCCATGGCTTGGCGCCTCCGCCAGACGGATGTTCCGGGGAATGACCGTGGTAAACACCTTGCCGGGGAAGTGCTTTCGCACCTCCTGCGCTACCTGTGTGGAGAAATTCGTGCGCCCATCGAACATGGTCAGTGCCACGCCGAAAATCTCCAATCTAGGATTCATGCGCTTTTTTACCATCCGCAGGGTGCTCATCAGGTCACTGAGACCCTCCAGCGCGAAATACTCGCACTGCACCGGCACCAGAATTCCATCGGCAGCGCAAAGGCCGTTCAGGGTCAGCAGCTCCAGGGAAGGGGGACAGTCCACGAAAATTATGTCATACTTCTCCTTTGCCCGGAACAGCGCCTTTTCCAGCTGCCGCTCCCGGTGCTCCGCGCCGATCAGCTCCACCGCCGCGCCTGCCAGGTCGGAGGACGACGGCAGCACATCTCCATACTCCGTTTTTACCACCGCATCCTCCAAGGGCACCTCGTTGATGGTAACGTCATAGGCGGAATATTTGATTTTCCGTTTGTCCAGGCCCATGCCGGAGGTGGCGTTGGCCTGTGGGTCGAAGTCGCACAGCAGCACCTTCAGCCCCAGCTCATGGAGGGCAGCCGTCAGGTTCACGGCGGAGGTGGTTTTTCCCACGCCGCCCTTCTGGTTGACCACCGCTATGATCTTACCCATTTTTCTCTCCTTGTTTTCCGTGTTTCACGTGAAACACAGCGCTTCTGAACCGCCGGGATTGTTTCACGTGAAACATTCATTCAGATGCAGCCGGAATTTCTGTGGGCGCCGTGGAAGGCTTCACCGTAGAGTAATTCTGGCCGATCTGAAACTTTTCCTTGCCGTAATCCCGGATTGCCGGGATTGACAGGCCGACGATGACGAGCAGCGCGGCTGCCAGCAGGCACGTATACAGACGAATCCGCCGCTTCAGGAATTTCACCTGCTCCTCCGGAGAAATCCGGCGCTTCACAGGCTTTCTGGGAGGAGCCTGCTTTCGGACGGGGAGCTGTACCACCGCATTGGGGTCAATCGGGTACTTTGCCATTTCCTTCTGACATTCCAAGCAGAAGGCCTGATCCTCTTCCGTTTCCCGTCCGCACCTGAGACAATACACAGCCCGCACCTCCCATTGTGATATCCAGTATTGTACAACAATTTTTGCGGTTCGTAAAGAGTAAAATTCCGGCTTTCACCCCGAGAGGAGGTATAAGCTTTACAAATTATTCACGATAGCACCGTGAAAACCGGTTGGCAGTTTGAAAAAGGTATGCTATAATCAGCTTGGAAACAGATAGAATCATATCGATAAGCAGACCGCAGGGGAGGGCCAGCACCTGCCCATATACAATATTATAAAGGAGATCATCAAATGGACGAAAAAGGAACCTACCACTGGGCGCCGGAAACGCCGCCCCAGCCCAAGAAGAAAAGGCCCAGCTTCCAGCGAGCGGGCAAAACCATCCTGGCCGTGTTGCTGGCCCTCGTCGTCATCAGCGCGGTCGGCACCTGCTGGTACACGGTAGACGACAAGGAGCAGGCCGTGGTCACTACCTTCGGAAAGGTCACGGACGTGGTGGACGCGGGCATTCACTTCAAACTACCCCTGGGTATTCAGCAGGCCTACAAGGTCAGCACCAACGTCTACCAGAAGATAGAGCTGGGCTATACCAGCGGCAGCAGTGACTTTAACAGCAGCGAGAGCACCATGATCACCGGCGACTACAACATCGTCAACGTGGACTTCTTCGTGGAGTACAAGATCTCCGACCCGGTGCAGTACCTGTTCTCCTCCGACGAGCCGGAGCTGATTCTGCGGAACCTGATTCAGAGCCAGGTGCGCAACGTGGTAGGCTCCTCCAGCGTGGACGCGGTGCTCACCGACGGGAAGGAGAACATCCAGATGCAGGTCAAGGAGCTGGTCACCCGGATCCTGCAGGAGTATAACATCGGCCTTACCCTGGTGGATGTGAAGATTCAGGATGCGGAGCCGCCCACGGCGGAGGTCATCGAGGCCTTCAAAGCGGTGGAAACCGCCAAGCAGCAGGCAGAAACCGTTATCAACGATGCCAAGGCCTATAAGAACGCCCAGATTCCCAACGCCCAGGCCAAGGCCGACAAACTGATCCAAAACGCGGAATACCTGAAACAGAAGCGTATCAACGAGGCGGTGGAGCAGGTAGCCATGTTCAACGCCATGTATGAGGAATATGCCCAGAATCCCGGCATCACCCGCTCCCGGATGTATTATGAAACCATTTCCAAGGTTCTGCCCGGGGTCAAGCTGTACGTAAACACCGGCGACGGCGGTAATTTGCAGACGCTGCTGCCGTTGGAACCCATGACTACCGTGGAAGGAGGCCAGTAAACCATGAAGAAAACAGGTATTGCGATTGTTGTTGTATTGCTGGCCGCCATTTTGCTGGCCGGTTCATGCTTCACGGTGTTTGAAAACGAGTACGCCTGCACCGTACGGTTCTCCAAGATCATCGATACCACCTCGGAATCCGGCCTGCACTTCAAGGTGCCCTTCCTGGATACGGTGAAATATTTCAGCCGGGCCACTCAGCTTTATGACATTCCGCCCTCCGAGGTGCTGACCTCCGACAAGCAGAACATGACTGTGGACTGCTACATTCTGTGGAGCATTTCCGATCCCAAGCTGTTCTATCAGACCCTCGGCTCCACCTCCGTCGCCGAGCAGCGGCTGGACGCTCTGACCTATAACGAACTGAAAACCGTCATGGGCACTCTGGCCCAGAGTGACATCATCAACATGGAGGACGGTTCCAAGCGCAACGACATCTACGGCAACATCGCCTCCGACGTGAACGCCCTTGCAAAAACCTACGGCATCCGGGTGGAGGATGTGAAAATCAAACAGTTCGACCTGCCGGAAAGCAACCTGAACGCGGTCTACGGGCGCATGATTTCCGAACGGAACCAGATGGCGGAAAAGTACACCGCCGATGGCAACTACGAAGCCTCCATCATCCGAAACGACGTGGACAAGAAGGTGAACATCATGGTGTCCGACGCCCAGGCCGAGGCCGCCAAGCGGGAGGCCGAGGGGGAGCAGGAGTATATGCGTCTGCTGGCGGAGGCCTACGATAGCCCCGATAAGCAGGAATTCTATGAATTTACTCTGGCGCTGGACGCTCTGAAATCCAGTCTGGACGGCAATGACAAGACCGTGATTCTGGACGCCAATTCCGATCTGGCAAAGATTCTCATGGGAAGCAAGTAACAGTTTGGAGTGTGAAGAGTGGAGAGTGGAGTGATTGCTTCGCTCTCCACGTTTTCAAATAAAGCCTTCCTCAAATGGTAATGTCATCAACTTAAGGTACCATAGTCAACACTGATGTCATTGCGAACCAGGGTGTATTTTGTAAAGGAAGGTTTTACCCCCTTCGCAAAATACACATGACTGCGGCTCATTTGTGGTGAATGGATTTGCAGTTTTGTGGGAAAGGAGATTTTTCATAAGCTGCAATCATCATCCACGAAAGGAGTCTGCAATGAAATCTGTATTTGAAGCTATGGGTGGGACATATCGGCAATGTGGGGATTACCTGATTCCTGAGATATCCCTGCCCCACACAGAAAAAACTCCCATCGGAAAATATGGCCGAATGCGCCATCGCTACCTGAAGGAGCATCGCGGAGTGCTCTACAATGCCATGATTCTGGACGGAACACTATGGGATCACCTTGCCGAAGTCGATAAGACCTGCAAAGAGCGTATGGATACGCTTATTCTCGGCATGAAAGAAGCTCAAGGTATCACAGAAGAATTGAAATCCCGCGACCCTATGGCGTGGGTCGGAGCTATGAACAATATCCACAGTGTTGCGGAAGAAATCCTCTTTGTGGAGGTGATCTACGCATGAAATATCCCGATTACCTTACCGTCTTGGATAACCATATTGCCTCCCACCCTTTGAAATTGGGAGATGGCGAGTCGGTTTTGGCGCTCCTGTATGAAAGCTATGAAGACTTGCAGGGGTGCAACAGGCAAATCAAAGGGGATTTCCATGAATTGTACCGTCTTTTGGATGGGATACCGCTGACAGAACTGGACAGGATTATCAATCCCGTCTGTACCCTCTGCCGGGATCATGAGCAATCCGGCTTTATCCACGGTGTTCAGGTAGGTGTTCGACTGGCTCTGGAAATTATGGAATAGGCAAATAGACCGTCTCCAAAAATGGGGACGGCCTTTTTTGCCATCCCTATCCATCCCAAGCATCCTCGGATAGATGGGATGGATAGGATAGATGATTTGGACATCAGAACACATTATCGTCAGGAGTGCCTTCGATGTGGTCCAGCTGCTTTGCCCTCATTGGAAAGAATGGACTTATTTCGATTTTTGCGTTACAATGGGCGCAGAGCAGAACAAATTTGACCCCAGAAGAATTTTTCAAGAATTTTTGTAGCGATTGGAAAAAAACGCAATTCTGGTGCCCATATATTATGGGGGAGTATGATGGATGAGGTGATGAATATGGATAAAAGCAACCCTTATAGCTTTTATGTGGTGCTGGCGGATGGCATCATGGAGATTCCGCAGGACAGCAACCTGTCCTGGATAACGCTGTTTTACGCGCTGCCGAAGGAACTGGTTGAGAAGCGTCCGGCGTATCTGGAGCTTCCACGGAACATCCACCAACTGCTGCACTCGGAGGAGCATCGCAAGCTGATTGCGTCGGAAGCCTTTCTGGAACTGGTCTGGGACTGTTATGCGTGGGCGGCATGGCAATTCTTTCAGGTGCCGAGCAAGGGTGGCGTAAAACGGTGCTGTTGACAAATACCCCCAAGCGGAATAATCCTTGAAAAATAGCCCCCAA